>VFQM010001313.1_pt1 | contig 22214 bp, 24 predicted proteins | sample 3512391 | NCBI WGS metagenome assembly VFQM01 (sample SAMN10412369, study PRJNA504923) | tailings metagenome | isolation source: Replicate 1 from Balatoc abandoned mine | place: Philippines | reverse complement strand
GTTCATGATTGCGCGGGGGACGGCCTCCGCGCTGGTACAAATTTTACATAATGTTCATTGCCCACTAGAGGCCTCGTTCGCAAGGTTCGCGGGTATGGTTCTGAAGCCGTTCTTACAGTCACGTTTGAGGCGACCGGTACTAATTTGGTTGTGACTGAACGGCCATGTCCGCCCGGGCATTATTAACCTGCTATAGCTTGGGGCACAATCCGAAGCCGTGATGAGCGTGATGCCGAGGGCTACGGAGCACAGAGGAATTAAGCTTGGCCGCCTGCGGACTTTGGCCGAAAGTGCGCTTTGGGCCGTCGGACCGAAATTCATCATTCGCATCGGGGTGGCCGCTGAATGCCATACCAAGGTTGTGCCAGCGAAATGGCAATCACCGGCGTGCCGGAGACGGCTGGCAGCTTGAGACGCGGCCACCATTTCAGGGGGGGGAGGGCGGTGGCCGCGTCTCTTTCGCTGCATGCCGGCGCGCTGGCGCGGGCAGTGATGGGCGAGGAGAGTCAGCTCAGGGGGGGGGAGTGCTGACCAGTCCTTTCCATCGGCAGGCGGGCAACCGGGCTGTTTGGCCGGTGTTGCCGGGCAATGCGTCCTAGCGGATCAGGTCGGGATGGAGAGGAGGCCCGACGCCGCATCACTCAGGACCGCAAGTGGTATCCGGCAGCACCGATTTCAAATGCGAAAACGCCAAGCACGGTTGCATAGGTTGCAATCAATTAAGGTGCACGCCATGCAAAACGGCCGCCGGATCGCTCCGACGGCCGCTTTGAAATCAGAAGCTTGATGTCGCTCAGTTGGCAGCGACTTCGCGGCCGCTGCGATGGCGCAGGGCGGCAACGCGCTCGACTTCGGCGAGTGCTGCGGTGCGCCCTTCGGCCACGCACTTGCTGTCCACCGCCGAACGGGTGTGGGTGTAGCGCGAGGCGGCTTCGAGCGTGCAGGCCTTCCGCAGGCGCGCGTCGATGCGCGCTTCGAGCGCGGCGCGGCCTTCGGTGGTGGTCACATCGACATCGCCGTAAGCGATCTTGACGGTGACGGTCTCGTCACCGGTCGGTGCGGCAAAAGCCGGCGCGGCCACAGCGGCAAGGGCAAGCAGGGGGAGAGTGAAACGCATGGGAAGACTCCGAAAGTTGAGAGAGGGGTTTCGGGACATTCGATGCCGCTGACCGGCATTCGGTTGCTCTTTGAAACTCTGGTGCAGTGCACAAGAGTTATGTGCAAATGCGAAATCCGCGAAATTGGTTCCAAAGATTGCAATCGGAAAATGCGTATTTTCCGGGAACCTGCTGATTTTCCACGCCACATTCTGTGCTGCACCGCAAAATAGCAGGAACGCGGCGCGGGGGTGCTGGACAGCGGGGGGCGCGCTCCGTAATCCGCCGCCATGAGCGCGCACACCCTTGGCGGCGAGTCCGCCGTCTCCGACCCGATTCTGCCCGATTCGATTCTGATCGTCGATTTCGGGAGCCAGGTCACACAGCTGATCGCCCGCCGGGTGCGCGAAGCCGGTGTCTATTCCGAGATCGCCCCCTTCACGCAGGCGGAAGCCGCGTTCCACCGGATGAAGCCCAAGGGCATCATCCTGTCCGGATCGCCCGCCAGCGTTCCCGAAGACGGCAGCCCCCGTGCGCCGCAGATGCTGTTCGAGGCGGGCATCCCGATCCTTGGCATCTGTTATGGCCAGCAGGTGATGACCCACCAGCTTGGCGGCGAGGTCAAGCCCGGGCATGAAACCGGCGAAGGCGGCGAATTCGGCCGCGCGTTCCTCACCGTCACGGCCGAATGCGCGCTGTTCAACGGGATGTGGGACGTCGGCGAACGGCATCAGGTGTGGATGAGCCACGGCGACAAGGTCACGCAGTTTGCCCCCGGTTTCGAAATCGTCGCCACCTCGGACGGCGCGCCCTTTGCCGTGATCGCTGACGAGGCACGCAAGTTCTACGGCACCCAGTTCCACCCCGAAGTCGTCCACACGCCCGATGGCGCGAAGCTGATCGCCAATTTCGTGCGCCACGTGTGCGGCCTTGCGGGCGACTGGACGATGGCCGAATTCCGCCAGACCAAGATCGCCGAAATCCGCGCACAGGTCGGCGACAAGCGCGTGATCTGCGGCCTTTCGGGCGGGGTCGATTCGGCGGTTGCCGCCGTGCTGATCCACGAAGCGATCGGCGATCAGCTGACCTGTGTGTTCGTCGACCACGGCCTCATGCGCATGAACGAGGCCGAGCAGGTCGTGACCCTGTTCCGCGATCACTACAATATCCCGCTGGTGCACGTGGAAGCCGAGGAGCTGTTCCTTGGCGGGCTTGCGGGCCTCACCGACCCGGAAGCCAAGCGCAAGTTCATCGGCAAGACCTTCATCGACGTGTTCGAGGAAGAGGCGCGCAAGGTGGGCGGTGCGGATTTCCTCGCCCAAGGCACGCTTTACCCGGACGTCATCGAAAGCGTCAGCTTCACCGGGGGCCCAAGCGTCACAATCAAGAGCCACCACAATGTCGGGGGCCTGCCCGAACGCATGAACATGGCGCTGGTCGAACCCTTGCGCGAACTGTTCAAGGACGAGGTGCGCGATCTCGGCCGAGAGCTGGGCCTGCCCGATGCCTTTGTCGGCCGCCACCCCTTCCCCGGCCCCGGCCTTGCGATCCGCATTCCGGGCGAAGTCACCAAGGAACGCTGCGACATTCTGCGCAAGGCCGACGCGGTCTACCTTGAGGAAATCCGCAATGCGGGCCTCTATGATGCGATCTGGCAGGCCTTCGCGGTGCTGCTGCCGGTCAAGACCGTGGGCGTGATGGGCGACGGGCGCACGTATGATTCGGTCTGCGCCCTGCGTGCGGTGACTTCGACCGATGGGATGACGGCGGATGTCTTCCCCTTTGACGCCGGTTTCCTGACCCGCGTGGCAACCCGCATCGTCAATGAGGTGAAGGGCATCAACCGGGTGGTCTATGACTACACCTCGAAGCCGCCGGGCACGATTGAATGGGAGTAGAATATTTTTCTAAGTAACTGATATTAAACAGTTATTTAGTTACACAAAACTTCCGTGACGTAGAAAAAATCGTTGCTTTCCAGTCCCAGTCTCGCTCAACCTGCACAAAAACCTACACAAACGTGTCACTACTCTCAAACGTAGGCGACGTTGATGTTTGGCTGAATATGGCTGAGGCTGGCTTATGTCACATCGTGCAAAGGAAAATGACAATCGCATCTGGTTGTTCGACAAGGTGTTGCTCGAACGACGGGGCGAATACTGGCACTTCAGAATGTGGCTCGATGGCGAAGGCAAATATGCCCGCGAGAGCTTAAAAACGAAAGTGCTGGAGACGGCAAAAAAGCGTGCAGAAGAACGCTACATTCAGCTTCGCGCTGATCAGATGGTTGGCAAACGCTACTTCTCAATCACGGCTGAAGAGGGCGTAAAGCTCTATCTTGAGAGCAAGCAGAAAGAGGTCGAGCTGAAGACGATCACTAAGGGTCGCTACGGCACGGTCTCGACGCATCTCAAGCACTGGCTCGACTACATCAAGCGGGACACAAGGCTGAAGGAGCTGGATGCAAACGCTGCGGAAGGCTATTTCGCTTATCGCATCAAGAGCAGGAAAACGGGCGTCTCGCATACGACGCTGGCGAATGAGCAATGCACGATCAATTCGATGATGGCGTTTCTCTTCCGCAAGAAGGAATCTCTGGTCGAAGCTTTCGAGTTTCCCAAGCTCAGCAAATATGAAATCGACAATGAGGCTGTCAGGCGCGCAACGCTGACGAACAAGGAATACAGCGCGCTGACGGTGAAAATGCGATCCTACGTTGATCGCAATGCCAACAATCTCGACGACGAAGAATATCTGACACGGGAACTTGCAAGGCACTATGTCTTGATCGCGGCAAACGCTGGACTTCGCACGGGCGAGCAGCAGCAGCTTCGCTGGTGCGATGTGAAACTGCTCGATCACGAGCAGGGCGTTGGCATGCAGTCAAAGCTCTTGGCTGAAATCTATGTCCGCAAGGAAACCAGCAAGGTTCGCAAGGATCGCAAGCTCTATTGCAGGGGCGGTTTCTACTTCCAAAGATGGAAAGAAATCGTGCAGCCGAAGTCGGAAACCGATCTGATCTTCAGTCTCGATGGCAAAACACGCATCTCAAATCGAACGATCCTCTACCACTTCCATCGCATGGTGAAGCTCGCGGGCATCGAAAATCACGAAGAGCGCGGCATCGTTCCATACAGCTTGCGGCACTTCATGATCACGCAGCGGGTATTGAGCGGACTGTCGTTTCAGCAGGTGGCGGAAATGTGCGGTACGAGCGACACGGAAATTCGCAAAACCTACTACCACCTGATCGATGATCGTCGGCTTGCTAATGCTGTAGCTGACTTCAAACGAGACAAAGATGGGCGCATCGTTCCAATCTAAATATGTCTCGGTTAAATCAAGTGAGATTGTAAAAATGCCAAAATTCTATGATCGGCAAAGGGAAAAGTCATCAATATCATTGCTGTAGCATAAGCCACATCAAAGACCCCCGCAGCTCAGCCTCACAGATATTTTCGCTTATAAACTCCCCGACAAAATCAAAATCATCATTTCTGATATCATTGAAAATGATATAGAAATAAATGTCCAACTCACGTTCGGCATCATAAAAATATCGATATGTAACAAAAAATTCGATGTTTAATTTTATTTTGTTTTCAAGGTATGCATCGGCTTTGACGACATTGTTTTTTATATACTTTGCAATGAACGTGTTTCCCTTATCATTATTGCTATATAGAAATGTCGATGCCAGTTTTGAATCCGAAATAATGATGAACCTATGGTGTTTAGTCCCTAAATCGTCATCTTCTGCCTCGAGGTCCTTTATAGTCTCGACGACATAATGCTTGATGTCTGGAAGTTTGTCCCGAATGCCAGACGCGTTCAGGATCCACAGGGCGAGATCGTCTCCCAAACTTTGAGTTTCAGCAGTCATGCCTTGAGTCCTCTCGTTGCATGCTGGGTTTCAGCACAAGGATAGGCCTCGATCAATCGACCACCCAACAGATAAAGTTGCATCGATTCGTAGCGCATTGTCAGACCAGTTCCAGCTCGGCTGCGTCAGCGTTTACAATCTCTTGGCATCGCTGGCTGAGTGCAAGAAACTGATCAGCGACATGGGCATGGGCTGGCGACTGACGGATAAAATGGCTGGCTTGCTGTAATCTGCTGGCACAGATCGCAATGACGCCCAAGCTCGGCTCTGTTTGCTTGAAACGCAGGCCACGATAATAGCTTTCGCACTGCCCAAGCCAATCCATGCTGAAATCTGCTTCAGTGCTGACGATGCCCTTGTGCTTCAAAAAATCATAAATCTCCATAATTGAATGTTTTTTCATCGTTTTCCTCTTCCTGTGCTAAATAAACATGTCGATATGCTGCGAGAGAGGAATGCAGTGTATTTATCTGCACATAGGGGCCTCGTAAAAAGCGAGGAGATTGCCAGCTTGCTGTAGCCGTCGGATCTCGCTGCCCTTTCACGCTTTAGCAGAGGCTGTGACAAAAACAGTATCGAGCGCATCTCTCTGCGCAAGATGCAGGATCAGGACCAGAGGCTGCGAAAGCAGTAACCTGTGTTCGACATAGCGGTTTGCGATTGACTGCTATGAAGATGCGATGGGCAGTACTCATCGTGCGTTTGAGGCGACAACCCGTCCCCGCCTCCCCATGTTGGTGCGCACGCAATCGCTGGCAATGGCCTCAGTGAAAGCCATTTAGCCACAATGAGCGGCAAGCCTCATTGTGGCTAAACCTAGTGAATGCAGGAAAGAAGTTATTCAAAGAGAAAGCGATGAGGGTTGCGGAGAAACCCGAAATCGCATGAGTTCGCAGAACTCATTATCAATCACACTTTCAAAATCTGACTCATTCTAAGATTATGGTCTGAGGTATCAGCATCCAAAATCCCGTGTCATTGCAAAACAGCATAAACTGTATTCGGGCTAACTTTGACCTCTTTGCAGATAGCGCGGATTGATGCGCCATTTCGCTTCATCCATTGAATCTTTGCGATCTGCGCTTCTGTCGTGGGTTTGCGGCCGAAACGCACACCGCGCTCTTTCGCCTTCCTGATACCGACGATCTGACGCTCTTTGCGGATCGTGTTCTCAAACTCGCTGAAGATCCCCAGAAACTGAAAAAACATCGACCCCATCGCAGTGCTGGTGTCGATTGCCTGCTTGTAGCTGAATATGTCGATCTTGCAGTCTTTCAGCTCGGTCAGCACGAGAACGAGATTCTTCATCGAGCGCCCCAAGCGATCAACCGACCAGACGACGACTTTCTCGAAGCGGCGACGCTTGGCGTCATTCATCATGCGCTTCAGCTCAGGGCGATCTTCCGTCGCTTTCGTCCCGCTGATCTTCTCGCTGTAGACCTCAACGACCTCCCAACCCGATCGCTCAGCGAGAGCGTGCAGCTCCTCAAGCTGCCCCTCGTAGTTCTGATCGACGGTCGACACACGTGCGTAGATCGCTACCTTCATCTCAAAAGCCCCGTTATCCTAAGTGTAGAAATAATAGCGTATAGCCAACCACTTAGAACCGAAAGCCTTGCGTCACCTCAGGCAGAGATTTTGGGGATTTTTGGAGGGACTAAAAAATAACACTAGATCGAAGTCGCTATCGCTTGCTCCCATAGGCACACATGGGCTTCACGCTGCACAGTTCGCAGAGCGGCTTCGAAGAGCGGCAGATCGTTCGGGCGAAACCATTTTTCTCGTCTGGCTCCTGCCCAAGCTTCACGACTATGTAGTCGAGAGAGCGCATCGAGACACCTGAGGCTTCAGAGATATCTCTGTAGACTCCCTGTAACGCCCACATGAACTCCGCAACGTTGCCCAGCGAAGTAGCACTTTTTGTCGTGATGTCTGGATCAAGCGGATATCGGGCACCATTACGTTCGTAGCCATCGATCAGTCCCATTCTCACAGTCGATCGGTTGAGAACGCGGTCTGGCTTGACGACTTGAAACCCAAGCTCAGTCATCAAATGGAATATAGTTACGGCACCGAATCTCAAATCGCCTTGCAAATGCTCATGTATCTGCCGCAAAGCCTCAGGTGTTGAAACGTCACCTCTGCGATACGTGTAGAAATCTAGTATTGACCTATTGTTTACTCTCTTCCATTCGTTGATCCGTCTTGCGGCACGAATTACTTTCTTTAATGCTGGCTTATGACGATAATTTCCCGAATCTCTCAAGAACTTTTGAAACTTTTTTCCACCCTCGTCCCACTCTTTTGAATCCAGCGCCTCTCTATCGCCCAGATATTTCTTGAGCATATGCGGCACGCGCTCATCGACAGCACTTGCTCGTTTTCCCGCGTAAAATGGTTTCATCGCCGCAATCTTCCAGAAATGTTCGTCCGAAAGATTAGGGTCAAATTGCAGCTTGCCGATCTTGGCAAGGTGACGCTTGACTCGTGAACGCCTTCGCGGAGCTACGCTCGGATCTTTCTTGCTTTCGCGGTCAGACTTTGACGTTGCCTGTAAGATGAGCGTGCTTTGCAACGCCTCGACGAACTCTTTCTCTTTACCCTGCTCGATCATCGACGCCCCCGTCTGCCTGCTCGGTTTTCCTCACTCTGGCGCGGCTGTATCAAACTTTAAAGTTTAAAGTTTCTGGAGGCGATCATGCAGACATACTGGGCGAATGTCAGGACGGCAGCGGGTGGGTTCATCAAGGTCACGATTCAAGCACCCAATCCCGTTCGTTGCAACGGAAATGTTGAAAGCGATGTATGGGGACAGGCTCATGTCGGACTTCGCATCTCTCATCGTTTGACGATCATTCCTTCGCGGTCACGGCGTCATAGAGACCATAGTGAGCGAGCCAAACTTTAAGGGATAATCCCAAGCCTATCCTCCATAAGCCTCAGGCAGATATATCACTTCACCAAAAACGTCATCACACTCTTTTTGAATAGATTCAATATTTTCCAAATCACTGCCACTGAGTGAAGAAAAGTTCTGCATGCTATAGAGGAATTTACTCCTGTACTGCTCGATTGAAGAATCCATCTCCGATCTTTTGAATTGCTGAGGCTTTTTTGTATTTTTAAGGTATGCGCTCAATGCCTCAATCATAGATTTCAATGTCTCAATATCATCTTGATTCTTGGGTTCATAACTTTTTGACCAGAAATCCAGCTTGCCTTTCGCCATACCTAAGCACTGCGATACCTCACGAATCTGTTGCATTTTTGATGCATGATTTTCTATGTTATCTTCATTTGAAGGGGCGTTCTCTTCGGTTGCGACGGCTACCACGCTATCATCCGCAGACTGCGTTACTTCCGCCTCGCCGTCCATGACACCCTCTCCGCATCCGCTAAGCGTCAGAGCCCCTGCGGTTGCCAGCAAAACCAATTTATTCATACACGCCCCATGAATTCCAAATTTGAAACGAAGCTATCCCAAAATCCGCGCCCGTCAACCCAGCACGATCAGTCACCCAGGAAGGCGAGAAACTCCTCCATCACCACAGAGGTAGGACGACAGTGCATCAAACGCTCGTTCGTCGTGCCAATATCTGCGATGTCCTACAGGATTCTCCAGCGCACAGTCAGGCTATATCGCCATGTCGATCATAACGGAGAAAAATCATGCAGACATACTGGGCGAATGTCAGGACGACAGCGGGTGGGTTCATCAAGGTCACGATTCAAGCACCCAATCCCTTCGTGGCAACGGAAATGCTGAAAGCGATGTATGGGGACAAGCTCATGTCGGACTTCGCATCTCTCATCGTTTGACGATCATTCCTTCGCGGTCACGGTGTCATAGAGACCATAATGCGTCAGCCCTTCGTGGCTGTTTATGCCCGTGTAGCGCAGTGATGCATCTTCATAGCGACGGAACGCGAAGACAGCTTGGTTCATCCGTTCTGTGTTGAAGACCTTCAAGCGGACGAGCAGGTGGAAATCGCTGACGGACAAGCCTGTGACTGCTTGAAACAGATCAGGCTCAAGCTTCGTGATCACATCTTGCAACGTGTTTTCGCGGAAATCGGTGAGATACATGAAGGCAGGAATGCGGGTGGCGAACTTGATCAGCTTTTCCTGAACGAGTTTGCGCTTCGATTTGTATTCCTTCTCCTCCTCGCTCAGTTCCTTCTTTTCCGCTTTTGACAGCCCTTCGCTTTTCTCCTTGCCCTTGAGTTCCTTCACCTTTTCATTCTTGTTGATGATCGTCTCGATGATGTTGTCACCAAGTGCGCGCCAGCCTTCTATCCGTTCGACCGCAGCCATCGCTTCTGGATTATCCAGAATGCGGCGCAACGTGTCGTTATCGACATTGACCAGCAAAGCAGATTCCCACTTGCGCGCCAGCAACGTGCCTGACGTGCCAGCCATCGCAATGTCGAGAATGTCGCCCGTGTCGATCTGAGCCATAAAGGCTCCATTGTAAGCAAGCACGGGCAGAAACGAGACAAGCTCTTTCACGGCATTTTCGGGATTTGCTTCACCAGGTGATAAGCCGATGCCGTAGTCCGATAGCTGCCTCAACGCTCGTGTCGGGGCGAAGTCGAACACGAAGCAAACGGGCTTGATGATCTCTTCTTCATTGGGATTGTCGCCGTTTGGATTCTTGATCGACCAAGGGGACTGCACACGGAACGCGGCTTGGAAATAGGTCTCAGGCGATTTCAGATTACGCAGCATCAAGATTGATGCCCATTGCGGGATTGTCACGCCCGTTGTCAGCTTCCCGCATGATAATGTGATCGTCTTTGTATCGAAGCCATTACCGATCGCTTGTCGCACAGGAGGAACTGCATCGAGACCTATGCCAGCCTGTGAGCCAGCAGCCAGAATGACCTTGTAGCCATGCCAGAACGTGTTGTGCCTCTCAGCGAGCAGATTTGCCATCGCATGACAGGCAGCAACATTCGGCAAGAACCAGAATGAATGCTGGAGATAGGGAAGCAGGCGGGAATCTGAGTAGGGAAACGGCGGTCGCGTTCCAGTCTTCAAGCTATCGACAGTCTGCGGAACATATGCGCCGCGAATGATCTCCAGCCATTTTTGCACATCGCTCTTGTGCGTGAATGCAGCACTTTCGCCTGTGCCCTTCGCTGCGAAAAACTCGTTGAGGTCGAACTCGTCGAACTCTCCCGCGCTGGCGATGGCGAGCAATTCGTCAGGCATCTGATAGGTGAGCAAACGCATCTGCGGCAGCGAGGCGTAGGGATTGCGCTTGTCAGGGTATTTTGCGGCAAACTCCGCTTTTGCGCGCTGCTCGTCGGTGTAGGTCCAGTTGAAGATTTGCTCTTCGATGAACTCGCCTGTCGCCAGCGCCTTGAACGGTGTCCCCGACAGATAGAGATATGCGCGAGTGGTGATGGGCAGGAAGATCGCTTCGTTCGCGGAAATCTCGCTGAGGTCGTCGTTTACCTCGTCCAGCCCAGCGTCATATTCGAGCTTCTCTTCCTTCTTCGCGTCGTCCTCACCCTCGAACAACTCCTTCGCTGTGTCGCGCCATGCGCCAAAGTGATACTCGTCGAAGATCACAAGATCCCAGTTGATCGTGTGCAGCCATTCGTTGCGCGCCTTGATCGCTCCCGTCGCTTTGTCACGACCGAGCAGGTCTTGAAATGAGCCGAAGAAAACGACGGGCTTGTCGTTGTCGATCTGGCTCGGATCGTTCTCCGACTTGCGCGACAGATACTGCCAGCCCTCGAAATCGACATGCGATTCAAGGTCTGTCTGCCATGCATCTTCAACGGCAGGCTTGAAGGTAACGACAAGCACACGCTTTGCGCCAAGCTTTTTGGCGAGCTGATATGACGTGAATGTTTTCCCGAAACGCATTTTCGCGTTCCACAGAAAGCGCGGCACCTTCGTTGAATCTTCACGCCAGATCGACGTGAAATAGTCGTATGTTTTGTCGACGGCTTCGGCTTGCTCTTGGCGCGGCGGAAACGTCTCGCTGCGATTATCCGAGAGTTTCTTGCCCGTGCGAAGCTCTGTCAGCACCGTCCTCACATCCGAGACCGTGCACTTCATCCATTCGAGCTGCGGGTTCTCGAAACCTTTTTTTTTGAGTGCGGCTCTGACTTCGTGATCTGTGATGATCGAACCATCGTCACGCGCGGCAGGCTCGTCCAGCTCGATCTTAAACTCAATAGCCGCCGTCTTCACCTGCTCCAGAATGCGCTGCTTCACGTCGCGTGTCGTCTGCCCGATCTTCAGCAATCCATCATGCGAGTTGCTGTTGATCGCGTAGGCATAGATGCGCGGATGCACATCGGGCTTAGGCGCAAGGATTTCTTCGATTTGCTTACTCATCTTCGCCTGCCGAGCTTAGCTCCATCGGCTTGATAACAGCTTCAATGTAGGCGATCTGCTCCTCAGAAAGTGCATATTTTTTATAGAGTTCTTCATCTGTCCATGTGCGATCCCATGACTGGATCGGAACCCAAGAATATGTTCCTCTCAAAGCGTCTTGGGTTATCTTCCTCAACGACACTAAGAACCGAAAAAATTTCGTAGCGTAATAAGAATAAAGGCTATTCGCCTCTTGCTGACTGGAAATCCAGAAGGCAATAAATGTTTGTGTGCAGACAGAACCTGGCTTCACTATCATAGGTTTGCCGAGAACCACATCTGGTATCTTTTGACCACCGTCTGAGCCAGCTTTGGGTGCAAGGACCTTCCATGAATCGACCAAGTGCGAATTTTTTGTGATGGCTGACTTTTTCATATAGCCAACAAAACGCTTGCCTTGTTTAACTAAATGCAACTCCACGTCACTTTGTGTTGGTGTTTTAGTGTATCCATCAAAATTGGTTGCAATGCCAAAGGGCGTATCGCCCGTCAAAATTTCAGTAATTGGGGGTTCTGCAAGGTTTTGAACTTTACGAAGAATGTCTACCGCTCGCGGATCCCTGACAAACACGTCAAATTCGTTGAGATCGCGGGCAACTGGTCCAACGCTCTCATCGCCACGAATGACTGTTACTTTAGTCTGCTTGTCATGCTCAGAGTCCCATAGAAAATAGCAAATTCCGCCCTTAACTTCGACCGTCGGAAAAACGTCTTTTGAGACAGGAAAATCAACGATTTCAGAGAGCATGCCGCAAGATAACATTTCGGCGCGAAACTCGTCCATTCCGCGCCCCCCTGCCATCCACCGAGACGGAATAACCATGTTGATGAAGCGCGGCTCAAGCTTAATCGCTTGTTCCACAAAGAGATGATAGATTGACGAGTCACTCGTGCCGCCTGCCCCCCCCTTCATCTGATATGGCGGATTGCCGATAATCACATCGAACTGCATGTCGCCTCCGAATAGCTCGCCAATGCGAGCTTTGATGTTGTCTGTATGTATGAAGGCATAGGCGTGGGTTTCCATGTCATCGCCGCGATCAAGAACGCTTCGCGGCGCTCCACAGAATGAGCATTTCTGCCCAACCCACGTGTGCTCCGTCCGTTCGAACCAGATGTTCCCGCTCTCGTTCTCGAACTTCGTCGAGACGGAATGCGGTCCGTTGGCATATTTCGAGCAATAGAGGCTGCGACGGGCAAGCAAGCTGGTCAGACGCGTGATCGCAATCCCGTAGACCTGCTTGGTTAGAATGTGATCGACACGCTCTTGCAGGTCAGGGATCTCGGCTTCGAGTCCCTTGATCAAGCGCGTTGCGATTTCGCGCAGAAAGATGCCAGACTTGGTGAACGGATCGAGAAACCGAACAGAGCTATCTGACCAGATATCCGCACCATCATGACGCTCTGCCCACGCTTCCGCGAGCGTGTCGAGCATACGGTTCGCAAACTCAGGCGGCGTGAAAACTTCATCGTTTGACAGGTTGGCGATGCATGTCAGCACATCGGGATTTCTGCCACGAAGGGTGAAGTTCGCCTGCTCGTTCATCCTGCCCCCGTTAAGCCAATTCAGCCAGATCACGCACTGTCATCGGCGGATAGGTCGATGTTGGCGTGAATATCTCGTGCTTGCCCAGATGCGCGAACAATGAATCTTCTGCTGCGAAGCTGGACATGCCTGTCAGCACATCAAGGCGGAAATCGCGGCGCTGAAACTTGCCTTTGCCCAGATAGCCCCATTCAACCACGTTGATCGGTTGCCCATTCATGTCCTTCATTGTCATCGCGTCACCATGCACGAGATTCAATGACAGCACGAAGGATGCGGCACGATAGAGGTCGTCGGTTTCGTCGATATCGAGATAGGCAGCGAACACTTCGAGCATGTTGGCGCGGCACTCGTCGATGTTATCTGCCAGAAGCTCGATGCCGTAGCAGCACATCAAGCCGAGCAATGCGTAATGCCTTTTGTCGAACTCGGATTTACCGCACTTCAGCTCGACCGCTGCAAGCTTGCGCTGCAAGATCGGGACGAGAAAGTTACCGCTGCCGCATGCTGGTTCGAGAAAGCGTGAGTCGATACGCTCTGTCTCGCCCTTCACCAGATCGAGCATCTTCTCCACGAGCCAGTCTGGCGTGAACACTTCGCCATGATCGGCAACACGTTTTTTCGATTTTATCAGGCTCATAGATGGGGCGACGATATCGGGAGCGGCGCGTTCTGTCTATGTGCTGGCGGTCACGCGATGGCGGCAAGAGTCATGCTGGCATGATCAGCCATCCAGAAACACGAGAAAATTGCGCAGCACAACAGCCTCAGATGCTAATTCCGAACCGTCATTCACTTTATTCGCCTGTAGTGGGAATACGAAAATTTCTATTATTCTCTTTAGCGTTTATGAACTGTTGGCCATACTGCTGCTCAATCCGCTGCGCATCTTCTGCTGGATAGGGCCTACATATTTCTCGCTCCCAAGATATAACCTTATTCATTGTTAGACGATATTCATTTGCTCTGAGATAGGGAAGGTAGACAGATGTTCGCCAACTGTTGGCATTTTCAAGATAATCGTCTTGACTGATAGTCTTCTCATATTTTCTGTAAATTTCAGACAAAAGAATATCATAAACTGTGGCTTGATGAGCGAGCGACGAAAGGTTGCTATCATGATATGGCCCCTCATATCCAGAAAGGCTATCATTGTTCAATATTGAAATTCCAGCTCTATTTATCATCAGGCATGCACCATATCGCTCGATAAGCGCTTGGTCGTCTGGACTTATACTCAATCCACCATCTGATGCCGCCGAAGCTTTGCTATCATATACTTCTGTATGCTGTCCCGCGTTGTCTGAGCAAGGTTGCCATTTCCAATCAGAGCGAGGCGACTCGGTGTCGCCGTAACAATAGCCAGCGGCAGCCAGTTGTTTATCAAGCTGGCTCGCTCGGTCGCATGAGTCGGGATCCTCCCGACCCATTTGCGCCGCCCCCATGCACGCTTCGTTCGCCTCTCCCCATGCGGCGATCAACGCTGTTGGTTCCTCCGCTTCACTTACATCGACCGATGGGTCGTCGCCGCAGGACGCCGCAAGTGCCCCTGCGGTAGCAACGGTGAGCAAGTCACGTATCTTCATTTTTCAAACCTCTTACGAGACGATAATTGCGCTTTTGCCATTCAGGAAATGTAGCGGGGACCGCATCTTATTGCGTTAGCGCGAAGCCAAGCAGAAATCGCCGTCACTACTGTAGCCGCTCGGGCACGATCCATTACGATGAATCGCGGTTTTTGTCTTTGATGAGTTGGCGACGCAGTAAGCGCCGCTATTGGTATAACCGCTCGGGCACGAACCGTTTCTGTTTCTTTTCAGCAATGCATACTGTGCGCTCCATCCTGGAGTGCAGTATCTTGAATCGCTGCTGTAACCGCTCGGACAACTTCCGACTTGGGGTAGAGGCTGCGGTTCAGGAGGCGCAGCTATTGAGGTCGCTGGCAATGCGCTGAGCCCAATCACAATTGCAGCAGCAATCCCTATCAGAGCTTCCCTCATTGCCACCCCCATTGTTTCAAATCTGGAATGATGCTAGCACGCTTCATCCGCATTGCAAGCGGGGGCGGGGAACTGTGCATCTCATCAATAGAGCCATTTTGACATGAAAAGATCCCCACCCACCTACATTCGCTTTCTGAACCTGCTGCGAGCGATCCGCGAGCTTCCTCCCTTCGATGCGCTAACTGCGGATGAGGAGCTGCTGCTTGAGGATCTCGTGGTGCAGTGGCACGAGCAAAGCGTCGTCAAGATGAGCGATCTTATGGGAAGCGCGCTCTACCCATCCCGCAGCACAGTCTACAGGCGGCTCGTGGCACTGCGCGACAAGGGCGTCATTCTGATCGAGGATGATCCTGACGATAAGCGTGAGCGGTATCTCAAGCCTAGTGCCGCTGCTCGGTCATTCATTGCTGAGGTTCAGCGTGGGGTTGATGAACTTATCCAACGTGGGGCGCGTCAGTGAGGTTGGGCTTGGAGGCTGTCTTTCGCGGGATCATCACCGTAAGCGGCGTTGCGTTGGTGTGGCTGGCGTTCTTTGAACTCAACGACTGGCTGTTTTCTCAGCTTGCATACACCGAGCGGGCGCACTGGATCTTTCTTCCAGCTGCCTTGCGTGTGCTTGCCGTTTTGCTGTTTGGCAGCAGGGGCGCGATCGGGCTCATGATCGGCGCTTATCTGACGCTCCCACACCAGAACCCAGACGATCTAGCTTTTGAGATCGCGCTTTCTGTTTCATCAGGCATCGCACCGCTTGCAGCGGTCGCGATCTGCCAGCGATTTTTCCCGATCAACAGCGATCTGGCGGGCTTGCGCGGAACGCACATTATCGCGCTTTCCGTTGCCAATGCACTTGCCAATTCCGTTCTGCTCAACATCGTAATGGCTGTCGCAGGAAGGCATCACGGTGATGGGTATCTCGCGGCGACCATCTTCATCGGAGATACGCTCGGAACTGCGCTTCTCTTGCTCGCAATCGCGCTGGGCATTTCAATATTCACACGCTCGCGGTCAATGCGCGGCTGACGCACGACTAAGGATTCAGATGACAAACCGCACTCTCAAAATCGCGCTTTATGCCGCTGGCGCTGCCACTCTCGCTGTGAGCGTCACCACTGCATCCTTCGCGCAATTTCAACGGAGCCAACCTAGGCAGACTCAGCCCAGTGCGAACCCACTTGGCGATCTGATCGGAATGATTGCGAATGCTTCAGCCCAATCAAAAGCGAAGAAAGGCTGGGCTCAGGTTGCACCTGAAATTCACCAATGCGTGAACACGATCTTTGCGACCAGAAACCTAAACGTAGACCAGATCATCGCAGCAGGCATGTCACCGACCCATAAGGACATCGTGCCTGTGATCGAGCTGTGCCAGACTGTTATGACCGCACAGCTCAGAACGAATTTTCCCTGCAATGTTACGAACTCGAAGGGTCAGCAGGTGGCGACGACCTGCTCGCAATCTTACGCGAAAGAGGTCAACGGCAGGTGGGCTTCAGTTTCGCGTGACGATTTCCTGCGGGCAGCTGCCAACGAAGAGAAAGTGACGATCGGAGATTTTGAGACGACAGCAGCCCAAAACGCTCGATTGGCTGAAGAGCGGCGTGTTATTCAGGGTGTGCCGAGACCCTCGCAAGGATCAGCAATAGGCGGCGGATCGGCTAGCGCGCAGCGCGGTGTGATTTCTGGTGCAGGATCCCGAAGGCATTTCATTGAATGGTTCAAGGGTCCGAAGAATGTAGAGGTGCCTGGGCCTTTTCGTTTTTCGGGTAATTATATTATTTATGGTGGGCAAACGTTAAGTCACGCAACCTACATGGGGCCCGCTAAAAAAGCAGCAGACGGCATTTTTCTCGTTCCTATGTTGCACATAGTAACGCCACCAGATGTTTACAAAGTAGAGTTATGGGATAGGCAGAAAGATATCTTAATCAAAGATTTTGCTGGCTCATACATCGATGTCTGGGTAATAAATTGCAGAACTGGAAAGAGATTTACAAACCAGAGAATGTATTTTAGGGGTGATATAAAGAATTTAGATCTAATTGCATCATATAACAACAGCGACAAGGCTGTCAAAATGCACGTGTCATTTCGGTATTTAGATTCTCTTTTTACTAGTGAAATTCCATTGAATGACGGTCGCGAATCAGAGTTTGATGATTTATGTATTCAATGATTTTCCAATCAACCATCCAGAAACGCTAGAAAATCTTCCAGCACCACAGAGGTAGGACGACAGTGCATCAAACGCTCGTTCGTGGTGCCAGTGATCTTCTCGGCTTCGGGTGATAACGGAATCGAGGGTCTGGCCCACTCGTCGAAAAAATCGTCCTCGTCCCAGCGATTCACAGCACGATAGCGAATAATCTCACCATGATCAGGTGTCAGGGCGCTGGTTTCGAGGTCGATGATCAGATCGCGCTTCAAGCCACGAGTGCCAGCTTTCATCAGCTCCAAGCCACCGATCATGTAAAGCTCGAACAGACTGTCATGTAGCCGCTGCTGGCTCTGGATGAGCTTGTCGTTCATCGCGACAGCCTCTTTGCAGCCTGACGCAATTCCTGCTCGTCATCCTGCTGACCATATATCTCGTGACGCAATGTCGCAGCAGTCTCTCCATGATCCTGCGTTACCCGATCGACATCGTTACCCCCTGAACGCTCCTGTGAGCGAGCCTCAGCGTCTTTGTCGCCCTCTGGGGTATCATCACTGCTTGATGATGGTTCGGGCTGTTTCTGGGCTTTCTGAGGAGCAGGCTGGGGCGCTGACGTTGATCGTGGTCGTATCTGCCGTGCAAGCGCCGTGTTCCTGCTTGCCAATGTCCCCGTCAATGTGCCCGCTGCCGAGAGCAGCACATCGATATCCTGCTTGATGACCTTGCTCTCTTCATCCGCCGATAGCTCGATCACCAGAGCGATCCAGCGCTTCAATTCCTCGCGTGCGTCCATCGTGATAAACTCTCCTTCGAGTGTATTTATCACGATGGCGAGGAGGAGCTGCGATCATGCTACGCAGATTTCTTATGCTCTTCGATTTCATTATCGTTGCTTGCGAGCGCCTGATCAATCGAGAAGAAAGGATTATAACCGACGTGAACCATATCTACATAGGTGTGATGCGGAATAATTTCGCTAAATCCGATGCTTTCGTGAAAATCTACAAGGCGTTCAGCGCGATGCTTTTGCATGTAGATCATATATGCTTTATGATTTTCCCGCAGATAACGAATAAGCTCTTTTGCAAGTCCCAAATGACGAAATTCCTCTTCAACGAAAATTTCCTCGATACACCAAATTTCTTTTGTGAAAAAGGTTTTGACACATTTTGATACGTCACGAATGCGAGCAAATCCGCATTCATTGCCATTTTTGCTGATTGTGATGTATTTGCTGTTTTCGTTAAACATATGACGTTTTGCGCTATTGCCATATGCGCGAAGCTTGCCCGAATAAGCCCTCCGAAACTTCTTGTTCCAGATGTTCTTCTTCCAGTTTTCGTTTACAATTTTGAATTCGATATTCATTTTTTATACTCCTTGAGATTTTATAGATTAAGCCGCAAGCTTGATGTCGCTGACGATCACGTCAGCGACAAGCTCGCACTCTTCAGCAGTCTTGCAGCCTGCGAACTCACGCACATTCTCGATGTTGATCAGCGTGTAGATCGCGCCAGCATTGTCTTCGCGTTCGCTTGCGAACAGTTCGAAGATCGCATCGACCTGCCCACAATGTGCGCAGACGTTGATGCCGATGAATGCATCAGCGTTGAAGCTATGAATGCCAAGATCACAGCACGAGAGCGTTGCGATCAAGTTATCCTCGTATTGCTCGCCGTAGAAAACAAACAGAGGAATTTGAGTATGATTATTAATATGAAACATTTTTATTGACTTTCTTCGTTATTTGGTTACGTTTGTTTTGCATTGCACGACTGCTTTGCTGAGTTCACACTATTCGAAAATCGCACTGGATTCATCAACCGTGTCGGCCTAGAGCGGTGTCGTTAAGGCGCTTGGAGGTCGCATGTTTGAGAAGATGCTCTACGGCGGTAAGTCGCTGTATTTCCGCTACGCTCCGCCACTGACCGATCTTGATGCGATCTCTGACGACGAGCTGCCCAATGCGCCGTACGTTGGTGCACCGAAGCACAAACGCAGCGTCTATTTCTATTGGTGGGCATTTCTGCGCGAGAACGAGGATTACATAGCTTGCTGTGATGCAGGCGGCACTGGCTCGATGCAGCAGCTTTACGCAGACTTCGGCGATGTTCGCGGTGACTCGTTCATGGACTGGTGGCGGGCGGGTGGACGGCTGCTGTTTTGCGAACCGCCAGAAGAGTCCATCACCACCTACCTATCGCCGCCGACTGATCAGATTCCGCAAGATCGCGTTTTGCTCAGTGTCCCTGTCACGGGCGATTTGGAGCGCACGATGGCTGAAATGCGAAAGATTCTGAGGGAGGCGTTTGAATACGAAAGACGGCGCAGAATTAGGGAGGAAGGCGCCGTCGATGCATTCAGCCGAGCGAATTATCCCGTGTTTAAAAAGCCCGTTCTGACTGCGCTTCATGAGAGGTTGATCGTGCATCAAGCGAAAAAAGAAAACCCAAATGCTTCGCTCTATGAGATTGGCAAAATGACAGGCGTTGCTCAAAGAACGGCGGGCGTTGAGGGCGACGCGGAGCACAGGAACGTTGTGGGAGCAAGCGTAAGCCGCTCATTGAAAGAAGCCAAAGCTCTGATCTACAATGTCGGTAGCGGGCGGTTTCCCGATACGACGCCGCCGCCAAAGGTGAGCACGGAAAACATGGCTAAATCGGCCTGATACTGCTGAGCTTCGGTGTGACACATTCAGGCGAAAAGCGGCTCGAAAAATTACAAGGTTTGCTGGCGCGTCTGAGGCGTGGCGAAAGCGTGCAAAACCGTCAGCTGCAAACTTGGCTTGGTCAGCAAGGTTACAAGGTATTCGAGGATGCTTGGTCGAATGTGGTTGATCTTCGCAACACGCTGACATCGAAGCCAGGAGAGCTGATCGAGTATGAGATGCTGCTGAAGAAGGCGATCATGCTCTACAATCGCGGCGAAGCGGCAAGTCTGAAAGGGCAAGCTTCAGCGCGTAGGTTTCATGCAAAGGCACAGGCAGGATTCGAGAAGGCACTGCTCAGGCTGGAAGAGCTGATGGGTCAAGATCCGTCGTTGCAGATGTGGCTCGACAGGCACTGCGACTTCACCGCTCAGGGAACCTTGTCTCTCGACCCAATCGGAATGCCACGAGTGATCACCAGTCGCAGTCCAGACAATCAAAGCAGTGTTAGCTCGAAGCTGCGCAGTAAGCGCGATTGCAAAATCGAGGCAGTCGAAGCGGAAATCGAACGTATCAGGAATCCGCGAAAGGAATCAGATGACGATCTGATCGCGCAAAAACTACAGAGATTGCGGCAGTTGGCAGGAAATCGGTAGGAATATCAATGTGAAGGATTCAGAATCGCGTTCTCGAAACAGGAGAACACTATGTCGGTTATCGCATCTCTCAAGCTTGTCGAGTTCAAGCCTGAAACCTCTCAAGGGCGCATTTTCATGCGTCGTCGCAAGCTCGCAGACAAGATCGACCAGCAGATCAATCTCGCATCTGATCCAGCCTATGCCCCCACGAAGATCGTCACCGTCACTGACAGTGAAGGCAATCAGCAACGCAAGGAAGTCGCAAAGCGCATCAAGCGTTGGTGGGTCGCAAACAGCGACGGCACGGTTCAGCTTACTGTGCGCTATGGCAGCAAGCCCCTTGAGCTTGCGAAGGGCAAGAATGCGATTCAGTGCAGCGACACCAACGAAATCAGCATGGTGCTGGGCAAGGTGAAAGAAGCTGTGCTGAATGGTGAGCTTGACGCTATGCTGGAAACTGTGACTGTGGTGGGACGTAAGGCGAAGAGGGCGTAGGGATTCGTTGGGATTGTGCAGGTTGAAACTGACGCAATGTGTAACATAAGCGACCTCAGGCTCTGAGTTTCCCAAGATATTGAAATATCAGGATAAAAAGCTCCTACACGCAGTTACACAAAAGACTGAAAGTCATATAACCTGTTGTTTATAGATGATAATATCTGCGGGACTCTATTGAATGGGAGTGATCCGCGACACGGATTGATCCGGGGGATCAATCCGGCCGGGTCACTCGGCACCGCAAGGTGCCGCGGGCAGATCCGCGACACGGATTGATCCGGGGCGGGTCGTGGGGGCGGTGTTCCCTGACTTGCATTCATCGGCCCCTTCCGCACCGCACCCAAATCGCATAACGCAGGCGCCATGCTGATGTGTCGCACCCTTGCTCTTGCCACCGCTCTTGCTTTCTCGCTGACAGCCTGTGCCGAGCCCGCAGCCGATGCACCGATCACCGAGGCCACCGCGCCGGCGGACGTTATCGATAGCGCATGGACCCTTGATCCGGCGGGCTCGCGGCTCAGTTACGTCTCTGTAAAGGCCGGCGAACTGGCTGAAGCCAACCGGTTCGACACGCTTTCCGGCCGCGTTGCGCCCGATGGCACGGCAAGCGTCGAAATCGACCTTACCTCGGTTGAAACCGGGGTCGATATCCGCAACGAGCGGATGCGCGACATCTTCTTTGCAGTGGCCGAAAACCCCAAGGCCACGGTGACCGCCAAGCTCGATCCCAAGGCCTTTGGGGGGCTGGCAGTGGGCCAGTCGCTCACCCGGCCGCTGAAGGCCAGCGTCACCATCAAGGGTGCGAGCAGCGATATCGAGACCGAAGTGCTGGTCACCCGAACGGCGGAGGAGCGCGTGCTGGTGGTGCCGACCGCGCCAGTCATCATCTCGACCGACATGTTCGGCCTGACTGACGAACTGGGCGAATTGCGGGCGCTGGCGCAGCTGCCCTCGATCACCCCGGCGGTGCCTGTCACCTTCGTGCTGCTGTTCCGTCGCGACTGACGGGCGGTTTGCCCTGGATCAATGCAGCCGGCGGGTAGCCGGAGCACTTTGCCTGCGTGCCGGGCGGCTGGCGAGCGCACCGATCCCACCGCATCACCGCTGCCCGGCATCCTGTGTTCAATTCATCTGGTGATCAGGCGGGCCTGCCAAGGCCCCGCGCATGAGGGCGAATTTCCTTTTTCCTGCCTGACGCTACGACATGGCGACCTGAGCCAGGGCCCTCTCAAAAGCAGGCTTGAAAGCCCCGCGCAACTCGGCTTGTCTGCACCCCAAAGCACGTTTTGCACCGGAGACCATACGCCATGAAGACCGCGATCACCGAAATGTTCGGCATCCAGCACCCGATCATTCA
>VFQM010001312.1_pt1 | contig 22249 bp, 16 predicted proteins | sample 3512391 | NCBI WGS metagenome assembly VFQM01 (sample SAMN10412369, study PRJNA504923) | tailings metagenome | isolation source: Replicate 1 from Balatoc abandoned mine | place: Philippines | reverse complement strand
TGCATGATGCGCTCAACCAGGCGCTGGCCGTGTTCATGTCGCCCAAGGCGGGCGACGCCGATGCAGCCAAGCGCCACATCTCGACCGCGGTGGTGGGAACGCGCGGCGGCGTGGGCGCCTCGACGCTCGCCACCTCGCTCGCCTGGCTGTTTTCCGAACAGCACAAGGCGCCGACCGCGCTGCTCGATCTCGATGTGCACTTCGGCACCGGCGCGCTGGCGCTCGACCTCGAACCGGGCCGCGGCCTGACCGACGCGATCGAGAACCCGAGCCGCATCGACGGCCTGTTCATCGAACGCGCGATGATCCGCGCCAACGATCACCTGGCGATCCTTTCGGCCGAAGCGCCGATCAATTCGCCGCTGATGACCGACGGCGCCGCCTTCATCCAGCTGCAGGAAGAATTCCGGCAGGCCTTCGAGATGACGGTGATCGACCTGCCGCGCAACATGCTGATCAATTTCCCGCACCTGCTGAACGACGTGAATGTCGTCCTGCTGGTCACGGAAATGACCCTGGCCGGTGCGCGCGATGCGATCCGCGTCCTGTCCTGGATGAAGAGCAACGCGCCGCACGTCCAGACGATCGTGGTGGCCAACAAGGTGCTGCCCGGCACTGGCGAGATCAGCAAGGCCGATTTCGAGGCCTCGATCGAGCGCAAGATCGGCTTCACCATTCCCTATGACGCCAAGGCCGCGGCCAATGCCGCCAAGCTGGGCCAGACCTTTGCCGATGCAAACCGCTCGACCAAGGCCGGCAGCGTCATCCGCGAGATCGCCAAGTCGGTCCACGGCGTGGGCGATGGCGAAGCGGTGGACGATGCGATCAAGCCCAAGTCGTCGCTGCTCGGCAAGTTCGACCTGAAGGCGCTGCTGCCTAAGAAGACCGCAAAGGAACCGGTGAAGGCCTGAGCCTGAACCGACCTTGCAGATTCACTCTTTGAAGAAGGCCTGACCAGTCAATGGACATCACCCAACTGCTGCTGATCGCCGTGGGCCTGATGGCATTCATGGTGCTTGGCTACATGGGCTTCGCCGGTCCTTCGCCCACGAAGGAAGCGGCCCGCCGCCTCCAGGGGCTGCGCTATCGCCATTCCGACAGCACGGTCGACAAGGTGGAAGCCCAGCTCAAGAAGGCCGTGGCCGCGCGCAAGCCGAAGATGCACCAGATCGCGGGTTCGGAAAGCCGGGTCGCGGCGCTGATGATGCGGCTCCACCGCACCGGCAAGGGCTGGACGCTGAGCCAGTATGTCTACGCCTCGGGCGGCCTTGCCCTGGTGGTTGCGCTGCTGATGTTCCTCAAGACGGGTGCTGCGGCACTGTCGCTGGGCATTGGCCTGATGGTTGGTGCCGGGGTGCCGCATTTCGTGGTCGGCTTCTTTATCAGCCGGCGCACCAATGCCTTTACCGCCAAATTCCCTGACGCCATCGAACTGCTGGTCCGCGGCCTGCGTTCGGGTCTGCCGGTGACGGAAACGCTGGGCGTGGTCGCAACCGAAGTTCCCGGCCCGGTGGGTGAGGAATTCAAGCAGGTGACCGAGCGGATTAAGATCGGCAAGACCATGGAGGACTCGCTCCAGGAAACGGCCGACCGCCTGAACACGCCGGAATTCAGCTTCTTCTGCATCACGCTGGCGATCCAGCGGGAAACCGGCGGCAACCTGGCCGAGACACTCTCGAACCTGGCTGACGTGCTGCGCAAGCGCGCCCAGATGAAGCTCAAGATCAAGGCGATGAGCTCTGAATCCAAGGCTTCGGCTTACATCGTGGGCGCACTGCCGTTCATCGTGTTCATCATGATCTACATGATCAACCCGAAGTACCTCGGCGGCTTCTTCACCGACGATCGCCTGATCGTGACCGGTCTGGGCGGCCTGACCTGGATGTCGATCGGCGCCTTCATCATGGCCAAGATGGTCAGCTTCGAAATCTGAGCAGGGACAGGAACAGGACATGATGAATACCCCTCCCGGTCCCACGCTGCTCGGCGTCGACGTTATCTGGGTCGGCTCGATCCTGGCGGGCCTCGCGGCCGCAGCAGTGCTGTTCGCGATCTATACGGCCGTCACGATCCGCGATCCGATGGCCAAGCGGGTCAAGTCGCTCAACGAGCGGCGTGACCAGCTGAAGAGCGGCATCATCACCCAGACCGCCAAGAAGCGCGCCTCGCTTGTCCGCAAGAACGAGACCGCCGACAAGATGCGGGACACGCTGTCTTCGCTCAAGGTGCTGCAGCAAAGCCAGCTCGAGGCGATCCAGCAGAAGCTGGCCCAGGCCGGGATCCGCAAGAAGGAACTCGGCATTGTCGTGATCTTCGCGCGGATGGTCTTGCCGATCGTCCTGGGCGGGATCGCGGGCATCGCGATCTATGGTATGAACGTCTTCCCCGAATGGGGCGGGATGAAGAAGCTGATGGCCTTCGCTGCGGCGGTTGGCCTGGGCTACAAGGGTCCCGAGCTCTACATCGGCAATATCATTTCCAAGCGCACCGACGCGATCCGCAAGGGCTTGCCCGACGCGCTCGACCTGTTGGTGATCTGCGCCGAAGCCGGTCTGACCGTCGACGCCGCGTTCAACCGCGTGGCGCGCGAACTGGGCCGGGCCTATCCGGAACTGGGTGACGAATTCGCCCTGACTGCGATCGAGCTGTCGTTCCTCAGCGAACGCCGCCAGGCCTTCGAGAACCTCGCCTGGCGCGTCAATCTGGAAGCGGTCAAGGGCGTGACCACCACCATGGTTCAGACCGAACGCTATGGTACGCCGCTGGCCTCGGCCCTGCGCGTGCTCTCGGCCGAATTCCGCAACGAGCGCATGATGCGCGCCGAAGAAAAGGCCGCGCGCCTGCCGGCGATCATGACCGTGCCGCTGATCCTGTTCATTCTGCCGGTGCTGTTCGTCGTTATTCTTGGCCCGGCAGCCTGCTCGATCGCCGACGCTTTCTCTAGCAACGGCCCGGTCAAGGGCGGCGGCGGCTAAGGCCTCCTGTCAGGGTGGGGTACCCGTACCGGGCCGGTTCTCCGCAGGGAGTTCCGGCCCGGTTTGGTTATGAGCCTAAGGCTTGACCACCGTGTGGTCGATAGCGCCAAAGATCGAGTGGCCGGCGCGGTCGCGCATTTCGATCCGCACGCTGTCGCCATAGCGCAGGAACGGCGTGACAGGCTTACCGGTAGCGATCGTCTCGATCATCCGCTGCTCGGCAATACAGGAATAGCCGCGCCCGCCATCCTTGCAGGGGCGGCCCGGCGAACCATCGGGATCGCGGTTGGATACGGTGCCCGAACCGATGATCGAGCCCGCCATGACCCGCCGGGTCTTGGCGAGGTGCGCGATCAGCGTGCCGAAATCGAAGGTACACTCCTCGCCCGCCTCGGCCCGGCCGAAAGCCTCGCCGTTCAGATCGACACGCAGCACCTGATTGAGGCGCCCGCCCGTCCAGGCATCACCCAGCTCGTCTGGAGTGACGAAGACCGGTGAGAAATGGCTCGCCGGTTTCGACTGGACGAAGCCAAAGCCCTTGGCCAGCTCGTCCGGGATCAGGTTGCGCAAGGAAACGTCGTTGACCAGGCCAACCAGCCGGATGTGTTCGAGGGCCGCCGTGGGCGAGACGCCCTGCGGCACATCGCCGGTCACCACGCAGATCTCTGCCTCCATGTCGCAGCCCCAGGCCTCATCGGCGAGGGTGATCGGAGCGCGGGCGCCGCGCAGGTCATCGCTGCCGCCCTGGTACATCAGCGGATCGTGCCAGAAGCTTTCGGGCAGCTCGGCCCCGCGCGCCTTGCGCACCAGTTCGACGTGATTGACGTAGGCTGAACCATCGGCCCACTGATAGGCGCGCGGCAGCGGGGCCAGCGCCTCGCGCTCGTGAAACCGCTCGCGCGGGATAGCGCCGTGCTCCAGCTCGGTCGCCAGCGCCTGCAGCACCGGGAAATGCCGATCCCAGTCATCGAGCAGCGCCTGCAGCGTCGGGACCAGGTGCGAAGCATCGGCGTACCAGGCCAGATCGGTGCTGACCACGGCCAGGCGCCCGTCGCGCCCTCCGGGAAGGCTGGCGAGTTTCATCGGGTCAGTTCCTTGGCTGGATCGGCGCCTTCCAGTTCGGCCACCCGGCTGGTGATCCGCGCCAGCAGCGCCTTGAAGTCCTTGAGTTCGGCCGCCGAGAGCGAGGCAAACAGGCGCCGCTCCATATCGAGCGCCAGCGGCATGATTTCGCCATGCATGGCCTTGCCGGCGGCGGTCAGCTCGATGTGGTGCGAGCGGCCATCATCGGCATTGGGGCTGCGCGCGACGAGGCCGCGGTCCTCCAGCACCTTGCAGGCACGATTGACAGCCACCTTGTCCATCCGGGTTGCCCCAACCAGGCTGCGCTGGGTCTGAGCCCCGGCATCGCCGAGCACGGCCATGACCCGCCATTCGGGGATCTTGAGGCCGAAGCGGGCGCGATATTCGCCCGCGATCATGTCGCTCACCGCATTGGTGGTTACCGACATCAGATAGGGCAGGAAGTCCGCCAGGCGGGAGCTGTCTTTGGTCATCGAATCGGTTTCTAGTGCAACCGGTTTGCCGCGCCAAGCCCAGCGCCCCGCAAAGTCACGCCGGCTTCACCGCTTCCGGCGCAGAAGCCGCGATCGCCGGAATGGCACGCAGCGCTTCATCGATCCGCACGAGCCGGGGCAAGCGCTCCAGCGGCACGGCAAAGCGCCGCGCGCTGTACATCTGCGGAACCAGGCAGACGTCGATCAGATTGGGCTGATCTCCGCCGAACAGGCCATGTTCCGGCGCATCGGCTTCCAGCGCGGCAAGCCCATCGCCCAGCCAGCGATGCAGCCAGCGGGCAATCCCGTCAGCATCGGCGCCAAGGTCATCGCGCAGAAAGTTCTGCACGCGCAGGTTCTGCAAGGGATGGACTTCCGAAATGATCGTCATCGCCCGGCCCAGCACATGGGCGCGGGCCATCGGATCGGCGGGCAGCAAGCGCGGTTCGGGCCAGCGGGCATCGAGATAGTCGATGATCGCCAGCGACTGGGCGATCGCCTCACCATCCACCTCGAGCACCGGCACCAGCCCCAGCGGATTACGGGCAAGGTGGTCTGCACCGCCCTGCTCACCGGCCGCCAGATCGACCGTGTGTGAGGTCCAGGATAGCCCCTTCAGGTTCATCGCGATCCGCACGCGATAGGCGGCAGAAGAACGCCAGTAGTCGTAAAGAACCAGTTCGCTCATCCCAGTACCCTTCCCGCTACTGCGCCCAGCTTGGCGACCAGCACCGGATCGCGCTGGGCCCTGGCGGTCATGATCGCATGATCGAGCGTGCGGTCGATCGGACTGGCCGGGCGGGCTTCGCTCAGGCTCGCGAGGAACCGGCGCAATACCTTGCCAGCCAGGGCAACATTGGCGTGCATCACGGTCAATACGTCGGCGGCTTCAACCCCCGCCTCGCTGGTCCGCCAGGCGTCATAGTCGGTGACCATGCCCAGCAGGGCATAGGGCAGCTCGGCCTCGCGGGCGAGGCGCGCCTCGGGCATGGCGGTCATCCCGATCACGTCCCCGCCCCACTTGCGGTAAAGCAGGCTTTCGGCGCGGGTCGAAAACTGCGGGCCTTCGATCGCGACATAGGTTCCGCCGCGATGGACCACCGCGCCCTCGCCCTCGACCGCATCGGCCAGCGCCCCGGCGAGGCGCGGGCAAACCGGATCGGCCAGGCTGACATGGGCGACGAGGCCCGGGCCAAAGAAGCTGGCCGGGCGGCTGACGGTGCGATCGATGAACTGGTTCACCGCCACCATCTGCCCCGGCGCCATGTCCGCACGCAGCGAGCCGATCGCCGACAACGCGATGACATCGGTCACCCCGCAGCGCTTCAGCACATCGATATTGGCGCGGTAGTTCACGGCGGCAGGCGGGATGGCGTGGCCGATCCCGTGGCGCGGCAGGAAGGTGACGCGCACACCTGCCAGCGTGCCGGTGGTCACTGCGGCGGACGGTTCGCCAAACGGGCTCTCGACCGCGATTTCCTGGGCGTTCTCAAGCCCGACGCCACCGGCCAGGCCCGAGCCGCCGATTACGCCGATATGCCACTCACTCATGCCAATCCTCAGCTCAGTTGTGCGCGAGGATCCCCGCCATGATGAAATCGATGCAATGTTCGCGATAGCGATCGCGCAGTTCCTCGGTCAGCGCCTCGGTATCGTAGCAGTGCTTGAGCACCAGGCGCGAGGAAAAGAACCGGTCGCAGGCCCCGGTCGTGGTGAAATAGAACAGCTGCGGATCGACATTGCGGAACAGGCCCTGCTTGACCCCGTCCTTGATCAGCCGGTCATAGGCGCGGCTGAGCGGCGTCAGGTAGGAATCGGCGATCCGGTGCGCCTCTTCGGGATCGCTTTCACGCACCAGCCGCATCAGCAGGCGGTTGAGATAGGGCGTCTTGTAATAGGTGTCGACCACGGCGCCGATATGGCGGCGCAGCCGCACATCGGGGCTCATGTCCTTGGCCATCAGCGCATCGACCGCGTGGACGATATCCTGCATGTCACGATCGAGCAGGGCCTTCATCAGCCCGGCCTTGTTGCCGAAATAGTACTTCACCAGCGCCGAATTGAGCCCCGAGCGCAGCGACAGTTCGGACAGCGAGATATCGACGATGTCGCCTTCGCGCATGATCGTCGAAGCGGTATGCAGCAGGAGCTCGCGCGCGCCTTCGGGCGCCTCGTTCTGGTCAATTGCCGGCTGGCTCATGCGAAGGGCGGCTCCTCTCCCCACCAAGGATAGAAATCTGGCATATCGCTCGAAACCCGTAGCGGAAAGGCGGGCGGGCGCTTTTCGAGGAAGCTTTGCACACCTTCCTTCGCATCGGCGCCCTTGGACAGGCGGTAGATTGCCCGGCTGTCGACCTTGTGGGCCGCCATCGGATGATCGCCCGAGGGGATCCGCCACAGCATCGCGCGGGTCATCGCAACCGAGACGGCCGAGGTGTTGTCGGCAATCTCGCGGGCTAGGCCGCGCGCGGCGTCGATCAGTTCGCCCGGCGCGTGGACCGAACGGACCAGTCCGCCCTTCAGCGCTTCCTCGGCCCCGAAAATGCGGCCGGTCATGCACCATTCGAGCGCCTGGTTGATCCCGACGATCTTGGGCAGGAACCAACTGGAGCAGGCTTCGGGCACGATCCCGCGGCGGGCAAAGACAAAGCCATAGCGGGCATTGTCGCTGGCGAGGCGGATATCCATCGGCAGCTGCATGGTCACGCCCACGCCCACCGCCGCGCCATTGCAGGCCGAGATCAGCGGCTTCTTCGACTGGAACAGCCGCAGCGTCAGCAGTCCACCACCATCGCGCACACGCGGATCGGACAGGTCCTCGACTGGCGTGGAATCCGAAAATACCGCACGGCCATCATCGGGCGTCAGGTCCGCCCCGGCGCAAAATGCACGCTCGCCAGCCCCGGTAAAGATCACCGCCCGGACGCTGTCATCGGCGTCGGTGCGGTCCATCGCATCGATGATCTCATCCATCATCGTGCGGGTGAAGGCATTCATCTTCTCCGGCCGGTTGAGCGTCAGGGTGGCGATGCCCTCGCCAATGTGAAGGTCGATCTGCGAATAGCCCATATGCCTCTCCCGGGGAGGGTGCGGCCGGGCGCCAACCAGTGACGCCCGGCCAGTTTCCTGTTGCTTAGCGCGGCGCCATGCGGATGGCGCCGTCGAGGCGGACGTCTTCGCCGTTGAAGTAGCCGTTCTCGATCATCGTCATCGCCAGGTGGGCATATTCCACCGGATCGCCAAGACGCTTCGGATAGGGCACCGAAGCACCGAGCGCATCCTTCACCGGCTGCGGTGCGGCAGCCAGCAGCGGCGTGTTGAAGATGCCAGGCAGGATCGTGTTGACACGGATGCCTTCACCCGAAAGGTCGCGGGCGATCGGCAGGGTCATGCCAACCACGCCAGCCTTCGAGGCCGAATAGGCCGCCTGACCGATCTGGCCGTCTTCGGCGGCAACCGAAGCGGTGTTGACGATGGCACCGCGATCACCGTCTTCCTGCGGCTCCAGCGTCATCATGCCGGCGGCCGACTTGGCGATGCAGCGGAAGGTGCCGACCAGGTTGATCTGGATGATCCAGTTGAAGGCATCCATCGGGAAGTGCTTGATCGAGCCATCTTCCTTGCTGCGGCTTGCGGTCTTGATCGCATTGCCGGTGCCGGCGCAGTTGACCAGGATCCGCTCCTGCCCATGGGCTTCGCGGGCCTTGGCGAAGGCCGCGTCGACCGAGGCATCGTCGGTCACGTTGCATTCGCAGAACACGCCGCCGATTTCGGCGGCGATGGCCTTGCCCTTCTCTTCCTGCAGGTCGAAAATCGCGACCTTGACGCCCTTGGCAGCCAGCGCACGGGCGGTGGCGGCACCAAGGCCCGAAGCGCCGCCAGTGACGACCGCGGCAACAGTGTTGTCGAGTTTCATTTCAATAACTCCGGTTCAGTTGAATTTCAGACCATTTCGACGATCGTGACGTTGGCGACGCCGCCGCCTTCGCACATCGTCTGCAGACCATACTTGCCGCCGCGCGCCTTGAGCGCGTTGAGCAGCGTCGACATCAGCTTGGTGCCCGAAGCGCCGAGCGGGTGGCCCAGTGCAATCGCGCCGCCGTTGACGTTGAGCTTCTCCGGATCGGCGCCGGTGTGCTTGAGCCAGGCCATCGGCACCGAGGCGAAGGCTTCGTTGACTTCGTAAAGGTCGATGTCGCCGATCTTCAGGCCGGCCTTGGCCAGCGCCTTGTCGGTCGCGAACAGCGGCTCTTCCAGCATGATCACCGGATCGCCGGCGGTCACGGTCAGGGTGTGGATCCGGGCCAGCGGGGTCAGGTTGTAGCGCTTGAGGGCTTCTTCCGAGACGACGAGTGCAGCCGAGGAACCATCGCAGATCTGGCTGGAGGTCGCGGCGGTCAGTGCGCCGCCTTCCTGCAGCAGCTTGACCCCGGCGATGCCTTCCAGCGTGGCGTCCATGCGGATGCCTTCGTCAATCGTGTGCCACTGCTTGCCTTCGGGGGTTTCGATCTCGATCGGCACGATCTCGTTCGTGAAGGCCCCGGCCTCGGTTGCGGCCTTGGCGCGCAGGTGGCTGGTGAGCGCAAACTGGTCGAGCTGGTCCTTGGTGAAGCCGTGCTTCTTGACGATCATTTCGGCGCCCATGAACTGCGACCAGGAGACGCCCGGATACTTTTCCTCAAGACCGGGCGACTTGTAGTTCCCCAGGCCCTCTTTCATGTGGAAGATCGCGGTCGAGCCCATCGGCACGCGGGTCATGCTTTCGATGCCAGCGGCGATCACCACGTCCTGCGTGCCGCTCATCACGGCCTGCGCCGCAAACTGGATCGCCTGCTGCGAAGAACCGCACTGGCGGTCAATCGTCACCGCCGGAGTCGATTGCGGCAGTAGCTTCGAGGCGAGCACGGCATTGCGGCCGACCTGCCCGGCCTGCTGGCCGCCCTGGCTGACGCAGCCCATCACAACGTCGTCGACACCGTTCGGATCGATCCCGGTGCGCGCAACCAGCGCATCGAGCGTGGCAGCGGCGAGATCGACCGGGTGAACCCCGGCCAGACGTCCGCCGCGGCGGCCGCCGGCGGTGCGGACTGCATCAACGATATAGGCGGTAGCCATCGAACCGATTCCTTTCCTGAAAAACGCGTTTAATCGATCGATTAAGGTGGCCCCGGCGGAGCGTCAAGCGCCCATCGCGCGATGAACCGTTCCCGGCAGACCACAGGTTGCGCGCGCGTGTTGTAAAATGACAACAGCGCGGCTGAAACCTGTACCTGACCTTAATTCCAAATTGCATCGCTGGACGGCTTATTTCACGAAGCCCCATCCGGTCCCGCAGGGGGCCAGAAGGGTGATTCCCTCTCCAAAGGGCACCTGACTTCGCGCTGATCCGGTTATTGTGCCGGGTCATGATCAAGGGGCTAACACATGAAGTTCTTCAGCAAGTCCGCGCTTTACCGCGCGACCAGCCTGGAAAGCGCCGCTATCGCGGTTGCTATGCTGGGTGTGGCGAGTGTCGCCACGCCGGCCTTCGCGCAGGATGCTGCGCCGCAGGCCGCCGAGTGCGCCGATGAAAACGCCAACGGCGTTTGCGATTCGGAAGAAAGCGGTCAGATCGTCGTTACCGGTTCGCGTATCGCGCGCCCGACGCTGAGCTCGCCCGTGCCGCTGACTTCCGTCAACGTGGCCGAGCTGACCGACACCGGCGACGTTTCGCTGGGTGACGCACTCAACGACCTGCCGTCGCTGCGCTCGACCTTCAGCCAGGGCAACTCGACCCGCTTCATCGGCACCTCGGGCCTCAACATCCTCGACCTGCGCGGCCTCGGCATTTCGCGCACGCTGGTGCTGGTCAACGGCAAGCGCCACATCACCGCGCTGCCGGGTGACTATCTGGTTGACGTGAACACCATCCCGGTCGACCTGCTGGAACGCGTCGACGTGGTGACCGGCGGTAACTCGGCCGTGTACGGGTCGGACGCCGTGGCCGGCGTTGTCAACTTCGTGCTGAAGCGCAGCTTCGAGGGCCTCTCGCTGCGCGGCCAGGGCGGTATCTCGTCGCGCGGGGACCGTGGCAGCTACTTCGTGGCCGGCACCTGGGGCAAGAACTTCGCCGATGGCCGCGGCAACATCGCCGTTTCGGCCGAATATGCCCGCCAGGAAGAAGTGCGCTTCCTGTCGCGCGATTATCTGACCGGCGCCCTGTCGGGCCGCTGCCAGTTCCAGACGGTCGAACCGACCGCGGGTGAGCCCAACGGCACCGATGGCATCTTCGACACCGCCTTCGAATGCGGCGTGAAGAACGGCTCGATCTCGGACGGCGGCACGATCGGCCGCGTCGGCGTGGGCCAGTACCTGCGCTTCAACGACGCGGGCCGCCTCTATGTCGACGTGCCGGAAGGCAATTACGAACTCGGTGGTTCGACCAACATCAAGGGCGGCAACGGTTCGACCCTGCGCAACACCGGGCAGATGCTGCCCAAGGGTGAGCGCATGGCCTTCAACCTGCTGACCCACTTCGACGTGTCGGAAGCGTTCCGTCCGTTCCTCGAAGCCAAGTACGTGCGCACCCGCGCCAATCAGGAAGGTCAGCCGACGTTCATCGCCTCGGCCACCTTCAACCCGACCTGGTATTGCGACAACGGCTTCATCACCGCTGCCAACCGCGCAACGCTGGTCGCCAACGGCGTCTGCACGACCGGTGCGACCAATGCGCGCACGTTCCCGCTCTCGCGCTTCAACGTTGACCTGGGCGGCCGTGGCGAAACCCACACTCGCGAAACCTATCGCATCGTCGGCGGTGCTGAAGGCACGTTCAACGATGACTGGAGCTACGAACTCTCGCTGAACTACGGTGAACTGAAGACCAAGATGAACGCGATCAACGTCGCGCGCATCCGCAATGACGCCGGCACCGCGCCGGACGGCATGGCGCTGGCGGTCGATGCCGTGCTGGCCCCGGTCGGCTTCGCCGGCAGCAACTTCGTGCTTAACGGCGATGGGCAGAAGGTGATCTGCCGCGTCAATGCGGTCACCAACACCCGCACGGACTGCGTGCCGCTGAACCTGTTCGGCTATGGCCAGTCGACCGAAGCGGCCCGCGCGTTCTCCAACGGCACCGCGACCCGCAACGAAAAGGCGACCCAGTTCGTCGCTTCGGGTAGCGTCAGCGGCGACTTGTCGCAGCTGTTCGAACTGCCGGGCGGCCCGATCAGCTTCGCGCTGGGCGGCGAATATCGCGAAGAAACCGCGTTCAGCGATTACGACACCGCCTCCAAGAACGGCGCGTTCTTCTTCAACCGCTTCTCCACCTTCGCGCCGCCGAAGCTGACGGTGAAGGAAGCGTTTGGCGAAGTCAGCATCCCGCTGCTGCGCGAAATGCCGCTGGCCCATGAACTGACCGTCAGCGGCGCTGGCCGCGTGTCGGACTACAACACCGCAGCCGGCACCGTCTGGGCGTGGAACGTTCAGGGCATCTATGCGCCGATCCCGGATGTGCGGTTCCGCGCCGCCTACGCGACCTCGGTCCGCGCCCCGACGCAGAGCGACCTGTTCTCCCCGCAAACGCAGAACTTCGCGCAACTGGGCGATCCGTGCGACACGATCAACATCTCCAGCAACCCGAACCGGGCCGCAAACTGCGCAGCAGCCGGTGTGCCGACCACATTCAACGCCGCCACGGTGGCTGCGTGCACCGGCAGCTCGGTTCCGGCCGACCAGCGTGAGCTGGGCGATCCCTGGGTGAACTGCACCGCGCGGACTTCGTCGACCGGCTTCGTTTCGGGCGGCAACCCCACCCTGGTGCAGGAACGCGGCAAGAGCCTTACCCTGGGTCTGGTGCTGGAGCCCCGGTTCATTCCGGGCCTGAACCTGACGGTCGACTACTATCGCATCAAGGTGACGAACCTGATCGCCGCCCTGGGCGCCCAGACCATCGTCAACCTGTGCTATGACAGCGCAACGGGCATCAACAACCCGTTCTGCGCGACCGTGAACCGCGATGCGGCCACCGGCCTGTTCGTGCAGCCGGCGGTGATCTCGGGCGGGGTCAACTTTGCCAAGCAGGAAACGCGCGGCATCGACCTTGACCTGAGCTATCGCAAGACCTTCGACAACGGCCAGAAGCTGACCGTGCGTGCGATCGCCACCCGCGTGACCATGCTGGACAACTACACCGATCCCACCAACCCGACTGTGCCGAACCGTCAGCTGGGCGAACTGGGTGACCCGCTGTGGGCTGCCAACTTCTCGGTCGCCTATGACTTCGGCGCGGTCGATGTCGGCTATTCGGTGCGCTACATCGGCAAGCAGGCGATCGGCGCCTGGGAAGCCCAGCACCAGTACACGGGCCTGTGCCCCTCGACCGGTGCGGGCCGTGGCCTGACCGGCCTGTCGGGCCGCAGCTGCACTCCCGGCCAGCTGGCCACGCTGGATCCGCAGAACCTCGATCAGTTCCCGGAAGTCTACTATCCGGGCCGTATCTATCACAACATGCGGATCAACTACGAGCTGCCCGACAAGAAGTTCAACTTCTATGTCGGCATCGACAACCTGACCGACGTGAAGCCGCCGTTCGGCCTGCTGGGCACTGCCGGTGGTGACCCGTACGAAACCTTCGGCCGGTTCTTCTACGCCGGTTTCCGCGCCAACTTCTAAGGCACGGGCCGCAAGGCAAAAGATCGGGGGCCGGAACGCAAGTTCCGGCCCCCTTTCTTTGTGTCCGTGGCTGGCGAACCTAAACGGTGATCGTCAGCGCACCATCGCCCTCGTCGATCTTGACGGTGCTGCCATCGGGGATCTCCCCGCCCAGCAGCTTCTCGGCCAGCGGGTCCTGCAGATAGCGCTGCACCGCCCGCTTCAAGGGCCGCGCGCCATAGACCGGATCGTAACCGACCCGGCCCAGCCAGCGCTTGGCGGCGTCGGTCAGCTCGAGCACGATCTTGCGGTCCTTGAGCAGCTTGGCCACCCGGCCAACCTGGATCTCAACGATCGGCGCCATGTGCTCCACGCCCAGACGGTGGAACAGGATGATCTCGTCCAGCCGGTTGAGGAACTCGGGGCGGAAATGCCCGCGCACGACTTCCATCACCTGCGGCTCGACGCTTTCGACGTCCTGCCCGTCTTCCAGGTTCGCCAGATACTGGCTGCCCAGATTGCTGGTCAGGATGATCAGCGTGTTGGTAAAGTCGACCTGGCGGCCCTGCCCATCGGTCAGGCGGCCATCGTCGAGCACCTGCAGCAGGACGTTGAACACGTCGCTGTGCGCCTTCTCAACCTCGTCGAACAGCACGACCTGATAGGGCCGGCGCCGCACGGCTTCGGTCAGCACGCCGCCTTCCTCATAGCCGACATAGCCCGGAGGCGCGCCGATCAGGCGGGCGACCGAATGCTTCTCCATGAACTCCGACATGTCGATGCGGACCATCGCGGTATCGTCATCGAACAGGAACCCGGCGAGTGCCTTGGTCAGCTCGGTCTTGCCGACGCCCGTGGGGCCCAGGAACAGGAACGAGCCCAAGGGCCGATTCGGATCCTGCAGACCGGCGCGGGCGCGCCGCACCGCCTTTGACACGGCAACGACCGCATCCTGCTGGCCGATCACGCGCTGGCCGATCACTTCCTCCATCTTGAGCAGCTTTTCGCGCTCGCCCTCCATCATCCGGTCGACCGGGATCCCGGTCCAGCGGCTGACCACGGCGGCGATGTCGTCGGCGGTCACTTCCTCACGCAGCAGCGCGTTGACCGAAGCCCCCTGCGCCTCGGCGAGCTGCTTCTCGAGCTCGGGAATGCGGCCATAGGATAGCTCCCCGGCCTTCGCGAGGTCACCGTTGCGCTGGGCCTGCTCCAGCTCGAGCCTGGCGTGGTCGAGCGCTTCCTTGATCTTGCCTTCGGCCGCGATCTTGTCGCGCTCGTTCTGCCAGCGGGTGGTCAGTTCGGCCGACTGCTGTTCAAGGTTGGCAAGCTCTTCCTTGAGGGTCGCCAGCCGGTCCTTCGAGGGCTGATCGCTCTCCTTGGCCAGCGCCAGTTCCTCGATCTTGAGCTGGATGATCCGCCGGTCGAGCACCTCGATTTCCTCGGGCTTGCTCTCCACTTCCATGCGGATGCGGCTGGCGGCCTCGTCCATCAGGTCGATCGCCTTGTCGGGCAGGAAACGGTCAGCGATGTAGCGGTTGGACAGCGTCGCTGCGGCAACGATCGCATTGTCAGCGATCCGCACGCCGTGGTGCAGCTCGTACTTTTCCTTGAGCCCGCGCAGAATCGAGATCGTGTCCTCGACCGTCGGCTCGCCCACGAATACAGGTTGGAACCGCCGCTGCAGCGCCGGGTCCTTCTCGACGTACTTCTGGTACTCGTCGAGCGTGGTCGCGCCGATGCAGTGCAGTTCGCCGCGGGCCAGTGCGGGCTTGAGCAGGTTGGAAGCATCCATCGCCCCCTCGCCCTTGCCCGCCCCGATCAGGGTGTGCATCTCGTCGATGAACAGGATGATCTCGCCCTCGGCGCCCTTGACCTCGTCAAGCACGGCCTTGAGCCGCTCCTCGAACTCACCGCGATACTTCGCGCCGGCAATCAGGCTGCCCATGTCGAGCGACATCAGGCGGCGGTCCTTGAGGCTGTCGGGCACGTCGCCATTGGCGATGCGCAGTGCGAGGCCCTCGGCAATCGCCGTCTTGCCCACGCCCGGTTCGCCGATCAGCGCAGGATTGTTCTTGGTCCGGCGCGCCAGGATCTGGACGGTGCGGCGGATTTCCTCGTCGCGGCCAATCACCGGATCGAGCTTGCCGTCGCGCGCCGCCTGGGTCAGGTCGCGGGCATACTTCTTCATCGCGTCATAGGCGTTTTCGGCGCTGGCATTGTCAGCGGTGCGCCCCCCGGTCAGGTCCTGGATCGCGGCTTCGAGCTTCTGCGCGTCGACACCGGCGGCTTTCAGCGCCTGGCCGGCCGGATTGGTCGTGCCGAGCGCTAGAGCCTGCAGCATGCGCTGGACCGAAACGAAGCTGTCCCCGGCCTTGGCAGCCAGCTGTTCAGCCGCATCGAGCAGGCGGACGGAATCGTTTTCCAGCCCCGGCGCCGCCTGAGCTCCGCTGCCTGAAACCGCCGGGATCTTGCCCAGCGCTTCGTCAACCTTGGCCTGGGCAATGCCCACATTGCCGCCCGCCCGCTGGATCAGCCCGGCAGCCATGCCTTCATTGTCTTCAAGCAGCGCCTTCAGGATATGTTCCGGCGTGATCCGCTGATGGTTCAGCCGGATCGCAACGGTCTGCGCGGACTGCAGGAAGCCCTTGGCGCGGTCGGTAAATTTCTCGAGGTTCATCGGTGTATCACCCTCCTGTGACACCGAAGGTAGTGTTGCTTATCGGCAACACAAGAGGGTGGTATCAGAAAAGATCAGTTGCCGAGAATTCCCTTCAGCAGGCTGCCAGCCGGCTTGAGCGGATTGGCGCGCAGCTTGCCCTCTTCGGTGCCGATATACTTGAAGATCCCGTTGAGCGCCTGGTCGGTCACCGAAGCGCCCAACTTGTCACGGCTGAGGCCGGCAACGCTGGCCAGCTTCACGCTGCGGGTCAGATCATCGAGGAGCTTGAAGGCCCCGACCTGCCCCAGCGCAGAATCGATCAGCGGGCGCAGCTTGTAATTGAGTTCCGGTGCGGCGCTGGTGCGCAGGTATTGGCTGGCCCCGTCGCTCTGCTGGACAATGCCGGGCACATCCTTGAGCGAGAGACGCGAGATCGCGGCGCGAAAGATCGGCTTGGCCTCTTTCGCGGCGAGCCCGGCGGCATCGTTGAGCTTGCGGGTCAGGCCATCGGTCAGCCCAGCCGATTGCCCGCGCGCGAGCAGACTGCCCAGTGTCTTGCCCGCACCCCGGCCAAGCAGCGGAACGGCGATCCGCACGGCCGGATCGGCATAGAAGGCCCCCGGCACGGCCAGCTTGTCGAGCGCGCTGTCCGAAGCCTTGCCAAGCAGCTCGTTCAGCCCCGCACCGAGCAATTGCGCCTGCGCGGGCGTCCCAAGCCAGAGCATCGCCCCGCCCGCGCCCAGGCCGGCCAGCAGGCGGCGGCGATCCCAGTTGTGTTCCAATTCGACCATGCGACCTCTCCCATCAAGAGGATCGCATGGTTTCATTGATTTAGCCGGCGATCAAGGCTTCCAGTTGCGGGCCAGTTCATCGAGCAGGCGCACGCCATAGCCAGTCGAACCCTTTGGGGTCAGCGGCTGCGGGCTGCTGGCCCACATCGTACCGGCCATATCGATATGCGCCCAGGGCATGGCTGGATCGATAAAGTGGCCGATGAAGTGCGCACCGAACCCGGCGCCGGGCGAGCCGCTTTCGACCACGTTCTTGATGTCGGCGATTTCGCTCTTCATGTCGTCGGCATAGTTGGGGTGCAGCGGCAGACGCCAAACCGGCTCGCCGCTGGCATCACCAGCCTTCTGCACGGCGGCGGTGATCGCATCCCCGCGCGAGAACAGCGCGGCATATTCATCGCCCAGCGCGGCCGAGGCCGAGCCGGTCAGCGTGGCGATATCGACAATCGCCGAGGGCTTGCGCGAGGCGGCGACATATTCGACCGCATCGGCCAGGACCAGGCGGCCTTCGGCATCGGTGTTGAGGATTTCGATGGTCTTGCCGCTCATGGTGCGGACCACGTCGCCGGGGCGCTGGGCGTTGCCATCGGGCATGTTTTCGGCCAGCGCGGCGACAGCCACCACGTGGACCGGAGCCTTGCTGCGCGCGAGGCTGAGCGCCGCGCCAACCACGACAGCCGCGCCCGACATGTCGGCCTTCATCTGCCACATGTTCGCGCCCGGCTTGATCGAAACCCCGCCGCTGTCAAAAGTGATCCCCTTGCCGGCCATGGCCAGCGGCGCACCTTCCGCGCCCTTGTAGGTCACCAGCAGCAGACGCGAGCCGCGCGGGCTGCCCTGCCCGACGCCGACGATCGAACCCATGCCGAGCTTGCGCATCGCAGCCTCGTCCAGCACCTCGATCGAGACGCCGGCGATCCCGGCAAAGGCTTCGCGCGTGCGGGCGACGAAGCTTTCGGGATAGATCGCGCTGGCTGGCTCGGTGGCCATGTCGCGGGTGAAGCGAACGCCTTCGGCAAGCCCGGCATGGCGCGCGTCCCACGCAGCCTTGGCCCCGGCCGCATCGCTGCCCAGCACGGTGACCGGCGCGACCGGCGGCGGCGTTGCGGCGGACTTGTACTTGTCAAAGCGGTACTGGCCGAGCGAGAAGCCCAGCGCGGCATCGGCCATGCGCTGCCCATCGCCTGCGCCGAATACCGCGATGGCTGCCTTTTCGCCGCGCAGGTCCTGCGCCGCCTTGCCGGCGGCTTCCATCACCGCCTTGGCGCCCGGCTCCTTGCCGAGACCGACCAGGTGTATCCGCGGCCGTGCGCCGATTCCGCGCAGCGACAGCACTTCATTGGCCTTGGCCGCAAAACCGGATGCGGCAAGTGCCGCTTCGACAGCCTTGCGTTCATCGGCCGACAGTGGCGCATCGGCGGGCAGCGCCTTGTCGGCCAGCAGGATGACCAGCGCGGCGTCGACTGGAGCCGACGAGGAAAAGCCGATCGGACGCTCGGCGCTGTTCTTTGCAGTCGATGCGGGGATTCCCGAACCGATCACGGTCTGGGCCAGGGCCGGAACAGCAGGAAGAGCGAAGGCAGCAAGGCAGGTAGCGGCCAGAAGCAGGCGCATGGTGAATTCTCCCAAGACAAGCCCCCCAGCCCGTTGCCGCGCAATTGACCATCTTTGCGCGGCATTTCAAGGTGGGCCAAAGCAGGCAAGCCGAAATTTCGAAGGGGAGTGCGATGGGTTGGAAGGGCAAGGGGCTGGGCGGCCTGATCGTGGCGTCGGCGATTGCGGCGGTAACCCTTGCTTCGTGGGAGCCCTATTTCGCCGAGCAACCCGGTCCGCCGCCCCCCGCCCGTGATTACCGCGCCGAGGTAATCCGCGACGAATGGGGCGTGCCGCATATCCTGGGCAAGACCGATGCCGATGTCGCCTTCGGCACGGCCTGGGCCCATGCCGAGGACGATTTCAAGACGCTGCAGGAAGTCGTCGCCATGACCCGCGGCCGCTATGGCGCGATCGCCGGGATGGACGGCGCGGGGGTCGATTTCGCTTATCACTTCGTTGGCGCACGCGATGCGGCGGACCGCGGCTATGACCAGTTACCGGCCGATGTCCGAGCCGTATTGGACGGCTATGCCGCGGGCCTCAACCGCTATGCCGAACAGCACCGCAGCGAAGTGCGGCTGGCGCGGCTGTTTCCGGTCAACGGCAAGGACATCGCGACCGGCTTTGCGCTGCGCCTGCCGTTCTTCTTCGGGCTGGACCGGGTGCTGAAGCCGCTGAGCGAGGGGACGGAATTCCGTCCGGAGCACGGTCCACGGCTGGATGGGAAGCCTGCGCCGCTGTTCGGCCAGGGCGGCGGGGATCAGCTGGTAACGACGCGGCCGATGCCCCTGCCGATCGGCGAGACGGCCGAGAACGCCGGCTCCAATGCCTTTGCGATTGCCCCGAAACGCTCGGGCGATGGGGTGACCCGGCTGTTCTCCAACAGCCACCAGCCGTGGCGCGGCGGGGTCGCCTGGTACGAACTGCGCATTTCAAGCGACCAGGGCTGGAACTTTGCCGGGGCGACCTTCCCCGGATCGCCGTTCCCCTTCATGGGCCACAACGCCAACCTGGGCTGGACCAACACGGTCAACCGGCCCGACCTGATCGATATCTACCAGCTTGAGCTCGACAAGATCGGCACCCGCTACCGCCTCGATGGCAAGTGGCAGAAGCTGGAGGGCAAGCGGGTCTGGCTGCCGGTGCGGTTCGGGCCCTTCGTGCTGCCGGTGCCGCGCACTGTCTGGCGCAGTGCCCATGGTCCGGCACTGATGAATGCGCGCGGCGCCTTTGCCGTGCGCTATGCCGGAATGGGCCGGATCGACAGCGTTACGCAGTATTACCGCATCACCAAGGCGCAGGATTTTGGTCAGTGGCAGGCGGCAATGGCACTGCAGGCCGTACCCGCCACCAACTTCGTCTATGCCGACAAGGCCGGCAACATCGCCTATTGGTACAACGCCGCCCTGCCCGACCGGAAGGCCGGGCCTGACTGGCGCGGCGTGGTGCCGGGCAATCGATCGGATCTGATCTGGCAAGGGCCCATCGCCTGGAGCCTGGTGCCCCGGTTGATCAATCCCGCCTCGGGCTATGTCTACAACTCGAATAACACGCCGTTCCTGGCCGCGGGACCGGGCAGCGAGCTCGACCCGGCCAAGGTGCCGGCGATCTGGGGGGTCGAAACGGACCTGACCAACCGCACCCTGCGCGCCGCCAAGCTGCTGGCCGAGACGCCGCGGATCGGCCGCGCGGAGCTGCTGCGGATCAAGTACGATACCGGCTATGAACGCGCTGGCTACGTCGCCTGGATGCTCGACGGGATCGCGAAGCTGAAGCTGTCAGGCGAACTGGCCGAGGCCCAGCGCCTGCTTGCCGGGTGGGACATGACCGCCGATGGGCGCGGCAACGGCGCCGACGCGCTGGCGGTGATGGTGCTGGGGCCAGCGATGAAGGCCAGCTACGGCCTCAAGAGCCCGCCCGATCCGCAGACGGTGCTCGCCGAGTCTGTCGCGCACCTCAAGACCCATTTCGGCCGGATTGACCCACCGCTGGGCGATGTCCTGCGCATTCGCCAGGGCAAGGTTGACCTGCCAATGGACGGCGGCGGCGATACGCTGCGCGCCGCCACAGATTGGGACGCCGATCCCGACGGGCGGCTTTCGATCAAGCATGGTGACAGCTTTGTCATGCTGGTGGAGTGGGACAAGGCGGGCCAGGTCCGCTCGGAATCGATCCAGCCCTATGGCGCCGCCACCACCCGCCCGGACAGCCCGCACTATGCCGACCAGGCCCCGCTGTTTGCGGCGAAGCGGATGAAGCCGGTCTACTTCAACCGCGCCAGCATCCAGGCCCAGGCCCGCAGCCGCGAGTTAGTGGCCAACTGAGGCCAAACGAGAAGGGGTCCGGTTGCCCGGACCCCTTCGCTTGGTTCGAACTGGATGATCAGCGGGTGCCGATCGTGTCTGCTGGAGCAGCCGGGTCGCCGCTGACGGTGCCGCCATTGGCCGGCGTCGCCCGGGCCAGCAGGATGCCGGCCAGGTGCGGCGTCGCCATCGAAGTGCCGCTGATGGTGTTGTAACCACCTGAGAGCCAGGTCGATTTGATCGACACGCCCGGCTCGGCATAATCGATCGGCGGGTTGCCATAGTTCGAGAAGCTGGCCCAGGTATCGCCTTGGGCAAAGGCCGAGACGGTGAAGATATTCGGTCCATTGGCGCGGGCGGGCGAGCTGTTGTTAGCATTGGTGCTTTCGTTGCCAGCGGCCAACGCAAACTTCACGCCGCGGGCGTTCGACGCGGCAATGACCGCGTCATCAAGCGCCTGGCTCACGCCACCGCCAAGGCTCATGTTCGCAACGTCACCCGGCTGCCCGGCCCCACCGACATAGTCCACCCCGGCGATCACGCCGGAATTGGTCCCGCTGCCACGGCGGTTGAGCACGCGGACTGCTACGACAGGAGCGCCCGGCGCAACGCCGATCACGCCGATCGAATTGGCCAGCGCAGCGATCGTGCCCGCAACGTGCGTGCCATGGCCGTTCTCATCCCACGGCAGGGTCGTGCCGCCCAGGAAGCTGCGGCTGCGCGCCGTATCAACGTTGAGATCGGGATGGCTCTGGACAATCCCGGTGTCGATTACCCAGGCGGTCCCGAAGGTGCCAGCTGCCCCCCCATTGACCCGCACGATGCCCCATGGGGTTTCCTGCGGCGGTTGAGTGCCGCCACCGCCTGGCCGGGCTTCGATCCGGATCGGCGGAGTGGCCATGACCTGGTCCTGCTCGCAATAGGCGATGTTGGGATTGGCGGCCTGCATCCGCTCAATCGCGGCGGCCGGCATATTGGCCGAAAAGCCGCGGATAGTGTTGCGATAGACATGGCCAATCTGCCCACCATGGGCCTGAACGGCGCCCCGCGCTTCAGCCTCGGCCTGGCCGCGCCCAACCGCGCCAGCCTTGAACACGCAGATATAGGCATTGGGGATCTTCTCCCCGGCCACCTGGGCCTGGGCCGGAACCGCAAGTGCGGCAAACGGCAGTGCGGCGAGCGCCAATCGGATTGACTTGGTCATAATCCCCATTCTCCCATGAGATTTACATCAGTGCGACCGTCCCCGCGCAAGCACGGAGCGATGGCTGAGACTAACGCACAAACGGCCTTAGTCTAGTGCGGAAATTTCCCGATTTTGCACAATTTAACAGATATTTATTGTTAGCTAACCGCGTTTCGCGAAAGATTATTTCGCCACTTTTCCGCTTGAAGAAATGATCCTCAATCCTTCGGACTCTGCGAGCTGGCAGGTGCTCCATCAGGGGGCGGGACAGCGCCTGCTGCGCTCTCTTCAAATCGGCGATGGCGCACAATGTGCGGCGTGATGACGATATAGAGTTCGGTCTTCGAACGGGTCGACCGCTCGATCTTGAACAACTCGCCAGCGATCGGAATATCGCCAAGGATCGGCACCTTGCCCTTGCGCCGCAGAACGCTTTCCTGAGTCAAACCGCCGATCACGAAGGTCTCCCCATCACGCACCGAGGCGGAAGTCTCCGCCTCGCGCTGGCTGATCGTCGGATAGCCCTGGCTGTAACCGGTGACCGAGGAGACC
>VFQM010001306.1_pt1 | contig 22319 bp, 27 predicted proteins | sample 3512391 | NCBI WGS metagenome assembly VFQM01 (sample SAMN10412369, study PRJNA504923) | tailings metagenome | isolation source: Replicate 1 from Balatoc abandoned mine | place: Philippines | reverse complement strand
GTGGCCTTCCTGGCCGGCCCGGCGGCGGCCTACATCACCGGCGAGACCCTGCACGTCAACGGCGGCATGTACATGCCCTAAGTCATTGCCTGGGCTGGAATTGCGTTAATATCCCGCCCCCAGAACTGGCCCTGGCGAGACCGGCGCCCGCCGCGGCCACCATTTGATTACAATGCGCCCGCAAACATCCCCTCCGGGAGGAGACTGATCCATGAGCAGCATCGAAGAACGCGTCAAGAAAATCGTCGTCGAGCAGTTGGGCGTGAAGGAAGAGGAAGTGACCGTGAACGCCTCGTTCGTGGACGACCTCGGCGCCGACTCCCTGGACACCGTCGAGCTGGTCATGGCCCTCGAGGAAGAGTTCGAGTGCGAGATCCCGGACGAAGAGGCCGAGAAGATCACCTCCGTCCAGCAGGCCATCGATTACATCAAGGCCCACGTCAAGGCTTGATCGCCTGACGGTTTCGACGCCGGGGCCGCGCTTGCGCGGCCCCGTGCGTTTGCGGCCCCCGGCCCATGCGCCGGCGCATGCGCGGCCCGGGCCGCGTCCCTGAATCACAGCGGAGTTTCGCCATGAGCCATCGTCGCGTCGTCGTCACCGGCATGGGCATCGTCTCGCCCATCGGCAACACCCTCGCCGCCGCCTGGGACAGCATCCAGGCCGGCCGCAGCGGCATCGGCCCGATCACCCATTTCGACCCGTCCGCCTACGCCACGCGCATCGCCGGCGAAGTGCGCGACTTCGACGCCAAGTCCTTCCTGCCGCCGAAGGACGTCAAGAAGATGGACACCTTCATCCACTACGGCCTCGCCGCCTGTTTCCAGGCGATGGACGACGCCGGGCTGGAGGTCACCGACGCCAACGCCGAGCGCATCGGCGTGCTGGTCGGCTCGGGCATCGGCGGCGTGCGTGGCATCGAGGACACCGCCATCACCCTGCACGAGGGCGGCCCGCGCAAGGTCTCGCCCTTCTACGTGCCCAGCACCATCATCAACATGCTGCCGGGCCAGCTGACCATCCTGAAGGGCATCAAGGGCCCGAATTTCTCGGCGGTCTCGGCCTGCGCCACCTCGAACCACTCGATCGGCACGGCCATGCGCATGATCCAGTACGGCGACGCCGACATCATGATCGCCGGCGGCGCCGAGCACGGCTGCACCCCGACCTCGGTCGGCGGCTTCTGCTCGATGAAGGCCATGTCCACCCGCAACGACGAACCGACCCGGGCCTCGCGCCCCTGGGACAAGGACCGCGACGGCTTCGTGCTCGGCGACGGCGCCGGCATCCTGGTGCTCGAGGAATACGAGCACGCCAAGGCCCGCGGCGCGCGCATCTACGCCGAGCTGGCCGGCTTCGGCGCCAGCTCCGACGCCTTCCACATGACCGCGCCGAGCGAGAACGGCGAGGGCGCGGCGCGCTGCATGCGCCTGGCGCTCAAGGACGCCGGGGTCAACGCCGACCAGGTCGGCTACCTCAACGCGCATGGCACCTCCACGCCGCTGGGCGACCTCGGCGAGACGCTGGCCATCAAGTCGGCCTTCGGCGACCACGCCCACCGGATGATGGTCAGTTCGACCAAGTCCATGACCGGCCACCTGCTGGGCGCGGCCGGCGGCGTCGAGGCCATCTTCACCGTGATGGCCATCCATGCCGGCGTCGTGCCGCCGACGATCAACCTCGACGCGCCGGGCGAAGGCTGCGACCTGGACTACGTGCCGAACGTGGCGCGCCAGGCCCGCGTGGACGTGGCCGTGTCCAATGGCTTCGGCTTCGGCGGCACCAACGGCACCCTGGTGTTCCGCCGGATCTGACCGCCGCCCCGGGCCCCGTCGCCATGGCGATCCGCCAGCTGCCGCCGGGGCTGGACCTGCTGCGCCTGCAGTCGGCCGACCCGGCGCGCTTCCCGCTGCTGCTTGAAAGCGTCGCGGGCGGCAACGCGCTCTCGCGCTGGGACCTGCTGCTGGCGACCGACGGCACCGGCCTGCGCCTCGACGACGTGGCCGGGCCGGTGCGCCGACTCGACGGCACGCCGGTGGACGGCGACTTCCTCGCCGCCCTCGACGCCGACTGGCGCGCGCTGCCCGAGCCCGCCCCGGTGCCCGGGGACCTGCCGTTCCGCGGCGGCTGGGGCCTGTTCCTCGCCTATGAACTCGCCGGCCAGGTCGAACCGGGCCTGCGCCTGCCACCCGCGCCCGGCCCGCTGCCGGTGGCGTTGGCCATGCGCTGTCCCGCCGCGGTCCTGCGCGACCGCCGCAGCGGCTTCGGCATCGCGGTCGCCGAGCCTGGCCACGAGCACCTGCTGGCGGATCTTCCCGACCTGCTCGCGCGTACCGCGGCGGCGCCCACGCCCGCGCCCGTGCCGCCGCCGGTGCTGGAGGAGGACGCGCCCGCGCGCTTCACCGACGGCGTGGCGCGCATCCACGACTACCTGCGCGCCGGCGACGTCTTCCAGGTCAACCTCTCGCGCGCGTGGCGCGGCCGCTTCGCCGACGCCCCGGACCCGGCCGCGCTCTACGACCAGCTGCGCCGCGCCAATCCCGCGCCCTTCGCCGGCCTGCTGCGCTGGGGCGACGCTGCCCTGCTGAGCAGCTCGCCCGAGCGCCTGGTCTCGCTGCGCGGCCGCCGCGCCGAGACCCGCCCGATCGCCGGCACGCGCCCGCGTTTCCCGGGCGACGACGACGCGGCGCGCATCCGCGACCTGGTCGGCAATCCCAAGGAGCGCGCCGAGCACGTCATGCTGATCGACCTCGAGCGCAACGACCTGGGCCGCGTCTGCGTGCCCGGCAGCGTGCGCGTGGACGAACTCATGGCGGTCGAAACCTACGCGCACGTGCACCACATCGTCTCCAACGTCTCGGGCACGCTGCGCGAGGGCGTCGGCCCGGGCGGACTGGTGCGCGCGGTCTTCCCGGGCGGCACCATCACCGGTGCGCCCAAGGTGCGCTGCATGCAGATCATCGCCTCGCTCGAGGGCGAGGGCCGCGGGCCCTACACCGGCTCGCTGGGCTACCTCGACCGCGGCGGCGACCTCGACCTCAACATCCTCATCCGCAGCGCCTGGCTGCAGGGCCGCGAACTGCAGCTGCGCACCGGCGCCGGCATCGTGGTGGACAGCGACGCCGCGCGCGAGCTCGACGAAACCCGCGCCAAGGCCCGCGGCTGGCTGCGCGCGCTCGGGATGGCCGGATGAGCGCGCTGGCGAGCGCGCTGTGGATCGACGGCGAACCGGCCGACGCGCTGCCGGCGGGCGACCGCGGCCTGGCCTACGGCGACGGCCTGTTCGAAACGATGCGCGTGCACGCGGGCGCGGTGCCCTGGTGGCAGGCGCACCTGGCGCGCCTGGGCGCCGGCGCGGCGCGCCTGGGCATCCCGGTGCCGGCGCCGGCGTGGTTCGCCGACGCCGCGGCGGGCCTGCTGGCGCGGGCCCCGCGCGAGGCCGTGCTCAAGCTCGTGCTCACGCGCGGCGAGGGCGGTCGCGGCTACGCCCCGCCGGCCGCGCCGCGGCCGACCGTGCTGATGTCGCTGCATGAAGCGCCGGCGCCGCTGCCGGCCGCGATCACGCTGCGCTGGTGCGGGACCCGGCTCGCCCGGCAGCCGGCGCTGGCCGGCCTCAAGCACCTCAATCGCCTCGAACAGGTGCTGGCGCGCCGCGAGTGGAGCGACCCCGGCGTGCACGAGGGCCTGATGCTCGACTCGGCCGGCGAGGTCGCCTGCGCCACCGCGGCCAACGTCTTCGCCCTCGTCGACGGCCGTTGGTGCACGCCTCCCGTGGACCAGGCCGGTGTCGCCGGCCTCGCCCGGGCCTGGGTGCTGGGACAGGGCGGGGCGCTGGAGCGCCGCTTGTCGCCCGCCGACGTCGAGGGCGCGGACGCGCTTTTCCTGTGCAATGCCGTGCGCGGTATCCTCCCGGTCGGGCGCCTGGGGGCGCGCACGTGGACGCCGCAACCGGCGACGCGCGCGCTGCAGGCGGAACTGGGCCGGCAGTGGCCGGCGTTCGCGCGGGAGGATTGAGGTTTGCCGAAGTCGAAGACGAGGAAGTGGCTGGCCAGCCTGTTCGCCCTGGCCCTGCTGGCCGCGGTCAGCGTCGGCGGCTGGCTGGTGCACCGCTACCAGGGCTTCGCCGACACGCCGATCGCGATCGCGGGCACCGAACGCATCCTCGCGGTCGAGCGCGGCGATGGCTTCCAGGACATCCTCGACAAGCTGCGCGGCCTCGGCGTCGCCGAGGGCCATGACCTGGAATGGAAGGCGCTGGCGCACGAGATGCACGTGGTCTCGCGCCTGCAGGTCGGCGACTACACGATCCGCCACGGCATCACGCCGCGCGAGCTGCTGACCAAGCTCGAGCGCGGCCAGGTGATCCAGCACCGCATCACGCTCGTGGAGGGCTGGAACTGGCGCGAGGTGCGCGCCGCCCTGGCCAGGGACGAAACCCTGGTGCAGACGCTCGGCACGATGGACGACGCCGCCGTGATGGCCGCGCTCGGCCGCGAGGGCGTGCACCCCGAGGGCCGCTTCCTGCCCGAGACCTACCACTTCACCCGCGGCATGAGCGACCTCGAACTGCTCAAGCGCGCGATGCTGGCGATGGACAAGGCCCTGGCCGACGCCTGGGCGATGCGCGACGACGGCCTGCCGATCGAGACGCCGGAGCAGCTGCTCACCCTGGCCTCGATCGTCGAGAAGGAAACCGGCCAGGCGGCCGAGCGCCCGGCGATCGCCGGCGTGTTCGTGCGCCGCCTCAAGCTGGGCATGCGCCTGCAGACCGACCCGACGGTGATCTACGGCATGGGCAGCGCCTACGACGGCAACATCCGCCGGCGCGACCTGGAGACCGACACGCCCTACAACACCTACACCCGCGCCGGCCTGCCGCCGACGCCGATCGCCATGCCCGGGCGCGCCGCGCTGGTGGCCGCGGCGAAACCCGCCGACGGCGACGCGCTGTACTTCGTCTCGCGCAACGACGGCAGCCACGTGTTCTCGGCCACGCTGGCCGAACACAACCGCGCCGTGGACTGCTACCAGCGCAGGCGCTGCCGGTGAGCGCGGGCCTGTTCATTTCGATCGAGGGCGGCGAAGGCGCGGGCAAGTCCACCGTGATCGCCGCGCTGCGCGAAGCGCTGCAGGCGCGCGGCCGCGAGGTCGTGCTCACGCGCGAGCCCGGCGGCACGCCCGAAGGCGAGGCGATCCGCGAGCTGCTGCTGTCGCCCGGCCGCCACCTGGTGCCCGAGGCCGAGCTGCTGCTGATGTTCGCCGCACGCGCCCAGCTGGTGCGCGAACTCATCCGCCCGGCCCTGGCCCGCGGCGCGGCGGTGATCAGCGACCGCTTCACCGACGCCAGCTTCGCCTACCAGGGCGGCGGGCGCGGCATGGACATGGGGCGCATCGCCGAGCTCGAGCGCTGGGCCGCCGGCCTCAAGCCCGATCTCACGCTGCTGCTGGACGTCGGCGTGGCCCAGGGCCTGGCCCGGGCGCGCGGTCGCGGCGGCGAGCCGGACCGCATCGAGCGCGAGCGCGAGGATTTCTTCGAGCGCGTGCGGACCACCTACCTGCAGCGCGCGGCCGCCGAGCCGGCGCGCTTCCGCGTCATCGACGCCAGCCGCCCGGCGGAGGCCGTGCGCGCCGACGTGCTGGCGGCCCTGGACGCGTGGCTGGCGCGATGACCAGCCTGGCGCCCTGGCAGCAGCGCGTGCTCGACGGCGCCCTGGCCGCGCTGGCCGAGGGCCGCCTGGGCCATGCGCTGCTGTTCTGCGGGCCGGCGCACATGGGCAAGCTCGCCGTCGCCACCGCGCTGGCGCGCCGCCTGCTGTGCGCCACGCCCGGGCCCGATGGCCTGGCCTGCGGGCAGTGCCGCGGCTGCCGCCTGTTCGCCGCGGGCACGCACCCGGACCTGAAGCCGGTCAGTTTCGAAACCAATGAAAAAACCGGCAACCTGCGCAGCGAGATCATCGTCGAGCAGATGCGCGGGCTGTCGGAGTGGTTCTCGCTGACGCCGCAGATGGGCGGCGCCCAGGTCGCGCTGATCCAGCCCGCCGACGCGCTCAATCCCGCGGCCGCCAACGCCCTGCTCAAGACACTCGAGGAACCGGCGCGCGATCGGTACCTGCTGCTGGTCACCGACCGCCCCGGCCGCCTGGTCGCCACCATCCGCAGCCGCTGCCAGCGCATGGAGTTCCGCCCGCCGGGCGGCGACGAGGCGCGGGCCTGGCTGGCCGCGCAGGGACATAGCGAACCGGCGCTGTCGCAGGCGCTGCAGGCCGCCGGCGGCCATCCGGGCTTGGCGGCCGACTGGCTGGCGGGTGGCGGCCTGGCCCTGCGCGAGGCCGTGCGCGACGCGCTGGAGCGCATCGGCGCCGGCCGCGCCTCGCCGCTCGACACCGCCCAGGCCTGGCTGGCCGATGGCCAGGCGGCGCTGCGCCTGCGCTTCGCCGCCGAACTCGCGCGCGACGGCCTGGCCGCGCGCCTGGCCGGCCGCGAGGCGCCGGCCTTGACCCTGCCGGCCGACGTGCAGAAGCTGTCCGCCTGGTTCGACGGCGTCAACCGCGCCCGCGAGCAGCTGCCGGTCCCGGCCCTGCGCCACGACCTCGCGCTGGCCGGGCTGCTGTTGGAATGGCGTAATCTGGTGGGCAACCAAGGCAAGGGAGCAGGGCGATGATCGGAGGCGCGGGCGCGCGGCAGGGCATCCTGTCGCTGGCGATCAAGGACAAGGCATCCCTCTACAACGCCTACATGCCCTTCGTGAAGGGTGGCGGCATCTTCGTGCCCACGCCCAAGCGCTACGCGCTGGGCGACGAGGTCTTCATCCTGCTGACGCTGATGGAAGAGAAGGACCGCCTGCCGGTCGCCGGCAAGGTGGTCTGGATCACGCCGGCCGGCGCGCAGGGCAACCGCACCGCCGGCATCGGCGTGCAGTTCGCCGAAACCGCCGAGGCCGAAGCGGTGAAGGGCAAGATCGAAACCTTCCTCGCCGGCACCCTCGAGGCCGACAAGCCCACGCACACGATGTGAGCCCGCGGCCGGGCGCGCGCCCGGCTCAGCCCATCCGCCCGCTCAGCCACAGGCCGGCGATCAGCCCGCCCAGGCCCATCAGGCCGCCGGCGATCGCACCGACCCGACCCCAGAACCGCTCCCTGGCCTGTCGCCGCGCGGCGCCGACGGGATCGCGGCGGCGCTCTTCGGCGCGGCGCCGTTCCAGGATGCGCGGGAACCACAGGCCGCAGCTGAGCAGCATGCCGGCCAGGAAGGCCGCGGTGATCGCCACGTGCGGGATCCAGCCCGGCAGCTTCGCCACCCACAGGATGCCCAGAGTGAAGCCCAGCACCAGCGCGCTGTTGACCGCCGCATAGGCCAGCACCTCGCGGCGTTCGCGCGCGTCGAAGGGATCACGCAGCAGCTTGCGCACGCCGAACCACACGCCCCAGAGGCCGCCGACCAGCCCGGCGACCGCGCCGCCCAGGGCGCCGGCGCCCAGCTTGGCCACGCCCTTGGCCGCGCCCATCGCGCCCAGGCCCAGGGCCGTGGCGGCCGCGGCCGGCGGGCTGGCGACCGCCAGCAGCGCCGCCACCGCGGCGGTGAAGGCGCCGCCCGGCGCGGTCCGGCGGGCGAAGTCGCCCAGGCGCTGCAGCAGTTCCTCGCGCACGCGCTCGCGGGCCCGCGACAGGCGCTTGCGCACCGCCGCGTCCTGCAGCCCCAGCAGCGCGGCGACCTGCCGCGAGCTCTGCCCCTCGCGGTAGAACAGCAGCAGCACTTCGCGGCTCTCTTCGGGCAGCGCGTCGATCACGCCGGCCGCGACCGCGTGCTCCTCGGCCTCGGCCATGGCCTCGGCCGGGCCGGGGTGGGGATCGGCCAGCTGCGCCAGCAGCGCCTCGACGTCGACGCCAGGCGCGACCCGGTGCCCCTGCCGGCGCAGGTGGTCGCGGGCCAGGTTGCGGGTGATCTGGCGCAGCCAGGGCAGGAAGCTGGCCGGGTTGCGCAGGCGGCCCAGCTCCTGCCAGGCCTTGAGGAAGGCGTCCTGGGCCACGTCCTCGCTGGCCGGCACGTCGCGCACGATGGCCAGGGCGATGCTGGCCACCGTGCCCTGGCAGCCCTCGACGATGCGGCCGTAGGCGGCCCGGTCGCCGCGGGCGGCGGCGGGCAGGTGGGTGTGGACCAGGGTTTCGAGCAGTTCGGCGTCCATGGCGTCCTCCGGGATGTTCACCCCAGGGACGCCCGGGGGCGCCGGATGTGACCGGGCCTCATTCGGGGGCGGACTCGTACTTGGCGCGCATGAAGTTCACGTACAGCCAGCCGTAGCGCTGGTACCAGTCGCGCTCGCCGAAGTGCTCGGCCTCGCACTGGCCGAGTTGGCGCATCGAGCGGTCGATCTCGTGCAGGTAGTCGCCGGCCTTGCGCACGTAGGTCTTCTTCAGGTCGGCCACGGCCTTTTCGATCTGCGGCTTGCCGGCCAGCGACCAGGACAGGCCGGTGACGCCGTGCACGCCCGAGCTCGAGTCGCCGAAGGCCATGGCCGAGTTGGCCATGCGCACGTTGGCGGCGGTGATGCAGCGGGCACGCTCGATGTAGAAGCGGTTGAAGTCGATGGCGCGCACCGCGTCCTCGTAGCAGCGCCGGCAGGCGTCGGAATCGGCGCAGGAGGAGGGCACCACCGGCCCGGCGTCGCGGGTGTAGTTGGCGCCGCAGTCGGCCTCGCGCTCGTCCAGCGAGTCCCAGTCCTCCCAGGCCTGCAGGGCGTCGTCGGCGATCTCCAGCGCGTCGTTGACCTGTTCGAGCGCGTCGTCGATGGATTCGTTGGTGTCGCTGTCGTCGTCGCCATCGTCCTCGCCATCGTCGCCATCGTCGCCATCGTCGTCGCCCTCGCCATCCATGAAGCCGGACAGGCCGGTGCCGGAGGGCGAGGCCGCGGCCGGGGCGGCCCAGGCGAAGAGCAGCAGCAGGACCAGGAGGGATCGCAGGATCGGCGAGTTCAGGCTCATGACGACTTCCTCCGCAGCACCAGCACCGCCAGCAGGACCACGCCGATGCCCAGCAGGCCGGCGATCACCCACAGCACCATCGATCCGCCGCCGCCGGGCGGATCGCCTTCGTATTCGCTGGCCTTGACCACCACCGGGCGCAGCTCCGGCTTCACCTCGTCGCCGACCCAGACCAGCAGCCGGTACTCGGTCGGTTCGTCGGCCAGCACCGTGGCCTGGAATTCGCCCTCGGTGCGGAACTTGAGCGAGAGGATGTCGCCGTCGGTTCCGCCCTCGCGCAGCGGCTGGTTCCAGGCGTACTTGGACACCTGCACGCGCACCTCGCCGCCGCGTTCGACCGGGCGCAGCAGCACCGTCACCGGCATCAATGCGGTCACGCCCTCGACCAGGAAACGGTGGCCCTCGGGCCCGGCCTTGCCCTTGACGACCACGGCGCGGCCGGCGCGCAGGCCCTCCATGGGCTTGGGCTCGAGCTTGATGATGTTGGGGGCGGGCGGCTCCTGGGCGGCGGCGGTGCCGCAGGGCACCAGGGCCATCGCCAGCAGCAGGGCGGCAAGACGGCAGGCGGACGCGAACGGCATCGGCTCCTCCGGGGGCAGGGCCCGAGGCGCCCGGGACGGGCGCGAGGCGAGTCTACGCCCGCGCGGGGCCGCCCGCGCAAGCCCGCCGCGCATCGCCGGCGACGGGCGCGGCCGGGCTCAGCCCAGCAGCAGGCGCAGCAGCAGCAGGCCGCCGCCGGCAGCGGTGGCGGCCAGCAGGATCATGCGGATCTTGTTGACGCGCGCCCGCGGATCGACGGCCTTGGCTTCCTTGAACTGCAGGTCCCCGGGCAGGTAGCTGGTCTCGCGGGTGGTGGCGAGCAGGCCGGCCTCGTGCAGGATTTCGCGCGCGCGCTTGAAGTCCTCGGGCTTGAGCACCCAGACCGCCGGCTGCTCGCCGGTGTCCTGCTGGCGGGCGGCGGCGCTGTAGCTGAAGCTGCGCCGGCTGCTGGGCTTCCAGCTGCGGCCCTGGGTGAGGCGGGTCTCGATGCCGGCGTCGTTGAGCAGCTTCTCGACGCCCTCGACGTTCTCGAGCCGGTGCGAGGTGAAGACCTGGCGCATCAGCGGGCCTCCTGGCGTTCGGGCAGCACGCGGATCAGGCCTTCCTGCGCGGTGGAGGCGACCAGGCGGCCGTCGCGGCTGTAGATCATGCCGCGCGACAGGCCGCGCGCGCCCGAGGCACTGGGGCTGTCGAGCGAGTACAGCAGCCAGTCGTCGGCGCGGAACGGGCGGTGGAACCACATCGCGTGGTCGAGCGAGGCCATCTGCACGTTCGGCTGGTAGTAGCTGATGCCGTGCGGGAAGGTGGCGGTGCCCAGCAGGTGGAAATCCGAGGCGTAGGCGAGCAGGGCCTGGTGCAGCACCGGCGAGTCGCCCACCGGCGCCGACAGCCGGAACCAGACCTGCTGGAAGGGCGGGCGCTTGGGCGGCTTGAGGTCGTCGCGCGGATACACGGGGCGGATCTCGAACGGGCCCATGCGCGAGAGCCAGCGCTGCGCCTTGGGCGGCAGCTGGGCGAGCTGCTCGGGCGTCGGCGCCGGCACCGGCTCGATGTCTTCCGGGCGCGGCACCTCGGGCATGGACAGCTGGTGCTCGTTGCCCGCCTCGGCCTCCTGGAAGGAGGCGGCGAAGACGAAGATCGGCTGGCCGTGCTGGATCGCGGTGACGCGGCGCACGGAGAAGGTCTTGCCGTCGCGGGTTCGGTCCACGTCGTAGACGATCGGCGCCTCGACGTCGCCGGCGCGCAGGAAATAGGCGTGGATCGAGTGCACGTGGCGCTCGCCGTCGGCGTCCAGGCCGGTGCCCAGCGTCTGCTGCGCGGCCGACAGGGCCTGGCCCAGCACCTGGCCGCCGAAGACGTACTTGGTGCCGATGTCGCGGCTCTGGCCGCGGAAGAGGTTGTCCTCGAGGCGCTCGAGGCGGAGCAGGTCGACCAGTTCGGCGACGACGGAAACGCTCATGGGGACTCCTGAAGCCGGGCGGCGATTATACCGGCCCGGCCGGGCGGCTCAGGGCCGGATGCGTTCGAGGCCGGCGCCGTCGAGCACGCGCGACCAGGGGAAGCGCGGGCCGGGGTCGCGCTTGCGGCGCACCGTCCTGCCGGGGTCGTCGCTGGCCGGTACCTCGTCGCGGTCCAGGTCCTCGTGGCCGGCGATGAACTCCAGCGCCGGCAGTTCGGCCTTCAGCCTGCGCAACAGGGCCACGAGCGCCCGCACCTGGGCGTCGGTGTAGGGCTCGTCCATGGCCTGGTGGCGCGAGTCGAGCCAGTGCGGATGGCGACCGGTGTTCACCAGCTCGATGCCGACCGAGCGCTCGTTGTAGCCGCGCACGTGGTGGGCGACGCGCTGCGGCCGGACGAAGACGTGCACCGTGCCGTCCCGGTCGATGTAGTAGTGGCCGCTGTTGCCGGTGCCGCTGTCGTAGAGCACGCGTTCGCCGTACTCGCGGGCCGTCGCCAGGTCGGGCAGCTCGGTGCAGTGGATGACGACCAGGTCCACCTGCGACAGCGGGCGCTCGGCCAGCCGCGATTCGTAGGGCAGGGGCCAGTCGTTCGGCGGCGCGGGCGGCAGGTCGGCGTGCATGGCCGCATGCTAACATCGCGCCCCGACTGGAGTTCCCGCCGATGCCCCTCGCCGCCGATACCGCCCTGGGCGCCCTGATGGCGACGCTGCCGCGGCCCGGCCGGGTCGAATGGATCGGCCTGCGCCCGGCGCGCGACGTGGCCATGCGCGAGGTCGCGGCCGCCGAGGCGGTGGCCGGGCGCGGCCTGCTCGGCGACCGCTACGCCTCGGGCAGCGGCAAGCGTGGCCTCACCCTGATCCAGGCCGAGCACCTGCCCGTCATCGCCGCGCTCGCGGCCCGCGACGGGCTGTCGCCGGCGGCGCTGCGCCGCAACCTCGTCGTGTCCGGGCTGCCGCTGGTGGCGCTCAAGGGACGGCGCTTCCGCATCGGCGAGGTGGTGCTCGAAGGCACCGGCCCCTGCGATCCGTGTTCGCGCATGGAAGACGCGCTCGGCCCGGGCGGCTACAACGCGATGCGCGGGCACGGCGGCCTGTGCGCCCGCATCCTGGCCGGCGGCCGCCTGGCCCTCGGCGACGCCGTGATCCCGCTGGAGGACGCGTGAAGGGCCACGTCATCATTTCGCACGGCCTCGACAGCGGCCCGGACGCCAGCAAGGCCACGGCCCTGGCCGCCGCCGCGTCGGCCCTGGGCTGGAGCCACGAGCGCCCCGACTACCGCGACCTCGACGCGCGCGGCCCGCTGGGCGACGTCGAGGGGCGCATCCGCCGCCTCGCCGGGCTCGCGGCCGCGGCGCCGCGCCGGCCGCTGGTGCTGGCCGGCTCGAGCATGGGCGCCTACGTGTCCGCGCACGTCTCGCGCGAGCAGCCGGTCGCCGGCCTGTTCCTGATGGCGCCGCCGGTGGCGCTGGAGGCGACGCCGCGCTACCTGCACGCGGCCGCGGTGCCGACGCTGGTCATCCACGGCTGGGGCGACGAGCTGATCCCGGCCATGGACGTGGTGCGCTGGGCGCAGCAGCGCCGCGACGCCCTGGTGCTGGTGGACGACGGCCACCGCCTCGCCGCGCACGTGGACTTCTGCGCGCAGGCCTTCGCCCGTTTCCTTCAGGGCCTGGGCGCATGAGGTTCTTCGCCGCCTGCGCGCGCGGGCTCGAATACCTGCTGGCCGACGAACTGCAGGCCCTGGGCGCCACGCGCGCCACGGCCGCCGTCGCCGGCGCGAATGCCGAGGGCGACGCGGAGGCCGCGTACCGCGCCGTGATGGGCTCGCGCCTGGCCAGCCGCATCCTCTGGCCGCTGGCCGAATTCGACTGCGCCAACGAGAACGACCTCTACCAGGCCGTGCACGCCATCGACTGGCGCGCGCACCTGCGCGCCGAAGGCACGCTGGCGGTCGAGGCCCACGTGTCCGGCCCCGAACTCACCCACGCGCGCTACGCCGCGCAGCGCGTCAAGGACGCGGTGGTGGACCGCCTGCGCGCCGAGACCGGCACGCGGCCGTCCGTGGACACCGAGGACCCGGACCTGCGCCTGGACCTGGTGGTCCGCAAGGGCCGCGGCATCCTGTCGGTGGACCTGGGCGGCGCCCTGCACCGGCGCGGCTGGCGCGCCTCGCAGGGCGAGGCGCCGCTGCGCGAAACCCTGGCCGCGGCCATGCTGATGCGCGGCGGCTGGCCGCGGCGCTACCGCGACGGCGGCGGCCTGCTCGACCCGATGTGCGGCAGCGGCACGCTGCTCATCGAAGGCGCGCTGATGGCGGCCGATGAAGCGCCCGGGCTGCAGCGCCTGCAGGGCCGGGCGCCGACGCGCTGGCTCGGTTTCGACGCCGCGCTGTGGCGGCGGATCGAAGACGAAGCGCGCGGTCGCGCCGCCGCCGGCCGGGCCGCGCTGAAGCCGGTCTTCCACGGCGCCGACATCGATGCGCGGGCGCTCGCCGCCGCGCGCGAGAACGCCGAGCGCGCCGGCGTGGCCCACGCCATCGACTTCCGCAAGGCCGACATCGGCACGCTGTCGGCGCCCGGCGAGGCGGCCGGCCTGGTCGCCTGCAACCCGCCCTACGACGCGCGCCTCGCGGCCGACCCCGCGCTCTATCGCACGCTCGGCGAGGCCCTGGCCCGCGCGGTGCCGGACTGGGGCGCGGTGCTGCTGTGCGGCGACGCCGACCTGGCCCGCGCCACCGGCCTGCGCGCCCGCAAGACCTACGCGATGTTCAACGGCGCGCTCGAATGCACGCTGCTGGTGGCCGACCCGGTGCGCCCGCCCGATCGCGCGGCCCGCGAGCCGCGGCCGCTGTCGGACGGCGCGGCGATGGTCGCCAACCGCCTGCGCAAGAACCTGCGCAACTCCCGCGGCTGGCGCGAGCGCGGCGGCACCACCTGCTTCCGCGCCTACGACGCCGACCTGCCCGAATACGCGGCAGCCGTGGACGTGTACGCCGAGGACGGCGGCGACGCCCGCACCTTCGTGCACGTGCAGGAATACGCCGCGCCGCCGACCGTGCCCGAGGCCGACGCGCGCCGCCGCTTCGGCGAGCTGCTCGATGCCGTGCGCGAGGTGTTCGCGGTGCCGCCGGGCCAGGTCGCGATCAAGACCCGCGCCCGCGGCAAGGGCGGCAGCAAGTACGGGCGCATGGACCAGCGCGGCGAGTTCTTCGCCGTGCGCGAGGGCCAGGCGCGGCTGTGGGTCAACCTGTTCGACTACCTCGACACCGGCCTGTTCCTCGACCACCGTCCGGTGCGCCAGCGCATCGCGCGCGAGTCCGCGGGCACGCGCTTCCTCAACCTGTTCTGCTACACCGGCGCGGCCAGCGTGCACGCGGCGGTGGGCGGCGCGGCCGCGACCACCAGCGTGGACCTGTCCGCGACCTACCTGGACTGGGCCGCGCGCAACCTCGCGCTCAATGGTGCCGGCGGTGCGAAGCACCGGCTGGTGCAGGCCGACGCCATGGCCTGGCTCGAGGCCGACCGCGGCCAGTACGAGCTGATCTTTTGCGATCCGCCGACCTTCTCGAACTCGGCGCGCGCCGAGGATTTCGACACCCAGCGCGACCACGTGCGCCTGCTGCGCGCGGCGGTGGCGCGGCTGGCGCCGGGCGGGCTGCTGCTGTTCTCGAACAACTACCGGCGGTTCCGGCTCGACGAGGCGGCGGTGGCGCAGTTCGCCGACTGCCGGGAGATCAGCCCGGAGACCATCGGCGAGGATTTCCAGCGCAATCCGCGCATCCACCGCTGCTGGGAACTGCGCCGGGCCTGAACCGGCGCGCGCGGAAGCGGGCCCCTCGGCGCGCGGGCCGGCGCCTCAGTCGGCCTTGCCGGCGCTGGCCGACACCGCGGCCTTTTCGTCCTTGAGCAGCGCGTCGTAGGTGGCCTTGTCGATCAGCTCGATGCGGTCGATGCGGCAGCTGCGCTCGCGGGTGACGATGCGGTCGCCGACGTGGCCGCAGACGCGCTGGCTGATGCCGTCGCCGCGAAAGGCCACGGCGCTGGTGGTTCCCAGCTCGGGGCAGACCTCGCGCATGTGGATGCGGTACTTGCGCTTGCCGGCGTCCACCAGCAGTTCGCCGGCGTCGACGTAGGTCCAGCTGCGCGCGCGGTCCGGGTCGAGGCAGTCGGCGCCGGACAGGGTGCGGCGCGGCGGGTCCCCGGCGGCCGGGTCCGCGGCCAGGGCCGGCGCGGTGGCGAGCAGGAGCAGCAGGACGCGGGAGGCGGACTTCATGGCGGGGCTCCGTGGGCGGCGGGACGCCAGTCTCGGCCCATGACGATTAACCTGTCCGAAACACCGGCCCGGGCAGTATGCTCCGGCCATGACCCGATCCGGCCCCTCCGCCCTCGCCACCTGGACCTTCTTCCGCCAATGGCTGAAGAACCCGCTGGGCGTGGCGGCCATCTCGCCCTCCAGCCCGCAGCTGGCCCGGCAGATGATGGCCGAGCTGCCGCGCGGCGCGCGCCGCGTGATCGAGCTCGGCGGCGGCACCGGCGTCTTCACCCAGGCCCTGATCGACCACGGCATTCCGCCGGCGGACCTGCTGGTCCTCGAACTCAACGAAGAACTGCACCAGCACCTGGTGCGGCGCTTCCCGCAGGTGCAGGTCGCCTGCGCCGACGCGCGCGAGCTGGTGTCCGTGGCCGGGCCGCGCGGTTTCGGCCCCGAGTCCCCGGTGGACGCGGTGATCTCCGGCCTGGGCCTGCTGTCCATGCCCAAGGCCACCCAGCAGGACATCCTCGCGGCGGCCTTCGACTGCATCCAGCCGCAGGGCCGGTTCGTCCAGTTCACCTATGGCCCGGCCAACCCGGTCGCGCGCGAGGTGCTGGACGCGCTCGACCTGGTCGCGCGCCGCGGCAGCTTCACCTGGTGGAACGTGCCGCCGGCCACCGTCTACGTGTACTCGCGCCGGTTCTCGCGCGGCCTGGCGCCGCGGTCGATGCGCTGATCGCGGCGGCCGCCGCCCGCGGCGCGCCCCGGTCCCGGAAACGACGACGCCGCCCGGAGGCGGCGTCGCTTCGTGGTGCCGGCGCGGTTTACTGGCCGGTCTTGATCGTCGTCCACGCCCGCACGCGTTCGCGGGTGACGTCGGCCGGCAGCGTGCGCGGGTCCACCAGCTTGGCCACGACCTCGGCCGGCGGGTAGATCGATGCGTCGCCGGCGATCTCCGGGTCCAGCAGCGGCAGCGCCGCGGTGTTCGGCGTGCCGTAGGCGACGAAGTCGGCGATCGAGGCCGCCACCTTCGGCTCGAGCAGGTAATTGATGAAGGCGTGGGCGTTGTCGGCGTTCGGCGCATCCTTCGGGATGGCGATCAGGTCCATCCAGCGCACCGCGCCTTCCTTGGGGATCACGTACAGGATTTCCTGGCCCGTCTCGGACTCCTCCGCGCGCGCCGCCGCCATCGCCACGTCGCCGGAGTAGCCCATCGCGAGGCAGACGTCGCCGTTGGCCAGGTCGTCGATGTACTTGGACGAGTGGAAATAGCGCAGGTGCGGGCGGATGCCGGCGTAGGCCTCGGTCACGACCTGGATTTCGTCGCCGCCGCTGGCATTCGGGTCGCGGCCCTTCCACAGCAGCGCCGCGGCGAAGGCCTCCTGCTCGTCGTCGAGCACGGCGATGCCGCAGGCGGCCAGCTTGGCGGCGTTGGCCGGGTCGAACAGCAGGTTCCACGAGTCCAGGGGCGCGTCCTCGCCCAGCGCCGCCTTCACCTTGGCCACGTTGATGCCCAGGCCGGTCGTGCCCCACATGTACGGGATCGCGTGGACGTTGCCCGGATCCACGTCCTCCAGGCCCTTGAGCAGGGCCGGGTCGAGGTTGCCGAGGTTGGGCAGCTTGGACTTGTCCAGCGGCAGGTAGGCGCCGGCTTCGATCTGGCGCTGCGCGAAGGGGCGCGCCGAGGGGAAGACGACGTCGTAGCCCGAGCCGCCGGTCATCAGCTTGGCGTCCAGCGTCTCGTTGGTGTCGTACACGTCGTAGACGACCTTGATGCCGGTGGCCGCCTCGAAATTGGCCGTGGTGTCCTGGGCGATGTAGTCGCTCCAGTTGTAGACGAACACGGTGCCGGCGTCGGCCCGGGCCGGCGTGGCATCGGACGAGGCGCCGGGCTCGCCGCCGGCGGGCGCGGGCGACTGGCTGCAGGCGGCCAGCAGCAGGGCGGAGGCGAGCAGGGTCGGGCGCAGGATCATGGCGGGCTCCGGAAAGGCAGGGGCCGCCATGGTCGGCGCGGGGGCGGGGGCTGTCAAACCCGCGTGGCTCAGGCGGCGGGCGGCCACTCGCTGGCCAGCAGGCCCATCAGCACGCTGTCCTGGAGTTCGCCGGCGACGCGCCAGCGCTGCCGCAGGTAACCCTCGCGGCGGAAGCCCAGGGCCTCGAGCGTGTGCAGCGAGCCCTGGTTGCGCGGGTCGACGTCGGCCTCGATGCGGCGCAGGCCCAGCGTGCCGAAGGCATGGTCGAGAAGCACGGTCAGCGCCTCGCGCGCGTAGCGCTTGCCCCAGTGCGGCCGGGCGAGGGCGAAGCCAAGTTCTGCGCGGCCCTGGGCGTGGTCGATGCCATACAGGGTGGCCGTGCCGATCATGCTGCCGTCGCCGCGCAGGGCGATGCCCCACTGGAACAGGTTGCCCAGCTCGAAGCCGCGCTGGATGGCCTCGAGGTAGATGTGGGCCTCGTCGCGGTGCTGCCACTCGGCGTGGCTCCAGTAGCGCACGACCTCGGGGTCGGAATACACGGCGAACAGGGCCTCGAGGTCGGCCGCGTCCATCCAGCGCAGCTGCAGGCGCGGGGCCAGCAGGGTCGGCAGGCCGGGCGTGGGCGTCGGCGCCGGCGAGTCGGTGGCCGGCGCACGGCGGGGGCGGCGAACATCGGGCATCACGCCAAGGGCCATGTCGGGGGGGAGGTGAGCGGAACTGTCGGTGATAACGCAGGCAGGGGCCGGTTCCGGCCGGCTGGCGGGCGGCGCCGGGGCATGCAACCCTGCGTTGCGGGCCGCCGGGCTGCGGTCCGGGCCAGCCCGGCCCCACCATTCCGGGCAAGGGGCCGAGGGCCCCGCCGACCGAGGAATCCGCCATGAGCCAGTCCATCCGCCCCGTCCTGCGCACCCTGCGCGGCCTGCCGGCCTCCGACGGCGCCGGCGTCAAGCTGACCCGCGTCATCGGCACGCCGCAGCTGCCGGCGCTCGACCCGTTCCTGATGCTCGACGAGTTCGGCACCGACCGCGCCGAGGACTACCTCGCCGGCTTCCCCGACCACCCGCACCGCGGCTTCGAGACCGTCACCTACATGCTCGACGGCCGCATGCGCCACCGCGACAACCACGGCAACGAGGGCGTGCTGGTGCCCGGCAGCGTGCAGTGGATGACCGCCGGCCGCGGCATCATCCACTCGGAGATGCCCGAGCAGCAGGAGGGCCGCATGCGCGGTTTCCAGCTGTGGGTGAACCTGCCCGCGCGCGAGAAGATGACCGCGCCGAAGTACCAGGAGTACGGCCCGGAGCGCTTCCCCGACGTCGAGGCCGCGCCCGGCGTGCGCGCGAAGGTGATCGCCGGCGAGGTCGCCGGGGTGCGCGGTCCGATCGAGCAGCCGGCGACCGAGCCGACCTATCTCGACCTGGCCCTGGGCGCCGGCGACCGCTACGTGCACCCGCTGCCTCCCGGGCACAGCGCCTTCGCCTATGTCTTCGAGGGCAGTGCGCGCCTGGGCGAAGGGCCCGGCGCGGCCACGGTGCCGGCGCGCGAGCTGGCGATCTTCGGCGAGGGCGGCGCGGTCGCGGTCGAGGGCCGCGAGGCCGGCACCCGCCTGATCCTGGTCGCCGGCAAGCCGCTGCGCGAGCCGGTGGCCCGCTACGGCCCCTTCGTCATGAACACCCAGGCCGAGCTCCGCCAGGCCTTCGAGGATTTCCACGCGGGCCGCTTCTGAGCCCGCCCACAGGAGAAGACCATGTCCCGCCCCGCCACCGTGCGCTACGGCGCCTCGTACCCGCCCTACGCGACCCAGCTGGTCGTCGGCCGCCACCACACGGTGGCCGACGAGCCGGTGGACCTGGGCGGCGCCGACACCGGCCCCGCGCCCGACGAGCTGCTGCTGCAGGCCCTGGGCAGCTGCACGGCGATCACCCTGCGCATGTACGCCGAGCGCAAGCAATGGCCGCTGCAGGGCGTCGAGGTGACGCTCGACTACGCCGAGCGCGGCAAGGAGAAGACGGTGATCACCCGCCGGGTCAGCCTGCGCGGCCCGCTCGACGCCGAACAGCGCGCGCGCCTGCTGCAGATCGCCAATGCCTGCCCGGTGCACCGCATCCTGACCGGCGCCGTCGAGGTGCCGACCGAATTGGTCGACTGAGGCCCGGCGCGCGGCCCGCCGCCTCGGCGGGCCGCTCCGGGCGGCGCGGGTGCGTTGCGCTCAGCGCTCCGGCAGCGGGATGCGCTCGTGTTCGCCGGGGACCTGGCCCATCGCGTCGGCCCGCCAGTCGGCCTTGGCCTGCTCGATGCGCTCGCGGGAACTGGACACGAAGTTCCACCAGATGAAGCGCGGGCCATCGAGGGGCGCGCCGCCCAGCAGCATCACCCGCGCGTCGGTGCCGGCGCGCAGCAGCGGTTCGGTGCCGGGCTCGAGCACGGCCAGGTGGTCGGCGGCCAGCGGCTCGCCATCGAGCGCCAGTTCGCCTTCGACCGGATACAGGGCCCGTTCGGCGTGCTCGGCCGGGATGGCCAGCGTGCAGCCCGCCTGCAGTTCGATCGACACGTACAGCGTGTCCACGAGCACCCGCACCGGCGAGCGCGCGCCGAAGCCATGCCCGGCCACGACCACCAGGCGCGCGCCGGGCAGTTCGACCACCGGCAGCGTCGCCGCGGGGTGGTGGGCGAAGGCGGGCGCGTCTTCCTCGTGGTCCTTCGGCAGCGCCACCCAGGTCTGCAGGCCGTGCATGCGCTGCGGCTGGCCGCGCAGGCGGTCGGGCGTGCGCTCGGAGTGCACGATGCCGCGGCCGGCAGTCATCCAGTTCACGTCGCCGGGGTTGATCTCCTGCAAGGAACCCAGGCTGTCGCGGTGCTGGATCGCGCCTTCCCACAGATAGGTCACCGTGGCCAGGCCGATGTGCGGGTGCGGGCGCACGTCCATCGCCTGGTCGGCCGACAGGGCGGCCGGGCCGATGTGGTCGAAGAAGACGAAGGGGCCGACGCTGCGGCGCTGCGCGTGCGGCAGCAGGCGCTTGACCGTGAAGCCGCCGCCGAGGTCGTGAACGCGCGGGGGGATGGACTGGGTCATGGTCTAGGACCTTCCAGGGTGGAGCCGAGTGTCGCTATTCAAGAAGCTTCGTGTCGTACGCGAAAAGTATGCAGTGTTTGCCCCCGGGGAGGATTCCGGAAATGCCGTTTCTGCGAATCTCGCCGCTCACTCGGATCATCCTAATTTCCGGGAAAAGGTATCCTTTTCTCCAGGTCATCTCTTCGTGGATAAGCATTGGAACCGTTGACTTTCTTCCATCGTCATCGAATTCAATCTCGCCATTGGCCTTGGCCAGAATGGAGATTCGGGACTCCGTTGCCTCGGTAACTGAAACAACGTACGTCAATTGTCCAGAACTCAGCCAAGGGCTTGGTCCAATCATCTCCCAAGTAGCCCCGGCTCCGATTGGGACTCTTGGCCATTCCGGTACCGAAATTGGAGCTGATTGATCCGAGTTGTTGTTCCCCACCTCTGCAGGTCTTCCGTATGGCGTCACGATATACGTGGTCCTAATCGGAGAGAGATCAGACTTTCCTTCTAATTCAAAGGACATGTCCCCAGTGACCTTGAATGTCAGGAGGCTTCCCGGTCCCTGCTGGATATCTGAGACGTTGAAAAACCCGTCTACACCGAAGAGTTTATTGTCGACGGGTCCTTTGCATCGTCCTTTGTCGGCACGAAATGAAAGTCGAACATGGTGCCGTGAATCTCGGGCGCTGGCTGGGTCGTGATATGCCAAGAATCTGGGGTGGCTGCCCGCGCTTATCATTCTTATTGTCGACGGAGCAAGGTCATCCTCTTCTTTATCTAGCGCATTCTCGGCCGCGGTTGTCGCTGATAATTCCTTAATTTGTGTCGATATTTTGGCCGCAAGATCGCCATTTCCTTCTGCCAATGCGATGTCTCTCAGCCTTTCAAGAGACTGTATTCGTTCGAAACTCGTTGCTGTGGGCGCGTGTTCGATCTCGATAAGTATCTTCTTTGCTTCATCAAGCAGGCCGTGCTCGATATAAGTGTCGGCTCTAGAGATGTCCTTAGACACCGAGAGAGCAAGCGCCGCAACGAGTGTAATGATCATCGCCCATGCTCCTTGAGAGGATCTGTCGCGCAACTGCTGCTGCCGTACCTTTGAGTGAGCACCCTCGGCTCTGCTTCATCGAGGACGACGACGGTGTAGCGGTCGTATTCCGTCTCAGGCATTTCCGCAGCGGGTTGACCGGAGAAGGCCTGCACCAGGGCCGGCACCGTGTTGCTGTGGCCGACCACCAGCACGGTGCTGCCGGCAGGCAGCGCGCGAACCTCGCCCTGAAGGGCCTCCGCATAGGCGGCGGGGTCGATGCCCGCGGCGGGACGCACGGTGACCGCGAGGCCCGCCGCTTCCGCGGCCGGCGCGGCGGTCTGCCGGGTGCGGCGGAACTCCGTGGCGTAGGCGGCATCCAGGCCGGCGCCCGCGAGCGTGCGCGCCAGCGCCTCGGCGCGCGCGCGGCCCGCCTCGCTCAACGACGGATCGCGCGGGTCGTCGGTGGCCTTCTCGGCATGGCGCACGAACACCACCACCGTCGCCTCGCCGGCCCGGGCCAGCGGCGACAGCAGGGCCAGCAGCACGGCCGCCAGCAGCGCGCGCATCACATCGAATCCAGCATGGCCACGGTGCCGAGGAACAGCGCCAGGCCGATGAAATAGAAGATCGGCGAGACGACCAGGCTGCACACCAGCTGGCCGATGCCGTGCGCGGTCTCGCCCTTGGCCAGCACTACGATCGAGAGGATCAGCGCGACCAGGTTGCCCACCCAGCCCAGGATGCCCAGGCCCGGGATGGGCACCAGGAACAGCAGCCAGGTGATGCCCAGCGTGATCCAGCCGGCGGCCACCGGCGCCGTGTTGCGCGGCATGTCGTGCATTCGTGTCGTCCCCGGGTCGGTGGGTCGCCAATCTAGCCCGATCGCGCCACCGTCGCCAACGGCCTCAGCCGCGGGCCAGCAGGGCCAGCAGGCCGCGCGCCGTGCGCAGGCGCGAGCCGGCGTCGGGCAGCTCCAGCTTCAACCGCAGCTTGTCCGGCCCGTCCATGGCGTAGACCTTGGGCTGC
>VFQM010001304.1_pt1 | contig 22340 bp, 20 predicted proteins | sample 3512391 | NCBI WGS metagenome assembly VFQM01 (sample SAMN10412369, study PRJNA504923) | tailings metagenome | isolation source: Replicate 1 from Balatoc abandoned mine | place: Philippines | reverse complement strand
GCTCGACCTCGAACACGCAGTCGGTCAGCGAGGCGTTGGCCAGCGGCACGCGCACGGCGTGGCCATTCAGCTTGCCGCGCAGCTCGGGGAAGATCTCGGCAATCGCGGTGGCCGAGCCGGTGGTGGTGGGGATCAGACTGAGCCCTGAGGCGCGGGCGCGGCGCAGGTCCTTGTGCGGCGTGTCGAGGATGCTCTGGGTGTTGGTCAGGTCGTGGATGGTGGTGATCGAGCCGTGGCGGATGCCCAGCGCTTCGTGGATCACCTTGACCACCGGCGCCAGGCAGTTGGTGGTGCAGGAAGCGGCCGTGACGATACGGTGCTGCGCCGGGTCGAACAGCTGCTGGTTGACGCCCATCACCACGTTCAGCGCGCCCGGCTCCTTGACCGGCGCGCAAACCACCACGCGCTTCACGCCCTGCTCCAGATAGCCCTGCAGCACGGCGACCGTCTTCATCTTGCCGCTGGCTTCAAGCACCAGGTCGCAGCCGCTCCAGTCGGTGTCGGCGATGGCTTTGTTGGCGCTGACTTTGATGCGCTTGCCATCGATCACCACGCAATCGCCATCGCTGCCCGCCGCGTGCTGCCAGCGGCCATGCACCGAGTCGAAATTCAGCAGGTGCGCGTGGGTGGCGGCATCACCGGCCGGGTCGTTGATCTGCACGAACTCCAGCTCGGGCCAGTCCCAGGCGGCGCGCAGAGCCAGACGGCCGATGCGGCCGAAGCCGTTGATGCCTACTTTGATGGCCATGTCGGTGCCTCCGTCAGTGGGTCGCGTCGAACTGGTTGATCCAGTTGCAGTGTGCGGGGTGCTGGATGGCCCTAGGGCGCAGGGCCTGTACCAGGGCAATGGCCTCGCTGCGCGCAATACCGGCCTCGATCAGGAGGCGCGCGGCAATCAACCCGGTACGCCCGGAGCCGCCCTTGCAGTGGATGGCCAGCGATTGCCCTGCGCGCAGCTGGTCGAGAATCGCCTGGCGGGAAGCCTTCCAGCCCTGGCCGAAGTCTTCCTGCGGCACCTGCTCATCGGCCACCGGCAGGTGGTACCAGGCGAGGCCCAGGGCCTCACAGTGGCGGGCGATGTGCTCGGCGCCATTGGCAGCCAGCTCGGCCTGCGGCATCAGCGTGATCACCGCCGCTGCGCCGGCCTGCTTGAGTGCGCGCAAAGCCTCGTCGAGCGGCGTGTCGCGGGTACCGGGGCAAGGTGTGAAGATCAGCTTGCCGGGCAGACCGGGGATGTCGAGCAGGTCGTAGGGATGGCTCATTGTGTGGTTTCCAGGGCTCAGATGGCTTGCTGATTGACGCGTTTGGACAATGCCTCCGCCGACTCCTTGCGTTCGGAGTAGCGGTCGACCAGGTAGTCGGAGCGGTCGCGCAGCAGCAGGGTGAACTTGACCAGCTCCTCCATCACGTCCACCAGGCGGTCGTAGAAGGAGGAAGGCTGCATCCGGCCGTCTGCATCGAACTCCATGAAGGCCTTGGGCACCGAGGACTGGTTGGGGATGGTGAACATGCGCATCCAGCGCCCCAGCACGCGCAGCTGGTTGACCACGTTGAACGACTGCGAGCCGCCGCAGACCTGCATCAGCGCCAGGGTCTTGCCCTGGGTCGGGCGGATCGCGCCCATGGCCAGCGGCACCCAGTCGATCTGCGCTTTGAACACCGCCGTCATCGCGCCGTGGCGCTCGGGCGAGCACCACACCTGGCCTTCCGACCACTGCATCAGCTCGCGCAGCTCCTGCACCTTGGGATGGCTGTCCGGTGCATCGTCCGGCAGCGGCAGGCCGTGTGGGTCGAAGATGCGCGTCTCGGCGCCGAAATGCTGCAGCAGGCGGGCCGCCTCCTCGGTCAGCAGGCGGCTGAACGAACGCTCGCGGGTGGAGCCATAGAGCAGCAGGATTCGCGGCGGGTGAGTCGATAGCGAATCGACAGCCAGCTTGTCGGAGGTCGGCAGGTCGAGCAGTTCGGCATCGATGTTGGGCAGGTCGGCTTGCATGGCATTCATTCCTAGGGCTCGGTTAGTCACAGGCAGGTTTACGCCCCGGCCGGTCGCGCATCTGCCAGAGGCGCTGCACGTCCTGGCGCAGCCATTCGGCGTTGTGCTCCAGGGTCTGCCTGAGCACCTCGCTCGCCCACTCCGGCAGTTGCGGATGCAGGCGGTAGTAGACCCACTGGCCATTGCGCCGGTCCTCCAGCAGGCCGCTGCCGCGCAGCAGGGCCAGGTGGCGGGAAATCTTCGGCTGCGCCTCGTCGAGCGCCGCGGTCAGCTCGCAGACACACAGTTCCTGCTCCAGGCTGACCAGCAGCGCGATGCGCGCGCGGGTCTCATCGGCCAGGCACTTGAACAGCTCGGTGGGCGACAGCAGGCCGCCTTCAGCCACGGGCGCGGCCGGCCGGCTCTTGATCAGCACGAACATCTTCAGGCGCTCGTGGATCTCCTGCAGGGTTCTGCGGTAGGCGTCCTTGTGCGTACTGGTCGCCGGGTCCGCGAAGTTCCAGGCGATGTACTCGCCCGCCCCGGGCAGCGCCAGGCACTCCAGCGCGGACTTGTCGCACAGGGTGATCACATAGTCGAAGGGCTCGCCCGCCACCTGCGCGATGGATTTGCTGAACAGACCCTCGCAAGAGATGCCAAGCTGTTGCAAGGCGCCGCGCGCACGCTCATCCACTTGCGTGGGCGCGCTGCCGGCGCTGAAAGCCTCGAAATGCTCAGGATCGAGGTGGCGCAACAGGGCTTCGGCCATCTGCGAGCGCGAGGAGTTGGCCACACAGAGAAAGAGCACACGCTGTTTCTGGCTCATGTTGATCTCTATCAAAGATGCACGGCAGCGAATATATTATTCTTCATATATCCGGTAAAGCGAATATTATTGGGCCCTTGGCCCGTCGAGGATAGGCAGCAAACGATGACATCTGCATGTGAAGTCGCGACAAAACAGGCCTCTGGCGCGCCGCTCGGCTTTTTCGAGCGCTACCTGACGCTGTGGGTGTTTCTGTGCATCGTCGCCGGCACCCTGCTCGGCCTGCTGGTGCCCGAGGCCGCCCAGGCCATCGGCGCGCTGGAAGTGGCGCAGGTCAACCTGCCGGTCGGCCTGCTGATCTGGGTGATGATCATCCCCATGCTGATGAAGATCGACTTCGCCGCGCTGCATGAGGTTCGCCAGCAAAAGGCCGGCATGGGCGTTACCCTGCTAGTCAACTGGGCGATCAAGCCGTTTTCCATGGCGCTGATCGGCTGGCTGTTCATCAAGGTGCTGTTTGCCGACTGGCTGCCGGCCGACGAGCTGGACAATTACATGGCCGGGCTGATCCTGCTGGGCGCCGCGCCCTGCACGGCGATGGTGTTCGTGTGGAGCAACCTGTGCAACGGCAACGCCAACTTCACCCTCACCCAGGTCGCGCTGAATGACCTGATCATGGTGTTCGCCTTCGCGCCCATCGTCGCCCTGCTGCTGGGCGTCTCGTCGATCCCGGTGCCCTGGGACACCCTGCTGCTCTCGGTACTGATGTACATCGTCATCCCGTTGGCCATTGCCCAGTTCCTCCGCACGCAGTTGCTCAAGCGCGGTGCAGAGGCCTTCCAGGCCGCGCTGACGAAGATTTCGCCCTTCTCCATCCTGGCCCTGCTGGCCACCCTGGTGCTGCTGTTTTCCTTCCAGGGCGAAGCCATCGTCGAACAGCCGCTGGTGATCGGCCTGCTTGCCGTGCCGATCCTGCTGCAGACCCTGTTCATCGCCGCGCTCGGCTACTGGCTGTGCCGCCGTCTGCGGGTACGTCACGACGTAGCCGGGCCGGCCAGCATGATCGGCGCCTCGAATTTCTTCGAACTGGCGGTGGCCGTGGCCATCGTGCTCTACGGTTTCGACTCCGGCGCCGCGCTGGCCACGGTGGTCGGCGTGCTGATCGAGGTGCCGGTGATGCTCTGGCTGGTGCGCAGGGTCAATCGCAGCCGCGCCTGGTACGAACGCGCCCTGGCGTGAAGCAAGCGCAATAACCGCACCACACCCACCGCCGGGACATTACACCGCGGCCGCTACAGGCCTGAAAGACTTACCCCTGCCAGGCGACCATGCGATGATGGCCGCCCCACTCACCCGGAACGCCATCATGCCTACCAGCCAAGCTCTGCTCGACGATCCTCACTGGCAACAACACTGTGAGGCTGCCGCCCTTGACCCCGAGCGCCGCCTGGCCGCACGCCTGGCCTTGCTACAGAACAGTCACAGCCTGGAAGCCACCCTGTATCGCCCGGACCACGAAGACCCTGATGCCGAAGAAAACGACCTGGGCGAGGCCTGCGTGGAACTGCGCGGGGTCTTCGAGCCACCGCAGGACTGGGATGCCGCCGAGCGCGAGGAGTACTACGACGGCGAAGACCCGCAGACCTTCTTCAGCGCCCGCGTGGAATGCCAGGCACGCCCTGGCAGCACGGATTTCTTCCAACCGGAACCCGGTGACCTGCTGGCCGTCACCGAAGCCGACGGCCGCGTGCAGATGTACTACCTCTACGAAAGCTTCGAGGATGACGACGGCTGGCAGTGCGTACTGATCCGCGAGGACGAAGTGCTCGCCTGAGCCGTCAATCCACGCCGAACAGGTCGCGGCTGTAGACCTTCTCCGCGACATCGGCCAGGGCCGGATCGCGGCGATTGCAGAGAATCAGCTCGGCACGCGCCTTGAACTGGGCCAGCTCTTCGCAATGGCTGGCCCAGGGCAACTCCCTTTCGCCCAGGCCAGGCTGGTAGACCAGCACCTCGACCCCCTGCGCCTGCAACAGGCGCAGCACGTCGACGATGCTTGATTCACGGTAATTGGCCGAGCCCTGCTTCATCGCCAACTGGTAGGCACCCACCACCCGGGGCTGGCGGCGCAGAATATCCTCGACCAGCCACTGCTTGCGCTCGGCATTCGCCTCGACCACCGCCGCGATCAGGCTATGCGGCAGCCCGGCAAAATCGGCCAGCAACTGGCGGGTATCCTTGGGCAGGCAATAGCCCCCGTAGCCAAAGGACGGGTTGTTGTAGTGCCGGCCGATGCGCGGATCGGCGCATACCCCCTCGACCAGCTGCCGGGCATCCAGGCCACGCCCCAGGGCAAAACTGTCCAGTTCGTTGAAGAATGCCACGCGCATCGCCAGGTAACTGTTGGCAAACAGCTTGATGGCCTCGGCCTCGTCGCTGCCGCACACCTGCACAGGCGCATCACGCCGCTCGGCAGCCTCCAGCAGCAACTCGGCAAACGGCCGGGCCAGGTGCGGGTCTCCACCGACCACGATGCGCGAGGGGGCCAGGCAGTCCTGCAGGGCCTGCCCTTCACGGAGGAACTCCGGACTGAACAGGAGCCGGGCGGTCTCGCCCAGCTGCCCACGCAACCCCCGGCAGTAGCCGATCGGCACCGTGGACTTGACCACCAGGCAGGCGTCCGGGCAATAGCGCTGCGCAGCGGCGGCCACCGTCTCGACGGAGCGCGTGTCGAAGCAGCCGCGCACGGCATCGAAGTCCGTGGGCGTGGCAATCAGCACATAGTCCGCGCCGGCATACGCTTCGGCAGGATCGAGGGTGGCGCTCAGCGCCAGGCATTGCTCGTCCAGCCAGCGCTGCACCAGCTGATCATCAATCGGCGAGCGGCGCTGGTTGATGCAGGCCACCTTGTCGGCCTGCACGTCCAGCACCACCACCTGGTGCTGGCGCGCCAGCATCAGCGCATTGGCCATGCCGACATAGCCGGCCCCAACAACTACGAATTTCATTGTCCTGCTCTCCCATCCTTGATGAACAACCACTCGAACAGCCGCGCAGCGCGCTGTTGCCGGGTATAGCGCGCCAAAGTGACAGGCAAAGGACGGCCCCGCCTAACCTGGTGCCTGCCCGGCAGGCTGCGCGCTTCGCCGTCCTGCTTTGGTGCGCGCAATGGCCAACCACCCCGCGGAGGCCTGATTTCACGGTTCTACACTTCTGGCACGCTGCTTGCGATGCACAGGATGCCCGCCGCGCAAGGAGAGGTATCCATGGCCCGCGAGTTCTATGACGAGATGTACGACGGCAGCGGCAACTGCCGCAGCCATTACCGCGAGTTCGCCCGCTGGCTGGCCGCGACCCCCGCCGAGCAACTGGCACGTCGGCGCCAGGAGGCCGACCTGCTGTTCCACCGCGCCGGCATCACCTTCACCCTGTATGGCGACGAGCAGGGCACCGAGCGCCTGATTCCCTTCGACACCATCCCGCGCAGCATCCCGGCGCGCGAGTGGAAGACCATCGAGCAGGGCTGCATCCAGCGCGTGAAGGCGTTGAATATGTTCCTCGCCGACCTCTACCACGAGCAACGCATCCTCAAGGCCGGGATCATCCCCGCCGAACAGGTGCTGGCCAACGACCAGTACCAGCTGGCCATGCAGGGCCTGGACCTGCACCGTGACCTGTATGCACACATCGCCGGGGTCGACCTGGTACGCGACGGCGACGGCACTTACTACGTACTGGAAGACAACCTGCGCACACCCAGTGGCGTCAGCTACATGCTCGAAGACCGCAAGATGATGATGCGGCTGTTCCCCGAACTGTTCGCCGCGCAGCGCATCGCGCCCATCGACCACTACCCCAGCCTGCTGCTGGCTACGCTGAAGAGCGCCAGCGCGGTGGACGATCCCTGCGTGGTGGTGCTGACTCCCGGTCACTTCAACAGTGCCTACTTCGAGCATGCCTTCCTCGCCCGCGAGATGGGCGTGGAGCTGGTCGAGGGTGCTGATCTGTTCGTGCGCGACGAGCAGGTATTCATGCGCACCACCGCCGGCCCGCGGCGGGTCGACGTGATCTACCGCCGGCTGGACGATGCCTTCCTCGATCCGCTGGCCTTCAACCCCGACTCCATGCTCGGCGTACCCGGGCTGCTCTCGGCCTACCGTGCCGGGCGGGTGGTGCTGGCCAACGCCATCGGCACCGGAGTGGCCGACGACAAGTCGATCTACCCCTACGTGCCGGAGATGATCCGCTTCTACCTGGACGAGGCGCCGATCCTCGCCAACGTACCGACCTGGCAATGCCGCAAGCCGGCTGAACTGTCCCATGTGCTGGCCCATCTGCCCGAATTGGTGGTCAAGGAGACCCAGGGCTCCGGCGGCTACGGCATGCTGGTCGGGCCGACCGCCAGTCGGGCCGAGATCGAGGCTTTCCGCGAACGCCTCAAGGCCAACCCGGCAGCCTATATCGCCCAGCCTACCCTGAGCCTGTCGACCTGCCCGACCTTCGTCGAGCAGGGCGTCGCGCCACGCCATATCGATCTGCGCCCCTTCGTCCTGTCCGGCCGGGAAACCCGCCTGGTGCCCGGCGGCCTGACCCGCGTGGCGCTGCGCGAAGGCTCGCTGGTGGTCAACTCGTCGCAGGGCGGCGGCACCAAGGACACCTGGGTGGTGGAGGACTGAACATGCTGTCGAGAACCGCTGCCGCACTCTATTGGATGTCGCGCTACCTGGAGCGTGCCGAGAACCTGGCGCGCATGCTGGATGTCAGTTACTCGCTGTCACTGATGCCGCAGGACGGCAGTGGCGACGGCCTGGATGAACTGGCCATGCCGCTGCAGATCACCGGCACCCTGGATGACTACCGCAACCGCCATGGCGCACTGGATGCCGAGCGCCTGCTGCACTTCTTCGCCCTCGATGGCGACAACCCCGGCTCGATCTTCAGCTGCCTGCGCGCCGCGCGCAGCAACGCCCACATGGTGCGCGGACGGATCAGCGCCGACATGTGGGAGAACATCAACGCCACCTGGCTGGAAATGCGCGAGATCGCCTCGCAAGGCCTGAGCGGCTACGGCATCAGTGCCTTTTGCGAGTGGGTCAAGCAACGCTCACATCTCTATCGCGGTGCCGCCTTCGGTACCAGCCTGCGCAACGACGCCTTCCGCTTCATCCGCCTGGGCACCTACATCGAACGCGCCGACAACAGCCTGCGTCTGCTCGATTCGCGCTATGAAATGCTCGGCGAGCAGGCCGAAGAAGGCTCGGCGCGCGACTACTACCAATGGAGTGCGCTGCTGCGCGCCCTCTCGGTATTCGAGGCGTTCAGCGAGATTTACCGTGGCGCGCCGGACAAGCGCCAGGTCGCCGAACTGTTGATCCTGCGCGAGGACGTACCGCGCTCGCTGCGCGCCTGCCTGGGTGAAGCCGCGCTGATCCTTGCCAGCCTGCCTGGCGAAAACGGCCGTCCGGCGCAACGCATGGCCGCCGAACTGGAAGCGCGCCTGCGCTACACCGGCATCGAGGAAATCCTCGCCACCGGCCTGCACGCCTGGCTATCCGAATGCATCCTGCACATCAACCACCTGGCCGGCGCCATCCACAGCGCCTATCTGGAGGCCGCATGAAACTCGCCATCCGTCATGACACCACCTATCGCTACGATGACCAGGTGCGCGCCAGCATTCAGTACCTGCGCCTGACCCCGCAGGAAAGCCAGCGCCAACACGTACTCGACTGGCATCTCGAATTACCGCGCCCGGTACCGGCGCAGCGTGATCCCTATGGCAACATCCTGCATGTACTGAGCCTCGATGAGCCACATGACTCGCCACTGATCAGTGCGCATGGCCAGGTTGAAATCGACACCACGCGCGACTGCGAGCAGGACAGCCTGTCGCCACTGCCGTTCCTGCGTTTCACCCGGCTAACCCAGGCTGACGAGGCCTTGCGCCAGTTCGCCCGGCGCTATTGCGGCGCACACCGTGACCGCGCGGCCCTCAGCGAGCTGATGTTCGGCCTGGCCGATGCCATGCCCTACAGCCCAGGCAGCACCCGCGTCGACAGTACCGCCGCGGAAGCCTTCGCGGTCGGCGCCGGGGTCTGCCAGGATCACAGCCATGCCTTCCTGGCCTGCGCACGCAGCCTGGGCGTGGCCGCACGCTATGTATCCGGCTACCTGTTCAGCGATGACAGCGCCCACCTGGCCAGCCACGCCTGGGCAGAAGCCTGGATCGATGGCGCCTGGTACAGCTTCGACGTGACCAATGGTCTGACACGTGCTGAGCGTCACCTCAAGCTCGCCGTGGGATTGGACTATCTGGACGCCTGCCCGGTACGCGGCATGCGCCGTGGCGGCAGTGGCGAACAGATGCATGCACGTGTCCAGGTCAGCCAACAACGGGTGCAAGCCCAGCAATGATGCGCCAGACTGGCTACCCGCAAGCCCTGCAGAGTGCTCCGCCATGACGTACTGCGTTGCCATGAATCTGGCCGATGGCCTGGTGTTCGTTTCCGACTCGCGCACCAATGCCGGTGTGGATCACATCGCCACCTTCCGCAAGCTGCACCTGTTCGGCGTCCCCGGCGAACGGCTGATCGTGCTGCAAAGCGCGGGTAATCTGGCCACCTCGCAATCGGTGGTCAGCCTGCTGCGCCAACGCTGGGGCAGCGAGCAGGCCAACCTGCACAACGCTGCCACACTGTTCGATGCCGCCGGACTGGTCGGCGCCACGCTACGCGAGGTGCTGCAGCGCGACCAGGGTGCCACGCTGTGCCAGGGCCTCGACCTGGGTTGCTCGTTCCTTGTCGGGGGGCAGATCGGCCACGAAACGCCCCGTCTGTTCAACCTCTACCCACAGGGCAATTTCATCGAATCGTCGCTGGACACCCCGTATTTCCAGATTGGCGAGAGCAAGTACGGCAAGCCCATCCTTGATCGAGCGCTGCACCATGCCACGCCCCTGGAACAGGCACTACGCTGCGCGCTGATCAGTTTCGACTCGACCATTCGCAGCAATCTGTCGGTGGGCATGCCGCTGGACGTGCTGGTCTATCGACGCGACAGCCTGGCCGTACCCCAAGGCTTTCGTATCCACGACGGAGACCCCTACTTCGAACGTATCCGCGCCCAGTGGGGGGGCGGCCTGCGGCAACTGCTTGGTGAACTACCGGATGTACCAGGCCAGTACTGGGACTAGTCCATAGCGTTTGGCTGGGTGAGCCTGGCGCACACACATTTGCCATCATCCAGCCGGCTAACTATCCTGTCAGCGCAGTCTGTCACCCAGGCCTGTCACGCAGTTTCCTGCACGCCGCAGCAATAATCCGGTAACTCGCCATCATGAAGAGCGGCGCTTTCCTACTCGACAACACGGTCATGGACCTCCTGCTGGATAGCATTTGCGTGGTAGACGCGCATGGTCGCTTCCTGGCGCTGAGTGCAGCCTGCGAACAGCTGCTCGGCTATCGTGCCGACGAGCTGATAGGCCGCCCGATGATCGAGCTGGTGCTGGAGGAAGACCGTCCGCGTACCCTGCAAGCGGCGCGCGAGATCATGGCCGGCGCCCCGCTGCCCTGCTTTGAGAATCGCTATGTGCGCAAGGACGGGCAAATCGTCCACGTCATGTGGTCGGCCCGCTGGTCCGAAGCGCATCAAGTACGCATCGCCGTTGCCCGCGACATCACCGCCCGCAAACGCAGCGAGGAACGCCAGGCTGCTACCTTCGCCCTGTCCGAAGCGGCGCATTTTGCCGAAAACCTGCCCGACCTCCTGCAACGCGTCAGAGAGATCATCCACGGCCTGCTGCCTGACAGCGAGCTGCATGTTGCCCTGCCGGACAACGACAGCGGCTTGTTGCAGCTGGCCCTGCCCTGCGCCACGCCCGCCGAGGCGAGCCAGTTACTGGCCGACGCTCAACAGCTGCTGGCTGGCCAGCCACCGCCTGCTCATGCCAGCCACCGGCTGGCCATAGCGCTGCAGGGCAGCTCCGGCAACCTCGGCGTACTGCTCCTGCAGGGACAGCGCAGCACGCTAAGCTACCAGGCCGTCGACCGGCAGTTGCTGCACTACCTGGCAACCCAGCTGGTTGCCTTCATCGAGCGGCAACAGATGCTCACCCGCCTGCAACTCATGGCCCAGTTCGATCCCCTCACCGGCCTGCCCAATCGCGCCCTGCTGTTCGACCGCCTGCACACTGCGCTGGAGCGTGCCCGACGCGAGAGGCACCTGTTAGGGCTGCTGTTCATCGACCTGGACAACTTCAAGCAGATCAATGACAGCCTCGGCCACAAGGCCGGCGACCTGCTGTTACAGCAAGTGGCCCAGCGCCTGCAGGGGTGCATGCGCCAGTCCGATACCGTAGCGCGCCTGGCCGGTGACGAATTCGTAGTGCTGCTGGAAGACCTTGGCAGTGCCAGCCATGCCCTGCGCGCCGCCGAGAAGATCCGCCTGGCACTCAACGCCCCCTTCACCCTGGAGCAGCTCCCACAGCAGGTGTTGCCCAGCATCGGCGGTGCGCTCTATCCGCTGCATGCGCAGGAGGCCACACAGCTTCTCCAGCAAGCCGATACGGCCATGTACGCCGCCAAGCGTGCCGGTGGCAATCGCATTCAGCTGGCCAGCCCGCACGGGGCCATGCCAGGTCAAGACGCGCTGCCCGGCTAGAAGTAGCCCTCGATCTTTTTCTTCTCCATCGAGCCGTCCTGATCATGGTCGATGATCCGCCCCTGGCGTTCCGAGGTGCGGGTCATCAGCATCTCCTGAATAATCTGCGGCACATCGCTGGCGGTGGACTCCACGGTGCCGGTCAGCGGGTAGCAGCCCAGCGTGCGGAAACGTACCCAGCGTTTGCGGATGCCGGCGCGCTGGGCGGCGCTCAGGTGCGGCACGATGCGTTCGTCGTCGATGCAGATCAGCGTGCCCTCATGCTCCACCACCGGCCGCTCGGCGGCGCGGTAGAGGTCGACGATCTCGATGTTCTCGAGATGGATGTACTGCCAGATATCCAGCTCGGTCCAGTTCGACAGGGGGAACACGCGCAGGCTTTCCCCCGGCTGCACGCGGGTGTTGTACAGCTGCCAGAGTTCCGGGCGTTGCTGCTTGGGGTCCCAGCGGTAGCGGTTGTCGCGGAACGAGCAGACGCGCTCCTTGGCCCGCGACTTCTCCTCATCGCGGCGGGCGCCACCGAAGCAGGCATCGAAACCGTACTGGTCCAGCGCCTGCTTGAGCGCTTCGGTCTTCATCACATCGGTGTACTTGGCCGAGCCCACCGAAAAGGGCGTGATGTTCAGCCGCGCGCCATCCGGGTTGATGTGTACGCGCATATCCAGCTTGAGCTTTTCCGCCAGGCGGTCGCGGAACACGGCCATTTCGCCGAACTCCCAACCGGTGTCCACATGCAGCAACGGGAAAGGCAGCGGCCCCGGGAAGAAGGCCTTGCGGGCCAGATGCAGCAGCACGGTGGAGTCCTTGCCGATGGAGTAGAACAGGCAGGGGTTGCGCATCACCGCCACCACCTCGCGCAGGATGTGGATGGACTCGGCCTCCAGGGCGCGCAGGTGGGTCAGGCGGTCGGGATGGATCATCGGGTTGGCTGTCATGGCTTCAGGGATTGCAGCTGGGGCAGTGGACGGGGTCGGCCCGTTCGGGCCGCTGACGGGTTGCGCTGTGACCACAGGCCGGGCACAGCCAGTGCTCGCGGGCGGCCTGCGTGGTCGGCGTGGCGCAGGCCCGGCAGGGCAGGCCATGTTCCAGATGGTCGATGCCGTAGCCCGGTACCCGGCAGGCCGGGCAGTACTGGCTCAGGCGGTCGGCCAGGCGTTGTGCGGCGCGGCGGATGACCGCCTGGCGGCGTGGATTGAGGTGGGCACGCATGTCCGTCTCGATCCACACGCTGGCTTGCGTGGCCAGCACTTCGCGCAGCAGTCCCTCGAACGTCTCACCGTGCTGCAGGCCCTTGCGAAACCAGGGCTCGCCGGGGCGGCCGAGAATCAATCCGTGCTCGGGGAGGCCGGCGGCGCGGGCGAAAGCCCGGCCCTCCTCCAGGCTGCGCACCTCGCGGTGGGCATAGTTGGTGTCGCTGGAACCCTGGCTGGCATATACCGCATAGCCGCGTTCATGGTCCCACCAGCAGAGCAGTTCGCTGTTCCAGGCCAGCATGCCCAGGTAGGGGTCGCGGCCAAAGCTGCCTTCGCTGCCCAGACCATAGCGGCTCCCAGTATGCTCGGCGGCCAGCCGCGCCTTGGCCAGTGCCGTTTCGTGGGCGCTGCCCAGGCGCTCCACCTCGCGGCTGAAGGTGCCGAAGCGGTCGGTGTCCAGGCTGTCGAGGGTTTCCACCCGGAAGCAGCAGCCGGCCAGGGCCTCTTCCACCAGCGGTGCCTTGTGGTGGCAGGTGAGAAAGCTCAGGCGTTTCATGGGGTCTCCTCAGCCGTGCACGGCGGCGTAACCGGGTTCGCCATCGAAGGTGTAGAGGTTCTCGGTCTTGATCGGCTCGAAGCCGGCCAGGTTCAGGCGGGTCTGCAGAGCGAGCAGCTCGGCGAAGTCCACCGCCTGTCCGGCCGGCGCCAGGAAGCGGCAGCGCCAGTGATCGACACAGGTGGTTTCGGCAAAGCCGTTGGGCCACACCTTGACCCCGCGGTTAGTGATCACCGACAGCGGCAGGCCGTGAGCCCCCAGGCGCTGCAGACGAACGCCCAGTTCGGCGGCCGGCAGGGCGCGCTGATGGAGGAACACATCGACGCCGACCAGTTGCTTGTGCGCCGGCGGGCGCTCGGGCAGCGGCCGCTGGGGCAGACGGCTGTCGGCCGGGTAGTCCACCGCGCGCAGTTGCTCGGGGCGCTGACCGAGGCGGGCGATCACCGCATCGGCGAACTCGCGGGTGCCCAGCTTCTGGCGGCTATGCGCCGGGTCGAAGATGTCGTAGGTGTGCAGGCCCTCCTCAAGGGTGCGCAGCCAGGCGTTCTGCACCCGGCTGGCCACCTCGCCCTGGCCGATGTGCAGCAGCATCTGTACCGCGCCCTGCAGCAGGCCCGACGGGTTGGCCAGGTTCTGCCCGGCACGCCGCGGCGCCGAGCCGTGGATCGCTTCGAACATGGCGCACTGCTCGCCGATGTTGGCCGAGCCGGCCATGCCGACGCTGCCGGCGATCTGCGCGGCCACGTCGGAGAGGATGTCGCCGTAGAGGTTGGGCATCACCACCACGTCGAACTGCTCCGGGGTATCGGCCAGCTTGGCCGCGCCAATGTCGACGATCCAGGTTTCCTGTTCCAGGTCCGGGTACTCGCGGCCGATTTCCTCGAACACCTGATGGAACAGGCCGTCGGTGAATTTCATGATGTTGTCTTTGACGAAGCAGCTGACCTTGCGCCGGCCCTGCTGGCGGGCGTAGTCGAAGGCGTAGCGGACGATGCGCTCGCAGCCGGGGCGGCTGATCAGCTTGAGGCACTGGAACACCTCGTCGGTCTGGCGGTGCTCGATACCGGCGTAGAGGTCCTCCTCGTTCTCGCGCACGATCACCAGGTCCATGGTCGGATGTTTGGTCTGCACGAAGGGCGCGTAGGCCACGCAGGGGCGGACGTTGGCGTAGAGGCCGAGCGCCTTGCGGGTGGTCACGTTGAGGCTCTTGTAGCCGCCACCCTGCGGGGTGGTGATCGGCGCCTTGAGGAAGACCTTGGTCCGCCGCAGGGATTCCCAGGCTTCGGGAGCGATGCCGGCCAGCTCGCCGCGCTTGTACACGGCTTCGCCGACTTCGATCACCTCCGGCGCAATGGCGGCGCCGGCGGCATCGAGGATGCGCAGGGTGGCCTGCATGATTTCCGGGCCGATGCCGTCGCCGTAGGCCACGGTGATGGGAGTCTTGTGCATGATGCACCTCGTCAGTCAGGGGATTCGAGGCTATTCTGGCCAGCAAGATTGATTGTTAATAATCGAATTTAATCAGCTAAAGCATTGCCTAAAGACAATGGATAGATCCCGCTTCCACACCCGCCAGACCACCTTCCGCCAGCTGGAAATCTTCCGCGAGGTGGCCGAGCGGCTGAGCGTCACCGAGGCAGCGCATGCCCTGCACCTGGCCCAGCCGTCGGTGTCGACCCAGCTCGGCAAGCTGGAGCAGGCGCTGGGGCTTAGTCTCTTCGAGCAGATCGGCAAGCGCCTGCACCTGACCGATGCCGGCCGCGAGGTGCTGCAGGGCACCCGCGAGCTGTTCGAGGCGCTGGACCGTCTGGAAATGCGTCTGGGCCAGTTGCGCGGGCTGACCGCCGGCCAGCTGCGGCTGGGCGTGGTGACCACGGCCAAGTATCTGGTGCCGCGCCTGCTCGGGCCGTTCTGCCGCAGCTACCCGCAGGTCGAGGTGCAGTTCAATATCGCCAACCGCTCCGAGGTGATCCGCCGTCTGCAGGACAATCTCGATGATCTGTATGTGTTCAGCCAGCCACCGCAGCATCTGGACATCGTCGCCACGCCGCTGGCCGACAATCCGCTGGTGGTGATTGCCCCCGCCGCACACCCGCTGGCCGGCAAGCGCCTGCGCTGGGAAGACCTGGCCGAGGAGCCGTTTATCAGCCGCGAGCCGGGTTCCGGCACCCGCCGCGCCATCGAAGAGCACTTTGCCCGCTTTGGCTGGAGCCTGCGGCCGCGCATGACCATCGAAAGCAACGAGGCGATCAAGGAGTCGGTAGCGGCCGGACTGGGCATTGCCATCGTGTCGCGGCACACGCTGGTGCATACCGCGCCGGGCAATCTGGTGGAGCTGGAGGTGGAGCAGTTCCCCATCCCCAACCGCTGGTACCTGGTGCGCTGGCGGGGCAAGGCGCTGTCGCCGGTGGCGGCGGCCTTCAGTGAGTTCGTCCGTGAAGGTGATTCATTGCTGATCAGCAATTCAACCAGCACATAAAATCCATTGTTCCACGCCTGTCGGACTTCCCTAGTCTGTGCCTGTCCCCTACCCGTACGGAGCGCCAGACGATGAAAACCGTTCACAAGCACATCATTCCTACCGATGCCTCGCCCGTGCAACTGCGCCTGCCACAAGGCTGGCGCCTACTCAAGGCGGAGTATGTGCTGGTCACCAAGCAGGTGTGCTGCTGGGTGGAAGTCCCCACCGACCCGCAACGCGCGCAGGAGCACCTGGAACTGCGCCTGTTCCGCAGTGGCGATGGCATTCCCGCTGATTACCACTACGTCGATACCGCCGTGGATGCCCTAGCCCCCGAAGCCTGGCACCTCTACAGCCGGCCGAGTCGCGCAGCCCGGGTCGCCGCCTAAAGCGTTGCAGACGGCCGGATCGGTCTTGCTCCGCGTCGTGACAGGCAGGCGCGACGCGGAGCCAACCGGACAATCGCCCCGTTGTCAGGCCGTCGGCTCATCGCCGCCAACCTCCAGCAGGCTGCCCAGCGTGGGCAACTGGGTTTCACAAGCCATTTGCGTATCGCATTCGATCTGGCGGCTGAAGCGTTGCAGGGAATGGTTTTGCGCCGGCTGGGCATCACTGGCAAATACCGGCGGGCTCATCAGGTAGGCGCTGAGCAGTTGCGTCAGCCCCAGCAGACTGTCGATGTGGGTGCGTTCGTAGCCATGGGTGGCATCGCAGCCAAAGGCCAGCAGCGCCGTGCGGATATCATGCCCTGCGGCAATCGCCGACTGGGCATCGCTGTGGTAGTAGCGAAACAGGTCGCGGTGCACCGGAATAGCCTGCTCCGCGGCCAGCCGCAACAGATGCCGGGTCAGGTGATAGTCATAGGGGCCGCCCGAATCCTGCATGGCCACGCTGACGCAATGCTCGCTGGACTGCTGGCCCGGGGCAACCGGAGCAATGTCGATGCCGACAAATTCACTGACATCCCAGGGCAAGGCAGCCGCGGCACCGGAGCCAATTTCCTCGGTAATGGTGAACAGCGGATGGCAGTCGATCTCGGGAGTCAGTCCTGATTCGACAATCTGCTTGAGCGCACAGAGCAGCGCGGCAACGCCTGCCTTGTCGTCCAGATGGCGCGAACTGATATGCCCACTTTCGCTGAACTCCGGTAACGGATCGAACGCGACGAAATCACCGATCGAGACCCCCAGCGCCTCGGCATCAGCGCGATTGCTGCAGTCGGCATCCAGACGTAGCTCGACATTGTCCCAACTGATCGGCAGTTCATCGATGGCCGTATTGAAGGCGTGCCCGGAAGCCAGCAGAGGCAGCACGCTGCCACGCAGCACGCCGTGGTCGGTAAACAGACTGACCCGGCTGCCCTCGGCAAAGCGACTGGACCAGCAACCGATCATGGCCAGGGCCAGACGGCCGCTATCCTTGATCTCGCGCACACTGGCGCCAATCGTATCCAGGTGTGCCGAGACGGCCCGATCCGGGCTCGACAGGCGCCCCTTGAGCGTGGCGCGAATCGTGCCACGACGCGTGAGTTCATAGGGGATACCGAGTTCGTCAAGACGCTCGGCCACATAACGCACCAGCGTATCGGTGAAACCGGTGGGACTGGGAATGGCGAGCATTTCCAGCAGGACGCGACGCAGGTAGTCCAGGTCAGGTGCAGGCAAGCGCATGGTGGCTCCTAGCCCTGTGGGCGACTGAGGGGAAACAGAAGATCGATGAAGCGTTCGGCCGTCGGCTGTGGCTCATGGTTGGCCAGCCCGACCCGCTCGTTGGCTTCGATCAGCACGTAAGCCGGCCGGTCTGCCGACTCGACCAGCAGATCCAGGCCGACGACAGGAATCTCCAACGCCCGCGCAGCACGGACTGCCGCCTCGGACAGCTGTGGATGCAGGCGCGCAGTGACATCTTCCAGCGTGCCGCCGGTATGCAAGTTGGCTGTCTTGCGTACCGCCAGGCGCGTACCGGCCGGCAGGATGCTGTCGAGGGCATAGCCGGCATCACGCAGGGTGCGCAGGGTTTCCTCGTCCAGCGGAATTCGACTCTCCCCGGCCGTAGCGGCAGCACGGCGGCGGCTCTGGGCTTCGATCAGTTGCTCGATACGGTGCAGACCATCGCCTACCACCATGGCCGGATGCCGGATAGCTGCAGCAACCACCTCATAGCCGATGACCACGATGCGCAGATCATGGCCGGGGTGATAGCTCTCCAGCAGCACACGGGCATCGAACTGTCGGGCACGCATAATCGCCCGCTCCAAGGCCTCGGCATCCCGCAGGTCCACGGCCACGCCCTGGCCCTGCTCGCCATTGACCGGCTTGACCACAACCCGCCCATGCCGCGCCAGGAACTCGGCATTGGCCGGCGCGCCTGCGGCCAACTGCTGTGCGGGCTGGCTAAGACCGGCCTGGGCCCAGGCTCGATGGGTCAACTGCTTATCGGCGCAGAGCGTCATGCTCACCGCACTGGTCAGGTCTGACAGCGATTCCCGACAGCGTATCCGCCGCCCCCCGTGGCTCAGCGTGAACAGCCCCCCCGGCGCATCATCGACCTGCACCTCGATACCCCGGCGTTGCGCCTCGTCGACGATGATTCGCGCATAGGGATTCAGCGCAGCATCCGGACCAGGGCCGAGGAACAGGGCCTGGTTAATGCCGTTGCGGCGCTTGATGGCAAACGTCTGCAGAGGCCGGAAACCCAGCTTGCGGTAAAGCGCCTTGGCTTGCTGGTTGTCATGCAGCACCGACAGATCCAGATAACTCAAACCGCGACTCATGCCATGCTCAACCAGGTGGCGCACCAGCGCCTCGCCCACCCCCGGACACGGACAGTCGGCGGCGACCGCCAGGCACCACAGGCTGCTACCGCCCTCCGGGTCATCAAACGCCTTGCGATGATTCAGCCCCATGACGCTGCCGATGACTGCGCCGCGGGCGTCCTCCGCCAACCAGTAACTGGGCCCACCCAGCTCTCGGGGAGTAAGTTGTTCAACATCCACCGGCAGCATGCCGCGTTGTACATAGAGGCAATTGACAGCAGACCAGTCGCTGCTCGTCTGTACGGGACGAATACTGAAGCCGCGAAAGCGTCGGCGAGCCGGGCGGTAATCACTGAACCACAGGCGCAGGGTATCCGAGGGATCAAGAAACAGTTGCTGCGGCGCATAGGCCAGCACCTGCTGGGGCGCTGCCACATAGAGCGCAATATCGCGCTGGCCAGGTTGCTCACCCAGTAAATCCGTGGCCAGCGCCTCAGCCCGTGGATAGGTGTGGCCAATCAGCAAGCGCCCCCAGCCAAAATGAATACGCTGCGGCTCGCAAGGTTGGTTGCCAGCCTTGGCATGGTGCGCCTGGAGACGCTCGTAACTGGGCGATTGACCGCGCACCAGACGCTGTTTGTAGGCCGTTGCACGCATGATGGGCTCCTGTGAACGGCCTACAGACCGTGCTGCGAAAGCCAGAGGTTGAGCGCAGCCAACTGCCACACCTTAGAACCCTGCAGTGGCGTGATATGCCCGGCTGGATCACTCAACAGGCGGTCCAACATAGCGGGCTCATAGAGACCGCGCTCCTGACTGCCATCGAGCAACAGGTCACGCACCCAGTCCAGCGTGGCCCCCTGCAGGTGCTTCAGCCCAGGAACCGGGAAGTAACCCTTGGGCCGGTCAATCACCGCCGCCGGGATCACCTGGCGTGCGGCTTCCTTGAGTACCTGCTTTCCGCCGTCACCCAGCTTGAAGCGTGGCGGAATGCGTGCCGCCAGCTCGACCACGCGGTAGTCGAGGAAGGGTGTACGGGCTTCCAGCCCCCAGGCCATGGTCATGTTGTCGACCCGTTTGACCGGGTCGTCGACCAGCATCACCGTGGTATCCACACGCAGCGCCTTGTCCACTGGAGCGGCGGCGCCCGGCTGGGCGAAATGCGCGCTGACAAACTCGCCGGCCCAGTCGCCGGCATGCCAGCGCTCCTGCAAAGTGGCCAGTACCTCGTCATGCTCGCGGTCGAAAAAAGCGCGCCGGTATGCCTGCACAGCATCCGTCTGGCCGTCGATCTGCGGGTACCAGTGATAACCGGCAAACAGTTCGTCGGCGCCCTGGCCGCTCTGCACCACCTTGCAGTGCTGGCTGACCTCGCGCGACAGCAGATAGAACGCGATGCAGTCATGACTGACCATCGGCTCGCTCATGGCGCGGAAGGCCGCCGGCAACTGCTCGAGGATCTCCCGCTCACTGATGCGCAGCTGATGGTGACGCGTGCCGTGGTGACGGGCGATCAAATCCGAGTAATGGAACTCGTCGCCGCGTTCACCTCCGGCATCCTCGAAGCCAATCGAGAAGGTCGAGAGATCCGCCACGCCAGCCTCGCGCAGCAGCCCGACCAGCAGGCTGGAGTCGACACCGCCGGAGAGCAGCACGCCAACATCCACCGCTGCACGCTGGCGAATCGTCACCGCCTCGCGCAGAGAGGTCAGCACACGCTCCTGCCAGTCGCCCATTTCCAGCTGAATCTCGTCTCGCTGCGGGCCGAACGTCAGCTGCCACCAGCACTGCTGCTCGCGCCGGCCATTGGCATCGATACGCAACCAGCTGGCGGGAGGCAGCTTTTCCACCGCGCGCAGCAGCGTCCGCGGCGCCGGCACCACGCTGTGGAAGCTCAGGTAATGGTGCAGCGCGACCGGGTCCAGGCTAGCGTCAACCCCGCCACCCGCGAGCAAGGCAGGCAGGCTGGAGGCAAAACGCAGGCGCTGGGCATCCTGGGTGAAATACAGCGGCTTGATGCCCAGCCGGTCACGGGCGAGAAACAGCGACTGGCTGTCCCGCTCCCAGATGGCGAAGGCAAACATCCCGTTGAGCTTCGCCAGCAGAGCCTCGCCCCAGGCGTGGTAGCCCTTGAGCAGTACTTCGCTGTCGCCGTCGGAGTGAAATACGTAGCCCATGCCCTGCAATTCGGCACGCAGCTCCGGATAGTTGTAGATTGCGCCATTGAAGACCAGCGACAAGCCGAGCTGCGGGTCGATCATCGGCTGTGCCGACGCCGCCCCCAGGTCCATGATCTTCAGACGGCGATGGCCAAAGGCCAGGCAGCCCTGGCTATGAAAGCCACAATCATCAGGCCCCCGCGGAGCCAGATGGTGAGTGATTCTTGCCAGTGCAGCCAGGTCGGCCGGCTGCTGGTCAAAGCGAAGTTCTCCTGCGATTCCGCACATAGTTCCTTACCGGTGTTGCCGTTGGGGAGGTGGTCGCGCAGTGGCGAATCCTTTTTTACCGAAACAAAAAAACACTTTCATGTCAAAGTTTTATTTCTGACAATTACTGATATAAATCTGAAATATTGGTTACAACTGAAATGGAATCACTACCAGTCGATGCGTTTGAACCCGCGCTTTTCCGGGCACTGCGACGCTTGCAGCAGGCCGGCGAAGTGCACGCCAAGCGACTATCCCGTTATGGCGGACTGACCCCCATGCAACTGCTGATCCTGCAAGTGCTGGCCGCCGAGCCCAAACTGACCGCCAGCACCCTCAGTCGCCGTGTCAGCCTGAGTGCGGCAACGCTCTCGGGTATGCTGGATCGCCTGGAAGAACAGGGACTATTAGGTCGGGAGCGCGACCCCGCGGATCGGCGCCGACAATGGCTTTCCCTAAGCGACACAGGGCTACAGCTCTTGCAGCAAGCCCCGCCGCTACTACCCCCCACCTTCAGGCTGGCATTCGCCGCACTCCCGGAATGGCAGCAACATGCATTGACTGCCGCCTTGCTGCAGGCCGCAGAACTGTGCGGGGAAGCTGACAGTTGAGCCGTGCCCTCGGCACAGGGCTGGCCCACAGGGACGGCGACACCGCCCCTGTTTACAGAGACCGGCCAGCCCTCCTGTGGCGGGATGAGTCAAGAAGACATAGACCAGCAAACGCTTAACACACTTTTCGACAGCCAAAGAAAAACCCCTGATTTTCGCTAGAAAATCAGGGGTTTCCCTTCATGGACCATCCAGGGATGGTCTGAAAAAGCTCTTCTTCGAAAAAAGCGGCTCAGTAACCATGCGGCTTACAGGCCTGTCATTTCGTCAAAGCCGGCCTTTTTCAGAGTTTTCCTAAACAATCCGGTTTGGATCATCACCGCATTGTCTGGTGCCAGCAAAGGAGCAACTGCCCGCACCAAAAGTCTGGAAAAGGGCAAGAGACTAGAAGTCACGAGGAAAGGCCCTGCCTGAACTGAGCAAAGCGCACGGCCAAACGTGCTCCTTCTAGGGGCGCCCTCAAAGAGCAATCACCCACACCGCATAGACGCTCGCGGATGGCCGTTCGCGCCTGCTATATCAAAGGATTCCAGCAAGGGCGCAAGGGAATGGGACTCAAGGGAAACGGGCTTACCCGGAAAGGGAAAAGGCCCTCGCCTGCCTCAACTCCAGGTGCCATCGATGCTCTCGCTATTCCAACGAAAACGCCCACCAGTAACGGCCTCGCTTTCCTCCACCGGAGACATGGAAAAAGGGCTGATGCGACCGGAGTCGGTCGCCGCCCTGCTGTCCACAGCGCGCCGGCAGAAACTGCTGGAGCACATCTGGCAACGCACCTCGCTCTCGCGCAAGCATTTCGCTTCACTCTACTTGGCTCCGCTGCAACGCTATGCCGAGCTGGTCCAGCAGTTTCCTGCGTCGGAAGCGCATCACCATGCGTATCAAGGGTATGCGTTCATTCCACGACGTACTGGACTTACTTTACGTCCCGAAGGGGCCTTA
>VFQM010001302.1_pt1 | contig 22359 bp, 32 predicted proteins | sample 3512391 | NCBI WGS metagenome assembly VFQM01 (sample SAMN10412369, study PRJNA504923) | tailings metagenome | isolation source: Replicate 1 from Balatoc abandoned mine | place: Philippines | reverse complement strand
ATGGACTTGCTCGACCGAGCGGCCATCGCCGTCATTGACTGGCGTGAGGCGGAAGCCAGACAAGCCTCCGCAGCTTTCCTTCAGGGTGAATGCGGCGAGAAGCTGCTGAATCGCAGTGTCCCGACCGTACAGGGAGAGGAACATCAACTCGCCAGATTCGTCCCGGATGCAGGCATCCGCATACAGGTCAGAGAGTTCCGATATTTTGTAAAGCATGACGTGCTCCTGGAAAAAAGGGGAGCACTTTCCCGGAGGGGAGTCGTGACTCCCCATGGGGTGGTTGAACTGCGATGGAATTCCAGATCCGAAGACCCGCCGTTTACAGGAACTGAACGGCATTCAAGGGCGATGCATGACGCGCATCGGTCGAGCTGAAACTGACAGCCAGCAGGTGCAACTGCATTAATTATGCGCGTTTCAAGAGCCTTTACAAGCCTGGCTCCGCCCACTTAATTGCCAGCGCCTGTATCGATAATTTCCTCGATATATGCGGCCGCGCTGTGATTGTCTGCATACCGCAGACATGCTGCCACGGTGATCCAGTCACTCCGAATCAACGACACATGGGTGCATCCTGAAAAGTCCCTCAGCTTTCCTTGAAGAACGCCACCTTGCCCAGGTTCAACATCATCTGCGTAAAAGGACACAGCCTCTTCCAGGTCGTCGAGATGCAGGACATGGCGTTTCATTTCGATGGATAACAAGCTGTCCCCTTCTGCAATCGAATGTTCAGCCCGCAAGGTTCTGGAACATGCTTCATCAAGAAGCCTGGCAATGAACCCGCTTTCTGATTCCAGTGGTGCGATGTCACCCGAAATACCGTGCTTCGCCATCACTTTCCCGATCAGGTCCAAGTCGAGCTTATGCTGAGCTTCACTTTCGCAAGCCCCCATCGCTTCGATCAGTGCGCTGACCTGCTGCGCCAGTCTGGTCGTGTCGGCGATCAGCGGCAACAGCACAAGTGCTTGCACTGCGTTGGCGTCAGCCAGTGCGCCACGCAGATCATCGGCCGCAAATCGCAAACAGTCGTTTGCCTTGGTCAGTTGTTCGTTGATACATCTCATTGCTGCTCTCCTGAAAAACGCGGAGGCAACCGTCCCCTTGCGGGGTGGATGCACCCCGCCGGGTTGATGAATTGAATCCCGGCCTCCATGCCCTTGTGGGGCCATCGAGGCGTTCCGGTCTCAGGGACTGACCGGACTCATAAGGCGATGCGTGACGCGCATCGGTCGGGCTGAAACTGACAGCCTGCAGTGAAACACTTCAAAGGCCCGGAGCCTTTCTCCAACACGCCGGCATCAGCCCGTGCGTTCGAGAAAAGCCCCCCCGGAGGGAGGGCAAAAACTAACCGCAAGCAATCAGTGCAGTATCGCCTTGTTGGCAACCGCTTGGCCCCTCGATTGCCCAGCGCTTGAGCGCGCTTGCAATCAAGGCGCCGATCGCCATGAATGGCCCATAAATCACCGACTGGCCAAGGACTTCATGAGCAGTTGTTTCGCAAATCCCATCGATCAGATGCTCGGGAATTTGCTTTACCCGGGCGTGCTCCCCTGCGGTCAACTGACGGAGCAGGTCAGGGTTGCGCGGGTGGCGGATCTTCGGGTCGGTGCTTCTCACCTTCGCGTAACCCTTGGTGATAGTCCCGATCCGGGTAGAACCGCCATCGAAAACCTGCATCATGAATCCCTTGCCGGCCTCCTTGTCGCGTTCCTGCTTGGCTTTCAGACCCGGCATGGTCGACCACCTTGGGTCGTCGTCGTCGACCTCATCCAGCGCATCTCCAAGCGTGATCGGGATTCTGTCCGGCACCGCCAGGTCGTTCATCGAAAAGCTCACCCCATTGGTCACGGCCACCATGCAATAGCGCTTGCGGTCCTCTACTGCATTGAAGGATTCGCCAGACAGCACCACTTCATGGACTGCGTAGCCAAGGTCCCGCAACTGCGATCGGATGATGGCGCCGCTGGCCGTATCCCGATACTGGGGCACGTTTTCCAGAACCACCACCAACGGGTTGACCGCTGCGACGATCGCCAGAAAGGCAACAGCCAGATGGCCTACCTCGGGATGATCCTCCGGCACGCCAAGCTTGCGCTTGGAGCGTCCGGAGAGGCTGGCACCAGAACATGGAATCCCGGCCTCCAGAATATCCACGTCTGGAAGCTTGGCCATGGCCCAGCGATCAAAGGCCAGTTCCTGCATGGGAGCCGCGATGCCTACGGTGTCGGATTCCCAGCAATCATTGGCTTCCCTGGCATGATCGAGCAGCTCAGGTCTGATCTCATTGGCAAAAATCAGCCTTGAGTCCAGCCCCTCGCGGTATAACCCCGCATGAATCGCATGGCACATGATGCCGCCGCCATGGGAAAGCGACCCGATTTCCAGCGGGTCACCCTGCCCCATCCTGGCGGCAGTTCGCTCGACTCTCTCCTGGCGACGCAGCTCGGATGCAAGCGGAAGGATATGGATTTCCTCCTCCAGCATCACCACCCGTACCGCGCTCATTCCCTCGAACATCTCCAGCAGTTCCCTGCTATTGATGTCGATGACCGGATACTCGCTTTCGCCTCGCCGTTTCCGCGAGACCACACGAATGCCCTGATCGGATCGAGTGAGCACCAGTCTCGCGTCATCCAGCTTTATGTCGAATCGAGTGCCGGGCTTGAATCCAACATGATCCAGATTGGAACCTTGAAGCCACACCCGCGGAGCACCTTTGTTTTCGCCGATCGAGGTGATGAGATAGTGCTTCATTTGTGCACCTCATCCATCCCGAGCGCTTTCCGGCAACGCCTGCAATGCTTCACAATTGCGTCCTGCAAACTTCCTGGCTGAGCCGTGGCCTGGTTTGGTGTGCTGATCCCCGGCGCATTACTCAAATCCGCAGGCAGGGTATCCAGATCACTGTAATCAACCGGCTGCCACAACGCAGGTTCAGCAAGCCGTCGCACCTGGTTCCAAACGAATCCGGCCTCGTGCTGCTTTACGGTGCCGACCCCAGTATGACAAAGGGCTTCGTGAATCTCATTGCCCGTGTTGATTTGATGCAAACAGTCATCGTCCGCATACTCAGTATCGGTTGAGACAACCACGTAGCGCAGCGGGAAATCCGCGATCAACTCCTCGACACCGCCTTCGCCCAGCCATACCAGGACCGTTGGAACATTTCCCCCAATGGCCTCGACTGTCTGCATGGATTGAAGCCGTGCAAGCGCTTTGCCGGCAGGCTCGAACTCATCGAAGGCTTCCATCGGCGTCTCGTAACCGGCCTCTTCCGCACGCTTGATGGCGAAGTCGTAGTGCTCGCCAAGGTCATACGACGATCTGGACAAACTAACATCCGTCTCGAAAAAATCGGACGAACCACCCGCATCGCGGCCGAGCACATAGGTTTTCACATTCATCATTTCCATTTGCATCTCCTAGCAAAAATCCGGAGACACCCCCTGACGGGGATGCCCCGACAGGGTTAAGAAAATTTGAGCTACCGCTTTGCTACTGACCTTCGACTTCTTCCACCAATTTCGTCACCCACTCAGGAAGGTGATCTGCAAGCACTGTGGAAGAAGTCCGGATGACCTCTGCAATGCTTCCGTTCTCCATCGTGACGTCCATGCTGTCGTTACCATCTGTGTCGGCATCGAGCACCAGGTAGCGCATGGGGTGATCCGATGCCATCCATTGCACGATTCCGCCTTCAATCCACGCCACAACCGTTTGTATCGCTTCCGATCCTGCGGTGCCTTTGTTTGAACTGGTTGAACCTGAGAGGTGAGGCATCGCTGCATGCGCTTCCTCAAGTGCAGACTGAAAGAGTGCCTCGCGAACAGATACGGAGTTACTGCATTCATGCGCGGCGATCAGGTGCTCGCACGCACGCCTGGCAGCCGCATCACGCTCAATAATCTTGACGCACACCTCAGGCTCTGGCCATTCCTGATATTCACCAACAACCTTGAATTCCAGAACGGCACCAGAATCCCCGGTTTCCTCATAGTCGTCGTACAGCAAGGGCATTTCGGGCGTGTTGTCCCAAATCGTGCAATCAGTGAAAGCCTGATCGGCAATCGAAATCGCGGATTCCTCATTTTTGGCTTGGATGCCCACCCGCACCAAATGCACGTAAGGCAATTCGTACTCAACGAGAAATTTCTTCATGGCCGGCTGCTGCTCGGCGGATAGGTCAGCCATGGCTCTCTCCTACAACAATCTCGAAGCTGCCAGGGCCATTTCCTTCATCGTCCGCCAGGATGATCAAATGCCTTACTTCACTATCCTTGCATCTGATAGCCAGTCCGAAAAACTCGTCGCCGAACTCATCCCCTTCAGTACGAACAGCATCCTCTATGACCCCGCCAACCAAAGGTTTGAGTTGGTCAAGATAGAACTGCGTGTGCTCGTTTGCATCCATTTCCTTCTCCTTTTCAATCAAAAAAAAGGAGGGGAATCCCCCAGAGGGGATTGCACCCTCCGGGTAGCCGCATTGAGCGGAATTCACTTGAAACTACATTTTTGCTGCCACCAGCCAGCGATAAACACCCATCAGACTTGTGAGCGTGAAGCCGATTTGCATAACAACCAGTCCATGCGCACCAACCTTGACTCCATAAGCAATCCAGGCACCGTTGGACAGCAGGAACAGCAGCCAGCCGAAGCGGCTTGCTCTCACATTGAGCGAGAGCAATGCAGCGCCAGTCAGTCCAAGAAATGCGCCGGCCCACTCAAATGCCCATAGGGGAATATCAGATATAGGGTTCATGCAGCTTTAAGGACAGCATTGCCAAGTACTGCCCTAATCTCCTCAGATAGTGATTCTTCCGCCAATTTTCTGCCGACATAGCCCCATACAGCAGACTCGTCGATCAGTTTCAGGCAATCACCCTCGATCGAAAATACATCGACCGCCACCCCGTAACAGTCACCCGCCAGCCAGGCGTTATACGACCCGAGTGCCTGACGCGCAAACTCGACTGCCTTGGTGCGCGCCGCATCAAGGCCTTCATTGGTCTTGATCGAGTCCAGCTCTTCACGAAGGCATTGATCGGGCACCCAAACACCAGCACCCCGAGCCGTATCAAAAAGGCATTGCGGCCCAGAGCCTGTCACCGACAAAACCTGGCCACCATGCTCATAACAATCGAGCATGACGGTGTAGGGATCGCCTACTTGGCCTGACAGTCTGGCTAATTGCCAAGCCTCATCAAGCAGGCTCTCCCAGGTGACGTGCTCACGTATTTTCTCCACGAGCCAGGATTCCCGGTGATAGGGAAGCTGGCCTGTGAAGTCCCCGACGAAGTACTCAAGCGCCTGATCGCGGCTCAGCCCACTGTTATTGGCACACTCCAGGATGAACGCAACCAGATCGGCCTGGAACCTGGTTCTGACCAACTCCTTCAAGGCAGACTCCGCCTCGCGCTCGACAACTCGCAGGGATAGATCACGTTGCCAATCCGAATCCAGGCCAAGTGCGGCTTGCATCTTGGCGTGCTGGCCAGAATGACGGTGCGATGAATAGATATGTCCCATTCCGTCACAGTCGTCTAAAGGATTTTCGACATCATGATCGTCAACAAGGTAGCCAACTGCGATCAGACCACCCTGTTTTTCGATCTTGTGTTCCACGTAGCTCATGACGCAGGAAGGCTCGAAGCTCAACTCGGCGGTCAATCCATCCACGTCAATCTCGGATACCTTGCGGGTACGGAAATTCATAGCGCTGCTCTCCTAAATAAAAACGCGGAGGCAGCCGAACCCAGTGCGGGGTGGTTGCACCCCGCTGGGTTGAAATAGCAAATTAAATCCCGGCTTCCGTAGAAGCGTTCCGGTCTCAGGGACTGACCGGACTCATATGGCGATGCATGACGCGCATCGGTCGGGCTGTAACTGACAGCCAGCAGAGAAACGCTGCAGCAGCAGTTGCTTAAAGAATTACGTCCTGCGTCCAGGCACCATCCTGCAGTGCCTGTTGAGCAGCGGCATGCGTCTGAAAATACTCAACGCTCTCTTTTGAAACAGGGTCACCCCCATCGGCCGTGCCGATATAGAAGCCCGAATTACTTTGAAGCACTTGAAGCGGCAGCTCCAATTTGCACCACCGTCTTGCCAGTTGACCGTACACACCTTTCTCCTTCGATGAAGGGACATACTCCCCAAGAGGGAGTGAAAACGCCCCCGCTGGGTTGATGAATTGAATCCCGGCCTCCATGCCATTGTGGGAGCATCGAAGCGTTCCGGTCTCAGGGACTGACCGGGCTCATAAGGCGATGCGTGACGCGCATCGGTCGGGCTGTAACTGACAGCCAGCTGTGAAACACTTCAAAGGCACGGAGCCTTTCTCCAACACGCCGGCCGCAGCCGCGCGTTCGAGAAAAGCCCCCGGGTGGGGGCTTTAAAAGAAAATCAGTACAGAGGCCGATCAATCGGCATCCATTGCTGGATACCCCGTGTTCCGCCCCATTCCATTTCACTGTCAACAAAGCGGTCTACGTCAGGGTGATACTCGCAGAACCGCCCCTCGATCATCCGTCCGAACGACATCACCCCTGACGCAGCGATCACGACCACTGGCTGTTGCTCGCCCGGAAGCGCGTCCTGTGTTTTTACCCAGCCGAATTGACCAGGCAGGCACACGACTCCATAGGCCTCAGTACCGGGAACAGGTTTTTTCGTACCGGTATCGATCCTGGCCATTCCGATGAACAGGAAGCCCATTGCAAGTCGGCCATTTTTCATTTGCCTATCAATTGCAGCCTCAAAGTCCTCCCTCTCAAGGTGGCACTGTTCGCCACACAACGCCTGGAAGGCTTCTGCTGCATCCACATACTCAACGTCTGTCGTCGCCAGGATAATCCCGTAACCATCGGGGTCCTTGATGCCAAGCTGGCGAGCAGCTTCTGTGACGGTAATGCCAAGGCCAAATAACATATTGCTCTCCTTAAAATGTAGGGGAGCACCTTCCCCAAAGGGAGCGTGACTCCCCATGGGGTGGTTGATGAAATTAAATCCCGGCCTCTTGCGAGGCGTTCCGGTTTCAGGGACCGACCGGACTCAAACTTTCATGAAACTCCGCTCATGGCACTACATCCCATGAAATACGCAACGATCAGCCAATTCGGCCAGTGACTCCCACTCATCAAATGAACGGCACTCATCCAGAAATTCCTTGATGAGTGCCAACGCGATCGAGCGGTTCCCACTGTCCAGGGGCAGGAGGTCATTGAATTTCAACCCACCTTCACCGTGCAACGCCTTGATGAGCCTGGCCAACGCTCTTCCACCGCCCGTATCCCCCAAACTTCGCAGAATCTGCTCTGCCTGAAGGAACACATCGTTGGCAACATCCTCAGCCTGTTGGGCACGGAAATCGTCAACTGTGATGGCAAGAATCTCAGCCGGAGGAGGCATGCTCGATTTCATGATTACTTTTCCTTCCTGGACCATCCTTGGGTTTTTGCATCGAACACGTAGCCCATCTCCTTCAGACGGTCACGCTGACTGCGGAAGACAGCTCGATCCACAGTGGGGTCAAGTTTCACGTCCTTGCTAACCCAGACAAGGTCGGCAAGATCGGCCCCAAACAATTCCAGCAACTCCTGAAAAACCGGATCCTGGTTTTCATGCTCCTGAACCAGCGCAGCTGGAACAGGAATATCGGATGGACCGGCTTGATTCGCTGCCGCTGTGGACTCTGTGGCGATTGGATCGGGTTCGGTCGGCACGTCCTCAATCTTTCCCTCATCAACCGTGTCCAGGAATATTTCCATTACCTTCGCACGGATGTCAGTGGTCGATTTCCCGCGCCAAATATACGAACTGAGGTAAAAGTTCTCGACGAGAAACTCACCCTCGTATCGGCCTTCAGAAAACTGATCGAGGATAGGCTCCTTGACCTTGAATTCTCCGATCGGGGTGGTCAGGTCGCCTACGCAGAACTTGCCGTTGGCACCTTTTATTTCCTTGATTACAAGCGTTCCATTGATGCGAATAGACATAGTGCTCTCCTTAAGAATCAGAAAAAAATGGGAGCACTTTCCCCAAAGGGAGCGTGACTCCCCATGGGGTGGAACTGCGATGGAATTCCAGGTCAGAAGACCCGCCGTTTTCAGGAACTGAACGGCTTTAATGGGCGATGCATAACGCGCATCGGTCGGGCTGATACTGACAGCCAGCAGTGAAACTTTGGCAAACGGCTTATCCAAGATGGCCAGTTCTCCTGGATACCCCGCTCGCGGGGCAGGATGGGTTGGTCATGATTCAATATGGTTGGTAATGGAACCCCTGCTCAACTCTTCCATATAGGAAGCGACGCGCCGCACTGAGGGGCTCGGCGCGAATTTTTGGATGCGGCAAACCGCAAATGCCGTGACCGTTCTGGCCGTCACAACCCATGATCTGATCGATGCCCAGAAGGCTTGCCCGAAACCTGGTCTCGGGCAAGCCTTCTGGCGGGTGTAGGGAAGACGGGTTATCGGTCCGTCTCAGGGATGAGGCAAGCAGATGGGGATGCATCCGTCGCCAATGTAACCCCTGGGAAACTGCGGAGGAATCCCAATCCGGTATGAGGGGCTGCCCGGACTAAAAGCCAGCGCTTAGGGCGCCAATCCTGCTGTACTCAGCAAACGAGAAACGGGGTTTACCGAAACGGGCATGGCCCGCTTGGGTAAACGCCCAGAGGCTGGGCGTTTCCTTCGATCAACCGAAACAGATTCTATCAGCCAGGATGGATTGGATGCGACGGAACCGGAGTACATCCCGTTCACGAAGCAAACCCCGACGACGCGCGTTGCAGTGAAACCACCTGGCGTCCTCGATCGGCACTTCAGCCTTGGCCATCAATTGAAGGAACTTTAGTGAGAGTTGCTGATTCATGGATGTCTCCTGTTGGTTGGTTGCGGGGTTTTCACCGGAGGGTTGGCCCTCTGGTGAAAACCCCACACAGGAGGTTTTCAGATTGACTCCATCAACTCGACAGAGTGCTCGCCAAGGCGATGACTTGCGACACCATCACGCACAGACTCATGATGCGCAAATCGAACAGAACATTCAGAAAAGCTTCTTTCATCGTGGACTCCTGGTTTTCAAAATGAAAACCGGGGAGTCCACGACACCCGGCAGGGAGTGTGAAACTCCCCGGTCGGGTTTTTGAAGCTGGACGTTACTGGCCGCCTGCTGCAGCCTCTTGCTGTTGCGAAGAGCCTGCAGGCAGGACAACTGGATTACCGTCCACCCAGGCATTGGTGATCTTGAGCAAGCGGCCCTTGATCATCACACCCGTATCACCCTTCTTGCGCGTGCCCACGTCTTTTTCGTAGACAAACACTTCAGGGTAGATGTCACCCAGCTTGAACTGGATCATTACTTTCCGTTTCTCATCACCATGCGGCTTGAGTACCTCGATCGCTTTGATTGCGTCCTGACCATAAACTCGCACATCGAATTTAGTCGACTCAGGTTTGATCGAGCCATCCTTGTTCCACTCACCACGGAGAGCGGAAATGGAGCAGGCGAGGAACGTTTCACCTTTGTTGGGCTTGACCATGCGAACACGGTTCAAATAGCCAAGGCCGGCGACATGAAGATCGTAGAATTTGGATTCAGACATAATGCTCTCCTTAAAAAATAAAAAAGGGGAGCACTTTCCCCAAAGGGAGCGTGGCTCCCCATGGGGTGGTTGAACTGCGATGGAATTCCAGATCCGAAGACCCGCCGTTTTCAGGAACTGAACGGCATTTATGCGCGCCTTGCGGCAAAAGGCGGCTCCTTACGGGAAGCCAATCGGGCTGCATGAGCCAACAAAACAGGCTTTAGGCTGCCTATTTTCAAATGGTGTGTCAATAGTTGGCCGGGGCGGATTAACGCGCTCGAAAGCCTTCACCTCTTCCGTCGCAAAGCCGCCGTTGGCACAATAAACTCGAAGCCCATTCAGACTGGCCTCGGGTGTCTGGTCACAGGAATAGTCGACGCCGATGTAGCGGGTGAAGGCGGATGCCATCGACGCGCCTCGGTAATCCTAAACCTCGGCTAGCCGACTCTCGTAGGGGATATTCAGTCCGTCATGCAGCCGCTTGACCATGCGCAGGCTCAGAGGCCGCTTGCGGTTGAGCACTTCGGAGACCCGGCCGCTCGGTCCGATGAAACGCTCGAGGTCGCGCGCGGTCAGACCCTGCTGCTCCATCCGGAACTTGATGGCCTCGACGGGGTCGGCCGGGCACGAAGTCATAGTGCTTGTTCTCATAGGCCTCGACGAGCGTCACGAGCACGTCCCGCTCGTCCGCCTCCGGGGTCTGCTCCTCGGCCTGGAAGATGGATTCGAGCCGGCGGAACACCGCCTTCAGGTCGTCGTCGTTTCGGATCGGTTTAATAGTCATTTACATTCTCCACATCGATGCGGTCGTACTGGGCATGTGTACCGCCGAACTTCACCCAGACGATGTAGTACCGGTCAAGGTAGTCATCGACGCTCAGTTCCATGATTCTGAATGCCGAGTCAGCGTCCTTTCTCAAATTCCGTCCGATAAAGCGTATTGGCGGCGGCGACGGTCGCCCTTAACTGCTCCACTTGCCGATGGGTTTGCGCGCTTGAGCTCTTGCGGCTAGGGCGATCTTACCTCGTTGGCGGAAGGAAGAGATTGTGCATTCCGAGATCTGCGCGAAGCGTCGTTCCAAAATAGGTAAAAAATTCGGACGCATTCATTCGCTGACTTATTAAGGGATTGCATCCACTAAATCTCTGAGAGAGAATCAACGCGGGCATATATCCAATTCGGGATGCCTGTTGTGCCAGTCTGCTGTTAGGCGGCTGGTGCCCGTTTTATCGCACCCATGGGCGTGAGCGGGGTTCCTACCCACTTTTAGGAGCTTCTCATGCCCAGACCTTTGGTGCGTCCACGCACCCACGCCTTTGCCAACCAATCTGGCCGCTGCTATTACTGCGGCATGCCAATGTGGGCTGATGACCCGCAGGAGTTCGCCAATCAGCACGGAATCACACTGGGGCAAGCCAAGCGCTTCCAGTGCACTGGCGAGCACCTTGTCGCTCGTCAGGACGGGGGATCGTCGGGGCGATCAAATATCGTTGCCGCCTGCCTGTATTGTAATAAAGGCCGCCATAGCCGCAAGAACCCGCTACCTCCTGATCGCTACATGCAGCTGGTTCAGAAGCGGATAAAGCTCGGACGTTGGCACGGGCTGTGGGTTTACCCAAAAAGACTGCTACCCAAGGCTTAGAATGTGTAGCCGTTTCCGGCTTTTTGCTTGGTCAGGCAGAATTGACATCCTTGTTTGCAACCGGCCGCGCCTGACGCCCGATGGATCGATTTTGGTTTGTGGCTATTCTGGCTGTACCAGTCCTCATTGGACTCGTAAATCTCCTGCGCCGTAAAAGGCGGCTTATCGTGGCGGAAGAGTTCGCCAATGAGTACTTTCAGAAGCTTGGTGATTACATCAAAAGTGCAGGCAACGATGTTGATGCCTACGACTGGCTGGTCCATCGTGTAAACAAAATGCAGGGCCAGCTTGGTGAGGCAGGGGTGTTCGCTGCGTTCCGCCCTCCGTTCGCGAACTATCAAGTGCGGAATTACCCCGCTTTGCTCAACATGCTCCCTGAACTCCGTAATGCGCTGGGTCCGAGCATTTCGTCTGATCGGCTTGCAAACGATTACGCCAATACGCTGCAAGACTTGCTGGTTCGCCATCTAGGGACGCTGAGTGACCGCCTTGATGAGATAGAGCAGCTAATCAAGAATCCTATTGTCTGGCTTAGGGAGGGCATGCGTGCCTTGATTGCACTCCCTATTTCGGTTCTTGGCTGGGTGGGTATTCTAGGTATGGGCACCGTTCAGCAAATAACTGGCAGCAGACCATTTCAGATTTTGTCCGGACTTGTGAGTCTTGTAGGTTTCTTTGGAATCGTTATGGGTTTAGTTGTTGATTGGGCGCCGTTTGTGCGGATCGTTACTGATGCGTGGAGGAATTATTTCTGAATTCTCTCCACTCTTAAAAATCCAGAGCAATGGCAGCTTAGGTGTTCCAGTCACTCAACTGGGCCGATGTCACCGACTGTAATGGCCGAGCACCCGTCCTCCCTGCCGAGCCAACGGTCGTCAGCTAACTGAATGCAAGCAGGCATTCGACGACGCAACGCCGTCAACGACAGGTGTTGAGCGTTGAAGAGACCTTCATCCTTGCTTCATGGCGGGCCGGTGATCGGCCATTGCCGCCGGTGGCGTCGCCTCAACTGAATGACCGGTGTCGCGCAGGTTGCCGACGTTTAGGGAGTACGCCGCCTGAATGGCCGCTTTCGTCAGTAGCGAAGGACAGCACCCGACCCCAAGCGGTCGATCAGCTTTCTCCAAACCGGTCAGTCAGCCAAGCCTAGGTTCTGCGAACTGGAATTCTCTGAAGCGGCCGTTGGCGACCTCACCCAACCGGCCAACTGCTGCCATTCGAACATTTCAGGAAGCTGCTATCTGTACGACCGCTGTACTTCGCAACCAGTCGGAAGGGGCATTCCGGCTCCTCGGCCTTTGCCAATCTGCCTTGGCTAGAGCCCAAGCAAGCCACCCTCTGAGTATCTGTCGCTCAAGAAACCTTGGGAGCGAATTGATGAAGGTCAGCTCTCTGCAGCTACGCTGCATTGGTTAGTTCTGCTTGGCCGTAAGCAACGAACTGACCAGCCAGTGACCAGCAATTGCGAGGCTCAGCAACACCAGCGTGCCCAATCCCAAAATTGCCCAAAGCAGGGGGCCGATCCAACCAATGGCCGAGGCAAATTAAGGTACGGTCTGTTTCATCGTTTCGATGAAGCTAACGAGACCGGATTGAATCGATTGTATCCAGGCGGGATCAATCCAGAGTGCCAACCAAGGCGGTACCGGTACGGTGCTCAGAACCGAGCCAAGGTCGATGGGCAGGGTGGGACCGAAGGTCTGAGCTATCCAGTCGACGAGATGAGAGTGAGTAATGTCATTCCGGTCCAGATAATTGACACTGGGCAGCCAGATAATCGTTTTCATGTCAGTGATCACTGTCTATAGAGGTTGCCCCTTGAATTGCCGCTCTTCATTACAAATCTGCAGCTAAAGTTCCTGTGATTACTGACTGGAAGTGAGTCCCACCAGCGAGAGTAATTCGGTAGCAACAAGGGTGCCTCCCCACCAGAGCAGCACCACCGAGGCGACCGCCGCCAGAGTGACCAGATAGCCGAGCAGCAGCATCAGGCCATCTCGGAGACGCAGCCCCCATGAGAGCAAGACGATGGCCAGCGCAGGCAGTACATTGTCAAAGCTGATGATGGGGACCGGAATCATCATCGACACCCCCGCGGCCGAAAGCATTAACCCGTTCAGCACCCGGGCCGGCTTGTTGCTCAAGGGCAGCATGCGGGGTCGTCCCCACAACGCGATGATATTGATGACCCGGTTAATCATGCCTTTCAGCAGCATCCTGACGCGACCATTCATCTCTCGTTTGGCGAGCCAACCCGGCAAGGGCACCGGCTGACCGATACACAGCCCGTAAGCGATCAACAGGCAAAAAGCACCTACCATGGAGGCCATGCTGGGTAGTGCGATCGGGAAAAGGAGCGGCATTGCCAGTAAACTCAACCAGACCAGCCGTTGCCGGCTGCTCTGGCCAACGCTGTCTGCCAACGTGCCGCCCATTGATGCCAGGTGTGCCCCGGCAATCCGTTCCACGGTAGCCCGTCGTTTGTCCTTCAGGAATTCTGGCTTAGTCAGTGTTTGGATGCTCTTGTTTGCCACGATTGTCCAAAGAAATGAGTTACTGGAAAAGAGGGGATGTCCATCGGCTTAATCTTTATGCAAGAGACAATCAGGAAGTCATGGACCCCGCTCTGTCCGGATTGCCAATGAGACCGTCGCATCACGGATTTTCTTCGGTTAAGGGAGTGTGCAATGTGAGCTGTTGGGTCGCACTGAAAAAGCAGCTTTTTGAGGACACAAACTTCCGAAAAAACTGAACATACGACAAGGCTTCGGTCGCAAACTTCGGTTGTTTACGGCTGAGGCTCGTATTCGCTGCAATCCGTAGCCCCCTCAGCACTGCATCTTCCGGAGAACTCATCCCATGCCCCACACCCGAAAACCCAACGCCGTTCGTCTGGAGTTCGCGCCCGACTCACTGGTTCAAACCAACTTGTCGGGCGCGGCCTTTACCGGCGACTGGCTCTGGGTGGCGGGCGACGAGGCCTGTGGCGTGGATCGCCTGCGCCGACTCGACGCCGTGGGCGGCGAGGCCTTGCGTTTTGGCGAAGTGCGCGACTTTCCGCTGGCCGACCTGCTGGACCTGCCCGGTAAGGCCGATGAGGAGGCTGACCTGGAAGGCATGGCGGTGGCCGATGGTTACCTCTGGGTGGTCGGTTCGCATGGCCTCAAGCGCAAGAACGCCAAGCCGGACCGCAGCCACGCCGACAACGCCAAGCGGCTGGCAAAGGTGGCCCTCGACGGCAACCGCCGCCTGCTGGCGTGTCTGCCCATCGAGCCCGACGCCCAGGGCGAGCCCTGCCTGGTACGCCAGGCTCAGGATGGCCGGCGGGCATTGCGGCTGAAGGGCGATGCGCAGGCGAACTTGCTCACTCGGGTGCTCGTCGGCGACCCCCACTTCGGGCCCTACATGGCGATCCCGGGCAAGGACAACGGCTTCGACATCGAAGGCCTGGCGGTGGACGGACGCCGACTGCTGCTGGGCCTGCGTGGCCCGGTGCTGCGCGGCTGGTCGGCGCTGCTCGAGATCGCCGTCGAGGCGCACGGGGATCAACTACGCATGGTGCCCATTGACGAGAGCGGCACGCTGCTGCGCAAGCACTTCCTGCAACTCGACGGTCTGGGCATCCGCGACCTGCACTTCTCCGGCGATGATCTCTATATCCTGGCCGGTCCGACGATGGTGCTCAACGGCGATATCCGTGTCTTCAAATGGCCGCTCGCCAGACCCACGATGAAAACCAACCGTGAGCCGGTGCGTTTCGAAATGGCGCTGACAGAGTCGGTTTCGCTGCCCCATGGGCGTGGCACCAACCGCGCCGAGGCGATCTGTGACCTGCCGCCCGCGATCGCCGGTGGCAAGCCCAGTTGGCTGGTGCTCTACGATGCTCCGGGCGCCGATCGCCGGGACGGCGAGCACACTGTCTTTGGCGATCTGCTGCGCCATGACTGATGCTTTCCGGTCTAAATCGATAGGGGCTGACCATGGGCAGTGCCCCGCCACGTCGGTTCCGCGCATTGATCCTGCATCGCCCCTGCAGTTCGTCATCAACACATCCGCAGGGGCTTTCGACCTTGACGCAAAGCGTGCAGTCATCGAATCGGCCCTCACTGCGCAGGGGAGAAAGGGAGAGTTGTTGATCTGCCGGCCGCCTGATCTGGCGAGGGTGGCGGCCGAGGCTGCAGCGACGGCGGTTGCACGCAGCACGGCTGTGATTGCCGTCGGCGGCGATGGCAGCCTCAATACGGTAGCCCAGGCCGCGCACGCCGCCGGTTGCGCAATGGGTGTTATCCCCCACGGCACCTTCAATTATTTTGCCAGGACGCATGACATACCCACCGAGCCAGCCGCTGCAGCGCGGCAACTGCTGAATGCGATTCCGCTGCCGGTCCAGGTTGGGGCGATCAACGACCGGATCTTCCTGGTCAACGCCAGCCTCGGCGTCTACCCCGAACTATTGCAGGACCGCGAGGCCTACAAAGCCCGCTTTGGCCGCAGCCGCTGGGTGGCGTTCGTCGCCGCCTGTGCGACGATGCTGCGCGCACAGCGCCAGTTACGCCTGCACATCGAGATGGGTTCGGCGGTTCGCGACGTGCAGACCCTGACGCTGTTCGTGGGCAACAACCGGTTGCAACTGCAACAGTTCGGGGCCGAGCCGGAAGACACCGTGCCTGGTACTCCCGGTCACGGTAGCCTGGCTGCGCTGATGCTGCGGCCCATTGGCACACTGTCGATGCTCAAGCTGATGCTGCACGGGGCGATGGGCAGGCTGGGGGAAGCCGCTGGCGTGGAAGGCTTCGAGTTCCAACACATGGTGGTAAAGCCCACCCTGGCCCCCGGCCGCAAGGAGGTCGTGGTGGCGTTCGATGGCGAGGTGGCACGCATGCGTTCACCCATCGACATCCGTGTGCTGGATAAACCCTTGTATCTACTCCAAGCCACTGGTGCAGCAGGCACGGCAGACGCGCCCCGAGGTACGGCATGAGTGTCCTGCTGCAGATTTCCGACACCCATTTCGGCACCGAACAGCCGCTGGTGGTCGAGGCCGTCGTCGCCCTGGCAGCACAGCAGCGACCGGATATCGTGGTGCTCTCGGGTGACATCACGCAGCGCGCGCGGCCCGCGCAGTTTCGCGCGGCGAAGGCTTTCGTCGACCGACTGGGCGCACCGGTTCTGGCCGTGCCGGGCAACCACGACATTGCGCTGTTCGACCTTTGGGCGCGGCTGACCCGCCCATACGCGCGCTACACCAGGGTTTTCGGGGCGAATCTCGAACCCGTTTTCTCGTCGCCGGATCTACTGGTTATTGGCGTCAACACCACGCGCGCCTGGCGGCACAAGCATGGGGAGGTGTCCACGGCGCAAATCGATCGCGTGGCAACCCTGCTGACTGATGCCAGCCCGCAGCAGTTGCGCCTGGTGGTGGTGCATCAGCCAGCGGCAGTAAATCAGGCTGAGGAACGCTCCAACCTACTGCGCGGCCACCATGCCGCCCTGCAGGCCTGGTCAGCCGCCGGGGCCGACCTCGTGTTGGGTGGACACATTCATCTGCCCTTCGCGCTGGCACTGGATGGCTTGGCGCGGCGACTGTGGGTGCTCCAGGCCGGAACCGCCGTCTCGTCGCGCACACGCCCCAAAGCACCCAACTCGGTAAACATCCTGCGCTGGGGTGCGGCGTCCAGTGCGGCTGGTGATCAGCCGCAGATCGGGTCCGAGACGGGGAAGTACTGCGTCATTGAGCAGTGGGACTTTGCGCGCCACGATCAAGCCTTCGTCCGTACGTCGGTCACACCCGTAATGCCAGAGCGCGCCTGATCGCACGCAGCCACCACCTGCATCACCAAGGGGTGGTGCTGGCCACGGCGTGAGCGGATGGCATAGATTTCTTCCTTTACGCCATCGCAATGCCCAAGCAAACGCAATCCGCGCATCAAGCCTTTGTCACTGGGGCCCAAACGGCTGACCGGGAACACCCCAAGCCCGCGCGCAGCAAACACCGCCATCAGCGCGCTGTCTTCGAACTCGCCGACAATCCGCGGCCGCAACCCCTGGGTCTCGAACCAGCGATCCAGGGTTGGGCGCAACGCCGAATGACCAGTGGGCAGCAGCACCGGTAGTCGGTTCAGCGACTGTGGGAACCGTTCCACATCGGCCTTGCGCACATAGGCAGCGGGCCCGTACCAGTCGACCGGCGACTCGACCAAGCGTTCGCTTGTCAGACGCAGGTTCGGGTTGCGCGGTGCCTGCTGCCCGGCGAGAACCAAGTCCAGGTGATGCAGCGCCAACTCGGCCAGCAGTTGCTCGAATTCGCCTTCGTGGCACACTAGCCGCAACGATGGCGTGGCCAGCACAGGTTCCAGCAGCGCATGCGCGGCCAGCTTGGAAATGCCGTCTGACAGTCCGACCGCCAGTCGGGCGACCTTGCCGCTGGCTGCCTCGCGCACTTCGTCGGGGATGGCCTGGCCGATCTGGAAGATTTCCTCGGCGCGAGCGAAGGCGGCCTGGCCCGCCTCGGTAATCGCCACACCGCGACCGGCAGGCTTCAGCAACTGGTAACCAAGCGCCCTCTCAAGTTCCCGCACCTGGGCGCTGATGGTCTGGATCGCCATGTCCAGCCGCTCGGCCGCGCGGGCGAAGCCACCTTCCTTTGTAACGACCCAGAAGTAGTACAGATGACGGTAGTTGAGCATGTCGATCTCACATCGGAAAACCAGAAGTTTATATCTTCTTGAAACTGGTTTATGCGAACTTAGAACGGTGCAAGAATAAGTGCTGGTACTGCTCTACAGATAGGAGATGATCGTGCTCTACGCACTCAGTTGGTTTTTTGTGTTCAGCCTTTTTGCACTATGGTCGCTGGCAGCCTGGGCAGTGCATGCCGTCGCCGTGTGGACGGTCTCGAACGCCGGTGCGCTGACCGGCGTCGCATCGGATGTCGAGGGTCTTCGTCTGCCGGAGTGGCTGGTGCCCTGGGTGCCGCCGGAGATCGCACAGGCGATGACCTCGCTGCTGTCGGGCTTCGCGCCGGTCGTCGAGAGTCTGCTTCAGACCGCCCCGGCGCTGGCTGGCGGCCTGACCATGGCGACCTGGGTAATCTGGGGCCTTGGCAGTGCGCTGCTGCTCCTGCTGGGCGCAGGGCTGCATCTGCTCATTGCGATCTGGCGCCGCCACAGTGGTGGTGGCGATTCCGGTCCGCAGTCGCCAAGTCAGGTGGCCGCATGACGGGAATGCTGTCCTCGCGCTGGCGCGACGCAATGGCTGTGCGGGACGCTGCTGTTCCGACTAGCTGCGTGAGGCGGACCGCCCTGTGTTGGGCAGACGTCTTGAGCTACAGTCTTCGACCATGAACATGCTCATGTTTCTCGGCGGTCTGATCCTGCTGGTCATCGGCGCCAGCACGCTGGTGCGCGGCGCGTCCAAACTGGCGCTGTCGTTCGGCATCAGCCCGCTCGTTGTGGGACTCACCATCGTCGCCTTCGGCACCAGCGCGCCCGAGGTGGCGGTGAGCGTCGGCGCCGTGCTCGACGGCAAGACCGACATCGCCATGGGTAACGTGGTGGGCAGCAACATCTTCAATGTGCTGTTCATCCTGGGCATCAGCGCGCTGATCGCGCCACTGATCGTCAATATCCAGCTGATCCGGCAGGAGGTGCCGATCATGTTGGGCGCAAGCCTGCTGCTGCTGGCGCTCTCGCTGGACGGGAAACTCTCGTGGCTGGAAGGGGGCCTGCTGTTCGCGCTGCTGGTGGCCTACACCGTGTTCCTGGTCGTGCAGTCGCGCCGCGAAACACAGGCTGCGAAGGACGAATTTGCCGACGCGGTGCTGCCCGCCAGAGCCGGCGCCTGGGACAGCCACTGGGCGGTACAGATCGGCCTGATCGCCGCCGGCCTGGTGGCGCTGGTGTTGGGCTCGGACTACCTGGTGCAGGCCTCGGTCAGTTTCGCCAAAGCCATGGGCGTGAGCGATCTCGTCATCGGCCTGACCATCGTCGCTGCCGGCACCAGCATGCCCGAGGTGGCCACCAGCATCACGGCCGCGATCAAGGGCGAACGCGACATCGCGGTGGGTAATGTCGTCGGCAGCAACACCTTTAACATCCTGGGTTGCCTGGGCTTGTCGGGGCTGGTGTCGGGCGACATGGGCTTGGCGATTGCGCCGTCGCTGCTGGCCTTCGACATCTGGGTGATGCTGGCGGTGGCGCTGGCCTGCATACCAGTGTTCATCACCGGCCGCGAGATCGCGCGCTGGGAAGGCGGGGTGTTCCTCGGCTATTACGTCGCCTACGTGGCCTACCTGATCCTGGCGGCGCAGCAGCACGATGCGCTGCCGGTCTTCTCGAGCGTGATGATGGGCTTTGTCGTACCGCTGACCGTGGTGACGCTGGTGGTGGTGGTAATCCGCCGCCCGGCCGCAGCCGGCGAGCCCACATGACGGTGCCCATCGCGCAGCGGCTACGCGAAACAGCCGCGGCCTTATCCGAAAAGAGCGTGTCGGCATCCGGGGTGGCTGCACCAGCGGCTGCGATGTGGCAGGGCCACTCCAAATCAGGCCTTTCCCAGCGGGTGGCCGAACTCGAACTCTCAAGCCAATGGGCTCAGAAAGGACTTCTTCAATGATCTATGCGACCCTCAAGACTCTGCATGTGCTGTCCATCATCGTGTGGATCGGTGGCATGGTGTTCGTGCACTTCTTCTTGCGCCCCGTCGTCGCCGAGCTCGAACCGGCGGTGCGGCTGCGCCTCATGCACGATGTGCTCGGCCGTTTTTTTCAGGCCGTACTTGCCGCCTCCTTGCTGACGTTGGCTACCGGTGTGTGGATGCTGGGCCGCGTAGCCAAGCAGGTGGTGCAGTCTGGTGGCAGCTTCGAGATGCCGCTGGCCTGGACCATCATGGCGGTGCTGGGTGTCGCGATGGTGGCAATCTTCATGCACATCCGCTTCGTGCTTTACAAGAGGCTGGGCCGTGCCGTTGCGGCGTCTGAGTGGGTCGCTGGCGGTGCGGCCTTGGCACAGACCCGCAACTGGCTCTCGATCAATCTGGGCCTTGGCGTGCTGGTATTGCTCGTGACACTGCTGCGCTGAACGGCCCGCTCCAAACTTGCCCCAGCCCTGATCACTCGCCTGAACAGTCTGTGGCCTTGCCGCATCTTTGCGTTTTCAAATCAGCAAGGCCGCGCCAAAAATACCCACCATAATGAAAGCCAGCACGACTTTGGCGATGAGCCCCACCATGATCCCGACCCATGTGGCGATGCCGACTTTGACGGCGCGTGTTTGGTCTTTTTGTGCCAGGTACTCGCCCACGGCGGCACCGACCAAGGGCATGAAGAGCACGCCCACCAAGCCCATGAAAAGACCAAGCACCGTGCCTACCGCCGCGCCCAGCAGGGCCAGTTTGCTGGCACCGGCTTTTTTGGCTCCCATGAGCCCGGCTACATACTCCAAACCCCAGGCCAATAACGCCAGCACACTGACCACCACCACGGTGGTCATGCCCACACGAGCGAAGTCGTCTATCCAAGCCCCCAGCACGATGCCGCCCCAAACCAACACGGTGCCCGGCAGCACGGGCAGTACGGTGCCCGCCAAACCCAGCAAAATCAAGGCAGCACACAAGATCCATAAAAAGGTAATTACCAAGATAAGCTCTCGAGGTCAAAATAAACAGTGTACCGACAGTCATGTGGATCTGTCTGATTGAACTTCAAGTGTTGACCTGTATGACGAGATTTGCCGTGTAGCAGTCAGCCAGCGACCACTCGGTGCGACTGCTCCGCTCAGAAACCTGCCGCTGGATCACCGATACGATGAATCTCTCTTCTGGGTCGGGAGCGACAGTCCTCGCTTCGAATTCATCGCCGGAAAGCGGCCAGTGGAATTCCGATTCCCGGAAGCGGCCAGTCGTCACCATGTACTTTCGACCCACAAGAGACATATTGAAACTTTAAAAGTGAACCCGTTGTCTACCGCCGTTGACCCGCGAAGATAAACCCTTTCACATACCCTCAATGGAGATTGATTCCGTGAACAAGACAGTATTATTAACCGCGCTGATCATCGCGTTCCCGCTGACCGGTTGCGAACAAGCCACCCAGCAAGCCAGCGATCTGGCGAAAAAATCCGCTCAGGAGGCGATCGACGGCGCCAAGAAAACCGCTCAAGAAGCCCTTGGCCTCGAAGGTGCGGGCAGTAAGGATGAAGCTGGCCAGGATGAAGCCGGCAAGGATGAAGCCGGCAAGGATGAGGAAGGCACGAAAGAGAAGGATTGAGTGACGCCGGCCACTTGCTCGCCGTAAACCGGTCGTTGAGCGGGGGTAGTAGAGGCCTTAGCTATTCAAATTGGAAGGCGATCTCGACCGGCAACTCATGGCCGGGGACTGCCTTTGAGGATAGGCGCCCGAAAGCAGCCATTGAGCCATCCAGCGAAATTTTCCACCGTCGGCTTACGGGCACCACGTCGAATTCACACAATCGGCCAGGAGCGGAAGCTCACTCCCGTAACAGTCAACGTCTTTTTAATCGACTAAAGCCGACATGAAGCGCATTGTCGTCTATGCGGCTGTTGATGCTGCCACCGTCAGTTGTGCCCAGCCGGTCAAGTCCACAAGGGCATACAAAGAAAAAGAAATAGCCACCGCAAGGGTGGCTAGTGTCAGTCAAACGGCAAATTTTATGTAGTGTGGTGCTGCGTCTTCAGCCGAAATTACTGGGTGGCAGTCCGAATGAAAATTGCTTCTTGAATTTTTGTGAACGCGTTGTTGTACACGAGGGCATCTTCGATTGGATGTTCCTGCACCAATTTCCCTCCATAAGCACCTGACCATTCTTCGGTCTTAACAAAGCTAAGCCGTATCTTGGTTTTCCCTGGGCGAAGCTCCTCAATGAATGCAGTGGCTTTTGTGTCCTTCATAATCGTTTTCCCAAAACCAACTTCATGTTGAGTGGGACTTTTCGCTGCAAGATAGCCCGTTTCAAGGTCCGTGGAAGTAACGGAGTAGCCCAAGTCCTGGAAAACTGAGAGCGTTGATGCGAAGGCAGTCTTCTTCTGAGCATCAAATTCCTTTGCCTGGAAGGCTTGGAGTTCTAGGCTTGTTTTGGTCGGCGTATAAGTGTTGGGCATGCAACCCGCCAACAGAAA
>VFQM010001301.1_pt1 | contig 22371 bp, 25 predicted proteins | sample 3512391 | NCBI WGS metagenome assembly VFQM01 (sample SAMN10412369, study PRJNA504923) | tailings metagenome | isolation source: Replicate 1 from Balatoc abandoned mine | place: Philippines | reverse complement strand
GTCGGCGTCCTGCTCGATCGAGCCGGATTCGCGCAGGTCGGATAGCATCGGGCGCTTGTCCTCGCGCTGTTCGACCGCGCGGGACAGCTGCGACAGGGCGATCACTGGAACCTGCAGTTCCTTCGCGAGCGTTTTCAGGCCCCGGCTGATTTCCGAGATTTCGTTCACCCGGTTGTCGTTGGCGCGACCCGAGCCTTGCAGCAGTTGTAGGTAGTCGACGATGATCAGGCCGATGTCGTGCCGCCGCTTCATCCGCCGCGCGCGGGTGCGCAGGGCCGAGATCGTCAGCGCGGGGGTATCGTCAATGTAGAGGGGCAGTTCGGCGAGGCGCTGGCTGGCGAAGGAAATCTTCTGGAAGTCTTCGCGGCTGATCTTGCCCATGCGCAGCCGTTCGCTGCTGATCTCGGCCTGCTCGGCCAGAATACGCGTGGCGAGCTGGTCGGCGCTCATTTCCAGGCTGAAGAAGGCGACCGGCGCGCCGACCGACTGCTTGGGATCGATCCCGTCCGCCAGATCGCGCAGGTAACGCTCCGCGCAGTTGAAGGCGATGTTGGTGACGAGCGAGGTCTTCCCCATCGCCGGACGGCCCGCCAGGATGATCAGGTCCGAATCGTGCAGGCCGCCGATCTTGGAATTGAGATCGTCGAGGCCCGTTGTCAGGCCCGAGATGTGGCCGCCCGAATTAAGCGCCTTTTCGATCTGGGTGATCGCGGCCAGGCTTGAGCTGCGGAAGGTCTGCGCCTCGCTGCCGACCGAGGCCCCTTCGGCGACGCGGTAGAGCGCGGCTTCGGCCCGGGCGACCTGTTCCAACGGTTCAACGCTTTCCGACGTATCGAGCGCATCGTTGACCAGCGTGCGGCCAACCGAAACCAGTTCGCGCAGCAGCGCCAGGTCATAGATCTGTTCGGCCAGCTCGCGCGGGGCGAGCAGGCCCTGGCCATCGGCGGTCAGCCGCGCGAGATAGGATGCGCCGCCCAGTTCCTTCAGCGTTTCATCCGCCTCGAAATAGGGTTTCAGCGTGACCGGCGTGACCACGGCCTTGCGATCAAGCAATTGCAGCACCCGGTCATAGATCCGGGCGTGGGCCGGCTCGAAGAAGTGATCGGGCCGCAGCGGCGTGACCAGTTCCTCGATCACCCGGTTGTCGATCAGCGCCGCGCCCAGAAATGCCGCTTCGGCCTCCACGTTTGCGGGGAGCGCGCGCGCAGCGGTTTCGTCGGGACGGGGGAAAGGGATCGGTTCGGCCATGGGAGGCGATCAATGCGCCGGGACCGGAGCCAGTGCAAGCAGTGCGGTGAACGGTTTTCATCCACAGCCTGTGGAGACTTGCCCAGCCATTTCGCATCTGCGAAAAGCGCCCCGTCATGGGGGACGCACGGATCATCCATATCGAGCTCGACGAGGCCACGATCCTGTGGCGCAACGCCGATATCGAGCAGGAACGCCGCATCGCGATCTTCGATCTGATCGAGGAAAACACCTTCAAGCCGCTGCGCGCCTGGGAGGCCGGTCACCAAGGCCCCTATCGCCTGCGCCTGTCGGTCGCCGATGGCCGGCTGGCGCTGGAAATTGCCGGTGAGGATGGCCAGCCGCTTGAATCGCTGATCTTGGGTCTTGGCCGGTTCCGCCGCCCGATCCGGGACTATTTCGCGATCTGCGATTCCTATTACCAGGCGATCCGCAAGGCCACTGCGGCCGAGATCGAGACCATCGACATGGCCCGCCGCGGGGTTCACAACGAGGCGGCGGAACTGCTGCTGGAACGGCTGGAGGGCAAGGTCGAAACCGATTTTGCCACGGCGCGGCGGCTGTTCACCCTGATCTGCGTGCTGCATATCAGGGGCTGAGCGAAACGAGGGGTCGTCGGGTCACATGGCAAGGAAGAAGAACGGCCGGCTGCGGCTGCGCCTGATCGGCGTGGCGCTGCTGCTGTTGCTCGCGGGCGGCGGCTGGGCCTGGTGGCACCTTGCCGGCTGGACGCCGCCGCGCGCCGAATTCCCCGTGCAGGGCATCGAAGTGGGCGGCGAGGACGGGCCGGTTGACTGGACCGCGCTAAAGATGATTGGTGCCGATTTTGCCTATATCGATGCCTCGGCCAGCGCCTTTGCCCGCGATCCCCAGTTCGTTGAAAACCTTGAAGGGTCCAAGGCCGCCAAGCTGCAATGGGGTGCGGTGCACCGCTATGACCCCTGCCAGCCGGCCGAGAAGCAGGCCGCCAATTTCGTCACCGTGGTGCCGCGCGATGCGGCAATGCTGCCGGCCGCCGTATGGCTTGACCAACTGGCCGACGATTGCCCGATCAAGGTCAGCGATGCGGCAGTAGAGAGCGAGCTCACCACCTTCCTCAACCAGATCGAGACCCACACCGGCAAGGCCGCGATCCTGAAGATCTCGCGCAGTTTCGAGCGCCGCTACAAGATCGCCGCCCGGGTCGATCGCAACGTCTGGCTGGAGCAATTGCGCTTTCAGCCCGACTACGCCGGCCGGCCCTGGGCGCTGTGGACCGCCAATGACCGGCTCTCCGTCCCGGCCCTGGCCGGCGGGGTGCGCTGGGTGGTGGTGCAGCCCTGACCCGGACGAAGCACCAATCCTCCAACCCCGCTCATGCTGAGCTTGTCGAAGCATCGTACTTTTCTGCAGAGCCAGGCCCCGTCCAGAAAGAAGAACAGTCCTTCGACAAGCTCAGGACGAGCGGGTAAGGGGACAGGAATGTTTGACAGAGACACCCTGATCGCCGCCGCCAAGGCAGCCCAGGCAAAGGCCTATGCGCCCTATTCGAACTTCCACGTGGGCGCCGCGCTGGGCTTTGCCGATGGCTCTGTGGTGACCGGCGCCAATGCCGAGAACGCCAGCTATGGCCTGGCGCTCTGCGCCGAGACCAATGCCATTGCCAAGGCAATGAACGAGGGCCGGCGCGGCGGGCTGGAAGCCGTCGCAGTGATTGGCGGGATGCATGGCGAACCGGGCCCCACCGTCACCCCCTGCGGCCGCTGCCGCCAGGTGCTCAACGAGCTCGCCCAACTGGGCGAGACCGACCCGGTGATCTGGTGCGCGGGCGCGGACGAGGTGCTGGAGCTGCGCTTGTCGGCCCTGCTCCCGCACGCCTTCGGCCCCGCCAATCTGGGTTAGAAGCGGCTTGGCGTTGCCTCCTGTCCGAGCTGTCGTATTTGATATGGACGGTCTGCTGTTCGACAGTGAGGCGTTGTTCTTCACTGCAATGGCAGCCGAAGGCGCGAGCCGCGGGATCGAGGTGACGCGCAGTTTCTTCCTCAGTTTGGTTGGCCTGAATGCCGAGCACAATTTCGTCAAGATGCGGGAAAACTATGGCCAAGGTTTTGCCGCAGAGGAGTTCCATGGCGCCTGCCGTGAGCGCTTCTTTGGCCTGCTCGACACAGACCTGAAACTCAAGCCTGGCGTGCAGGAATTGCTAGAGCAGATCGAACGGCTGGGCTTGCCCAAAGCTATTGCGACTTCATCCCACCGCGGCAACGTCGATCATCACCTTGCAGCGTTTGGGCTGACGGATCGTTTTGATGTAATCGTTGCCAATGGTGACTATCGACGGGGAAAGCCGCATCCAGACCCGTTTCTTGCAGCAGCGCGGGCGCTGCAAACCGAGCCTGGGCAATGTCTGGCGTTGGAAGACTCACACAATGGTGTGAGGTCTGCAGCTGCGGCTGGAATGGTTACGGTGATGGTTCCTGATCTGCTGCCGCCTACCGCCGAGATGGAAGCGCTGGCAGTCCATATCGCCGCAGACCTGCGCGAAGTCGCCCGCCTTCTCCGGTGAAGCCGCGACGGTGTTTTCCTACATCGCGGCCAGCTGTTATGTTCGCATCGGCTCTTTGAAACCGTGAAAACCGTCACCCGGGCGACCGAAATGCAAGTGCACCGTGCGCTGCGGATGCATTTTATCAACTAACTCGGCGCGACTCGGCGGGATAGCGTTACCCGAGCCATTCCAGCAGTGCCGCCATGCAATCGCGGCCAAGCTGGGCCGAGCGTTCGGGCGACCAGCCCTGCGCCGGATCGGGCAGATCGTCGTTGTCCTTGAACGGCATTTCCAGCGTCATCGAGACCGCGCCAAAGCGTTCGGCGAGCTGGTTGGTACTCATCGCCAGGTTGGCCCGGCCGGGGCCCGAGACCGGATAGCCCAGCTTCGTCTGGAAATCGGGCGTGCGCCGATCCAGGATCGCCTTGAACCGGTCAAACCCGCCCTGCTGCGCCGGATTGGCCGAGGGAATGCCTTCGAACCCGGCCAGGAACACCGCCGGGATCGCCTCGTCGCCGTGGACATCCATCGCAAAGTCGACGCCAGTCGCATCCATTGCCGTGCGGATCGCCAGCACCTCGGGCGATTGCTCGGCAGTGGGGTTGTTCCATTCGCGGTTGAGGTTCACCCCCAGCGAATTGGTCCGCAGGTTGCCGCGCACCGAGCCATCGGGATTGGCGTTGGGCACGACATGGAACGTGCAGCGCTGGCGCAGCGCCCGGCCGACCGGCTCGGCCGGATCGGTCAGACAATCGAGCGCGCCTTCCATCCACCATTCGGCCATCGATTCCCCCGGATGCTGGCGGGCATAGAGCCAGACCTGCTTGGGGCCCGTGCCGAAATCGAGGCAATCGATGCTGCGGCCATCATGGCTGCGGCCCAGCACGCGGTGCGAAACACCCTCGGCCAGAGCCGTGCTGGCGATCAGATCCTGGTGCCGTTCCCACGAATAGGGCGCGAAATAGGCGAACCAGGCGAGATCGCCGGCCGGCTGGTAACGGATCGTCAGCGTGCCGCCGTCCGCATCAGGATCATAGCTGCTGGCCGCGCGGCCCCAGTATTCGCGGTCCTCGCTGACCGCGGCGTTGTAGTCCGGCCAGCCGCCGGGATAGGCCGAGGCGGCCAGGCCCGTCAGCTTCAGCTACAGCGTGCGACCGGCAGCATTGCCGACGCGAAAGTGGAACCACTGGAAGAAGTCGGAATTGGTGTCCTTGCGGATCGCCAGCCGCGCCGTCGCACCGGCGATGGCGAGGACTTCGATATTGCCGCTATCGAAAGCGGCGTCGATCTGGATATCGGATGCGGTCATTTGACCGCGATAGTCTCACCCGATTGTCCGGGAAAGCCCTTGAACAGGGCTTCCGACATCTTTGCCGCACCCAGCGCGGTGCCCGCCAGCGGCGAACCGGTGCGGATCGTGAAATTCGCACGACCTTCCCACAGCGCGGTGCCGCTGGCCCGATCGCGAATGATCACGCCCAGATCGGTGCGGACCTGCTCGGACGGGCGCGGCGAGAGGTTGATGCCGATACCCACGCCCAAGCCCGACCCATAGGAGCCGGTCGAGCCGCCGACGCCGACGCTGACCGGGCTGCCTGACCGTTCGGGCCGATAGCTTTCGCGCGACAGGCGCAGCTGGGCCACCTGGGTGCTGGCGGTGCCGGTTGGCACGGTCGAATAGCCCACCAGCGCCAATTGCCGCTCGATCGCTGCCTGATAGGCTTTCCATTCCAGCGAGGCGCCATCATGGCCCGGCGCGGGTTCAACGGCGATCGTCCCCTTGCCCAGCGGCGAAATGTCCTGCGCGTGGAACCGGGTCACCTCAACCGGGCCGGTCGGCGCGACGCAGCCGGCCAGGGCGAGGGCAGCAAAAGGAATGGCAAACAATAGTTTGGTCATGGCGGATATCCTTTGCGCGATTGTGGACCTTTCGTCCCTGCCGAGGCAAGGCTTTCGCGCACGTTAACCCACTTTCCCGATGGCTGTGCTAGCGGAGTACCGATGTCGCAAAAACTTCCCGTCCTGGTTACCGGCGGTGCCGGCTATATCGGCAGCCATGCCGTCCTTGCGCTCAAGGATGCCGGCTGGCCGGTCGCCGTGATCGACAACCTGACCACCGGCTTCCGCTTTGCCGTGCCCGATGGCGTGCCGCTTTATGAAGGCGATATCGCCGACGCCGACCTGCTGGCCCGGATCTTCGCCGAACAGGGCATTAGGGCAGTGATGCATTTCGCCGGCTCGATCATCGTGCCCGAATCGGTCGAGAACCCGCTGAAGTACTATTCAAACAATACCGCCAAGAGCCGCGCGCTGATCGAGGCGGCGGTAACGGCCGGCGTGCCGCACTTCATCTTCAGCTCGACCGCCGCGACCTATGGTGTGCCCGAGGTTTCGCCGGTTCACGAGGATAGCCCCAAGGCGCCGATCAATCCCTATGGCATGTCCAAGCTGATGACCGAGATCATGCTGGGCGACGTGGCCAAGGCGCACCCGCTCAACTTCTGCGCGCTGCGTTATTTCAACGTGGCCGGCGCCGATCCGCAGGCCCGGGCCGGGCAATCGACCGCCGGGGCAACCCACCTGATCAAGGTTGCGGTCGAAGCAGCGCTGGGCAAGCGCGCGAAGGTCGACGTGTTCGGGACCGATTTTGATACCCCCGACGGCACCGGGGTGCGCGACTACATCCACGTATCGGACCTCGCCAAGGCCCATGTCCTGGCTCTGGAAGCCCTGATCGAACAGCCGGAGCGCTCGCTGACGATGAACTGCGGCTACGGCCGGGGCTATTCGGTGCTCGAAGTGCTTGATGCGGTCGACCGCGTGACCAACCAGCAGATCGACCGCGTGCTCGGCCCGCGCCGCGCTGGTGATCCGGCTTCGCTGATTTCGGACAATGCCCGGATCAAGGCAACCCTGCCGTGGGTACCCCAGTACGCCGATCTCGATACGATCATCGCCCACGCCCTCGCCTGGGAGCGGAAACTTTCCGAAATGCGGGATTCGGGATGAGGGTGCGCCAATCACATCCGTGATTGGCTAACAACACCGGCCCGCTCCCCCGGCCCAACCGCCCCAAGGGTATCCTCATCGGGTGGTTGGGCCGGGGGAGCGGGCCGGTGTTGCCAAGGAAGGCCGGAGGGCCTTCCGCACCAACATCGGTTGACTTTGCCGTGACTCGTCCGTAACGGCGCGGCTCCAAGTTTTCAGCGGCCCGGCCGCACCCGAGGACATCATGAAGATTCGCAACAGCCTCAAGTCGCTCAAGGACCGCCACCGGGACAACCGCGTGATCCGCCGTCGCGGCCGGACCTATGTGATCAACAAGACCAACCGTCGCTTCAAGGCGCGCCAGGGCTAAGCTCTGCGTGGCAGGGCCCTCGCCCTGCGCTGAAGTCTGATCGGCCCGCCTCCTGCAAGGGGTGCGGGCCGAAACCGTTTTAGCCATCGGGAACTCCGCATGACCCAGCGAATCGAAGCCGTGGTATTCGATATCGGCAATGTCCTGGTCCGTTGGGATCGCCGCCTGCCTTATATCGACCGCTTCGATGATCCGGCTGAGCTCGATTGGTTCATGGAAGAGGTTATTCCGCTTTCCTGGCATGCCGAACACGATGCCGGGCGGCCGGCGGCTGAGCTGGTCGCGGAACGCTCGGCCCTGTTTCCGCAATATGCCCAGCACATCCATGATTGGTTCGCGCGGTTCAACGAATCGATCCCCGGTCCGGTCCCTGGCAGCCCCGAACTGGTCGAGCAACTGCACGCGGCGGGTGTGCCGCTTTACGCCATTACCAACTTCGGCGCCGATACCTGGGCCGGATTCCACCACACTTTCCCGCTGCTGGAGCGGTTCGGCGACATCGTGGTTTCGGGCGTAGAGAAGCTCGCCAAGCCCGATCCGGCGATCTACGCGCTGGCCGCGCGGCGATTTGGGCGCGATCCGGGCACCATGCTGTTCATCGATGACAGCCTGCCCAACGTGATTTCGGCCCGCGAATGCGGTTGGCACGCGCACCACTTTACCGCGGCTGACCTGCTGGCCGAAGACCTGCGCCACCGCGGCCTGCTCTGAGCATAAAAAAGAGGGCCCCCGTCTTGCGACGGAGGCCCAGCTATTTGGGGGCTGTAAGGAATGCCTGCCGATCAGCGCCCGGAGTGGGTGGGCGCTGGCCGGGTAATGCGTCAGGCGGCCGCGTTACAACGCGCGAGCTTGTCGGCGTCGAATTCGCCCTTGGGGGTGGCGAACTTGGTAACCTGACCAAAGGCCTTCACGACCCGGGTGCAGGTGTTGATCGGAGCGGCGCCATCGATGCGGCCGCTGCATTCGGTGCCATTACAGGTCCAGTTCACGCCATTGACGACCTTGGCGGCTTCGGCAGCCGGCGCGGCCAGGGTGGCGCTGTAGCGCGAGGCGGTCTGGGCCTGAGCGGTGCTGGTGGTCGCAGCGAAGCTGGCAATGGTGCCGACCACGGCGAGGCCGGCGGCCAGCAGGGTGCGCGAAAACGGGTTGAGGGTGGCAGTCATGGTTCTTCCCCTATGCAATTCTGGTTCGTCACGTTTCTGTCTGCACGCAGGGATCGAAGGGGTCCTGGGAGGGAGACACCGATTTGCGTTGCGAATCACTACTTATCGCGATAGGTTTTCAGTTGCAACTAGAAACTGTGCAGCGCAGCAAAGATTTTCTTGTCGGCAAGCGAGCCAGTTTTGGGCTAGGGTGCCGACCCAGGGACAAAGGGGATGACGACGATGGGCCTGCGTGAGCCGCTCGACGAGATCAACAACTGTGGCCTGCCCGCCGCCCTTGAGGTGATGGGCGAGCGCTGGTCATTTATGATCCTGCGCGCCGCTTTCAATGGCCTGCATCATTTCGAGGAATTCCTCGGGGCGCTGGGCATTGCCCGCAATATCCTGTCAAACCGCCTCGCCCGGCTGGTCGAGCATGGCATCATGAAACGCCAGGCCCTGCCCGACGATCGCCGCAAGATCGAATACCGGCTGACCGAGAAGGGGCTGGACCTGTTGCCCGCCATGCTGGCGCTGCGCCAGTGGGGCGAAAAGTATGGCGCGGGCGTCCCTTCCAACCCCGTGCTGTGCGACGAGCGCGACGGCATGCCGATCCAGCAGATTGCGATCCGCGCCCAGGACGGCCGCGTGCTCAGCCCGATGGAACTGGAATGGCGCGACCAGGCTGACGTGAATTGGACGCAGGACGAAGCCGGCCGAAAGCTCCGCGCCCTTTAACTGCGGCCGACCACGCGCCGATAGCTGAGCGCTTCGGCCACATGGATGCGCCCGATCCCCTCGGCCCCGGCCAGATCGGCGATGGTCCGCGCGACGCGCAGCATCCGGGTATAACCGCGCGCCGATAGCCGCATCGCCTCAGCCGCCTGCATCAGCAGCTTGCGCCCGGCCTCGTCCGGCGTGGCATGGGCATCCAGCAGATCGCCATCGAGCTGGGCGTTGCTGGTCTTGCCGGTGCCTTCCAGTCGCGCGACCTGCACGGCCCGGGCTGCTGCGACCCGCGCGGCCACTTCGGCGCTGCCCTCGGTCGGCGGCGGCAGGGCGAGGTCCGCCGCGCTGACCGGATCGACTTCCACGTGCAGATCGATCCGATCGAGCATCGGGCCGGAAACCTTGGCCTGGTAATCCGCTCCGCAACGCGGCGCGCGGCTGCAGCCCAGCGCCGGATCGCCCAGATAGCCGCAGCGACACGGGTTCATCGCCGCCACCAGTTGCACCCGCGCCGGATAGGTCACATGGGCATTGGCCCGCGCCACATCGGCCGACCCGGTTTCCAGCGGCTGGCGCAGCGAATCGAGCACGGCGCGCTGGAATTCGGGCAGTTCATCCAGGAACAGCACGCCCAGATGCGCCAGGCTGACCTCGCCCGGCCGGACCCGCAGGCCGCCGCCCGTCAAGGCCGCCATCGAGGCCGAATGGTGCGGTGAACGGAACGGCCGAGTCCGACTGATCCGGCCTTCTTCCAGTGTGCCGGCGACCGAGGCGACCATCGACACTTCCAGCGCTTCGGCCGGGGTCAGCGGCGGCAGGATGCCCGGCAGGCAAGCCGCCATCAGGCTCTTGCCCGCACCGGGTGGGCCGATCATCAGCAGGTTGTGGCCGCCGGCCGCCGCAATCTCGAGCGCGCGTTTGGCGACTTCCTGACCCTTCACCTGCTTTAGATCCGGGCCGTGCGCCGCCGCCTCTACCTCGCCCGGCACTGGATCGGGCAAGCGGGCGGTGCCTTTCAGGTGATTGAGCAGACTGATCAGATCGGGCGCGGCCACGATGGGAATGCCGCTGGCCCAGCGCGCCTCCCCGCCTTGCGCTGCCGGGCAGATCAGCCCCTTGTCCGCGCTTGAGGCATGGAGCGCAGCCAGCAGCACGCCGGGCGTCGGCACGATCCGTCCATCGAGCGCCAGTTCGCCCACGGCAACAAAGTCGGCAATCTGCTCGGCATCGGTCACGCCCATCGCCGCCAGCAGCGCCAGGGCAATCGGCAGGTCATAGTGCGAGCCTTCCTTGGGCAGGTCGGCCGGTGAGAGGTTGATGGTGATCCGTTTGGGCGGCAAGGCCAGCCCCATCGCGGCGAGCGCGGCGTGGACGCGTTCCCGGCTTTCATTGACCGCCTTGTCGGGCAGCCCGACCAGATTGAACCGGGGCAGACCCGGCGCGATCTGGCACTGCACCTCGACGCCGCGAGCCTCCAGCCCCAGATAGGCCACCGTCTGTACCAGTGCGACCAAGCGCAGTTCCCCTGTTGCAACCCGCTGGTGATGCCCAAGCTGCCCGCCCATGTCGAGTAAAAGCGCGTCCGCTCCGGCGGTTACCCGAACTTAACCGATTGCCTTGGCAAAGCCGCAAGACCGCGCGCGCGATGAGGGGGCATGATCCTGCGCCGCCTTGTCCTGTTCATCGCCTTGCTGGCCGCTGCCACCCAGCCGCTGCGCGCCGCGGAAGTGACCGTGGTCGAGACGGTGACCGAAGAGGTGATTGTCGAGCCGGCCGGGTCCGAACGCTTTGTCGGCCCGCTTCAGGTCCAGGCTCCCAAGGGGATTGCCGCCTTCGGTCCGTTCCGCGTGCTCGATGCGACCCGCGCCGCGCTGGTCGATGTGACTGACAGCGCCAGCCCGGCCCAGTTTGCCGCCATGGTGAAGGCCTATCCGGGCATCTCGCTGATCGAGATGATCGAATGCCCCGGCACCGAGGATGACCGCGCCAACCTGCGCCTCGGCCGGATGATCCGCGCCCGGGGCATGGCCACGCTGGTCCCGGCCGGCGGTTCGGTCCGCTCGGGCGGGGTTGAGCTCTTCCTGGCCGGATCGCGGCGGATGGCCGATCCGGCGGCCGAGTTTGCGGTCCATTCCTGGGCCGACGAGGATGGCCGCGAGGCGCGCGACTATCCGGCCGATGCGCCGGAGAATCGGGCCTACCTGGATTACTACCGCGAGATGGGCATGGCCCCGGCCCAGGCCCAGGCCTTCTACGCCATGACCAACTCGGTTCCGTTCAGCGATGCCAAGTGGCTCAGCGGCGCGGAAATGGCGCGCTGGGTCAGCCTGAACTGAGCGCGAATCCCTTGACTCACGTCCCAGCGCGCTTTAACGGCCCGCCCCTGTAATGCGGTCGCCCACGCGGCGGCCCTTTTTGTTCGATTTTTCGAGGTTATCATGAAGCGCACCTTCCAGCCCAGCAACCTTGTCCGCGCTCGCCGTCACGGCTTCCGCGCCCGCACGGCCACTGTCGGCGGCCGCAAGGTGCTTGCCGCCCGCCGCGCGCGTGGCCGCAAGAAGCTCTCTGCCTGAGCGAATCAGCGATCATGTCCGTCCTTACGCGGCGGGCTGATTTTCTGGCTGCCAACCGGGGCTTGCGCATAGCACGCCCCGGTTTCGTGCTTTTGGCGCGCCCGAACGAGGGCCAGGGCCTGCGCTATGGCATCACCGTTACCAAGAAGATCGGCAATGCGGTGGTGCGCAACCGCATGAAGCGCCGCTTCCGCGCGCTGCTGCGCGAAATGCTGCCCACCGCCGGCCTGCCGGATCATGATCACGTGCTGATCGGCCGCGAAGGCGGGGTTGAACGCGATTTTGGTCTGCTCTGCGATGAACTGACCGCAGCGCTCAGCCGTGCCGCCCAGGGCAAGGGCGATCCGCCCCGCAAGCGCCGATGAAGCGCCTGCTCATCCTTATCGCGCGCGGCTGGCAGCTGGGTCCATCACGGATCCTGCCGCCGTCATGCCGCTATGCCCCATCCTGCTCGCAATATGCGATCGAAGCGGTGGAGAAATACGGCGCGATTAAGGGTGGCTGGCTGGCGGCGAAGCGGCTAATGCGCTGCCACCCGTGGGGTGGGCATGGCTATGACCCGGTGCCTTGAATGGCGCCGACAGGCTCTCCACCTACACCGATATCAAGATCACTAGGGGCATTTCCTTGGAAAACCAGAACCAGCGCAACCTGATCCTGGCCGTGGTGCTTAGCGCACTGCTGCTGTTCGGCTGGGATGCGGGCGTCCGCTATTTCTATCCAAACGCTGGCAAGCCCAAGCCGGTGGCCAGCGCTGCCCCAACGGCGGATGCATCGGGAACGGCCAAGCCGACCCGCGAGGGCGGGCTGACCAGCGCCGCCGACATTGCCGAGGAAGCCCGCGACATCAAGACGATCCTGGCCACCCCCGGCCGCATCCCGATTGCTGCCCCGGGGCTGACCGGATCGCTCAATCCGGTGGGCGGCGTGGTCGATGATCTGGTGACCGTGCGCCACACCGCCGCGCTCGATCCCAAGAGCGGGCCACAACGGATCTTCTCGCCCGCCGGCACCCCGGCGCAGCACTTTGCCCAGTTCGGCTGGCTTGGTGCCCAGGGCACCGTCCCGGGACCGCAGACCGTCTGGACCGCCCCCGCCGGTGCCAAGCTGACGCCGCAGACCCCGGTGACGCTGAGCTGGACCAACCCCACCGGCGCGACCTTTACCCTGACCTACAAGATCGACGCCGATTACATGCTGACGGTCGAGCAGGGCGTGACCAATGCAGGCACCGCACCGCTCACGGTCGAGCCCGTCGCCCAGCTCAACCGCACCAAGAAAACCGCCGCGCTTGACAGCTTCAATGTCCACGCCGGCCCCTTCGGCGCGTTTGACGAAGTGGTCGATTTCGGCACCGACTATGACGACATTGCCGAAACCGGGAAGATCACCAAGGATGGCCGGACCGACTGGGTCGGCTTTACCGACGTCTACTGGATGTCGACCCTGATCCCCGAGAACAAGGCCCCCGCCAGCGCCGATTTCCGCACGCCGGGTCGCGACATTTTCCTGGCCAACCTGTTCTACCCCGAAGGCAGCGTTGCCCCGGGCCAGACCCTGAAGCGTACCACCGGCCTCTTCGCCGGCGCCAAGGAAATGAAGGTGCTCGATCGCTATGAGGCGGACGGCATCGCCAAGTTCAGCCTGGCGATCGACTGGGGCTGGTTCCGCTGGTTCGAACGCCCGCTGTTCATGCTGCTTGACGCGCTGTTCCGCACGGTCGGCAACTTTGGCGTCGCGATCATCCTGCTGACGCTGATCGTGCGCGGGATCATGTTCCCGATCGCGCAGAAGCAGTTCGCCAGCATGGCCGCAATGCGCGCGATCCAGCCGAAGATGAAGGCGATCCAGGAACGCTACAAGGACGACAAGCCGAAGCAGCAAGAAGAGATCATGGCGCTCTACAAGAAGGAAGGCGTCAACCCGCTGGCGGGCTGTCTGCCGATCTTCCTGCAGATCCCGGTGTTCTTCGCGCTCTACAAGGTGCTGATCCTGGCGGTCGAAATGCGTCACCAGCCCTTCGCGCTGTGGATCAAGGATCTGTCCGCGCCCGATCCGCTCCATATCCTCAACCTGTTCGGTCTGCTCGATTTCACCCCGCCGGCCTTCCTGGGCATCGGTGTGCTGGCGATCCTGCTGGGCATCACCATGTGGCTGCAGTTCAAGCTTCAGCCGGCCCAGATGGACCCGGTCCAGCAACAGGTCTTCGCGATCATGCCGTGGCTGATGATGTTCATCATGGCGCCCTTCGCGGCCGGTCTGCTGATCTACTGGATCACCTCGAACATCCTGACGATCGCCCAGCAGAGCTATCTCTATTCCAAGCATCCGCAGTTGAAGGAGCAGGCGGCCAAGGACGCCGCCGATGCCAAGCGGGCGCGCGAACGGGCAAAGGCCAAGTAGGATGGACCAGATTGACGACCCCGTGGAACGGGCGCGCCGCCTGTTCGCGGGGCGCGTCGAGTTCCTGAAGTCCGCGCCGGGGCTGCAATTCCTGCCCGATCCGGACGTGCCGGAGATCGCCTTTGCCGGACGCTCGAATGTCGGCAAGAGCTCGCTGCTGAACGCGCTGACCGGCCGCAAGGCGCTGGCGCGCACCTCGGTCACGCCGGGGCGGACGCAGGAGCTCAACTTCTTCGATATCGGCGATCCGCTGCTGTTCCGGCTGGTCGACATGCCAGGCTACGGCTTTGCCAAGGCCCCGCTCAAGGTGGTCCAGCAATGGAAGCAGCTAGTCCGCGATTTCCTGCGCGGCCGCGTCGTGCTGAAGCGCACCCTGCTGCTGATCGACAGCCGCCACGGCCCCAAGCCAGTCGACATCGACATGATGAAGATGCTCGACGAATCTGCCGCCAGCTACCGGATCGTCCTGACTAAGGCCGACAAGATCAAGGCGAGCGAGCTGGCCGCCGTGACCGCCGCGACCCAGGCTGAGGCGCGCAAGCATTCCGCCGCCTATCCGGTGGTCCATGTCACCAGCAGCGAAAAAGGCATGGGCATCGCCGAGCTGCGCGGCGCGATCCTCGAGGACGCGCTACTCTGACGCCGGCGGTGCCCTGCGCAGCAGGCGCAGCACCGCAAAGACCAGGATCGCCACCCCGGCCAGCAGCGAGAGCCACAGCGCGGCACTGCGCCCAGAGAGCGGACCGCCCGGTTCTTCCGGGGCAACATCCACCACCGGCACTGCGCCCGCTGCAACGGCGGCCAGCGGCAGTTTCGCCGCATCGCCGCGCGCCGCGATGTCTTCAAGCTGCAGAAACGCCCCTTCGGCATTGGCCAGGCCGGCGGTCAGCCGATAGGGTGGCTTGCCGCTGAAGCGGGCGACCAGCTCGACCGGCGCGTAAAGCAGTTCGATCTTGGGCGGCGCCGCAAAACCCGGCGTGCGCTTGTCAGCCTCGATCCGCATATCTGTACCGACCAAGCTGTCTGGCGTTGCTGTTTCGGTGAGCGGCAGCGTCGCAAAGTTCTCACCCCGCAGCGTAGCAGCGCCGGAAGGCTGCCAGGGATCTTCCTGGCCGAACCGGGTCGCGTAGGTCAGCGGAATCAGCCCTTCGCCGCCGGCCAGCCGCACCCGCAGCGCGGCCGCGGCTTCGCCGGGCGGGAGGGCAAGCTGCAATTCGTGTGCACTGACCAGCCTGGCACCCTTGGCCGGGACAGCGACCGACTTTGGCGCCTTGCCGGCGCGGCTTTCCACCCGTGCCTGGCGGATCGCGACGCCGTTGATGTCACCCCAGGTCACCCGCAGATAGCGGTCCTTCAGCGTAATATCGCCCAGCGGAATCCGGGCCGGGCCAACGACGTCCGCTCCGCCGGAGCGAAACACCGTGTAGCCGCGCAGCACGTCCCATGTCGCCAGGTCAGCGCTGGCGGCGACCGTCAGATTGACCAGCTGCCCCTCGGGATAGTCGAGATCGAGCAACAGCGCGCTGGCGGGCGCAGTAACCCCGCGCGTATCGAGCAGCGCCGCAACGGGCCGCTCGGGCCCGGCCGCACCCGCCAGCGGCACGACACGGGCCACCCGGTCGGTCCCGATCGTCAGCGCAACCCCATCCGTGCTCGGTACCGCGCGCCCAAGCACCGGATAGGCCGGCACCTTCTGACCCTTAGTTTCCTGCGCGGCCGGCCAGACCATGGCCAGCGGCAGCGATCGGCCAGTGGCGTCGAACAGCCGCAGGTCGGAATTGGTCGGGTTGCGCAGCGCCAGCAGCGCCTGGACCGGTACGGCGATCCGCTGTTCGGGCTGTCCCTCGGCCGGGGTGACCGCAAAGCTTGCCGCATAGCTTTCCGGCTTGGCCGGATCGCGCGGGGCCTCCTTGGCGCAGGCGCCCAGCATGGCTAGCGCCGCGATCCCGATCAACGTCTGGCGGATCATGGCTTGGCCTCCTCCTTGCGCGGTGGAAGCGGAACGAAATAGCCGATCACCAGCATCAGGATCCCCACCGCGATGAAGGTAACGATCCGCTGCCAGCCCTCGGCGCTCGACATGTCGACCAGCAGCAGCTTGGCCACGACCACCGCGAGCAGCGCCGCGCCGACGAGCCACAGCGTCCGCAGCGCGCGGCGCTGGGCGAAGACCATCAGCGCCATTGCCAGCAAGGTCCACAAGATCGAAATCCCGGTCTGGACCGCACCGCTGGCGGCAAGCGCGTCCGGGCTCCAATCGACCCCGAGCCAGTGATGGGCGGTGCGCAGCCATACCGCGTTGATCGCGGCAAAGCCGAGGATTGCCGCAAGCGTCGGGGCGAGCGGGCCGCGCAGCATATCGGCCCCATCGGGCGCGGGCACCATCGCGCAGGCCATCCGGTGCCACAGCGCCAGCGCGGCCAGCGCGAGCAGCACGGCGAGATCGACCGGGTTGAGTAGCGGAATGTAGGGCAGCGGCGCAGTGATCCCCTCTGCGGCCACCGCAGTCACCAGCGCGCCACCATAAACCAGCAGCGCGAGCGGAATGGCAGCGGTCCAGGCATAGGCCGCGGTCCGCCCGGCCAGCGGCCAGCGCTGCGCCTTGCCCGCCTTCGCCGAATCGCCGATCCGGGTCAGCAGCAGGAGCACCAGCGTGGCGGCGACGAGGAAGGCAACGCCCGCCCAGGACGTGTTCCACAGGCCGGCCCGGTCGACGCCCAGGTAGAGGCTGTTCGCCAGCACCCCGGTCAGCAGCCAGACCGTTCCCGCGTGGATCCAGTCTTGCGCAAAATGATGCACCTCGCCCTGCGTGCTGGCCGGCAGCGCATCGCGGGTGCGGACAATATCGCTATGCAGTGCCAGGGCCGCGAGCCACGGCAGCACGTCTGGCCAGTTCAACACGAAATTGCCCGCGGCAGCCTGGACCAGCAGCGTCACCCCCAGCAGGGGCAGGCTGAACAGCGCCGGCCAGCCTGCCACGGCCCAATCGAACCGCCGCGCCGCCTTTAGCGAGACCCACATCGCCGCCGTCACGACCAGCGCGACCAGCAATTGCTGCATGGCGCCGGGGAAGACGGGCACCGGGCCCAGCTCGGTCGTGACCGCCGGCAACTGCCGGGTCACTTCGCGGATCAGCGCGATGCAGGCAAAGGCAAAGCCGGCGAGGTACAGCGGCTGCTCAAGCCGCGCCTCGACCGGTGCATAGCCTTTTGCCCAGTCCGAACCAGTGTGCTCCAGCGGGCGGCGCAGCCACCAGGCCACGGCCAGCAGCGGCAGCGCGATCAGCAGCGGGCCGATGAAGCCGGTGTTGAGGATCGGCAGCGCTGACACATTCGGCTCAATCGTCACCAGCATCAGCATTGCCGCCACGCCGACCAGCCCGATACCGAAGGCCCGCGGCATCCAGCGGGCCTGGCGCATCCCGACCCAGAAGGCCCCGGCCCCTTCGAGCGCCCAGGCCGCACCGGCCCAGCGCACTTCGAGCGCGAGCGGGATCGCCAGAGTGATAAAGCCCACCCCGATCGCGATCAGGCATTCACCCAGCAGCCGGGTTTCCGGGCGGGGCCTCCGCCAGACCCAGGCGGCCAGCGCGACATAGACCGCGCCGAAGGCCAGTGCGGCCCAGGCCTCGCCATAGGGCAGGTCCGCGACCAGCTGGGTCTGAAACCCGAAGCCGACGATGGCCGTACCGAACAGCAGGGTCGAATCCGCCGCCAGGCCGAACCGCCCGGGCGTGTTGTGGGCGTAAAGGAGCGCGGTCAGCAGGTAGATCGCCACAGTCAGCGCCAGGAAGACCTGGCAGATCCAGAACTGCTCAGGCCCATAGCGCGCTGCCGCCCAGGCCCCGCCGATGATGAAGGTGGCGAAGAAACCCAGCAGGTTAAGCTCGCGCCACGATTTCCAGCGGGCGATGAACAGGATCGCGACGTTGAGCACGGTGCCATAGGCAAACAGTGGCAGCGGCGTCGGGCTTTCCCCGCCCAGCAGCACCGGCACGGCAAAGCCGCCGGCAAAGGACGCCAGCGCCATCAGCTTCGAATCCTGCAGCAGCGCCAGCGCGCAGCCCAATGCGGCGATCACGATCATCAGCGCAAAGGCGGCGAGCGGCGGCATCACTTCGAACATCCGCGCCGCGGCAAAGACCGTCAGATAGAGTACGCCCACCCCGGCGCCTTGCAGCGCCAGGCCGAACTCGGGCCGGATTGTCCGGCGGTTGAAGCCAACCCCCAGCAGCGCTGCGCCAACCGCGCCGACCGCGGCCAGCCGCAACTCGATCGGGAACAGCCCGGCATTGGCGGCATAGCGGGCGAGAAAGCTGAGCCCGACGAACAGGATGACGAGGCCAACCCGGACAATCGTGTTGCCGCCCAGCAGCCAGTCACGCGCGGCAGCGAAGCCGCGCTCCACCAGATCTGGTTCGGTCGGCGCATAGCTGCGCGCGGGCAGTTCGATTGTATCGGGGGGCGAAACTGGTTCCGGCAGCGGCTGGCTGATCGTTGGCGGCGGGGCGACGGTGCGGGCTGCAGCGCGAACCCTGGGAACGCTGGCAGCCGGCGCCTCGCGTGCAGGCTCAGCCGGGGGCGGCGCGGCGCCGCGGGCATCCAGTTCTGCCGCAACCCGGCGCGCAACGATTTCGTCCAGTTCCGCATCCAGCACGTCGCGATAAGCGTCGCGGGCCAGGCGGCGGACCGCACTTTCGGCCCAGAACCCCGCGAACAGACCCAGCAGCGCGCCAAACACCAATCCGACCGCGCCGGACCCGGCAAGCCCGAACAGCCCGCCGATTACCGCACCCCACAGCCTCATCGCGTGCTCCCATCCCGCATCCCGGCATAAAGCCATATCCGGGCGGGAAGGTCACGCCTGTTCGTCAGGATGCAAACATTTGCCCCAGATCGGCAAAAGCCTTGATCTCGATCGCATTGCCGCTGGGATCGCGAAAGAACATGGTCGACTGCTCGCCAGTCTGGCCCTTGAAGCGGGTGTAGGGTTCGATCTCGAACTTCACGCCCGCGCCGCGCATCCGCTCGGCCAGCGCGGCAAAGTCTTCCAGGGTCAGCACCACGCCGAAGTGCGGCACCGGCACGCCATGGCCGTCGACATGGTTGCGCGCCGCATCGCGCCCGGCGTTATCCGGGGCGAGGTGGGCAACGAGCTGGTGGCCGAAGAAATCGAAATCGACCCACTGCTCGGACGAACGACCCTGCGGACAGCCCAGCACCTCGCCATAGAAGGCGCGCGCGGCGGCCAGATCGTGGACCGGAAAGGCAAGATGAAAGGGGCGCAGGCTCATGGGCTCTCCTCGGTCATTACAGCCCCGACATGGGCCGCACCGCGCGCGGCGGCAAGCTGTTCCTGGCGGTGGCGTTCACGGTAGCCGGCGCGCTGCTCCTCGCTCCGCTCGGCAAAACAGGCCGGGCAGCTCACGCCCTCCTCGTATTCCGGCAGGGCCTGCTGCTCGGCGCTGACCGGGCGGCGGCAGGCGTGGCACAGCGCGTGGCTGCCCGGCACCAGGCCGTGGCCGACGCTGACCCGCTGGTCGAAGACGAAGCACTCGCCCTGCCACAGGCTCTGCTCGGGCGGCACGTCCTCGAGGTACTTCAGGATGCCGCCCTTGAGGTGATAGACCTCTTCCACCCCCTCGGCCTTGAGGAAGGCAGTCGATTTCTCGCAGCGAATCCCGCCGGTGCAGAACATCGCCACCTTGGGCGCCTGGCCCTGCCCCAGCAGTTCCTCGCGGCGGGCGCGGAACCATTCCGGAAAGTCGCGAAAGCTGGCGGTCTGCGGATCGATCGCGCGCTGGAAGGTGCCGATCGCGACCTCATAATCATTGCGGGTGTCGATCACGATCGTGCCGGGATCGGCGATCAGCGCGTTCCAATCAGCCGGAGCGACATAGGTGCCGACCGAGGCGAGCGGATCAATGTCAGGCTGCCCCATGGTCACGATCTCGCGCTTCAGCCGCACTTTCATCCGGTGGAACGGCATGGCCGGCGCGCGCGAGAATTTCACGTCTAGATCGGCACAGCCCGGCAGGCTGCGGATGTGATCGAGCACCGCCGCGATCCCGGCATCGCTGCCAGCAATCGTCCCGTTGATCCCTTCATGCGCCAGCAGCAGCGTGCCCTTCACCCCCTGCGCGCGGCAGCAGGCCAATAACGGCGCCTGCACGGCCGCGGGATCCGCCAAAGGCGTAAACTTGTAGAGCGCCGCAACGCAGATCGGCAGGCTGGCGGGTTCCATGGCGCGGCCCTAATCGTTCAGCCTCGACAGCGTCAAGGTGAACGGCTAGCTCGGCGCCATGAAGCTCATCATCGGCAACAAGAACTATTCCAGCTGGTCGCTGCGCGGCTGGCTGGCGGTCAAGCAGTCCGGCCTGGCCTTCGAGGAAATCCAGGTCCCGCTTTATGGCGAGGACTGGGACCAGCGGAAGAAGGAGCATGACGAGATCGCGCCTTCGTCGGGCAAGGTGCCGGTGCTGTGGGATGGCGATGCCGTGGTCTGGGACAGCCTGGCGATTGTCGAATACCTGGCGGCCCGGGTTGGCGGGGACGGGTTCTGGCCCAAGGCCGATGATGCCCGCGCCATGGCCCGCTCGATGGTCGCCGAAATGCACTCGTCCTTCGCCGCGCTGCGCCGCCAGTGCCCGATGAACATTCGCCGTCAGGTCCAGGGCTGGGAGATCGATGAGGAAGCACGCGGTGATATCGTCCGCATCCTGACCCTGTGGGCCGAAGCGCGGGCCCGGTTCGGGCGCGGCGGGCCGTTCCTGTTCGGCACCTTCAGCGCGGCCGACATTTTCTACGCCCCGATCGTCAGCCGCTTCATGACCTATGGGATAGGTGTTCCGGGCTTTGCCCTCGCTTATATGGAAGCGGTCTGGGAACACGAATGGCTGCAGGCCTGGGTCGCCGCTGCCGAAGAAGAAGATTGGGTCATCGAACAATGGGAAATTCCGGGTCGTGGCGGCAAGGCAAAGTGATGCGCTGGATTGCATTGATGCTGGCCGCCATGGCAGCGCTGGTGGCGCGTCCGGCCTTGGCCTGGGGCGAGTTCGGCCACCATTCGACCGCCAGCATCGCCTGGGCCAATGTCTCACCCGAAACCCGCAAGGCCGTGCGCGAACTGCTGCGTTCGGAACAGGGCCTTGGCACCCCCTATTGCCGGGTCCGCAGCCTGGAGGAGGCCAGCTACTGGCCCGATTGCATCCGGCGTGAAGGCTGGCGCTGGGCCTATTCTTTCGCCTGGCACTATCAGACCATGAACGTCTGCCGCCCCTATGACCCGCGTGCCAATTGCTCTGGCGGCAACTGCGTGACCGGGCAGATCGAACGCAACCGCCGGATCCTGGCCGACAAGAGCCTGCCCGCCGCGCAACGCTTGGAAGCCCTGGCCTGGCTGACGCACTTCGTGGGTGACCTCCACATGCCGCTCCACTCGGGCGACAACAACGATCTGGGCGGCAACCAGGTGGCGGCCAAGTACGGCATCGCCCCGGGTCGCAACCTCCATGCCGTCTGGGACGGGCCGATGGCCGAGCGCGGGATCACCAGCGCGGTGCCGCCGCTGATCCGCCGCTACACAGCCGAAGAGCGCGCCGCGCTCGATACCGGCGAAGTGGCGGACTGGGGCCGCGAAAGCTGGGAGCTCGCGCGCAATCTTGTCTACGCGAAGGCTTTCGAACGCGATCCCTGCGCCGGCGGCGAGGCTCCCAAGGAAGTTGTATGGACCGACGAGGATATCGAGGCCAGCATCCCCACCCTGCAACAACGGATCAGCCAAGCCGGACTGCGACTGGCGCGGCTGCTGGATGGAGCCCTGAGCAAGTGACCACCGCCCTGCCCCCTGTCCTGCCGCTGGCCGAGACGCTGATCGCCTGCCCCAGCGTGACCCCGGCGACGGGCATGGTGTTCGATTGCCTCGAAAGCCAGCTCACCCCGCTCGGCTTTGCGGTCCACCGCTTCCTGGCGGGCGAGGCGCCCGATGGGCCGGTTGAGAACCTCTTCGCGATCCGCCGCGGGCCGGAAGGCAGCCGCCACTTCGGCTTTGCGGGGCACCTCGATGTGGTGCCGCCGGGCGAGGGCTGGACCACCGGCGCCTTTGCCCCGGAAGTGCGCGGCGAGCTGCTTTACGGGCGCGGCGCGGTCGATATGAAGGGCTCGATCGCGGCGATGGTCGCGGCGGTTGCCGGGGTGCCGCAGGAAGCCGGCACGATCAGCTTCATCATCACCGGGGACGAGGAAGGCCCGGCCCGCTTCGGCACGGTGCCGCTGATCGACCATATGCGCGCAGTGGATGCCATTCCTGACCTGATCCTGGTGGGCGAGCCGACGAGCGTGAACCGGCTGGGCGACATGATGAAGATCGGCCGGCGCGGCTCGGTCAACATCTGGC
>VFQM010001300.1_pt1 | contig 22373 bp, 20 predicted proteins | sample 3512391 | NCBI WGS metagenome assembly VFQM01 (sample SAMN10412369, study PRJNA504923) | tailings metagenome | isolation source: Replicate 1 from Balatoc abandoned mine | place: Philippines | reverse complement strand
CAAAATCGCTGCTGGACACCGTCTGCCCCTTGACCCCGAACACAGATGCTCATCCCCCTGCCGGGACCTGCTCCCCGCAGGCGGGGAGAAGGAGGATGGCCGCAACGATGACGCCCCCTCGCCCCGTCCTTACGAGGAGAGGGTAAGGGTGAGGGGCAAGTTCACTCCACCTCGTCCGCCGGATAGGGCGTGTTCAGCAGCACCAGCAGTCCGCCGACGAGGAACAGGATGATGGTTGCCATGCCGAGCCGCGGCGAACCGGCTGCGGCCGTCACAGTTGCCACCAGGAACGGGGCGACGAAGCTCGTTGCACGCCCCGATAGCGCATAGATGCCGAAATAGCGGCCGGCCTCGTCGGCCGACACGCTGCGCGCCATGTAGGAGCGCGACGACGCCTGGACCGGACCGAAGGCGATGCCAACCAGCAGGCCGAACGCGATATATGCCTTCTCGGCCGGCGTCGAGAACAGCCCCGGCGTGTCGATGGCGGGCATCTGCCACAGCCCGAACAGCGTGTAGCCCGGGCCGGTCGAGACGATGCCGATGGTGGCCAGGATGAGAAGCACCAGCGAGATCAGGACGACCACCTTGGAGCCCAGGGCCGTATCCAGCCGACTTGCGACCAGGCAGCCGACGATTGCGACGACGTTGAGGATGATGCCGTAGATGCCGATCTCGGTGATCGTCCAGCCGAACATGGCGGCCGCAAAGGCGCCACCGAGGCCCAGAAGCGCGTTGACGCCGTCCTGGTAGACCATGCGGGCGATCAGGAAGCGGAAGATGCCGCTGCGCTTGCGCACCTCGCCCAGCGTCGATTTGAGCTCCGCCAGACCCTCGCGCACGGCCGGGCGGATGGCCATGCCCTTGCCGCTGTCGGGTGTGAACAGGAACATCGGCAGGATGAAGATGAGATACCAGATGGCCGCGATGGGCCCAGTCGCCCGGGCATCCTCGCCCAGTGCCGGATCGAGGCCGAACAGCGGATCCGCGCCGATGATGGTCTTGCCGGTCTCGGGCGAGGCGGCAAGGAAGCCGACGACGAAGATCAGCACGATCATGCCGCCGAGATAGCCGAGCCCCCAGGCGATGTTGGATATCTTGCCGATATCCTGCTTCGCGACCAGCCGGGGCATCATCGAATCGTTGAAGACGATGGAGAACTCAGCCGCCACCGATGCCAGCGAGAAGAGCAGCACGACGGGGACCAGCGCCGACCCGGGCTCGGCGAACCACAGCATGCAGAGGCTGAATATCTTTATGGTGGCAAAGAAGGCGATCCACGGCTTGCGCGGCCCGGTCTGGTCGGCGATCGAGCCCAGCACCGGCGACAGGATCGCGATGACGAAGCCGGCGGCGGCGATGCCGTAGCCCCAGGCCGCCTGGCCCATCGCCGGGTCGGTCGCCATGCGCGACACGAAATATGGCCCGAAGATGAAGGTGGTGACGACCGTGAAGAAGGGCTGCGCCGCCCAATCGAACAGCATCCAGCCCCAGATGCCGCGCCGCGGCGTGCGCCCGGCAACAATCGTCTCAGCCATCGTTCCTCCTCACACGCGGCAAGGCCACGCCCTGAACCGCAATAGCACGGCAGGCTTGCACGATCCTTGACGCAGGGGCCTGCCGCAGGAAACGCGGCAGGCCGTGTCGATAGAGGTCACCTGGCCGACAGGTCGCTCATCAGCCCGGCCGCCACTGTCAGGCGCGACACGCTGATATCGCCGCCCTCGGTCAGCGCCTGGAGCCGCTCGCGCGTGCGGCCGATGCGCTCGCCGCCGGCCTCGAGCCACGCCGCCACGGGGTCCGAGGCAGTGCCGAAGCCGGTCAGCGCGGCAACAGCGATGCCGCGGCGCGCTGCACCGATCGTGTCCGAGGCGCGTGCGAGTGCCATGCCCTCGTAGTAGTCGGCGGTGGTGATCGCATGCGCAGCATCCTCGATGCGCGGGATGCGGAACGCCTCGCTCACGCCGAAGAAGGCCTTGGCGGCCGCCACGATATCGGCGTTGGCAGTCTTGGCCACCAGCGCGATGTCGGGGACCAGCTCGCCCACCTCGAGCAGTGCCAGCCGGTCGGCGAGCTTTTCGGGCGCGCCAGCCGCGACGAAGCCGTCCTTGCGCTTCTGGATGCGGTCGCGCGTGAAGGCGGGGAGCATGCCGGCGAACTTGTGTTCGAGCGCGGCACGCGCCGCCTGCAGTTCGGCGATGCGATCCGCCAGCGGAGCGTCGCTGTGCTCGTTGCGCAGATACCACCCGCCCGTCGAGAAGATGAGCCGGCTCACGGCCTGATAGAGGTCGAGCTGCAGTGTGCCGTCGACGACATTGTCCAGGGCATCGATTTCGGCATAGAGCGCCGGCAGCGCGAAGCCGTCGCGTACCACCGCGAAGCACCTGGCGACATCTGCCGCCGAGCGTCCGCTGGCTTCCTGCAGCCGGCTGACGAACGACGGGCCACCGCGGTTGACGAGGTCGTTGACCAAAACGCGCGTGATGATCTCGCGACGCAGCCGATGTCCGCCAATCTCCGTCTCGTACTTCTTGGCCATCCGGTCGGGGAAGTAGCCGAGCAGGTCGCGCACCAGATGCGCATCGTCGGGCAGGTCGCTGGCGATGATGTCCGAGAACAGCACGATCTTGGCGTAGGCCAGCAACACGCCGAGTTCCGGACGGGACAGCGGCTCGCCCCGCGCCTGGCGCTCGGCGAGAGCCGCCGCACTCGGCAGGTTCTCGACCGCACGGTCGAGCAGGCCGCGCGTTTCCAGCGAGCTCATGAACCGGCCCTGGTGGGCGATGTCCTGGATGCCGCGCCGCGCCGCCAGCGAGATTGCCAGCGTCTGCTCATAGTTGTTGGCGAGCACGAGACGTGCCACCTCCTCGGTCATCTCGGCCAGCAGCTTGTTGCGCGCCGGCCGGGCCAGCCCGCCCTTGCGCATGGCGGAGGCCAGGGCGATCTTGATGTTGACCTCGACGTCGGAGGAGTTGACGCCGCCGGAATTGTCGATGGCGTCCGAGTTGCAGCGTCCGCCCTTGAGGCCGAACTCGATGCGTGCGCGCTGCGTGGTGCCGAGATTGGCACCCTCGCCGATCACCTTCGCACGGACCTCGCTGCCCGTGACGCGGATCGCGTCATTGGCGCGGTCGCCCACCTCCTGGTTGGTCTCCCCGGTCGCCCGCACATAGGTGCCGATGCCGCCGAACCACAGCAGGTCGACGGGAGCCTTGAGGATGGCGTTCATGATCTCGGTCGGCGAGGCGACGGCCTTGTCGAGCCCGATGGCGGCAGCCGCAGCCGTCGAAAGCGTCACCGACTTCTGCGCCCGCGAAACGATCGCGCCGCCGGCGGAGAGCTTGGACTTGTCGTAGTCCTGCCAGCTCGAGCGCGGCAGGTCGAACATGCGCTTGCGCTCGGCGAAGGAGGCAGCCGCATCCGGATCCGGGTCGATGAAGATGTCGCGATGGTCGAAAGCGGCTACGAGGCGGGTCTGTTCGGACAATAGCATGCCGTTGCCGAACACGTCGCCCGACATGTCGCCCACGCCCACCACCGTGAACGGCGAGGTCTGGATGTCGCGGTTCATCTCGCGGAAATGCCGCTTCACCGCCTCCCAGGCGCCCCGGGCGGTGATGCCCATCTTCTTGTGGTCGTAGCCGGCCGAGCCGCCGGAGGCGAAGGCGTCGTCGAGCCAGAAGCCATGCTTCTCGCTGATGCCGTTCGCCGTATCGGAGAAGGTCGCAGTGCCCTTGTCGGCGGCGACGACGAAATAGGGATCGTCGACGTCGCGGCGAACGACGCCGGCAGGCGGCACCACCTTGTCGCCGTCCAGGTTGTCGGTGATCGACAGCATGCTGGACACGAAGTTGATGTAGGCCGCCCTGCCCGCCTCGAACACGGCGTCACGGCTGCCACCGACAGGCAGGCGCTTGGGGAAGAACCCACCCTTGGCGCCGACCGGCACGATGACCGCGTTCTTCACCTGCTGCGCCTTCACCAGGCCCAAGACCTCCGTACGGTAATCCTGGGCGCGGTCCGACCAGCGCAGGCCGCCGCGGGCCACCGGGCCAAAGCGCAGGTGCACGCCCTCGACCTCGGAGCCGTAGACGAAGATCTCGCGCCACGGCCGGGGCTCGGGCAGTCCGTCGACGGCGCGTGAATCGAGCTTGATCGCCAACGACTGGCCGCGCTCCTTCTTGCCCGCCACAAAGTGGTTGGTGCGGAGCGAAGCCTCGATCAGGTTGACGTAGCGCCGGATGATGGTGTCGTCGTCGATGTTGGGCACGCCCTCGAGCGCGTCCTTGATCTTCGCCTTGATATGCTTGGCCGTAACCAGCCCATCCTTATCCTGCGCGGGGTCGAGGCGGGCGAGGAACATCGAGTGCAGGCCGCGCGCGACGTCCGGATAGCGGTTCAGCGCCGCGGCGATGAAGTCCTGGCTCTGGGGGATGCCGGCCTGCTGCAGGTAGCGGCCATAGGCGCGCAGGATGACGATCTCGTTGGAGGCGAGGCCAGCCGTCTGGACGAGCGCGTTGTAGCCGTCATTGTCGGCGTCGCCGTTCCAGACCGAGAGGAACACCTCCTCGAACAGCACACCCTCGTCCTTGAGGTCGATCGGCTGGCCGTAGGCGTTCTCCAGCTCCATATCGTGGATGAAGATGTGATTGCCGTCCTTGTCCGCGATCTCGAAGGTCCGCTCGCTGATGACCCGGAAGCCCATGTTCTCGAGCAGCGGCACGCGGCGTGACAGCGCCACTGGAGCGCCGAAGTGGTAGATCTTCAGCGAGGCTTGCTCGGGCTTCTGTCCGGCGTCGCGGTAGCAATCGACGACGATGGGATTTGCGGCACCGATCGTTGCGATGCGCTCGGCGTCCAGCAGGGCCGCCGCCGGCGAGAAGCTGTTCTGGTAGTCCTGCGGGAACTGGTTTGCCACGCCGACCAGGGCGGTCGTGGAGCCGGTTTCAGCCGCGGCCTCGCGCAGCCCGTCCTCCCAGGTCGTCACGATGTCGCGGATCGCAGCCTCGATTGCCGCCTGTTCGACCTTGGGCGTCTTGCCGCCGGAGCGGCCGATGATGAAGTGTACGCGGGCGAGCCCGCCCTCGGGGAATGCCGGGTAGTAAGCCGACAAACGACCTTCGAAGACGGTCTTCAGATATGCGCCGATCTTCTCGCGTACCGTCGAATCGTAACGATCGCGCGGCACGAAGACGAGGATGGACACGAAGCGGTCGAACTGGTCGACGCGCACCAGGGCGCGCACCCGCGGCCGCTCGATCAGCCCGAGGATCGCTTCCGAGTGCTTGCGAAGCGTCGGCACGGCGATCTGGAACAATTCGTCGCGCGGATAGGACTCCAGCACGTTGGTCAACGCCTTGCCGGAATGGTCGGCAGGGTCGAAGCCCGACTTGTCGATCACCGTCTGCGCCTTGGAGCGGAGATAGGGGATCTTCATCACCGAGCGCGTGTACGCGGTCGATGTGAAGAGGCCGACGATGCGCAACTCGCCGGCGAGCTGGCCCTTTGCGTCGTAGGTCTTGACGCCGATGTAGTCGAGATAGGCGCGGCGATGCACGGCCGACTTGGCGTTGGCCTTGGTCACGATCAGCGGATCGGGCCCGTGCAGGAAAGCGCGGATCTCCGGCGTCGTCGAGGTCGCGTCCACTGTGTCGCGGCGCAGCACCAGCACGTCAGGGTCGGCGAGGATGCCAAGACCGGGCTTTTCGGCGCGTTCCAGCGTGCCGCTCTTCTCGCCGCCCGTGTATTTGAACTCGCGCATCCCGAGGAAGGTGAAATTGTCGTCGCGCAGCCATTCCAGGAAGGCGATCGCCTCGGTGACCGCGTTCTTGTCGAGCGGTATCGGGGCGTAGCGGAACTCGGAGATCGCCTGGTCGAGACGGGCGAGCATCGGCTTCCAGTCCGTGATCGCAGCACGGACCTGCCCTAGCAGTTTCTGCAGCCGCTCGCGCAGCGCCTCGGCGCCCTTTTTGCCCAGGGGCGTCACGTGAACATGGATGACGCTGACCTTGTCCGGTCCGGGCTCGCCCTTGTGACCGCCGTCGCTCAGGATTTCCTCGATGCCGGCGCGTCCGTGCCGCACGGCGATCACGGGGTGCGTTACGAGGACCGGTTCGCCGGCCGCGTCGGTGATCTCGCCGAGCACCGAATCGAACAGGAACGGCATGTTGTCGTTGATCACGGTGACGACGGTGACCGGGCGCCCCTGGCGCATCACTTCGCCATCGGCGTCGATTTCGATGACCGACGAACCCTTGCGGTGCTTCTGCAACGCCTGCTCAGCCAGCTTCGCGGCCCGTTCGAGCATGCCCGGTTCGTACTCGGCAACATCCTCGGCGGGGGCTCGCGCCAGCAAGAGGTCGAGAAGTTGGGGGGGCCTGTGGGTGGATTTCGAGGCAGATGCGGTCTTGGCGGGTTTCGCCTTCGACTTCACAGATGCGACCATGACGCTAGTTTCTCCCGTCCCGTCACGCATGCTTTTGCGACTATCGTAGCAGAAGGCCCGCCTTTAGCGACAAAGGTTTGACGGAAGGTTGGGAAAATTGCCCCGAAACCGGGCAGGCAGTGCCTATTTTCGAGGCTTACGCAGCGTCCGCAAGGGACGCCGCGCGGACTGCTCCGATCAATTTTTCATCGTCACCGCGCGGCAATGGCTGCAGCCGCCCCGGCCATGGTGCCGGCGCTCACCCGATTCGCGATTCGCATGCCGGGCATCGGCAAGGATCAGAAGCAAAGTTTTTTCCGGCAATTCTATCCTATCGAAGAATAGAGACACACGAGACTAGCCGAATACAGCCAGCGGCAGTAATGCTGCGAGCCGTGGCTTGCCGAATTCTTCCTGCCGAGCTAGGAATGACGTCCGAACACCGTTCTTGAGCATCACTTTGCCTACGTAACGCCCGGTCTCGTCAACTCCCCGATTCATGCAGGCCATGCATTTGCATTGCCTGAGATTTTGTCATGTTCCACGGGGCGGCGGTTCGAGACCGGTTTGGCACGACTGAACCGCTGACGGAATTTGTCCGTCGCGCCTGTTTTCAAGCATTTCGATACTTGCCACACCGCGGCCCCGCAACGGGGCACCTCGACATGGCTGCCTTGGCGAACTTCCCACCGGGAAGGGCATTCTGCCGTGTCGACTATCCTCAGCGTGCGATGGACCATCGCCTCTTTGAAAGCCCCTCAACCCTGGCTGACCTGCAGCCGCTGCGGCGGCCATCGCCCCTTCGCATGCAGCCACAAGTTCCGCGTCAACGCCAATGGCAAGCGGTTGGACGCCTGGCTGATCTATCGATGCACCGGCTGCGACAGCACCTGGAACCGTCCGATCTTCGAACGGCGCAATCGCCGCGAGCTCGATCCACATCTCCTGCATGGGCTGGAAAACAATGAACCGGAACTCGCCAGCCGCTTCGCCCATGATGCGGCAGATCTGGAGCACAGGGTCGCGCGCGTCGAACGCTTCACGCAGGCGGCCGTTCGCAAGCAGGTCTTGTCGCAAACGGACGCCACGAGCGGAGCGGTCGAGATCAGGTGCACCGTCGTCGCCGCCGCGGCACTGCGTATCGACCGCATGCTTGCAGGCGAGCTCTGCCTGTCACGGACACGTATCGAAACCCTGGCGGCCGATGGTCGGCTCGCCATACCGTTCGAGGGGCGCAAGGCGCTGCGGCGCTCCGTGCGCGACGGAATGGTGATCACTCTCGACCTCTCGAACGAAGCCGATGCCGTTGCAATCGCGAACGCCGCCGCTGGCATGGGTCGGGCCGCCGCCGAGACGGATTGCCCATGATGGCCACCGTCAACAAGGATGATGCCGAGCACTCCAAGCAAAAAGGGCGCCTCCGGTGGAGACGCCCTTGCGATTTTCACGGGTGCCGAAGCTTACGCTGCACCCTTCGACTTCTCGAAGCGCTTGCGCTCGTTCGGGTCGAGATAGAGCTTGCGCAGGCGGATGGTCTTCGGCGTCACCTCGACCAGCTCGTCGTCCTGGATCCAGGCCAGCGCGCGCTCCAGCGTCATGCGGATCGGCGGGGTCAGCTTGACCGCCTCGTCCTTGCCGGCGGCGCGGATGTTGGTCAGCTTCTTGCCCTTGAGCACGTTCACTTCCAGGTCGTTGTCACGGCTGTGAATGCCGATGATCATGCCCTGGTAGACCTTGACGCCGGCGTCGATGACCATCGGGCCCCGATCTTCGAGGTTCCACATCGCGTACGCAACCGCTTCGCCCTGCTCGTTGGAGATCAGGACGCCGTTGGTACGGCCGGGCAGCTCGCCCTTGTAGGGCTGGTAGGAATGGAACAGGCGGTTCATGACGGCCGTGCCGCGCGTGTCGGTGAGCAGTTCCGACTGGTAGCCGATCAGGCCGCGCGTCGGCGCGTGGAACACCAGGCGCTGGCGATTGCCGCCCGAAGGACGCAACTCGACCATCTCTGCCTTGCGCTCCGACATCTTCTGCACGACGACGCCGGCATGCTCCTCATCGACGTCGATGACAACTTCTTCGATCGGCTCGAGCAGGTTGCCGTCTTCGTCCTTCTGCATGACGACGCGCGGACGCGACACGGCAAGCTCGAAGCCCTCGCGGCGCATCGTTTCGATCAGCACGGCGAGCTGCAATTCGCCACGTCCGGAGACGAAGAACGAGTCCTTGTCGGCCGATTCCTCGATCTTCAGCGCAACGTTGCCCTCGGCTTCCTTGAACAGGCGGTCGCGGATGACACGGCTGGTGACCTTGTCGCCCTCGGTGCCGGCCAGCGGCGAATCGTTGACGATGAAGGACATGGTGACGGTCGGCGGATCGATCGGCTGGGCGGCCATCGGCACGTTCACCGACGGGTCGCAGAAGGTGTCGGCGACAGTGCCCTTCGAGAGACCGGCAATGGCGACGATGTCGCCGGCATGGGCTTCTTCGATCGGCTGGCGCTCGATGCCACGGAAGGCGAGAATCTTGGTGACGCGGCCGTTTTCCAGCAGCGCGCCGTCATGGTGCAACACCTTGACTGCCTGGTTGGGCTTCAGCGTGCCTGCCTCGATACGGCCGGTGATGATGCGGCCGAGGAACGGGTTGGCCTCGAGGATGGTGCCGATCATGCGGAACGGGCCGGGGTGAACCGTCGGCGCGGGAACATGCTTGAGCACGAGGTCGAACAGCGGCGCCAGGCCCTGGTCCTTCGGGCCTTCCGGATTCTCGGAAACCCAGCCATCGCGGCCCGAACCGTAGAGGATCGGGAAGTCGAGCTGCTCGTCGGTGGCGTCGAGCGCCGCAAACAGGTCGAACACCTCGTTGATGACTTCCTGGTGGCGGGCGTCCGGGCGGTCGATCTTGTTGATGACGACGATCGGCTTCAGGCCGACCTTGAGCGCCTTGCCGACCACGAACTTGGTCTGCGGCATCGGGCCTTCGGCAGCGTCGACCAGCACGATCGCGCTGTCGACCATCGACAGGATGCGCTCGACCTCGCCGCCGAAATCGGCGTGGCCCGGCGTGTCGACGATGTTGATGCGGGTATCCTTCCAGTCGACCGACGTCGCCTTGGCAAGGATGGTGATGCCGCGTTCCTTTTCGATGTCGCCCGAGTCCATCGCGCGCTCCATGACGCGCTGATTTTCGCGGAACGAACCGGATTGCTTGAGAAGCGCATCGACGAGCGTGGTTTTGCCATGGTCGACGTGCGCGATGATCGCGATATTGCGGAGGTTCATATGATAACTCGGGAGCGTTGTCGGCACAGCCTGTGGACGCGCCGCGTTTTTGGGTTGGCGCGCTCATACAGCTTTTTTCGCAAATGCGAAAGGGGGGCGGATAAATCATCCGAGATTCAGCCCGCCGACAAGGCTACAAAATGTCGCCCCAGTCGGCCCGGCGGGCCAGTTTGAACTGCTCGCCGTCGCGCTTGGTCAGCAATCGCTCCGTGGCCGTGCCGTCCGAAAGACAGAGCTTCAGCTCGACCTTTCCCGAGCCGCCCCGGGCCGGAGCGAGCACCCGTGCATCGAAGGTCTCGGCGGGTTGCCGGGCGGCTGCGAGGAAGATGTACTTCTCGTCCTCCCATGGCACATCACCGCGCTTGGTGAGCCGGTGCAGGCGCGAGCGGGCGACGCGGCGCGAGAAATGGCACCAGTCGGGCTCGGCAAGCGGGCAGGCTCTCGAATGCGGACAAGGTGCCACCAGATGGGCGCCGCGCTCGACCAGCCTCTCGCGCACGGCCATGACGCGCTTCCAGCCGGCGGGCGTGCCCGGCTCGACGATGACCAGCAGGCCTTCGGTTGCCGCCCACAACTGCTCGACCAGCGCCAGCCCTTCGGCCGGCGACAGTTCGTCCAGCACATAGGCGAGCGTCACCAGATCGGCCCTTCCCGCCTCGATGGCCTTGCTGGCGTCGGCGGCCGTCCACTCGACGCTGTCGAGCCCGGCATGGGCCGAAAGCGCCTCGCCGACCTTGCGGATCGAAGCACTTGCCTCGAGCATCCGGGCCGATACCAGCGACGGCCAGCAATCGGCCGCCGCCCAGAGCGCCGTGCCGGGGCCGGCGCCGACGTCGAGCAGGCGCTTCGGCGCGAAGTCGGGCATCAGCTCGGCAGCACTTTCGAGGCTCGCCCTGACCGCCGCAAAGGTCGCCGGCAGCCGCGTCGCCAGGTAGGCGCGCGCGAACACCTCGTCCGACAGGTGCAGACGGCCGTCGCGCACCTCGGCACGGTAGCGGCTCGACAGCGTGTCGGCCGCACGCTGCAACTCGGCGAGCGGCACGCCCTCCAGCGCCCGGTCGACCGCCGCCCGCAATGCTGCCGGTAATTCCATGTGCCTGCCCGTCCGCGGCCTAGACGAGGCCGCGCTTTTCCATCATCGCGTCCGGCGACGGCATCTTGCCGCGGAAGGCCTTGTAGAGCTCTTCCGGATCGGCCGAGCCACCGGCCGAATAAATGTGCTTGCGCAGCTTCTCGGCCATCGCCGGATCGAAGGCGTCGCCCGTCTCCTCGAATGCCGAGAACGCATCGGCGTCCAGCACTTCCGACCACATGTAGGAATAGTAGCCGGCCGAATAGCCCTCGCCCGAAAAGACGTGCAGGAAATGCGGTGTGCGGTGGCGCATCACGATCGCTTCGGGCATGCCGAGCTTTTCGAGCGTCTCCGCCTCGAAGGCAGCAGGCTCGGCCGGCGCGTCGGACCGCGCGTGATAGGCCATGTCGACAAGAGCCGAGGAGGTGAACTCGACGGTGGCGAAACCCGCGCCGAAGGTCTTGGCCGCCAGCATCTTGTCCAGCAGCTCCTTCGGCATCGGCTTGCCGGTCTTGTAGTGCAGCGCGTGCTTTTCCAGCACCGCCGGCACCGTCAGCCAGTGCTCGTAGAGCTGCGACGGCAGTTCGACGAAATCGCGGCTGACCGAGGTGCCCGCGACGGACGGCCAGGTGACGTCGGTCAGCATGCCATGCAGCGCGTGGCCGAACTCGTGGAACAGCGTCTTCGCCTCGTCGAGCGACAAGAGGGCCGCCTCGCCTTCCTTCGGCTTGGCGAAGTTCATGATGTTGTAGATGATCGGGGTCGCGCCCTTGCCCAGCTTGTAGCCCGACTGCAGCGAACTCATCCACGCGCCGGAACGCTTGGACGGACGGTTGAAATAGTCGGCCACGAACAGCCCGCGCTTGCTGCCGTCGGAGTTGAACACCTCGAAGACGCGCACGTCAGGATGCCAGGCGGCGATGCCGGGCACTTCCTTGAAGGTGATGCCGAACAGCCTTGTCGCCACGTCGAAGCAGGCGTCGATTATGCGCTCAAGCTGCAGGTACGGCTTCAGTTCCGCCTCGTCAAAGGCGTATTTCTCCGCGCGCAGCTTTTCCTGGTAGAAGCGCCAGTCCCAGGCGGCGAGCTTCTCGTTGCTGCCGGCGCTTGCTGCCAGCCGCTGCAGTTCGGCCTCGTCGGCCGCAGCCTTCTCGCGTGCCTTGTTCCAAACCGGCTCCAGTAGCTCCATCACCGCCTTCGGCGTCTTCGCCATGGTGTCGTCGAGCTTGAGTGCGGCATAGCTTTCGTAGCCGAGCAGCCTGGCCTTCTCGGCGCGCAGCCTGAGCGTGTCGCGTACGACGCCGGCATTGTCGGTCGCCCCACCAGTTTCGCCACGGCCGGCGAAGGCCTTGAAAGCCTTCTCGCGCAGGTCGCGCCGTTCCGAGAATGTCGTGAAAGGCTCGTAGATCGAGCGCGACAGGGTGACGGCATACTTGCCCTTCTGGCCGCGCGCTTCTGCGGCCTGCGCCATCGCGCCGCGCACGAATTCCGGCAGGCCGGCGAGGTCGCCCTCGTCGAGGAACAGCACCCACTCCTTCTCGTCGGCGAGTACATTCTGGCCGAATTTCGCGCCGAGCGAAGCGAGTTCTTCCTGGATCGCCGCCAGCCGCTTCTTGCCTTCGGGATCGAGTTTTGCGCCCGAACGGACAAAGCCCTTCCAGGTCTTTTCCAGCACCCTCAGGGCCTCGGCGTCGAGGCCGAGCGAGGCGCGGCGCAAATAAAGGTCATCGATGCGCGCGAACAGCTTCTCGTTCATCGAGATGGCCGAGAAGTGGCGGGCCATCTTGGGCGAGATTTCGCGCTCCATCGCCTGGATCGCATCGTTGGTGTGGGCGCCGGCACGACACCAGAAGATCGCCGACACGTGGTCGAGCGACTCGCCCGCCAACTCCAGCGCCTCGAGCGTGTTGGCCACGGTGGCCGGCTCGGGGCTGTTGGCGATCGCCTCGACCTCGGCGGCGTGCGCCGCAAGCGCCGCATCGAACACCGGACCGAAATCGCCGTCCTCGATCCTGGTGAAATCCGGCAGGCCGAGCGGCCCGGTCCAGTGGGTCAGCGGATGACGCGCGAGATCGATCTTGGCGGACATGAACAGCTTCCTTGATTGGCCTTCGATGCAGACCGCCCCGATGTAGGGCCCCGGCGGAGGCTGCGCAACGGCCTTGACTCGCGGTCGTCGTCATACTAAGTCAGCCATATAATAAGGATTACTTACTAATGGCCGCTTCCAGCGAGACCGAGACCTTCGGCTTCATCGTCAACGATATCGCGCGCATGATCCGCGCCGAGATGGACCACCGCACCACCGAGGCGGGCCTCGGGCTGACGACGGGCGAAGGTCGCGTCCTGTTCAACGTTCGCCGCACTGGCGCCATCAGGCAGACGGCCCTCGCCGAGCGCCTCGGCGTCGAGGCGATGACGCTGAGCGGGCTCATCGACCGGCTCGAAGGCAAGGGATATGTGGAACGCCAGCCCGATCCGTCCGACCGCAGGGCAAAGCTCGTGAGCCTGACCGAAGCCGGCACTAGCGTCGTTGCCCAGATCGAGCCGATCGCGGCGGACATCCGTAGCGACGCCGCGCGCGGCATCGATCCCGACGACTGGCAGCGCGTCCTTGCGGCGCTCAGGGTTTCGCGTCAGAACCTGATTGCGCTCCGCACCGAGGCGCAATCCGGCGAAAGTGCGGTCGCATGAACATGCGCTCGGAAATCACAGCGGCCGAACCCGTCGGGGTGGCTCCCGAACCGATCATGAGCGAGCGGCGCGTGTCGCTGATCGGCGGCCTGCTTGTCGCCATCGGCCCGATTTCGCTGGCCCTCTTCACGCCGGCTATGCCGGAAATCGTCCAGGCCTTCGGCACCACCGAGGCAGCGGTCAAGATGACGCTGTCGCTCTATTTCGGCGGCTTCGCCTTTGCCCAGCTCGTCTGCGGCCCGCTGTCAGACGGTTTCGGCAGAAGGCCGATCACCCTCGCCTTCATGGCGATCTACCTTGCCGCGAGCGTGCTGGCGCTGATCGCCCCCAACATCGAGACGCTGGTCGTCGCGCGCTTCCTCCAGGGCGTCGGTGCCGCGGTCGGCGTTTCGGTGTCGCGCGCGGTCGTCCGCGACGTGTTCACCCACGAGCGCTCGGCCCGCATCATGAACATGATCGGCATCCTGCTCGCGCTCGGGCCGGCGATCGCGCCGACGCTCGGCGGCCTGACCATGGAGTTCTTCGGCTGGCACGCCATCTTCATCGTCATGGTGTTGCTCGGCATCGTCGTCATGCTGGTGACGGTCTTCGCCCTGCGCGAGACGGTGACGCGCGACCTGAGCCGGATCCGCCCGAGGGCGCTCGTCACCTCCTATGGTTCGCTGTTTCACAGCCCCTACTTCATCCTGTGCTGCCTGGTCATCGCCGGCACGACAGGCGCCATCTACACCCAGGCGACGGTGCTCGCCTTCATCCTAATGGAGCGCGTCGGCTTGACGCCGACCCAGTTCGGCATCGGCATGCTGATGCAGACGGCGAGCTTCATGGCGGGTGCGATCGCCACGCGCCGGCTGATGCGGCACCATGGCGCCGCGCGCCTGGTTCCCGTCGGCCTCGTCTTCGTGGCGATCGGATCGATCCTGCTGGCAGTCCTGCTCAGGATGCACGAGCCGACCTTCCTGCTCGTCATGGGCCCGGTGGGCGTCTACGCCTTCGGCATCGCCATGGTCACCCCCGCGATGATGACGGCCGGACTTGCCCCCTTCCCCAGGAACGCTGGCGCAGCCTCGGCGATGATGGGCTTCTTCCAGATGGGCGCGGGCCTCGTCGGCGGCACGGCCTCGGCGATGATCGGCGATCCGGTGACCGCACTCGCCACCGTCATCCCGATCATGGGCCTGATCGCCATCCTGTCCTGGCTGACCTGGAGGCGTTTGCCCGAACCGTTGCCGGTGGCGCGGTCGAACTGATCTGGTCTAGGGACTGCCGCATGCGCCGTCGCCGACGGTCACCTGTGTGTTGGCGACGATGCGCCCGTCCCTGGTCGTGAAGGTCTCGCGCATGAGCATCTTGCTGGTCGGAAAGTCGTAGCAGGCAAGCACGGTCGTCGTGTCCCCGACCGTGCTTTCCACCGTGTGCCGGATGGTTGCTCCGCTGACGGCCGCCTCCCACTCGTCCATCGATGCGATGAACTCGGCCTTGGTCTGGGTCACGCCGATGTCCTCGAGACGGATCGTGGCGTCGTCGGCGAGCAACTCGGCGAGCGCCGCCCTGTCGGCCTTCAGCAAGGCCTGGTACCAGCGATCGATGATGTCGGTTTCCTGGGCGAACGCATGAACGGCCGCCAGAAGAAGGGCGGCGGTGGCAACAACCCTCAGCAAGGCCTTCATCGCCGGCCTCCTCCGTTCAACCCAGAGTATCAGACCCGGATCGCAACCGGAATGCCGTAGGCATCACGGCACGGAGGCGACGGATAGCTCACGGTCTCGCCGCGCCGGTGGCGCTCGGCGACCAGCATCATCGCGCAGGCATCGAGAAAGTCGTCGGCTGCCGCTCCGCGCGGCGGAGGCTGGTCGAGGAAGTCCCGGCGATGGCCATTTAAGGCGAGCAGTGCCCTCCGTTCCTCCATTCCCGCAAGATTGACCTTGCCCTTGATCTTCTTGGGCAGGCTCATCGCACGGCCGCCGTTCAGCCACCAGAACGCCACCTCGGGATGCGATTCGATCACCCGCTCGCGCAGTTCGGGCCGCGCGATCATCAGCGCATCGATCTCACGGATTTTCGGGAATATCCCGAAGGCCTGGATCGAAACGCCGCGCGGCGGCTCCGAGGTGCGGAAGGCGACGTCGCTCGCCCTCCGATGGGCAGCATACCAGGCCTCGAGGTCGGTGAACTCTCCCGTCTCTGCGAGCACCGCCGCACGCGAGGGAATGGAGAAGACGCTCGACTGCCGCTCGCCCAGCAGCGGACGCACCAGGGCCTCCGGCCCGCGCCCGCCTTTCCCTGAAAAATCGGGCAGGCCGATCGGCATGTCGACCGCCACGGTCGCATCATCAGGCAGTGCGGCGAGCAGGTCGGCGAAGCTCGAAAACACCCTGGCATGCGGCACCGCTTCAGCGTCGGACCGGATCACCGCGATCCAGCCGGCCTTGCAGCCGTCGGCGCCGGCAACCGTCACGCCTTGCGGCTCCGCGTCGGGTGGATGAGGGTGCGCAACTCCACCATCGCCATCGGGTGTGACAGGCTCTGCGCATCTGTTTCGAGCTGCAGCTCGTCGCCGCCACGCTTGGCGGTACGGGCGAGGATCTCGTAGACCGCAGCCGTGGTAGATTGCAGCGCCTTGGCCACGGGCTGCCCGGCGAGCAGCCTGGCGAGAAAGACTGCTGCGCTCAGGTCGCCAAGTCCATTGGGCGGATTCTCGACCGTGCGATGCTCGGCCAGCATCGCCTGCGAGGCTGTCACCAGAAGGTTGCCGGTCCCGCCGGCCATCATCGCGGGCGCGGACGTCACCAGCATCGTCGCCGGTCCGGCGCCAAGCGCCGCCCTCATGGTGGAGCGCATATCGTCGAGCTTCTCGCCGACGAGCCATTCGAGCTCGTAGCGGTTGGGCGTCGCAATGTCGGCCAGTGGCAGCAGCCTGTCGCGGATCCCCGCCGCCAGCGCCTCGGCGACATAGAGCCCACCCTTGTCGCCAATGACAGGATCGCAGATGTAGAGCGCCTTGTCGTTTCGCGCCTTGACCGCCTTGACCAGCGACGCGACGGCCTCCACCTGGCCCGGCTCGCCGAGATAGCCAGACAGCACCGCCGTAACCTCGCCGAGCCACGGCGCCCTTTCGAGATCGGCCATAAGCGCCGAGAACTGCTCGGTCGGCGGCACGATGCGCGTCGCCCTGCCGTGACCGGGATGCCAGGGCAGGATGACCGTCGGCACCGCCCAGACCGGATGGCCGAGCGTCTCCAGCGCGAACACCGCGGCGCGATTGCCGACGGAGCCGCGCGCCACATGGCTGGACACGACGATGACCGCGCGCGGCGCGCCTGCCTCTGCCTGGATTGTCATGAAGTCATCCGCCCCGAACGAGGAAATTCACCAGCCACAGGATCAGCCCTATGGTCAGGACGAAGCCGAGAGTGCGGCCGATACGTGTGCCGATATGCTCGATGCGATCGGCCTTGTCGACGTCGGCGGCACCCAGATGATCCCGCATCTCGCCGGCCTTGCGCGAGACATAGGATGTACCACCACCCTCGCTTTCGCGCGCGATGCGGTCGAGGATGCGGCGCGATTCCTTTTCGCCATCGCTGTCTCTGGGCGACGCCATCGTCAAAGTCTCCCGGCGTCATTGCCGTGCACCCGGTTTTCTCCGGGCCTGTTTGTGATAATGCTTTGCCATCCGTTGCTTTGTCGAGGACATTCAGATGCAGATGCGCGCTACGTGGGCACTCCCCTCCTTCCGCCTCGCTCCGGCTTTCATCTTCCTGATGCTCGCCGTGCCGCTGCTGTCGGCCTGCGGCTACAACACCATTCCGACCCAGGAAGAGCAGGCGAAGGCGGCCTGGAGCGACGTCCTCAACCAGTACCAGCGCCGCGCCGATCTCATCCCCAACCTGGTCGAGACCGTGAAGGGTTATGCCGCGCATGAGGAGAAGACGCTCGAGGGCGTGGTCGAAGCGCGCGCCAAGGCGACGCAGGTGACCGTCACGCCCGACACGCTCACCGATCCCAACGCTTTCAAGGCATTCCAGGATAACCAGGCAGGGCTGACCAGCGCGCTTTCGCGCCTGCTTGCCGTGGTCGAGAACTACCCCGACCTCAAGGCCAACCAGAACTTCATGGCCCTGCAGGCCCAGCTCGAAGGCACCGAGAACCGCATCGCCGTCGCCCGCCGCGACTACATCGAGACCGTCCGCGTCTACAACACCTCGCTGAAGACCTTCCCCGCCATGCTCTGGAACACCTTCTGGTTCCGCAACCAGCCGTTCCAGAACTTCACCGTCGCCGAGGACAAGCTCGAAGCTCCCAAGGTCGATTTCGGCACCAAGCAAGGCGGTTGAGGACGGCAGACCTGCGGTAGGAAATGACCTTGAGCGCGGGCGCCTGGACACCCCCCTCTGGCCTGCCGGCCATCTCCCCCTCAAGGGGGGAGATCAGCCTGCCGCAACGCCTCGGCCAGCCGGGACAGATGGATGGCGAGCGCAGTGGTCGACATCGCCAATCTCCCCCCTTGAGGGGGAGATTGCCGGCATGCCAGAGGGGGGCGCTCAAGCACTGCCTGATGATCATCGGGGCATGGCTGATTCTGTCGCTACCATTCGCCGCCCTCGCGGCCGAACTCCCCGCACTCACCGGCCGCGTCGTCGACGACGCCGGGATCATCGACCCCGCGACTGAGGCTGAACTGGTCGCCAAGCTCGAGGCCTTCGAGAAGAAATCGTCCGACCAGATCGTCGTCGCAACCGTGCCCAGCCTCGACGGAGAGGAGATCGAGCCCTACGCCAATCGCCTGTTCCGCGCCTGGAAGCTCGGCCAGGCGGGTGAAGACAACGGGGTGCTGCTGGTCGTGGCGCCCAACGACAGGCGCATGCGCATCGAAGTCGGCTACGGCCTCGAAGGTTCGCTCACCGACCTGCACACCAAGCTCATCATCGAAAACACGATGGTGCCGGCATTCCGCGCCGGAGACTTCTCGGGCGGCATCTCCAAGGCGGTCGACGACATCGTGATGGTGATCGAGGGCGACGGCGCCGAGCTGGAAGCGCGGGCTAAGCGCAACGAACAGACCGGGCTCTCGGGCTGGAGCGAAGACGACATCATCTTCTTCGCATTCATCGCGCTGTGGGCCACGCTGTTCTTCGGCGGCATGGCGATGGCGGTGCTGCCGCGCATGTACGGCCGCAAGCTCGGCCCCGGCCGCTACGAATGGCTCGGCATGACCTTCAACTACAACCAGCGCTCCGGTGGCTCGTCGCGCGGCGGCTGGACCAGCGGCGGCGGTGGCTGGTCGGGTGGGGGTGGCGGGTGGTCGTCGGGGGGCGGAGGTTTCTCCGGTGGCGGTGGTTCGTCGGGCGGCGGCGGCTCGTCGGGAAGCTGGTAGGTACGACATGACGCAACCCACTCTCGATCCAGGCGACCACCAGCGCATCGCGGCAGCGATCCGCGACGCCGAATCCCGGACAGCCGGCGAGATCTATTGCGTAGTCGCCCACCGCAGCGACGGCTATTTCTCTGCCTCCGCCCTGGCTGCTACGCTCGGGATTCTCGTTGTCAGCCTCGCCTCCGCCTTTGCGCTCGAATACTGGTGGGTGGCGGTCCGGCTGCCGTATTTCGTAATCGTACAGATCCTCGCCGTAGCGGCCGCCTGCGCTCTCCTTTGGTGGCTTCCCGGCCTGCGCCTCTGGCTCGTGCCCAGCGCGCTGCTGTGGCGCGCAGCACACGCCAATGCGCTCAGGCAGTTCTATGCGCGCAACGTGCACCTGACGAGCGCGCGCACTGGCGTGCTCATCTTCGTCTCGCTCGCCGAGCGATACGCCGAAGTCGTCGCCGACGCCGGCATCAACGCCAAGGTAGGCCAAGCCGAGTGGGACGGCATCGTCGCCGACCTGATCGGACATGCGCGCGACAACCGCCTGGCAGACGGCTTCGTCTCTGCCGTCGCTGCCTCCGGCAACCTGCTCGCCACGCATTTTCCGCTCGGCGCGGGCGACGCCAACGAGCTCGACGACCACCTCGTGGAGATCTGAACACACATCGTTCCCGATTGTGTGAAAGCCCGCTCCGCCCGGCGGCGGACTCTTTGCAACGCCCGAAACGCGGTCTATGGTTAAGAAACCATGAACACGCTGACGATCGATATCAGGAAAGCCGAGATTCGCGATGCCGACGCCATCGCCGAGGTCCATCACGAGGCTTGGCGCGGCGCATATGCCGGCATCATCCCGCATCGCGCGCTGACCGCGATGATCAATCGTCGCGGCGGCGAATGGTGGGCCAACGCCATCCGCCGCGCCGCCACCGTGCTCGTCATCGAAATCGGCGGCAAGATCGCCGGCTACGCGACGCTGGGCCGCAACCGGGCCCGCGAGCTGAAGCAACAGGGCGAGATCTACGAACTCTATCTCCGTCCGGAATGCCAGGGCATCGGCCTTGGCACACGCCTGTTCTCCGCCGCGCGCCAGCGTCTTGCCGATCACGGCCTCAAGGGCATGGTGGTCTGGGCGCTCGAAGAAAACGAGAACGCGCTGGCCTTCTATTCGGGTGCCGGCGGCCGCGACATCGCCGAAGGCGTCGAGGTGTTCGACCAGAAGGCGCTCAGGAAGGTCGCTTTCGTCTGGGAGTGATCCCGGCGTTCACGCTCGTCTTTCGTCGCAATCAATATTGCATTGCACACGCGCTGCAACGCGGCTATCGGGGGGCACCTTAAATCTGGAGCTCACCCATGCGCATCGATGCCATTGCGATCGGCAAGAATCCACCCGAAGACGTCAACGTGATCATCGAGGTGCCGGTCGGCGGACAGCCGATCAAGTACGAGATGGACAAGGAAGCCGGCACGCTGGTGGTCGACCGCTTCCTCTACACCCCGATGCACTATCCGGGTAACTACGGTTTCGTTCCGCACACGCTTTCCGGCGACGGCGACCCGATCGACGTGCTGGTCTGCAACACGCGCCAGCTCGTCCCCGGCTGCGTCATCAACGTGCGCCCGATCGGCGTGCTGGTCATGGAAGACAATGCCGGCCAGGACGAGAAGGTCATCGCCGTGCCATCGCCCAAGCTGACCCGCCGCTACGAGAACGTCTTCAACCATACCGACCTGCCCGAGATCACCCTGCAGCAGATCGAGCACTTCTTCGAGCACTACAAGGACCTCGAGCCCGGCAAGTGGGTCAAGATCGGCGGCTGGCACGACGCCGACTACGCCAAGAAGATGATCGTCGAGGCCATCGAGCGCGCCAAGCAGCAGAAAGCCTGAGCTCCGGCCCGAGCCGGTAGCGAAACAACGAAATCGAGGGCGCGGTCGGCTATGCTGGCCGCGCCCTTTTTTTGCGGCTTCGGCCCATGATAGGTCAGGCTCTGGGCAGCGACGCACAGCGAGGCATAGCTATTCAGGAACTGCGGCGACTGCGATCGGTTCGAGCTCGTGCCGGTCCTGATCGAACTGGTCGGCCTCCGGCAACGGACTCAGCCACTGCTCGCGCCTCTTGACCCAGAGCTCATACCCCGGGGTAAGGCCGGTCGGGACTTCGTCCAGGCTGCCCAACGGCACTTCGGCCTCACCATCGCTGATCCACGCGACGCGGCCGCCGCAAGTCGTGCAGAAGCTCCGGTTGGCATAGGTGCTGGTATAGCCGGTCTGCTGTTCGAAGGCCTCCTCGGGCCAGACGGCATAGGCCGAAAATGGCGCGCCGCTGCTTTTCCTGCAGTCGGCGCAGTGGCAGATGCCCACCCGGAGCGGATCGCCTTTCACGCGAAACCTCACGCCGCGGCAAAGACAGCTTCCGGTCCGGACTTGCTGCGCAACAGCGTTCTGCATGGCAATTTTCCTTTGCGACCAAAAACGGCGGTGGCGGCTGGTTTGTTCCAGGTATTCCGAGAGCCAGCCTTGAAGCAATTCCCCTGGATGTCGATGCAGGCCCAGCGACGGCACGCCTTGCGCAGCGGCGGGTCAATCCCGGGCGAACGTCGCCATCGTCTTGGCCAGCGCCGCCGGATCGCCCGAAACGTGCACGGTCTTGAGCCGAGACGTGCCGCCAGCGACCACCGACACGGAATTTTTGGAAACGCCGAGTGCCTTGGCGAGCAGCTTCTCCAGCGCCGCGTTCGCCTCGCCCTTCTCCGGTACCGCGCGGACGCGGGCGGCGAGATGGCTGCGCCCGTCGGCCGACGCTTCGACACCGCCGATTGCATCCTTCGCCGACTTCGGCGTCAGCCTGACGAACAGATCGACGCCGTCGCCGCGTTCGCGGAAGAAGTCCGGCACGCCTGGATCAGATGACCATCGGCGCGATGGTGGTCAGGATGAACTGCCTGATGAAGAACAGCGCCAGAAGCAGGATGATCGGCGAGATGTCGATACCGCCGAGATCAGGCATGAAGCGCCGGATCGGCCTGAGCGCCGGCTCGGTCAGGCGGAACAGCATGTTGCCGATGGTGCCGACGAACTGGTTGCGCGGGTTGACCACGTTGAAGGCATAGAGCCACGAGAAGATCGCCGAGGCGATGATGATCCACCAGTAGAGGTCGAGGGCCAGGACGATCGTCTGAATGAGGGCGAGCATGCCGTTCTCCAATGAATTGCCGACATTTAGACACTGCACGCTTGAGCGGCAAGTCCCGGCTGGGGTGGACACGCGGGACGGCCGTCACGCGGAGGCCCGCGACCATCGCCCATTGGCTGCGGCGACAGCCATTGAGCGCTCCTTCTCCCTTGCCACGCGATGGTCTCATTCAGCTTGAGTGCGAGCCCGGTTAAATCCAGCTCCCGCCGAAACCGTCGCTTGACACGAGCCGCGTGCAGCCAATAAATGCGCCATCCGCTGGACGGGGCTGTAGCTCAGCTGGGAGAGCGCGTCGTTCGCAATGACGAGGTCAGGGGTTCGATCCCCCTCAGCTCCACCAG
>VFQM010001298.1_pt1 | contig 22415 bp, 21 predicted proteins | sample 3512391 | NCBI WGS metagenome assembly VFQM01 (sample SAMN10412369, study PRJNA504923) | tailings metagenome | isolation source: Replicate 1 from Balatoc abandoned mine | place: Philippines | reverse complement strand
TCCTCGATCTGCACGCGGATTTGCTTGACACGGGCCTCGATGGCCGCGCTCTGGCCTGCGCCGTCGATCACGGTGGTGTTCTCTTTGCCGATCTCGATACGCTTGGCCTGGCCGAGGTCGTTCAGCGTGACCTTCTCGAGGGTCAGGCCGACTTCTTCAGCGATCACCTGGCCGCCGGTCAGGATCGCGATGTCTTCCAGCATCGCCTTGCGACGGTCGCCGAAGCCCGGAGCCTTGACGGCGCAGGTCTTCAGGATGCCGCGGATGTTGTTCACGACCAGGGTCGCCAGCGCTTCGCCTTCGATGTCTTCGGCAATGATCAGCAGCGGACGGCCGGCTTTCGCGACTTGCTCGAGCACCGGCAGCAGATCACGGATGTTCGAGATCTTCTTGTCGTACAGCAGGATGAACGGATTGTCGAGCAGGGCGACCTGCTTGTCCGGGTTGTTGATGAAGTACGGCGACAGGTAGCCGCGATCGAACTGCATGCCCTCGACGATCTCGAGCTCGTCGTTCAGCGACTTGCCGTCTTCGACGGTGATCACGCCTTCCTTGCCGACCTTCTCCATCGCCTCGGCGATGCGCTCGCCGATCGAGGTGTCGGAGTTGGCCGAGATCGAGCCGACCTGGGCGATTTCTTTCGAAGTCGTGCAGGGCTTGGCGATGTTCTTCAGTTCTTCGACGGTGGCGGTGACAGCCTTGTCGATGCCGCGCTTGAGGTCCATCGGGTTCATGCCGGCGGCCACGTACTTCATGCCTTCGCGCACGATGGCCTGGGCCAGCACGGTCGCGGTGGTGGTGCCGTCACCGGCGTTGTCGGAGGTCTTGGACGCGACTTCCTTGACCATCTGCGCGCCCATGTTCATCAGCTTGTCTTTGAGTTCGATCTCTTTCGCGACCGACACGCCGTCCTTGGTGACGGTCGGTGCGCCGAAAGAGCGCTCGAGCACGACGTTGCGGCCTTTCGGGCCCAGGGTGACTTTCACTGCGTTGGCGAGGATGTTCACGCCTTCGACCATCTTGGCGCGCGCGCTGTCGCCAAACACTACGTCTTTTGCTGCCATGTTGATTACTCCTTCAAGTGTTCTGAAAAATGCTTGTCCGGTACTGAGTCACGCGGTCATCCCGGCTTTGGCGAGGCTGCGTTTTCGCCGGAATGACGGCGGTGGCAGGGCTGCGCTGGTTCCTGACTTTTGCGGAACTGCATTATTGTCAGGATGAACTCAACCGCCCTGCGCGCGCGGAACGACTCGGGATCCAGACTTTCGTCAGGATGACCTGAGCCGCCCTGCGGGCGCCTCAGGTCACTTCTTTTCGACGATGGCCATGATGTCGTCCTCGCGCATCACGAGGACTTCTTCGCCGTCGACCTTGACGGTCTGGCCAGAATATTTGCCGAACAGCACGCGGTCGCCGACTTTGACGTCGAGCGGGCGCACTTTGCCGTCTTCGAGGATTTTGCCGTTGCCGACAGCGACCACTTCACCCTGGTCCGGCTTTTCAGCGGCGGCGTCCGGCAGCACGATGCCCGATGCGGTTTTGGTTTCCTGTTCGAGGCGCTTTACCACGACACGGTCATGCAGGGGACGAATGCTCATACGTACTCCTTGAAAACAGTTAAAAAACAGAGGGTTATTTGCAGCTGCCGCCGGTTGCCCGGGTTTTTCCGGATCGCCGGCCGCACTACATGAAACATCGGCCGGAGAAATTGTTAGCACTCTCCGTTGGCGAGTGCCAAGTATAGGGATGGGTCTGGCGATTTTCAAGAATCCCAACGGGAAAACTTTTCTCGGGGCTGCGCCAATGATTGCCAATTTGAGAATTCGCAAGTCAGTCCGGGAGCACCGTCGCCCTCCCGGGCTATCATCGGCCAATGGACACGCTGGAGACAATCATCATTCCCCGCACCCGCGATCTGGGGGACGGATTCGAAGTCCGGCGTGCGCTGCCCGCGGCCGAGCGCCGGATGGTCGGCCCGTTTGTCTTTTTCGACCAGATGGGCCCGGCGCTCCTGAGGCCCGGCATCGGGCTGGACGTGCGGCCTCATCCGCACATCGGCCTTGCGACGGTCACCTGGCTGCTGGAGGGCGAGATCTTGCATCGCGACAGCCTCGGCAGCGTGCAGCCCATCCGTCCCGGCGAAGTGAACTGGATGACGGCAGGTCGAGGCATCGTCCATTCCGAGCGCAGCGACGATAGGCAGAGACAGCAGCAATCGTCCTTGTTTGGGCTGCAGTGCTGGGTCGCGCTGCCGCATGCCGATGAGGAATGCGAGCCCGACTTCACCCATGTCAAGGCAGATGCGCTGCCACGCAGCGACGGCGATGGCGTGCGCGCCGTGCTGGTCGCCGGCAGTTATCAGGGGCTGCACGCACCCTTGCCGACTCGTTCACCGCTGTTTTACATGGAACTGGTGCTGCAGCCGCATGCCCGCTTCCACATGCCGGCCGAATATGACGAACAGGCGCTCTATATCGTGCGCGGCGCACTGGACTTGGGGAGCGACGGCATCCACGGTGCCGGCCAGTTGCTGGTGACTCGGCGCGGCGCGGCGCTCACGCTGCAGGCGGGCGCGGACGGTGCTGTCGTGATGCTGCTGGGCGGAGAACCGATGGACGGACCGCGCCATCTGGTCTGGAATTTCGTGGCCAGCAGCGCCGACCGTATCGAGCAGGCGAAGCGCGACTGGCTGGAAAACCGCTTTGCGCCGGTGGCAGGAGATCCGGAATTCATTCCGCTGCCGGACAATCTGCGGCCGGTCGATTACCCGTAGCCGGCGTTCTGCCAGACGAGTCGCGCAGCGCCCAGATCGGCCAGTGCGCTGCCGACCGATTTGAACAGTGTCAGCTCGTCCCGTCCGCATCGGCCGGGATGTTCACTGCGCACCAGCGTCGCCAGCTCGGCCAGCACCGCACCGGTACTGATCACGCCGGCGGCAATCGGCTGCAGCAAGTCGCCGGCTTCGGCCAGCGCACCTTCCCGGGTGTCGACGAACAGCGACGCCGACGCGACCAGCGCATCGTCCGCCTCGCGCATATCGGGCCGGAAGCCGCCGACCAGGTCGACATGCGTGCCGGCACGCACGCCGTCCGCTCGCACCAGAGGCTCGGTGCTGGTTGTGGCACAGCAGATGATGTCCGCATTACTGCAGCCCGCATCGAGATCGGCGACTGCCCCCAGCCCGACGTGCTCCGGCAGGCCGGCCGTACGCATGCGCTGCATCGCTGCCTGCACGCGCAGCGGGTCGCGTCCCCAGACCAGCACCTGCCGGATATCACGGACCGCGCAATGTGCGACCGCCATCTCCGGCGCGAGGCGGCCATTGCCGACCACCAGCAGCGTACGGCTGTCCTCGCGCGACAGGAAACGCGACGCGAGCGCGGAGACGGCAGCGGTACGACGCAGCGTGAGTTCCTCGCCGTCCATCAGCGCCAGCGGCACCCCGCTGAGTGCGTCCAGCAGAATGTACAGGGCATTCACCGTCGCCTGCCCTCGCGTGCGATTGCCCGGCGCCACCGTGACCAGCTTCACGCCGATCTCCCGATTTGCTTCCCACGCCGGCATCAGCAGCAGTGACACGCTATCCGGCAGCGCGTGCGCATGACGCTTCGGCGAGACTGCGGCGCCGTGCAAGGTCTCGCCGAGCGCATCGATCAGCGCGGGATAAGGCAGGCACCGGCGGATTTGGCCGGCGCCAATGAAGGGGAGAGTAGTCACAGTGTCCATGGCCGATGGAGCGTAGGCAGTTGCGCCGCCGGAGTCAACCGCTCGCATGGGATAATCCGACGCACTTGAGGAGCGTCGATGCGGTCCGTTCAACTGTCCTTTTACGCCCTGCGGTCCTTGTCGGGACTGCTGCTTGCCACGCTGCTGCTGGCTGGCTGCGCGGGACTGCGCGGCGAGCGCCAGGCTGCCGGGTTGCCGCCCGAGGTCGCCGCTGCGTTTGCACAGGCCGGCGTGCCCACCGATGCCGTCGCAGTCGATGTGCGCGCTGCGGAAGGCGGACCGGCGCTGCTCGAGCTCAACGCCGCGCGCGCGTTCCAGCCTGCGTCGATCATGAAACTCGTCACCACGCAGGCAGCCCTGGAGTTGCTTGGGCCCGGCCATCGCTGGATCACGCGGGTGCACCTGGCCGGCCCGCTGCAGGACGGCGTACTGGACGGCAGCCTGGTGATCGAAGGCAGCGGCGACCCGCGGCTTGCACATGAAGACCTGTGGCGCCTGCTGTCGCGGCTGCGCTCGCTCGGCGTGCGGGACATTCGCGGCGATCTGGTCATCGACGCCTCCTTGTTCGCACCGGCACCGGCAGACTTCGCTGCGTTCGACGGCCGCCCTGAACGCGCGTACAACGCGCCGCCGGATGCGCTGCTGCTGGATGGGAAGGCGCTCACTGTGCGCATGCTGCCGGGGGCGCTCGGCCAGCCGGTCCTTCTCGCGGTCCAGCCGCCGCTGCATGGCTTCCTTGTCGAACCGCCGCTGGCGGCCGACGGCCCGTGCGAGAACCTGCGTGAACGCCTGCAGCCGCAATGGAGCATCCAGGGACTGCGCTTCGCCGGCGACTACCCGCTGTCTTGCGGAGAGCGCGATCTTGGCTTCCACTTGCATACGCTGGATCCGGCGGCCTATGTGGATGCGGTGTTCCGCGCGCTCTGGACGCAGCTGGGCGGCACCCTTGCCGGCGGCACCGTCGCCGGCCGCGCGCCGGCCGGTAGCGTGGAGTTCGCACAGTGGGTATCGGCGCCGCTGTCGGAACAGATCCGCGACATCAACAAACACAGCAGCAACCCGATGGCGCGCAACCTGCTCCTGTCGCTGGTCGCCGAACGCGGCGCGGCACCGGCCACGCCCGAGGCCGCTGTACTGCGCGTCGCCAGCTGGCTCACTGCGGCCGGCATCGACGCGCGTACGCTGGTGCTGGAAAACGGATCGGGACTGTCGCGCAGCGAGCGGGCGTCGGCTGCGCTGCTGGCCTCGCTGTTGCAGCGTGCGTGGCGGCAGCCGACGATGCCGGAATTCGTGGCCTCGCTACCGGTGGCGGGTATCGATGGCACGATGGCGCGCCGTTTTGCCGTATCGCCGCTCAAGGGCAGGGCGCACCTGAAAACCGGCAGCCTGGCCAATGTCGCCAGCATTGCCGGCTATGTGACCGCGCGTTCGGGCCGCCGCATCGTTGTGGTAAGCCTGGTCAATCATGCGCGGGCTGCGGAAGCGCGCGCCGCCTTCGACCAGCTGATCGACTGGGTGTATCGCAGCTACTGATCCTGCCGGCGCGGTCCCAGCACGGTCGACATCGCGCCGAGAATCAGCAGCATTGCGACATAGTCCTGCCACTGCGGCGTCTCGCCCAGCATCCATGCGCCGGAGAAGGTGCCGATCACCGGGATCAGCATCACCGACAGGCTGGACATCACCGGCGGCAGCAGCCGCGCCAGCCGGAACCACACCACATGCGCAAAGCCGAATATGATCGCCGCGTTATAGGCGATCGCTGCCCACTCGACCGCATTCGGCCAGTGCCATTCACTGTATTCGAGCAGCAGCGACAGCACGCACATCACGCTGGTGGTCAGCGCCAGCATCCAGAAGGTCAGGGAAATGGTCGGCATTTCGAGCCGGGTGCGCTTCATCAGCACGGTGCCGAAGCCCCAGCTGGCAGCCGCAGCCAGTACCAGCAATGTGCCCAGCGGCTGGCCGGACATCTGGCTGAACTCGCTCGACAGCAGCAGGGCGGCGCCGCTCATGGCGAGCACGATGCCGAGCAGCGCGCGGGCGCTGATGCGGTCGCCGAAGAAAATCAGTCCCGACAGCACCGCCCATGCAGGCATCGTATAGCCGAGTATCGCCGCGCGTCCGGACGACAGCAGCTTGACGCCGGTGATCACCAGCGCATGCCAGATCAGCATGTTCGGTATCGCCAGCCGGATCACCGTCAGCGCCGAGCCGGCCGGCACTTTCAGTGACGCGCCCTGCATGCGGGCCGCGATGCCGATGACGATCAGCCCGCCGACCATCGACAGCATGCGGAAGGTGAGTGGCGGGAATTCGCGCACGCCAAGCTTCATCACGGGCCAGTTCACGCCCCATGACAGGATCAGCAATGCGAGCAGCAGATAGTCTTTGCGGGTCAGGCGATGCATGGGGCGGCACGATAGCACGACGGGCTACAATGCGGCTGTTGCGAATTCTGAACCTGGACTTGCGTGAAATTCCTCGACAAACTCGGCGCGGCGACCGCCCGCAATGACTCCCTGCTGTGCGTCGGGCTCGATCCCGACATGGCGAAATTTCCGGCGCAGCTGCAGGGCCGGCCAAATGCGATCTTCGCCTTCTGCAAGGCCATCATCGACGCTACGGCCGATCTGGCCTGTGCGTTCAAGCCGCAGATCGCGTATTTCGCCGCGCTTGGGGCCGAGGACCAGCTGCAGGCCATCTGCGACTACCTGCGCAGCGCTTACCCGCACATTCCCATCGTGCTGGATGCCAAGCGCGGCGATATCGGTGCTACCGCCGAGCAGTATGCGCGCGAGGCCTTCGAGCGCTACGGCGCCGATGCGGTTACGGTCAACCCCTACATGGGCTTCGACTCGGTCGAGCCGTATCTTCAGTGGCAGGACCGCGGCGTGATCGTGCTGTGCCGCACGTCGAACCCCGGCGGTTCCGACTTGCAGTTCCTGCAGGTCGACGGCAAGCCGCTGTACCAGCATGTGGCGCGCCTGGTCGCAGAGCAGTGGAACCGCAACGGCCAGTGCGGACTGGTGGTCGGCGCGACTTTCCCGCAGGAGATCGCCGCAGTGCGCGCGATCGTCGGCGACATGCCGCTGCTGGTGCCGGGCATCGGTGCGCAGGGCGGGGACGTCGAGGCGACTGTCCGCGCCGGCCAGACGGCCGCCGGTGCCGGCATGATGATCAACTCGTCGCGCGCGATCCTGTATGCGAAACCCGAGGCGGGCGAGGCATTTGCCGACGCGGCCGCACGAGTAGCGCGCGAGACGAGGGACACGATCAATGCATTCCGCCAGCGTTGAAATGATGTAAGCCACCGGGCCTCGGCGCAGGCCGATGTTCCCCTGCAGGAAAGACCGCCGCACCCGGAGGCCGGCGGCGATGCGGCCGTGCGCACGAGCCACGAGGCGACCCGACGCGGTCAGGCCCGCTGCAGCACCTTCAGCAATCCTCGCAGCGCATGCTCGGCCGTCTGCAGGCGCACTGCATGCCGGTCGCCCTGGAATACCAGCCGCTCGGTGCAGACCGAGGTTCCGCAAGCCCAGCCAAAGCAGACCGTGCCGACCGGCTTGCCCGGCACCGCACCTGCCGGTCCGGCGATGCCGGTGGTCGACAGCGTGATGTGCGCATCGGTGTTAGCCAGCGCGCCCTTGTCCATCGCACCGGCCACCTCTTCGCTGACTGCACCGAACTGCGCGATCAGTGCGGCCGGCACGTCGAGCAGTTCGGTCTTGGACGAATTCGAATACGTGACAAAGCCGCAGTCGAACCATTCCGAGGATCCTGCGATGTCGGTGATGGCCTGCGAGATGCCGCCGCCGGTGACCGACTCTGCGGTTGCCAGCAGCCAGCGCCGCTGCTTCAGTGCTTCCCCGACCTGTTCCGCAAGCTCGGCCAGCGGGAGTTCAACTGTTGTCCCCATGGAAGCCTCCTTGTGATTTTTGCAGGCTTTCAGGTTTTCACAGGAAGCGCCACAGCGCAAGAGCCAGCAGCGTGAAAAACGCAGCGAGCATGTCGTCCGCCATCACGCCGAAGCCGCGCTTGAAGCGCCGCTCGAACTGGCGGATCGGCGGCGGTTTGGCCATGTCCAGTACGCGAAACAGCAGCACTGCGATCAGTTCGGCCGCGAAGCTGGTCGGCGTGACGAACAGCAAGACCACCCAGATTGCGACGATCTCGTCCCATACCATCGCGCCATGGTCGGGCACACCCAGCGCCTGCCCGGTGCGGTCGCAGGCCCAGATGCCGACAATGAAGCCGGCTACGATCAGCACGCCCCAGGTCAGCGGCGTGAACACCGCAGGCCAGCGCACGGACAGCGCATGGAAGCACAGCCAGCCGAACAGCGTGCCCATGGTGCCCGGCACCACGCGCGACAGGCCGCTGCCGAAGCCGAGCGCCAGCAAGTGCGCGGGATGCGACAGCATGAAGCTGGCGTTCGGACGGATCGGGCGGCGGGGCAGCGCGGCCTGGGGCGGGGAGGTGGTCATTCTTCAGCGAAATGGTCAAACGAACGGGAAGGGAGCGACATTGCGCGGCCGCCTGCATCGACGAGGTGCAGACCCGGCTCGCGCACGATGTGCCCGATGCGGGTAACCGGCACGCCGGTACGGCGCGCGGCGTCCAGCACGGCATCATGCCGCTCGCGCGGCGCGGTGAAGCAAAGCTCGTAATCGTCGCCGCCATTGAGCGCGAACGCGAGTTGCATGCGCGGGGGCTGAGCGCGCAGCACGCCGCCGACCGGCACCGCTTCCGCGTCCACCATCGCACCGACGCCCGAGCGCTCGAGAATGTGCGCGAGGTCGCCCAGCAAGCCGTCCGACACATCGAGCGCCGCACTGGCGATGCCGCGCAGCGCCAGTCCGAGCGCGAGGCGCGGCTGCGGCCGGTGCAGGCGGGCGGCAGCCGCGTCCGGCAACGGGTCGATCGCCAGCCGGCCATACAGCACCTCGACCGCCAGCCGCGCGTCGCCAAGTTCGCCGGACACCCAGATCTCGTCCTCCGGCTGGGCGCCGTCGCGCCGCAGCGCGTCGCCGGACACGACGCTGCCGAGTACAGTGATGCACAAATTGAGCGGACCGCGAGTGGTGTCGCCGCCGACCAGCGGGATGCCGTGCGCATCGGCCAGCGCCAGCAGGCCGCGCGAGAACGGCGCCAGCCAGTTTTCGTCAGCTGCCGGCAGCGCCAGCGCCAGCGTGAAGGCCAGCGGACGCGCGCCCATGGCCGCGAGATCCGACAGGTTCACCGCCAGTGCCTTGTGCCCGAGCGCTTCCGGGTCGGCGCCAGGGAAAAAGTGGCGGCCCTCGACCAGCATGTCGGTCGACACTGCAAGCGCCTCGCCAGCCGGCGGGGCCAGCAGTGCGCAATCGTCGCCGACGCCGAGCAGCACCGAGCCGCCGGCGCGCGCCGGCCGGGTGAAATGGCGCGCGATCAATTCGAATTCCGTGGGCATGGCCGGCATTGTACAGAAGGCACTTTTCAGTCAAGACTCAATTGACTGCAGCGCACAGCAGCGGCTCCGGAAGGGAGTGTTTGGTCTGATAAAATCCTCCGCTTCCCGTTTAGTCAGCCAGCTTCAAGGAGACGCTGCCCAGCATGGATTCCGATAACACGCAAGAACAGGTGCGCCAGCAGTTCCGGCAGGCAGCGCTCGAGTACCACGAGTTCCCCAAACCCGGCAAAATCAGCGTCACGCCGACCAAGCAGCTGACCAACCAGCGCGACCTCGCGCTCGCCTACTCGCCGGGAGTTGCGGCGGCCTGCGAAGAGATCGCCGCCGATCCCGCCAATGCATTCCGCTACACCGCGCGCGGCAACCTGGTGGCCGTCATCACCAATGGCACGGCGGTGCTCGGCCTCGGCAACATCGGCCCGCTGGCCGCCAAGCCGGTGATGGAAGGCAAGGGCGTGCTGTTCAAGAAATTCGCCGGCATCGATGTGTTTGACATCGAGATTAACGAAACCGACCCCGACAAGCTGTGCGACATCATCGCCGCGCTCGAGCCTACGTTCGGCGGCGTGAACCTCGAGGACATCAAGGCGCCCGAGTGCTTCTACATTGAGCGCAAGCTGCGCGACCGGATGAAGATCCCGGTCTTCCATGACGACCAGCACGGCACCGCGATCATCGTCGGCGCCGCGATCCTGAACGGCCTGAAGGTGGTCGGCAAGGACATCAAGCAGTGCAAGCTGGTGGTGTCCGGCGCCGGCGCGGCCGCGCTGGCCTGCCTGGATCTGATCGTCGACCTCGGCTTCCCGATCGAGAACATTACCGTCACCGACCTCGCGGGCGTCGTCTACAAGGGCCGCACCGAGCTGATGGATCCGGACAAGGAGCGCTTTGCGCAGGAAACCGGCGCACGTACGCTGGCGGAAGTGATCCCCGGCGCCGACATCTTCCTCGGCCTGTCGGCCGGCGGCGTGCTCAAGCCCGACATGGTGCGCCAGATGGCCGCGCGCCCGCTGGTGCTGGCGCTGGCCAACCCGACGCCCGAGATCCTGCCCGAGGAAGTACGCGCAGTACGCGACGATGCCGTGATCGCAACCGGCCGCTCGGACTATCCGAACCAGGTCAACAACGTCCTGTGCTTTCCGTACATTTTCCGCGGTGCGCTCGACTGCGGTGCGACCACGATCACCCGCGAAATGGAAATCGCCGCGGTGCACGCGATCGCCGAGCTCGCGCAGGCCGAGCAATCTGACGTGGTGGCCACGACCTATGGCGTCACCAACCTGTCTTTCGGCCCCGAATACCTGATACCGAAGCCCTTCGATCCGCGCCTGATGCTGAAGATCGCGCCGGCGGTGGCGCGCGCTGCCGAACAGTCCGGCGTCGCGCTGCGCCCGATCCAGGATGTGGCGGCCTACATGGACCGGCTGCAGCAGTTCGTCTACCACAGCGGCAGCTTCATGAAGCCGGTGTTTGCGATCGCGAAGAAGGCGCCGGCCGCGAAGAAGCGCATCCTGTTCGCCGAGGGCGAGGAAGAGCGCGTGCTGCGTGCGGTACAGGTGGTGATCGACGAGGGACTGGCCAAGCCTATCCTGATCGGACGCCCGGCAGTGCTCGCCCAGCGCATCCAGCGCTACGGGCTGCGCATCCGTCCCGAGATCGATTTCGAGATCATCAATCCCGAGCACGACGAGCGCTATCGCTCGTACTGGGAGACCTTCCTGCAGATGGGCCGTCGGCGCGGCGTGACCGAGCAGTGGGCCAAGCTGGAAATGCGTCGCCGGCACACGCTGATCGGCTCGATGGCGATCCACAAGGGCGATGCCGACGGCATGATCTGCGGCACCTACGGCAGCACCGACCTGCACCTGCACTACATCGACATGGTGCTGGGCAAGCGCGCCGGCGTGAACACCTATGCGGCGATGAATGCGCTGGTGCTGCAGGATCGGCAAGTCGTGCTGGTGGACACCCATGTGAACGAGAACCCGACTGCCGAGCAGCTGGCCGAGATCACGATCATGGCCGCCGAGGAGATGAAGCGCTTTGGCCTGCATCCGCGCGCCGCACTGCTGTCGCACTCGAACTTCGGCAGCAGCAACAGTGCGTCGGCGCAGAAGATGCGCGACGCACTGGCAATGATCCGCGAGCACGCGCCCGACCTCGAGGTGGATGGCGAGATGCACGGCGATACCGCGCTCGATGCCCACCTGTTGAAGTCGACCATGCCGGACACGCTGCTCAAGGGCGACGCGAACCTGCTGGTGATGCCGAACATCGATGCGGCCAACATTGCGTACAACCTGCTCAAGGTGGCCGCCGGCAACGGCGTGGCGATCGGCCCGGTGCTGCTCGGCTGCGCGCGTCCGGTGCACATCCTCACGCCGTCGGCCACTGTGCGACGCATTGTCAACATGACGGCGCTGGCCGTGGTGGACGCAGTACAGCGCTGATCCGGTCGTAGTCGCAAAAGCAAGCCGCCGTTCCCGCGAGGGGCGGCGGCTTTTTCATCGGGGCGGGCGGGTACAATACGCGCGCACGCGGGAACCCGCTGTACAGGCGCCCGTCGCTTCACGCCATCCCGAGAGGACACGTATTTGAATGGCATCCCGCTCGCCGTCGACCTCGACGGCACGCTGATACAAACCGACACCCTGCACGAGGCGGCGCTGCGCGCGCTGCGCGAGCGGCCATTGACGCTGCTCAGGCTGCCGCTGTGGCTGGCCCGGGGGAAGGCAGCGGTCAAGCAGCAGCTGGCCGGCCTGTCGCGCTTCGATCCGTCCGTGCTGCCGTACAACCAGCCGCTGCTCGAGTGGCTGAAAGAGCAGCGTGCCGCCGGTCGCCGACTGATCCTGTGCACTGCGGCTGATCGCAGCATCGCCGACGCAGTCGCCGAACACCTTGGCATTTTCGATGAGGTGCTGGCCAGCGACGGCCAGACCAACCTCGGCGGCGCGCGCAAGGCCGAGGCGCTGGAGCGTCGTTTCGGGGCCGGCGGCTTCGACTACGCAGGCAATGCGCGTACCGACCTGAAAGTCTGGTCGCGCGCGCGCAAGGCGGTAGTGGTGAATGCGCCGGACTCGGTCAGCCGGGCCGCACGGCAGGTCAGCGAAGTGGGCCGGACTTTTGCAGCAGAACCGGCCGGCCCCGGCACGCTGGCGCGCGTGCTGCGCATGCACCAGTGGGCGAAGAACCTGTTGCTGTTCATGGCGCCGCTGGCCGCGCATATCCTGCCGGACGCCGATCTGGCCGTGTCGCTGGTCCTTGCCTTTTGCGCGTTCAGCCTGTGCGCGTCGGCTGTCTACGTTGCCAACGACCTGCTCGACCTCGACAGCGATCGCCACCATCCGCGCAAGCGCCGGCGACCGTTTGCGTCCGGCCGTGTGCCGGTGGCGGCAGGCGTTTTACTTGCTCCGCTATTGCTGGCGGGTGCCTTGCTGCTCGCATTCCAGGTCGGCATCGCCTTTGTCGGCTGGCTGCTCGTCTACTTCGCGCTGACCTGTGCCTATTCATGGGGACTGAAGCGGCTGGTGATCATCGACTGCCTGGTACTGGCGATGCTGTACACCATGCGCATTATTGCCGGCGCGGCCGCGGCCGACATTCCGCTGTCGTTCTGGCTGCTTGCGTTTTCGGCGTTCCTGTTCCTGTCACTGGCCTTCGTCAAGCGCTATGCGGAGCTCGAAGTGCAGGCCGGCATCGGTCGCGAGCGCGCACACGGCCGCGGCTATCTGACCTCTGATGCGCCGCTGGTGCAAAGCCTCGGCGTGATGTCCGGCTTTGCCGCGGTGGTCGTTCTCGCGCTGTACCTGAACAGCGACTCGGTGCTGCGGCTCTACCATTCGCCCGAGTTCATGTGGTGTGCGGTGCCGGTAATGCTGTTCTGGGTCAGCTGGATCTGGATGAAGGCGCACCGCGGGCAGATGCATGACGATCCGCTGCTGTTTGCGCTGCGCGACCGGGCCAGCCTTGCTGCCGGCGTGCTGTTCTTCGCCGTGCTGATGCTCGGTTCCCGGGGCTGGGCATGGTAGCGATCGGCGCGTGGGGACGGCTTGGCCGTCACGAGCACCGGCTGCAGGCACTGTCGGACCGCGTGCGCGTACCCGCCCAGCTGGCCGCGCAGCAGCCCGGGCTCGCGTACGGCATGGGACGCAGCTACGGCGACGTCTGCCTGAATCCGGGCGGGCTGCTGTGGAATACGACCACGCTCGACCGCTTCATTGCGTTTGACGAAGCGCAGGGCCTGCTGCGCTGCGAGGCCGGCGTGCTCCTGCGCGACATCCAGCGGCTGTGCGTGCCGCGCGGCTGGATGCTGCCGGTGGTGCCGGGCACCCAGCTGGTGACGGTGGGCGGCGCGATCGCGAACGATATCCATGGCAAGAACCACCATTGTGCAGGCAGCTTCGGCGACCACCTGCAGGCCTTCACGCTGGCGCGCACCGATGGCAGCAGCACGCGCTGCATGCCCGGGCAGCCGCTGTTCGCTGCGACTGTCGGCGGGCTGGGCCTGACCGGCGTGATCGTGGATGCCGAAATCCGGCTGCGGCGCGTGCCCGGGCCGTGGCTGACGGTCGAGACCCGGCCCTACCGCGACCTGCCGGAGTTTTTCGATCTGGCCGATGCCGCCGAGGCGGACTGGGAGCACACCGTGTCCTGGATCGATTGCCTGAACCCGGCCGGCCGCGGCATCTTCATGCGTGCCAACCCGGTCGATGCGGCGCTGCGCGAGCCGGCTGTACGACCGAACCGGCGCGTGCCTGTCGAGCCGCCGCTGTCGCTGGTGAACCGCTGGTCGCTGCGCGCGTTCAATGCCGGCTATTACGCGCTCAAGCGCGCGCGCTCGACCAGCGTCCAGCACTACGAAGCCTTTTTCCATCCGCTCGATGGCCTGCTCGACTGGAACCGCATCTACGGTCCGCGCGGCTTCTACCAGTACCAGTGCGTCCTGCCGCGCGCGAGCGGCCGCCTCGGTGTGCAGGCGATGCTCGAGACGATTGCGAAGTCCGGCATGGGCTCTTTCCTCGCGGTGCTCAAGACTTTCGGCGAACGCGAACCGGTCGGCATGCTGAGCTTCGCACGGCCCGGGGTTACGCTGGCGCTGGATTTCCCCAACGAGGGCGAACGTACCGCGCGGCTGTTTGCGTCGCTCGACGCCATCGTCGCCGAGACCGTCGGCCGGCTGTACGCGGCGAAAGATGCGCGCATGCCGCGCGCGCTGTTCGAGGCAGGTTATCCGCGGCTGCAGGAATTTCTGCCGCACCGCGACCCCGGCATCAGTTCGGCGCTGTCGCGCCGGCTGCTCGGGTCATGAAAGGAACGACAACACTAATGCAGAGAATCGTGATCATCGGCGCCAGCTCGGCCATCGCCGAGCATTGCGCGCGGCTGTGGGCACGCGAGCCGGTCGCGCTGGTGCTGGTGGGCCGCGAACTGGCACGCGTGCAGCGGGTTGCGGACGACCTGCGCGTGCGCAGCCCGCAGTCGAGCGTGCAGCCAGTTCAGGCCGACTTCGCCGATCCGGCGGCGATTGCCGCGCTGGCGTCCCGGCTGGCCGCCGAAGGCCGGATCGATATCGTGCTGGTCGCGCACGGCAGCCTGCCCGAGCAGGCCGCCTGCCAGCAGGATCTGGCAGCCGCGCAGCAGGCGCTGCTAATCAACGGCGTATCGCCGGCCCTGTTCGCCGAGGCCTTCGCAGCCGCAATGCAGGGCACCGGCGGCACGATCGCCGTGATCGGCTCGGTTGCCGGCGACCGCGGCCGCAAGACCAACTACGTCTACGGCGCGGCCAAGGGCCTGCTCGACCGCTACCTGCAGGGCATGCAGCACCGCTTCGAGGGCAGCCGCCTGCGTCTGGTGCTCGTCAAGCCCGGCCCGACAGCGACACCGATGACGGCCCACCTGCCGCCACGCGGACTGGCGCCGGTCGCCACGGTCGCACAGTGCATCGTCGACGGCGTGGCCGCCGGCCGACCGGTCATCTATGCGCCCGCAAAATGGCGGCTGATCATGCTGGTGATCCGGCACCTGCCGCGCTTCATCTTCCACAAGCTGAACATCTGAATGGACACTGACAAGCGATCGCAGAAAATCCTGCTGCCCGGCGGTGCCGGCCTGGTAGGCCAGAACCTGGTCGCACGCCTGAAGGCGCGCGGCTACGGCAACCTGGTGGTACTCGACAAGCACCGCGCCAACCTCGAGGTGCTGCGCGGCATGCATCCGGAGCTGACCATTGAGTACGCCGACCTCGCCGAGCGTGGCGACTGGGAGCGCCACTTCGCCGACGCGCATGCGGTCGTTATGCTGCAGGCGCAGATCGGCGGCAACGACTATGTCGACTTCGAGCGCAACAACCTCGACTCGACCCGGCATGTGCTCGACGCGATCCGCGCCGGAAAGGTGGCGCAGCTGGTGCACATCAGTTCGTCGGTGGTCGAATCGGTGGCCGACGACTACTACACCAACACCAAGAAGGCACAGGAACAGATGGTGCTGGACAGCGGCATTCGCTGCCCGGTGCTGCGCCCGACGCTGATGTTCGGCTGGTTCGACCGCAAGCACCTCGGCTGGCTGTCGCGCTTCATGCAGAAAGTCCCGGTATTCCCGGTGCCGGGCGACGGTCGCTACATGCGCCAGCCTTTGTATGTCGGCGACTTCTGCAACATCATCATCAGCTGCATCGAGAACCGGATCAGCGAAGGCGTATTCAACATTTCCGGTCATGAGCAGGTCGATTACATCGACATCATCCGCGAGATCCGGCGCGCGACCGGCGCGCGCAGCCTGATCGTTAACATTCCCTACGGTCTGTTCCACGCGCTGCTCTGGCTGTGGGGAAGGTTCGATCGCAACCCGCCGTTCACCACCCAGCAGCTGGCTGCGCTGGTGGCGCGCGACGAGTTCGAGGTGATCGACTGGCCGCGCATTTTCGGTGTGCGCAGCACGCCGTTCGCCGAGGCGATCCGCGAGACTTTCTGCGACCCGACCTACGGCCGCGTCGTGCTGGAGTTCTGATGGCGGCGCCGAACCAGAGGATAGCGGTGCTCGGCGCCGGCCCGATGGGCCTGGCCGTGGCCTACCAGCTGGCGCGCGACGGCCATCGTCCGGTAGTGTTCGAGGCCGACGACCGGGTCGGCGGCATGACCGCCTGCTTTGACTTCAATGGCCTCGCCATCGAGCGCTACTACCATTTTCATTGCACGTCCGACCACGCATTCCTGCAGGTGCTGGACGAGCTCGGTATCGCCGACCGCATGCGCTGGGTCGAGACGAAGATGGGCTACTGGTACCAGCGCCGGCTGCAGCCCTGGGGCAACCCGCTAGCACTGCTGAAGTTCCGCGGGCTGTCGCTGGTCGCCAAGTTCCGCTACGGCCTGCATGCGTTCCTGTCCACGAAGCGCAATGACTGGCGTCCGCTCGATCATATCGAGGCCGGCGGCTGGATCCGGCGCTGGGTCGGCGCGGAAGCCTGGGAAGTGCTGTGGCGGCGCCTGTTCGACTACAAGTTCTACGACTATTCGGACAATCTGTCCGCCGCGTGGATCTGGAGCCGCATTCGCCGCATCGGCCGCTCCCGCTACGACCTGTTCCGCGAGAAGCTCGGCTACCTCGACGGCGGCTCGACCACGCTGCTGAGCGCGCTGCATGCGGACATCGAGCGCCACGGCGGCGAGGTCCGGCTGCAGTCGCCGGTGCGGCGCGTGCGCATCGAGCAGGGCCGCGTGAGCGGCGTTGAAACAGCGGCGGGCGTCGAGTCATTCGACAAGGTCATCAGCACCATACCGCTGCCCTATGTGCCGCGCGTAATGCCGGACCTGCCGCACGAGATCCTGAAGCAGTTCAGTGCGGTGGACAACATTGCGGTGGTATGCGTGATCGCGAAGCTGCGCAAGCCGCTGACCGAGAATTTCTGGCTGAACGTGAATGATCACGAGATGGATATCCCCGGCCTGGTCGAATACTCGAACCTTCGTCCGCTGGACCATGCGATCGTCTATGTGCCGTTCTACATGCCGGGCGAACACCCGAAGTACCAGGACAGCGACCAGGTGTTCATCGACAAGGTGAAGCGCTACCTGCAGACCATCAACCCTGCGCTGTCGGAGGCCGACTTCATCGACATCCGCGCCAGCCGCTATCGCCATGCACAGCCGATCTGCCCCCCGGGCTATCTCGACCGCCTGCCGCCGGTCGCGTTGCCGGTGCAGGGGCTGTGGGTCGCGGATACCTCCTACTACTATCCTGAAGACCGCGGTATCTCCGAGAGCATCGGCTTCGGCCGCCGGATGGCGCGCGAGGCTGCGCAGGGCAGGTCATGATCCGCCACTTCATGAGCCGGCAGTTCCTTGCCTTCCTGCTGACCGGCGGAATGGCGGCCGGCGTGAACTTCGGCTCGCGCATCCTGTACGACCGCTGGCTGGATTTCTCCACCTCGGTGGTACTCGCCTACCTGACTGGGATGGTCACCGCCTTTGTCCTCGCGCGCGTCTTCGTGTTCACCGGCGGCAGCCAGTCGGTCCGGCGCAGCGCGCTGATATTTGTTGCCGTCAACGGCGTAGCGGTATTGCAGACCTGGGCGATCAGCATGGCGCTCTACTACCTGCTGCCGCTGGCCGGCGTCGAGCGCTACGTGCCCGAAATCGCGCACGCGGTCGGCGTGGCGGCACCCGTCTTCACCAGCTATCTCGGGCACAAGAGGTTCTCGTTCAGGTGACGCGGCCGGTGTTGCCCCGGAGCGCCAATTGCGTCACCAATGCATCAGGTGCGAACCCCGCGCACGCATGCCGCCACCCATTCGTGCAGGGGCGGGATTTCCCGTCCGTTTTTCCACGAAGGACGTGCACGGCGATATTTCCTGATCCCCTGGCCTGATTTTGCGTGCGGATTGCCGCGGTCTCCCGGCATCCGGGATGCGTGCCTCGATGCCAGGCACGGGTCTGTTATTTCTGCACGGGTGACCGATCCAGTCCGTACATCTCGAGGAAGCGGCAGCCGTAGACCGGCAGAACGTCGGGGATGCGGTAAAAGCGGTTCGCCGCCGGTTTGATCACGCGCTCAAAGTAGTTGGGGAACCGGAAACCCTGCCCGTCCGCCACCCAGAAGCGGGCGCCATCCAGCACGAGTTCACGGACGTCGACGCGATCGAAGTAGGCATCAATCGATGCCGGATCGATGCGGCGCGTACTGAAGATGCGAATCGGCTTGCCGTCGAGCTTGCTGAAGTCGGTGATGTTGTCGTCGAAGCGTGCATGGAAGCTGCCGGGCCCGAATACCGGTACGTAGCGCTGTCCGTGGTAGGCGAGCAGAGAGGACTGGCTGTACGACATCGTCATCAGCACGCCATCGTCCGGTAATTCCTTTGCCAGTTCGCCATACAGCGCCGTGCCTTCGCGATGCATCACCAGGTCGGTATGGACTTTCATCGAGCGGAAGCTGTCGCTCGGCAGGTGCAGCAGCAGCGCCAGCGCGACCAGGTGCGGCACGCCCAGCCACAGAACCCAGCGGCGATGCCGCAGCAGCGCCGCGTCATCCATCCGCAGCGCGGCAAACAGGAACACGAACGGCAGGAAGGCCAGCACCCAGTGCAGGCCGATTGTCTTGTAAAACGACAGCAGCAGGAACAGTACGAACGGCACGACAAACAGCATGGCCAGCTTCCAGTGCCTGCGCCAGCCACCGGAGCGTAGTAGCTGCCGGCCGGTCCACGGCGTGACCAGGTAGACAAGCATGCCGATGTAGACGCCGACATTGCCGAGGGACAGCTGCGAGCCTTCGTTCCTGTTCATCAGGTTGAACAGGATGTTGTTCCAGCAGTGAGTAGCATTCCACGCGAGGTTCACCAGCATGAACGGCAGCGCGCAGAACGCGACCAGCAGCAGCTTCCACCATACGCCTCGGCGCGGCAGCAGGTAGACCGCATAGGCGATGGCCAGCAGGCCGGCGAAATACTTCGAGAACAGCGCCAGCCCGAGCAGCACGCCGCTGGCTGCGTACCAGCCCGGCCGCTCCGTGAGCTCGCCCCGGATGAACGCATAGCCGGAGAAGAACAGGAACAGTATCAGCGGCGTATCCGTCGTGATCAGGTTCAGCGACCAGGTGAAGGGCAGTGCGAGGAACAGGCTGCCAAGCAGCCAGCGCCGTTCGTCTGCGTGCGGCTGCAGCCGCGGCAGCAGATCCATCATGCCGAATGCCACGGCAATCCACAGCAGGATCGCGGGCAGCCTCAGAAACAGGGGATCGGACGATACCTGCTGAAGTGCCCACAGCCACCACCCTGCCATCGGCGGATGGTCGTAGTAGCCGCCCCAGTCGAGGTGGCGGCCCCACTGGTAGAAATAAGCTTCGTCGCCAGTCAGCGGCAGGGCGGCAGCCAGCCACAGCTTGATGGCAGTCGTGATTGCCAGAGTGATCAGGAATACGCGTCTGGCGTCCGGGAAGCGGGCAGGGAAGTCGATCATGCGCTGGGGCTGTGTCAGTGAATCAATCGATGCCTGGGGACGCACCCGGCAGGCATCATGGCCGGGCATTGTAGATGATGTGCCGCGCCGCGCCGCTACAAGCCGAACCCGGCGCCGGCGCCCAGCAGTGTCGCCACGCCGAGCGCCGCGAAAATCGCTGCCGCCGCCGCATGCACCAGCTGCATCGGTATCTTTGCGGCGAGCCGGTCGCCGACGAATACCGCAGGCACGTCGGCGATCAGCATGCCGAGCGTGGTGCCGATCACTACCAGCAGCGGTGCGCCATAGTGCGCGGCCATGGCGACGGTAGCGATCTGTGTCTTGTCGCCCATCTCGGCGAGGAAAAAAGTCACCAGTGTGGCGCCGAACACACCCATCCGTTGTGCGATCCGGGTCTCGTCCTCCTCGATCTCGTCCGGAATCAGCGTCCAGACGGCCATGCCGATGAACGACAGGCCGAGCACCCATCGCAAGACCGCCGGATCGAGGTGTTCCGTAATCCATGCGCCGAGCAGTCCGGCGAGGCCGTGGTTGACGAGTGTGGCAGTGAGGATGCCCAGAATGATCGGCAGCGGCTTCTTGAAACGCGCGGCGAGAATGAAGGCAAGGAGCTGGGTCTTGTCGCCGATCTCGGCGAGCGCGACCACTCCGGTCGACACGAGCAGTGATTCCATGCGGGATCCGGGGCAGGGCGAGCTACGAATGCTGTGGCGCCAGCTCGCGGATGGCGCCGCGGATTATAAAGGGTGCCGCTATCGCTGCCCTCGGCAGCCAGCGAGCTATGATGCGTGAATCCACGAAAGAGAGAACCCTATGGAAGACTGCGTTTTCTGCAGCCTCGTCGCCGGCCGCATTCCCGCCTCGATCGTCTGCGAAGACGAATTGACGCTGGCATTCATGGACATCGGACAGGTGAACCCGGGGCATGTGCTGGTCGCCACCCGGAGGCATGCTGCCGACCTGCTGTCCGTGACAGAAGCAGAAGCGGCGGCGGCGATGCGATCCGCATACCGGATCGCGAGGGCAGTGAAGGCAGCATTCAACCCCCCGGGCCTGATGCTGCTGCAGACTAACGGGGCGGCGGGCGACCAGACGGTGTTCCACTTTCACCTCCATGTACTGCCGCGACACGCACATGATGGCGTGGCGCTGTCGTGGCCCGGTCAACATCCGACGCGAGAGGTGATGGAACAGTATGCCCGGCAGCTTCGCGCTGAGCTGTCCGGGTGATGCACACCGGTCCGGGCAGCGCCTGAACGGCCCTGTGTGTGCGACCGGACAAAGCCCGCGCTTCATTTCGTGCCCGGCGCCTCGCTTTTTGCGCCGCTTGCTTGAGTCAGCGGAAATTGCGACGTTTGGCTGGCGGAGTCGCTCCGTCTGTGCGTGGCTTCAGGTGCCGGAACATGATTCGTCCTTTGCTGAGGTCGTAGGGCGACAGTTCCAGCGTGACGGAATCGCCCGCCAGAATGCGGATGTGATTCTTGCGCATTTTCCCTCCTGAATAAGCCACCAGCGAGTGCCCGTTCTCCAGCGTCACGCGATAACGCGAATCCGGAAGGATTTCATCGACGGTTCCGTGCATTTCAAGAAGTTCCTCTTTTGCCATGGCGTGTCCTTTTTCGTGGAAGGTAAGGGAGTGAAGAGAAGGGAAGAAAAGGGGAGGCGGACTAGGCCGCCCGTTGCCGCAACCAGGTGTGCGCTTCGCCAATGGCGTAGTCGATGGCTTCCTCCCTCGAAGAAAACTGGGGAAGAAAGCGAAATACCCGGTCATGGCTTCCGTTGCGGATGGAAACCAAAGCGGTATAGCGACCCGAGTCGTTCGAGCGGGTCATCGGTGAGACAAAATATTTTCCAGCGGAAAAACTCTGCTTGGATATTGAAATCATTTTTATTGGTCGCAAGATTGCGATCCGTGTCGATGGAACGTGTGTTGGCCGGCAGGCCAAAATTACGTCGTCATGCAGGCGATGGTTGCAAACGCAAACAACCCATGCACAGTGAGGCTCGCCGAAATCCGGGAAGTTTGACGTGCGATGCGCCGTGGCGAAGCAGCGCGAAGATGAGGTGGGCAGATGATGAAATGCTGCGGACCGTGTCAGACAACGGTTGCTGCACCGGAGAGCATTGTGCAGCGACCTGCGCATCATACACAGGTTTTCCCGATCGGCTGAAAAAGTTTCAGTTACCTGGAATTTGCCGCGTCAAACCGAAGGGGATGGATCCCGCCAGGCCTTCAGCGACTGCGTGGCGCTGGGTACTTGACCCGGATGGGCGAGAGGCGCGCCGGGCCAGAGGCCTTTCTTGATTTAATGGCTGGTCAGTTTGCTCAGATACCCAGCAGCGCCGTCTGATGCGCCCTCATGCGGGTGTGACAGGCAAAAACTGTCGATACTGCGTATGGCCGGTTCGGCGGCAGTGGCGTCATCGTTGTAGGGATCCTCCTGCGCTCTTTTCAGGCCTTGAATTGTCAGGCTCAGTGGCGCAAGAAAGGCATTTGCCCAAATTTTTTTTCGATCGTGCTCCAGATTTCCCCAGTCTTTGCATGAAAAATCGCCAAACAAGCTGGCGCCCCTTGCGTCCAGGGTCATGCAGACCAGCATGACAATGCACGCGCAGACACAGGGGCGACCTTTGGCGAACCAGGGAGGGCGGGCGGCAGTCATTTTTCGGTTGGATGGCCGGCCGATCATGCGGCTCAGGGGCTTCTATTCCACCTTCCAGCTGCCCGACTTCCCGCCGTGCTTCTCCATCACGCGGATGTCGGACATCACCATGCCGCGGTCGATCGC
>VFQM010001297.1_pt1 | contig 22456 bp, 21 predicted proteins | sample 3512391 | NCBI WGS metagenome assembly VFQM01 (sample SAMN10412369, study PRJNA504923) | tailings metagenome | isolation source: Replicate 1 from Balatoc abandoned mine | place: Philippines | reverse complement strand
TCTGCTGCGCGCGGCTGAGCTGTTCGGTGAGGGATTGGGGCATGGAGACACTCCTGGGGTTGATGAGAGAGCGGGGGCGGAGCCGTGCATGCAGGCGCGGTGCCGTTGGAGAGACTGTAAGTCTTATAGAAGACCAAATTTGTCTCTTGTGTCTTATATAAGACAAAAAATTTCTCTTTCAAAATCAAACAGAAATCACACGAATCTCTCCATGCGAAATTTCATCTCCCATATCAAGAAATTTTGCGGCATCGCAACAACCCGCCATTCCACCATACAGAAAGAAAATTTCTCCATGCAAAAAACACCCGGTGGTACCTGCGGCATGATGCGCAGCCCGTTCACCCTCCACCGTTTCCCGTGACCTCCTTTCAACGCGCCGCCGCCTACGGCAGCCTGGGCCTGAGCATGGCGCTCGTGGGCAGCTACGTCGCCCTGTCCAAGCCACTGGTGGCTGTGTTCCCGGTGTTCCTGCTCGCGTGGCTGCGTTTCGGCATCGGCGCGCTGGCCATGGGCCGCTGGCTGCGCAAGCCGGCTGGTGAGCCACCGATCACGCCGCGCACGCGGCTGCTGCTGTTCCTCGAATCCTTCCTGGGCAACTTCCTGTTCTCGATCTGCATGCTGTTCGGCGTGAGCATGACGACCGCAGTCGCCGCGGGCGTGGTGATGTCGTCCATTCCGGCGGTGGTGGCCGTGCTGAGCTGGCTGTTCCTGCGCGAGCGCATCGGCGCGCGCAGCGCCGCGGGGATCGCCTGTGCGGCGCTGGGCATCGGCCTGTTTTCACTCGACAAGGGCGCCGGCGCCGAAGGCGTGGACGCATCGCGCGCCTTGCTGGGCAACCTGCTGGTGTTTGCCGCCGTGGTGTGCGAGGCGTCCTACGTGGTCATCGGCAAACGGCTCACGGAAGGCCTGGGCCCCAAGCGCATCTCGGCGATCATCAACCTGTGGGGGCTGGCGCTGGTCACGCCCATGGGGCTGTGGGCCGCGCTGTCGTTCGATTTCTCGGCTGTGACCGCCCCGGTGTGGGTGCTGCTGGTGTTCTATGGCCTGGCCGCCAGCGTGTGGACGGTGTGGCTCTGGATGACCGGGCTCAAGACCGTGCCGGCCTCGCAGGCGGGCGTGTTCACGGTGATGCTGCCGATCAGCGCAGCGCTCATCGGTGTGGTGTTCATGGGCGAGCGTCTCACCGCGCTGCAGGTGCTGGCATTCGGCATCGCGCTGTTGGGGCTGGTGCTCGCCACGCTGCCCGAGCGGCGCAAGGGCTGACCTTCACGCCGCGGGCGGCGCGCACCACAGGCCCGTGGGTTGGGTGATGCCCATCCACAGCGCCCAGCCCGAGGCCAGCATGAGCACCAGGCCCGCCAGGCGGATGCCCCAACCGCCCGAGCGCCATTCGCCCAGGCGCAGCAGCAGCCAGGGCCCGGCCAGCAGCGACACGGAGGTACCGAGTGCGAACAAGGCCATCACGCCCGCGCCCTGGGCCGCGTTGGCGCTGAGTGCGGCCACCAGCAGCGCCGAATACAACAGCCCGCAGGGCATGAGCGCCCAGCCCGCCCCCAGGACGAAAGGCGCGCGCGGCCCGAGCGCCGCCATGGCCGGGCGCGCCTTGCGCCAAACGCCCTGCCCCAAGCGGTCGACCCAGGCGGGTTGGCGGGCCTGCCACAGCAGCACCGCGCCGAGCAGCAGTGCGGCCACATGGAACATGGTCCACACCGGGCGCAGCACGGCCGTGTGTTCACCCAGCCAGGCCAGGCCTTGCACCGAGCCACCGGCCAGCGCGCCCATGAGCGCGTAGCCCGCGATACGGCTGCCCTGGAAGGCCAGCAGCGCCTGCGTGCTGCGTGGCGCGCCCGCGCGGGCGATGCCGGCACAGGCTGCGCCGCACATGGCCACGCAGTGCGGCCCGCCCACAAGCCCCATGAGCAAGGCGGTGATGGCCAGCGAGCTGTTCATGCCGGCAACGGTATCAGAGGATCCGGGAAAAGCGCGCGCGATCCTGATCGACCTGCAGGTGACGGTCGAACACCATGGCAATGGCGCGGATCAGGTACCAGCCGCGGTCGGTGACCTGCACGCCGCTCTCATCGACGGTGACCAGGCCCTCCTGGACAAAATCGCCCAGGCGCTCGAGCTCGCGCGCGAAGTAGCGGCGGCTGTCGATCAGGTGGCCCTGGTCGATGGATTCGAACAGCAACTCGCCCTGGCACATCAAGGCCATGATCACTGCGCGACGCAACAGGTCGTCGCGCGTGAGCGCCAGGCCGCGCACGATCGGCAGGCGGCCCTGGTCGAGCAGATCCACATACTCCTCCAGCGTCTTGGCGTTCTGGCTGTAGGTGGCGCCGATCCGGCCGATGGCCGAGACACCGAGTGCGATCAGGTCGCAATCGGGCTGAGTGCTGTAGCCCTGGAAGTTGCGGTGCAGCCGGCCCTGCCGCTTGGCCACGGCCAGGGCGTCATCGGGCAGTGCGAAGTGGTCCATGCCCACGTAGACATACCCCGCCTCAACCAGCGTATCGAGCGAGGCCGACAGCATGGCGAGTTTCTCGGCCGCACCGGGCAACTCGGCACTCACGATGCGCCGCTGCGGCTTGAAACGCGTCGGCAGGTGCGCGTAGCCATACAGGGCCACGCGATCCGGCCGCAACTCGGTGAGCTGCGCCAGCGTGCGCCGGAACGATTCGGGCGTCTGCAGCGGCAGGCCGTAGATCAGGTCCACGTTGACGGATTCGAAGCCGATCTCACGCGCGGCCGCCACCAGCGCGAACACCTGCTCGGCCGGCTGGATGCGGTGCACCGCCTTCTGCACCGCGGGGTCGAAATCCTGCACGCCGAAGCTCAGCCGGTTGAAGCCCAGCCGGTGCAAGGCCTGCAGGCGTTGGGCATTCACCGTTCGGGGGTCGACCTCGATCGAATACTCGCCGCCAGGCACCAGGTTGAAGTGGCGCCGCAGCATGGTCATCAGGTCTTCGAGCTCGGCATCGGACAGGAAGGTGGGCGTGCCGCCCCCCAGGTGCAGTTGCGAGACTGCCTGGCCCGAACCCAGGGCCTCGATCTGCAGCTCCACCTCGCGCGAGAGGTGGCGCAGGTACTCGGCCCCCCGCGAATGGTGCTTGGTGATGACCTTGTTGCAGGCGCAGTAGTAGCAGAGCGATTCGCAGAACGGGATGTGCACGTACAGGGACAAAGGCAGTGCCATCGAGCCGGCGGCGCGCTGCGCCAGTGCCTGGCGGTAGTCCTGCTCGGTGAAGGCTTCGACGAAGCGATCGGCTGTCGGGTACGAGGTGTAGCGCGGCCCCGGCACGTCGTAGCGCTTGAGCAGATCGGAGGAGATGGCGTGGCTCACGGGAGACAAAGGTCAGAAGGTACGTGGGCACTGTGCCCCAGCGCGTGTGGGGAAGCCTTGATCAACGTCAACCGGTCGCCCAAAAAGCACGCTCCCGGGGGTATGCTTGGGGTCCAGGGGAAATACGCCGTCAGCCATGGACATTCATCGCATCAAGGTCGCCTGCTCCAGCTGCAATCTGCGTGAGCTGTGCCTGCCCATGGGCCTCAACGATGAGGAGATGGACAAGCTCGACCACCTGATCTCGACGCGCAAGCGCGTCAAGCGCGGGGATGCGCTGTTCTCGGCGGGGGATCGCTTCACCTCGCTTTACGCGGTGCGCTCGGGTTTCTTCAAGACTTGTGTGACCACCGCCGACGGCCGCGACCAGGTGACCGGCTTCCAGATGGCGGGCGAGATCATCGGCCTGGACGGCATCGTCAACGATCGCCATTCCTGCGACGCCATCGCGCTCGAAGACGCCGAGGTCTGTGTGATGCCGTTCGACGAGGTGGAGGCGCTGTCGCGCGAGTTCACCACGCTGCAGCACCACGTGCACCGCATCATGAGCCGCGAGATCGTGCGCGACCACAGCGTGATGTTGCTGCTGGGCAGCATGCGCGCGGAGGAGCGGCTGGCCGCCTTCCTGCTGAACCTGGTGCAGCGCCTGCAGGCGCGTGGTTTCTCACCGTCCGAGTTCAACCTGCGCATGACACGCGAGGAAATCGGCAGCTACCTGGGCATGAAGCTCGAGACGGTGAGCCGCACCTTCTCCAAGTTCGTCGACGACGGCATCATCGACGTCAAGCAGCGCTATGTGCACATCAAGGACACCGAGGCCTTGAAACGCATCGTCAACCCTCAGGTCTGCTCCTGATCGCCGGGCTGTGACAGCAGCACCGTGAGCGCACTGGATGCCGCGGTGGCGCCCCAGAACACGAAGAAGCTCACGGTGTAGACAGCGGCGCGCGACCACGCCAACGGCTGTCCGTTCCATTGCAGATCGCCCGGGTCCACGAAGGCGAATACCAGCATCTCCAGCACGCCGGCGAGCAGAAAGGCTGGCCACACCACCCACATCCAGTGCTTGAGGTCGCCCATGCTCAGGGCTCCTGCTTCACCACCGGCGAGGCCGCGTGATTGCGCGCCTGGTGTGCGGGCTGCAGCTTGATCAGCGCCGCCTCACGCTCACTGCCCTGCAGCGCGCGCGCCCGTTCCAGCGTGGCCTGATAGGCCTTCTTGTCCAGCACCGGGTCGGCGCCGCGGACCGCGATCACCGCGGTGGCGATTGCTGCCACCACCACGACCAGCGGGCCACCCACCACGAGCCACATCGGGCCCACGCGCCACCAGGGCACCGGGGTCTGCAATTCGTCTGTTCTGGTCGTCATGTGCTTGTCCTTGTTTTGTTCATCGGGGGACGATGAAGGTGCTCTTCTCGCGCACCTGCAGACCGTCCTGCTGCGCAACGCCCACGTCGAACGTGATGGGGTGCGATCCACTGGCCGCCGCCCCCGGCGGCACCTGCACGCGCACGGCCACGGCACGCACCTCGGCGGGCGCCACCTGCACGGTGGGCTCGGACGCCAGCTCGATGCCGGGCAACCCATCCACGCGCAGTTCGTAGGTCTGCAGGGTCTCGGTCGCATTCATGATCTGCAGGCGATACACGTTTTCGATGCGACCCTGCCCCACTTCGCGCGCCAGTGCCCCGCGATCGCGGATCACGTCCACCTTGAGCGGCACACGCATCAACAGGCTGCCGAACACCGCCAGGGTGATCGCCAGCAAGATGCTGCCGTACACCAGCACGCGCGGGCGCAACGCACGGCGCACCATCTGCGCGCGGCTCCAGCCATTGGCCAGGCCATTCTGGGTGGCAAAGCGGATCAGCCCACGCGGGTAGCCCACCTTGTCCATCACGTCATCACACACGTCGATGCAGGCCGCGCACCCGATGCATTCGTATTGCAAGCCCTTTCGGATGTCGATGCCCGTGGGGCAGACCTGCACGCACAGCGTGCAGTCCACACAACTGCCCAGCCCCAGCGCCTTGGGGTCGGCCTTCTTGCTGCGCGCACCGCGCGGTTCACCGCGCGCCTCGTCGTAGGTGACGATCATGGTGTCACGGTCGAACATGGCGCTCTGGAACCGCGCGTAGGGGCACATGTACTTGCACACCTGCTCGCGCAGGAAGCCCGCGTTGCCGTAGGTAGCGAAGCCGTAGAACAGGATCCAGAAGGTCTGCCACGGCCCGAGCGACATCGCCGCCACCAGACCCGCGAGTTCGCGGATCGGGGTGAAGTAACCCACGAAAGTGAAACCCGTCCACAGGCCCACCGCGGCCCACAGCCCGTGCTTGAGCGCGCGCTTGCCGAACTTGGCGGCGTTCATGGGTGCGGCGTCCAGGCGCAGTCGCGCGCTGCGGTCGCCCTCCACGCGGCGCTCGATCCACAGGAACATCTCGGTGTAGACGGTCTGAGGGCAGGCAAAGCCGCACCACAGGCGCCCCGCCACGGCGGTGAAGAGAAACAGCGCGAGGGCGCTGATGACCAGCAAGCCCGTGAGGTAGATGAAGTCCTGCGGGTACAGCACCAGCGGAAACAGGAAGAAGCGCCGCGCCTCCAGATCGAACAGCACCGCCTGGCGTCCATTCCACGTCAACCACGGCAGCCCGTAGAACACCAGCTGCGTGGCCCAGACGAAGAACCAGCGCCAGCGCGTGAACAGGCCCGAGACCGAACGCGGGTGGATCTTTTGCCGCGAGGCATAGAGCGAGACCATCACCTCGTCATCGCCCACCGGCTGGATGGGGATGACGCGGTTCGGCGTTTCCGCCGGATTGCTCATGCGGTGCTCACTTCTGCGCGCGGTTGGAAAGACCCCAGACGTAGGCGCTCAGCACGTGGATCTGGTCGGCCGTGAGCAGCTGGTTCTGTGCCGGCATCTGGTTGCTGATGCCGTTGGTGACGGCGCGCACGATGGCCTCTTCGCCCCAGCCGTGCAGCCAGACGTTGTCGGTCAGGTTCGGCGCGCCCATGGCGGGGTTGCCCTTGCCGTCGCCGCCGTGGCAGGCCGCGCAGGCGGTGAACCTGGCGCGCCCCTGCGAGGCGCGCACGCTGTCATGCGGGCTGCCCGATAGGCTCAGCACGAAGTGGGCGACATTGCGCACATCGTCCGCACCGCCCACGGCAGCAGCCATCGGCGGCATCACGCCATGGCGGCCCTGCGTGATGCTGGCCTTGATGACTTCCGGGTCACCGCCATAGAGCCAGTCGCCATCGGTGAGGTTGGGGAAACCACGCGAACCGCGGGCGTCCGACCCATGACATTGCGCGCAGTTGTTCATGAACAGACGCTCCCCGATGGCCATGGCCTGCGCATCGTTGGCCAGTTGTGGCGCGGGCTGGCCGCTGAACTGAGCATACAGGGGCGCGATGGCAGCCTGGTGACGCTGCACCTCGGCCGTGTGTTGCCCTTGCGAGGACCAGTTGAGCACACCCTGATAGCGGCCGAACATGGGGTACAGGACGCCATAGGCGAGGCTGAAAACCACGGTGATGATGAACAGCCAGACCCACCACTTGGGCAGCGGGTTGTTGAGCTCGCGCAGGTCTTCGTCCCACACGTGGCCGGTGGTGTTGTCGTCGTGCGCCTTGACCTTGGTGGTGCCGCTGATCCACAACAGCACGGCACAGGCCACGATGCTGACGAGGGTGAGCACCGCCACATAGAGGTGCCAGAAATCGCTGGTGAAGTCGCTCATGGTGTTGTTCTCTTCATTCGTCCTGGAATGGCAGGCGGGCGGCCTCGTCGAAGCGATCGCGGTTGCGGCGCGACCAGGCCCAGCCCACGATGCCGAGAAAGACCAGCAGGCTGATGACGGTGACGAGGGAGCGCAGATCGTTGATGTCCATGGCGACCTCCGTCATTTGCCGGCGTTGCCCAGCGCGGTGCCCAGCACCTGCAGGTAGGCAATCAGCGCGTCCATCTCGGTCTTGCCTTTCACGGCCTCGACCGAACCCTGGATTTCTTCATCGCTGTAGGGAGCGCCCAGCGTGCGCAGCACTTCCATGCGGCGCGGCATGCCTTCGGCCTTGACGGGCTTCTTCTCCAGCCACGGATAGGCCGGCATGTTCGACTCGGGCACCAGGTCGCGCGGGTTGATGAGGTGGATGCGGTGCCACTCGTCGCTGTAGCGGCCGCCCACGCGGGCCAGGTCAGGCCCGGTGCGCTTGCTGCCCCACTGGAAGGGCCGGTCATAGACGAACTCGCCCGCCACCGAATAGTGGCCGTAGCGCAGCGTCTCGGCCTGGAACGGCCGGATCATCTGCGAGTGGCAGTTGTAGCAACCTTCCTTGACGTAGACATCGCGTCCGGCGAGTTGCAGCGCGGTGTAAGGCTTGAGGCCTTCGACCGGCTGCGTGGTGGACTTCTGGAAGAACAGCGGCACGATCTCGACCAGGCCGCCGACGGCGATCACCACGACGATCAGCACGATCATCAGGAAGTTGTTGGTCTCGATCCGCTCGTGGGTGAAGCCGGCGGGTTTCTGTGGGTTGGCCATGTCGGACACCTCAGGCGTGAGCAGGTTGTACGGCGGGGATGCGCACCGGCTCGATGCGGCCCTGGCGCGCGGTCATGATCACGTTCCACAACATCACGCACATGCCAGCGAGGTAGAGCACGCCACCAGCCAGGCGGATCACGTAGAAGGGGAACGTGGCCTTCACCGATTCGACGAAGGTGTAGGTGAGACTGCCGTCGGGGTTGATCGAGCGCCACATCAGGCCCTGCATCACGCCGGCGATCCACATCGCAGCGATGTAGAGCACGATGCCGATGGTGGAGATCCAGAAGTGCAGCTCGATCGCGGGCACCGAGTACATCTGCTTCTGCCCGTAAAGCCGCGGCACCAGGTAATACATGGAACCCATGGTCACCAGGCCCACCCAGCCCAGCGCACCCGAGTGCACGTGGCCGACGGTCCAGTCGGTGTAGTGCGACAGCGCGTTGACCGTCTTGATCGACATCATCGGGCCCTCGAAGGTCGACATGCCGTAGAACGAGAGCGAGACGATCAGGAAACGCAGGATCGGGTCGTCGCGCAGTTTGTGCCACGCGCCCGAGAGGGTCATGATGCCGTTGATCATGCCGCCCCAGCTGGGTGCGAGGAGAATGAGCGAGAACACCATGCCCACCGATTGCGCCCAGTCGGGCAGCGCGGTGTAGTGCAGGTGGTGCGGGCCGGCCCACATGTAGGTGAAGATCAGCGCCCAGAAGTGCACGATCGACAGGCGATACGAGTACACCGGGCGCTCGGCCTGCTTGGGGATGAAGTAGTACATCATCCCGAGGAAGCCCGCCGTGAGGAAGAAGCCCACCGCGTTGTGGCCGTACCACCACTGCACCATCGCGTCCTGCACGCCGGCGTAGGCCGAGTAGCTCTTGAACAGATCCACCGGCAGTGCCGCGCTGTTGACGATGTGCAGCAGCGCCACCGCCAGGATGAAGGCACCGAAGAACCAGTTGGCCACGTAGATGTGGCGTACCTTGCGCATGCCGATGGTGCCGAAGAACACCACCGCGTAAGCCACCCACACGGCTGCGATCAGCAGGTCGATCGGCCACTCGAGTTCGGCGTACTCCTTGCCTTGCGTCATGCCCAGCGGCAGCGTGATGGCCGCCAGCACGATCACCAGTTGCCAGCCCCAGAAGGTGAAGGCCGCCAGGCCGCCCCCGAACAGCCGTACGTGACAGGTGCGTTGCACGACGTAGTAGCTGGCCGCGAACAGGCCGCAGCCGCCAAAGGCGAAGATGACCGCGTTGGTGTGCAGCGGGCGCAGGCGGCCGTAGCTCAGCCACTCGATGCCCAGATTCAGCGCCGGCCAGGTCAGCTGCGCGGCGATGATGACGCCGACCAGCATGCCCACCACACCCCAGACCACGGTGGCCAGGGCGAACTGCCGCACCACCTTGTCGTTGTAGACCGCGGCCTCAGCGGTTGCTGCCTTGTTGTTGCTCATGGCCATGGGCCACTCCTCTTCTATGGTTCCTTGCGAGTGTCCGCAAGGCGTCCCCGATCACGCTTGACCTGGATCAAGCGCCCCTCAATCGGTGCTCATTCCCGCTCCAGGATGCGTTCGCCCTCGCGCTCCACCTGGTCGAACTGGCCGGCCTGCAACGCCCACCAGAACACGCCCAGGATGCCGAAGACGATCAGGATCGACAGCGGGATCAGCAGGTACAGAATGTCCATGTCGTTGCGTGTTCAGCGGTCGGCGTTCAGGCGCCATGCGTTGGCGATGACGAGCAGCGAACTCAAGGCCATGCCCAGGCCAGCCAGCCAGGGCGGCATCCAGCCGATGAGGGCCAGCGGCACGCACACCGCGTTGTAGGCCGCGGCCCATGCAAGGTTCTGGCGCACCACGCGCAGCGTGAGCCGGGCCCGCTCGATCGTGTCCACCACGTCGAGCAGACGACCGCTTTGCACCACCACGTCGCTGCGCGCCTGGGCCAGCGGGGCAGCACGGCCGATGGCAAAGGAGGCCTCGGCCCAGGCCAGCACCGGGCCGTCGTTGAGGCCGTCACCCACCATCGCCACACGCCAGCCGCGCGCCTGCAGGGCCTGAAGCTGCGTCAGCTTGTGCTCGGGGGAGGCCTCGGCAATCACTTCGTCCACGCCCACGGCCTGGGCCACACGGCGCGCCGCACTGGCGCGATCGCCCGACAGCACCCAGGTGCGGATGCCCTGCGCGCGCAGCCGGTTCACGGCGTCGCGCGCGTCCTCGCGCACGGCCTCGCGAAACTCGAACGTGGCGAGCCAGCCCTGTTCGTCGGCGAGATAGCTGCGCGGTCCGTCGGCATCGTGCTCGGGCATGGCGCCGGCGAACAAGGCCGAACCCAGGCGCCAGCATCGGCCCTGTGCATCGCGCGCCTCGACGCCCTGCCCCGCGCGCTCCTGCAGCGAATGCCAGCGAACGGTGGGGTCGGCCGTCGCGGCCGCAGCAATCGCGCGCGCCACCGGGTGCAGCGAGTCGCGGGCCAGTGCCGCGGCCTGGGCGAGCACCGCGTCTCGCTCGGCGCCCGAGCGCAGGCGAACGCCGGCCAGTTCCAGCCGGTCCTGCGTCAAGGTGCCGGTCTTGTCGAACACCACCGCGTTCACGCCGGCCATGGCCTCGAAGGCCTGCAGCCGGCGCACGAGCACGCCGCGTCGCGCCAGCGCACCGGCCGAGGCGAGCATGGCTGCCGGCGTGGCCAGCGACAGCGCGCACGGGCAGGTGACGATGAGCACCGCCACTGCGATGGCCAGCGCACGCGACGGGTCGACCTGCCACCACGCCCAGCCAGCGGCAAAAGCGGCCAGCATCACCAGCACCAGAAACGGCGCCGCGATGCGGTCGGCCAGCACCGCCAGGCGCGGCTTGTCGGTCGCGGCCTGCTCCATCAGCCGCACGATCTGCGCGAAGCGCGTGTCGGCGCCCAGCCGGTCCACCCGCACGCGCACCACGCCACCGAGGTTGAGGCTGCCAGCGATCACGCCCTCGCCACGCGAGCGCGTGCAGGCACGTGATTCGCCGGTGAGCAAGGCTTCATCGACCGTGGCGCCCTGGTCGAGCAGCACGCCGTCACCCGGGAAGGCCTCGCCCGCGGCCACACGCACCACGTCGCCCACGCGCAGGCGGCGCGCCGAGATGGTTTCGGTGCGGCCATCGGCCAGTTCGCGCACCACCGCCGCCGGCAACCGGTTCATCAGCGCATCCAGCGCACCCGCGGTGCGTTCGCGCAAACGGGCCTCCAGGTAGCGCCCACCGAGCAGGAAGGCCACGAACATGGTGAGCGAGTCGAACCAGACCTCGTGGCCCCAGGGGCCCGAAGGGTCGAAGGTGGCGGCCGAACTCGCCAGGAAGGTGACCGCAATGCCCAGTGCGACGGGCGTATCCATGCCGATCCGGCGACGCCTGAGGTCGGCCCAGGCTTGGGCGAAGAAGGGGCCGCTGGCGAAGAAGACCACCGGAACGCTGAGCACCCAGCTGGCCCAGCGCAGCAACTGATCGATGTCGGGCGGGATGTCGCCGGGGTCCGCCACGTAGGCAGGCCAGGCAAACATCATCACCTGCATCATGCAAAAGCCCGCCACGAACAGGCGCCACAGCGCCAGGCGCGACTCGCGCCAGCGTTCGTCGAGCGAGAGCGCCTGTTGCAGCGGCAGCAGCCGGTAGCCGTGGTCGCCCACGCGGCGTGCCAGTGCCGACAGCGTGGTGTAGGCCGGGTTCCAGCGCACGCGCAGGCGGCGCGATGCGGCGTTCACCTGAGCGGCGTCCACACCGGGCACGCCATCGAGCGCGGCCTCGACCGCATCGGCGCAGGCGGCGCAGAACATGCCCTGCACCACCAGCACCGATTCGCGGCGCGGGTCGTCCTCATCCACCACGGCGGTGAACGCCTCCTGCTCGAACGGATCGTCGAGCACGGCAAAGTCGTCGTTGACGGTCAGCGGGCCCCGGTGGCCGCTGGCCCAGGCGGCGCTGCTCATGGACCGACAGCTTAGGCGCATCCCGCCGCAGTGGGGTTGACCTGGATCAACGGTCGGTGGCAAGGTCGGGCGTAAGGTGCAGCCACCCCAACAAGAAGGAGATGACCATGTACAAGCGCATCCTGCTCGCCACCGACGGCTCCAAGCTTTCCCAGAAGGCCGTGGATCACGCCCTGGGCCTGGCCGACCTGACCGGCGCCGAGGTCGTGGCGCTCAAGATCGTGCCGCGCTATCCGCAGACCTACTTCGAGGGCGGCGTGGCGCTCGCTGCAGCCGAGATCGCGCGCATCGAGAAGCAATGGCAGGCCGAGGCGATGGAGACCGTCAATGCGGTGAAGGCTCTGGGCCAGAAGCGCGAGGTGAAGGTCAAGCCCGTGACGGCCAAAGGTGACCTCGTGGCCGAGGCGGTGATTGCCACCGCCAAGCGCCAGAAATGTGACCTGATCGTGATGGCCTCGCACGGACGCCGTGGCATCAAGCGCCTGCTGCTGGGCAGCGAGACCCAGCAGGTGCTCACGCACTCGCACATCCCCGTGCTCGTGCTGCGCTGAAGACGGCGCCGCACAGCCCAGCGTTTCGTCACCCAAGGGACAGGCCGCGGGCAAGCCCGCTGCCTGCGCGCGCCGCTGCTGCCTATCATGGCCGGCAGAACCACCACCCGAGGAGACGAGCCATGCACGCCTGGCTGTGCGAGAACCCCGTGGGCGTTGATGCCCTGCAATGGAAGGAACTGCCCACGCCCGAGCCCGGTGCAGGTCAGGTGCGCATCCGCATCGAAGCGGCCAGCCTGAACTTTCCCGATCTGCTGATCGTGCAGAACAAGTATCAGATGAAGCCCCCGCTGCCGTTCGTGCCGGGCAGCGAATACGCCGGCGTCATCGAAGCCATCGGTGAAGGGGTCAAGCACCTCAAGCCTGGCCAGCGCGTGGCGTGCCTCAGCGGCACCGGCGGCTTCGGCACGCACACCCTGGCGCCGGCCGCGCTGTGCATGCCGCTGCCCGAAGGCTTCCCCGCGGTGGACGCGGCAGCTTTCATCATGATCTACGCCACCTCGCACCACGCGCTGATCGATCGCGCGCAACTCAAGGCGGACGAAACCGTGCTGATCCTCGGCGCGGCCGGCGGCGTGGGCACGGCCGCGATCCAGATCGCCAAGGCCGCCGGCGCGCGGGTGATCGCGGCCGCCTCCAGCGACGACAAGTGCGCGCTGTGCAAGCAACTCGGCGCCGACGCGACCATCAACTACAGCACGCACACGCCGCAGGCCGGCCTGCGCGACGAGATCAAGCGCCTCACCGACGGCAAAGGCCCCGATGTCGTCTACGACCCGGTCGGTGGCGACTTCGCCGAGCCGGCGTTTCGCTCCATCGCCTGGCGCGGGCGCTACCTGGTGGTGGGCTTTGCCAGCGGCCCCATCCCCAGCCTGCCTTTGAACCTGACGCTGCTCAAGGGCGCCAGCATCGTGGGCGTGTTCTGGGGCGATTTCGCCAGACGCGAACCGCAGGCCAACGCGGCCATGATGCAAACGCTCGCGCAGATGTACGCCAAGGGCCAGATAAAGCCCCTGGTGGATCAGACGCTGCCGATGCGTGAATTGCCCAGGGCCTACGCGATCATGGGATCGCGCTCGGTCAAGGGCAAGCTGGTGCTGGTGAACTGAATCCCGACATGTATCGCATTCTTTGCATATCAGGCATTGAATGCATAAAATGCGATACATGCCCGCCAACCCCACCATCAACGACGCCACCACGCGGCTGCTGCAGGAGCTGGGCGAACGACTGCGCCTGGCGCGCCTGCGGCGCGGGCTGAGCGCTCAGTCGGTGGCCGACGCCGCCGGCACCACACGCGTTACGCTGCACCGGCTCGAAGCCGGCGCCCCTGCGGCCACCCTCGGCACACTCGCCAAAGTGATGGAGGCGCTCGATCTGGCATCGGACATGGTTCTGCTGGCGCGAGACGACCGCATGGCGCGCCAGCAACTGGATGCGCGCCTTCCCGCGCGCCGGGCGGCGCAGCCGCCGCGCGCCATCCGCTTGCTGGACCTGCCACACCTGCGCGAGGTCGCGGCCTGGCACTTGCCAGAAGTTGACACCACCCTGAGTCCGCAGGAAGTCTTCAACCTTTACGAAAGAAACTGGCGCCATATCGACCCCACGAAGATCACCGGCAAGGAGGCCAGACTGCTCAAGCGCCTGACGCAGACCGTCGGCAAGGGGGTGATGCTTGTTTGAGCGCGAGCACCACCGCCGGATCGCAGCCCTGCTCGAAAGCATGGACCCTGCCCTGCTGCTGCAGCATCGCTGTCTGTTCGGTGGCGGCACCGCGATTTCCCTCTCGCGCGGCGAGTACCGCGAGTCCGTCGACATCGATTTCATCTGCTCGTCCGTCGAGGGCTATCGCGGCCTGCGTGAGCGCGTGGATGTGCGCAGTCTGGACTGGCTGTTTCGCGACCCTGTGACGCAGCACCGGGAGCCCCGCATCGACCAGTACGGCATCCGCTTCGCTGCGGGCATCGACGCCGTGCCCGTGAAAGTCGAGATCACATTCGAGGGCCGCATCGATCTCGACGACCCTTTGCCGGAGGACCGCATCGGTGGCATCTGGACCATGGGCCGCGACGATCTCACCGCGACCAAGCTCATGGCCAACGCCGATCGCTACGCCGACGACGCCATGTCAAGCCGCGACCTCATCGACCTCGCGATGCTGTCCGACGACGGCAAACTGGCTCCTGCGGGCGTGGCCAAGGCCCGCAGAGCCTACGGCCGCAGCATCGACGACGCCCTCGTGCGCGCCAAGGCGCTGCTGCTGGAACGCGAAGGCCGGCTGGCGCTGTGCATGAAGCGCATGAGGATGACGCTGGCGCAGGCCGATCTGCGCACGCGGATTGCGCAACTGCACATCGCCGCATAGCGCAGATCGACGCCGCGGTCAGCGGGCCGCCTGCGATTGATCCGTCGGTATCCACCCGCCCCCGATTGCGCGATACACCGCCACCAGCGCCCCAGCCTGCGCCACCCGCGCCTGCACCAGTTGCTCGCGAATGCCCAGCGCCTCGCGCTCGGCCAGCAGCACGGCCTGGAAGTCGGTCACGCCCCCGTCAAAGCGCGCGCGCGCGAGTTGCGCGGCCTCGTCGGCGTGGCGCGCGGCCGCGTCCAGGCTTTGTGCGCGCTGCGCGTTGCGGTTGAAGCCGCTGAAGGCGCCTTCGGTTTCTTCCAGCGCCAGCGCCACGGTCTGCTCGAACTGCACCAGGCCCTGCTGCGCGCGCGCTTCGCTGGCGGCGATGCGCGAGCGGATGGCGCCGAAGTCGAACGGCGTCCAGGCCAGGCCCACGCCCAGGCTGTAGCGCGCGGCGTCGCTGGTGAACAGATCGCCCAGGCGCGGCGCGTTGAAGCCCAGCAGACCCGAGAGCGAGACACGCGGGTAGAGCTCGCTGCGCGCGATGCCGATGCCCGCGGTGGCCGCGGCCAGGCGGCGTTCGGCCGCCCTCACATCGGGGCGGCGCTGGAGCCATTGCTGCGGCGTGCCCACGGGCAGCGTGGCCAGGTCCGTCACCGGCAGCGTGGGCAGTGGCTGCGGCAGGGCCAGGTCGGCCAGCACGGCGCGCGGGGCCTGCGCGGTCAGCGTGGCCAGCCGGTAGGCCGTGACGTCGAGCTGGGTCTGCAGCGCGGGCAGCACGGCCTCGGTGCTGGCCACGAGGGCGCGTGCGCCGGCCACGTCGAGCTGATTGGCGCGCCCGGCGTCGAAACGCGCCTCGGTGATGCGCAGCGACTCGCGCTGGTTCACCAGGCTCGCCTCGGTCACGCGCAGGCGCTCCTGCAGGCCGCGCAGCTCGAGGTAGTTGCGCGCCACCTCGGCCGCCACCGCGGTGTGGGCGGCGTGCAGGCCGGCTTCGCTCGCGCTCACCTGGGCGGCAGCCGCCTCGCGCGAGCGGCGGATGCCGCCGAAGAGGTCGATCTCCCACGCGGCGATGAAGCCGGCGTCGAAGGTGTTGCCGGTGCGCTCGCTGCGCGAGGCGTTGGGTTGCTGGCTGAGCGGCGTCACCGAGCGCTGCGCGCTGGCGTCGATGCCCACGCCCGGGCGGCTGGCGGCATCGGCCTCGCCCTGCAGCGCGCGCGCTTCCTGCAGCCGGGCCTGCGCCAGGCGCACGTCGGTGTTGGCCGCCAGCGCGCGCTCGATCAGCGCGTCGAGCTTCGCATCGTTGAAGCCGCGCCAGAAGCGCGCGATGTCCTCGCCCGGCGCCTGGGCGTTGACGCCGCTGGCACCCGCGTTGATGAAGCGCTCGTCGAGTGCAACCGCCGGCGTCTGGTGATCCGGGCCGACGGCGGCGCAGCCCGCGAGCAGCACGGCGAGCGCGATGGTGGACAGACTGGCCTTAAGCATGCTGGCCCTCCGCTTTGTCTTGACCGAGCCGGTGCGCGCGGCGCGAGCGCAGCAGCGCGTAGAACACCGGCGTCATGAAGATGCCGAACAAGGTGACGCCGACCATGCCCGAGAACACCGCAATGCCCATCGCACGGCGCATCTCGCTGCCCGCGCCGCTGCCCACAATGAGCGGGATCACGCCGGCGCAGAAGGCGATGGAGGTCATGAGGATGGGGCGCAGCCGCATGCGGCAGGCGTGCACGATGGCGTCGTACAGCTTCTCGCCGCGCTCCTCGAGCTCCTTGGCGAACTCCACGATCAGGATGGCGTTCTTGCACGCCAGGCCCACCAGCACCACCAGCGCCACCTGCGTGAAGATGTTCAGATCCCCCGGCTGCATGAAGGGCGGGAAGCTGGAGAGCCACACGCCAAAGAGCGCCGAGAGAATGCCCATCGGCACGATCAGCACGATCACCAGCGGCAGGCTCCAGCTCTCGTACTGCGCCGCGAGCACCAGGATCACCAGCAGCACCGAGATCATGAGCACCGCGGCCAGCACCGGCAGCGTGATGTGCGTGCCCGGGATGGTGAAGTCGCGCGTGAGCCGGTCCTGGTAGCTCAGTTCCGTCCACTCGTAGGTCATGCCGCGCGGCAGCGTGCGCTGCAGCAGCGTCTCGATCTCGGCCTCGGCCTCACTCGACGAGAAACCCGGGTTGGGCGCGCCGTTCACATCCGCCGAGGGGTAGCCGTTGTAGCGCGTCACGCGCGTGGGCCCGAAGGTCGGCTCCACCGTCATGAGCGCGCCCAGCGGCACCATCTCGCCCGCGGCGTTGCGCGTCTTGAGGTTGGTGATGGCCTCGGCGTCGGCGCGGAACGGCGCGTCGGCCTGCACCACCACCTGGTAGGTGCGCCCGAAGCGGCTGAAGTCGTTCACGTAGAGCGAGCCCAGGTTGACCTGCATGGTGTCGTAGATGTCACTCAGGTTGATGCCCATCTGCTTGGCACGCGTGCGGTCCACGTTGGCGTAGAGCTGCGGTACGTTGATGTCGTAGCTGGAGAACGGCGTGCCCACGCTCGACTGCGGGTTGCCATACACCTGCCCCAGCGTGCCCCAGACGGCGCCGTAGAGCGCCTGCTCGCCCAGGCCGGCGCGGTCCTGCACCTGCAGCTTGAAGCCGCCCACGTTGCCCAGCCCGTCCACCGCGGGCGGCGGCACCACGAACATGCGCGCGCCCTGGATGCTCTGGATAGCGCCGTTGACCTGGCCCAGGATCGCTTCCTTGCTCATCTCAGGGGAGGTGCGCTCCTCGAACGGCGCCAGGCCGAAGAAGACGATGCCCTCGTTCGGTGCGGCCGAGAAGCCCGCGATCGACAGGCCCGGGAAGGCCACCGAGTCGATCACGCCCGGCACCTTGAGCGCGATGTCGCTCATCTCGCGGATCACCGCGTCGGTGCGCTCGATGGTGGCGCCCGCGGGCAACTGCGCGATGCCGATGAGGTACTGCTTGTCCGGCGCGGGCACGAAGCCCGCGGGAATGCGCGCAAACAGCAGGCCCGTGACGCCCAGCAGCACCGCATAGACCACCAGCGAGGCCGTCTTGTGGCGCACGATGTAGCCGACGCGGCGGCTGTAGCCCTCGCCGCTGCGCTGGAACACGCGGTTGAACCAGCGGAAGAAGCCGCCCAGCCAGCGGTCCATGAAGCGCGTGAGCCGGTCGGGCGACTGGTCGTGCGGGTGCAGCAGCAGCGCCGAGAGCGCGGGGCTCAAGGTGAGCGAGTTGAAGGCCGAGATCACCGTGCTGATCGCGATGGTGACGGCGAACTGCTTGTAGAACTGGCCGGTGAGGCCGGGCACGAAGGCCAGTGGCACGAACACCGCGCACAGCACCAGCGCAATCGCCACGATCGGCCCGGAGACCTCGCGCATGGCCTTGATGGTGGCGTCGCGCGGCGACAGGCCCTCTTCAATGTTGCGCTCCACGTTCTCCACCACCACGATGGCGTCGTCCACCACGATACCGATGGCCAGCACCAGCCCGAACAGCGTGAGCGTGTTGATGGAGTAACCCAGCAGCAGCAAGAAGGCGAAGGTGCCCACGATGGACACCGGCACCGCCAGCAACGGAATGAGCGAGGCGCGCCAGGTCTGCAGGAAGACGATCACCACCAGCACCACCAGCGCCACCGCCTCCAGCAGCGTGACCACCACCTTCTCGATGGAGGTCTGCACGAAACGCGTGGGGTCGTAGACGATGTCGTACTCCACGCCGGGGGGGAAGCTCTGCGAGAGCCGCTCCATCGTCTCGCGCACGCTGTTCGAGAGCGCCAGCGCGTTGGAGCCCGGGGCCTGGAACACCGCGATCGCCGCGGCCTCCTTGTTGTTGAGCAGGCTGCGCAGCGCGTAGGTGCCGGCGGCCAGCTCCACCCGGCCGATGTCGCGGATGCGGATCAGCCCGCCGGTGGCCGGCTCGGTGCGGATGATGATGTCGGCGAACTCTTCCTCGGTGGTTAGGCGCCCCTGGGTGTTCACCGCGAGCTGGAACTCGGTGCCCGTGGGCGCGGGCGGCGCACCCACCGTGCCCGCGGCCACCTGCGCGTTCTGCTCGCGGATGGCGGCCACCACCTCGGCGGTGGTGAGGTTGCGCGCGGCCAGCTTGCCCGGGTCGATCCACACCCGCATGGCGTAGTCGCCGGCGCCGAAGAGGATGACCGAGCCCATGCCGGGCAGGCGCAGCAGGTCGTCGCGCACGCTCATCTGGCCGTAGTTGCGCAGGTACAGCGCATCGCGGCTGTTGTCCGGGCTCACCAGGTGCACCACCATGGTCAGGTTCGGGCTGCTCTTCTCGGTGGTCACACCGATCTGGCGCACGATCTCGGGCAGCCGCGGCAGCGCGCGGTTGATGCGGTTCTGCACCGCGGTCTCGGCCGCCTCGGGGCTGGTGCCGATCTTGAACGTGACGGTGAGCGCCATGCCGCCATCGGCCGTGGCCTGCGAGTCGTAGTACAGCAGGTTCTCGATGCCGCTGATCTGCTCCTCCAGCGGCGTGGCCACGGTCTCGCTGATCACGCGCGGGTTGGCGCCCGGGTACTGCGCACGCACCACGATCTGTGGCGGCGCGACCTCGGGGTATTCGGACAGCGGCAGCTGGAAGATCGCCAGGCCGCCGATGAGGAAGATGAAGATCGACAAGACGGCCGCAAACCGCGGCCGGTCGATGAAGAACCGGGAGATGTCCATTCAAGCGCTCCCGTTACTGGCCAGGCTGCTGCGGCGCGGCGGCGCTGGCCGGCGGCGGGAAGACGGGCATGCCCCGCTCGTCCACCTTGAGCACCTGCGGCTGCACCGGCACGCCGGGCATGATGCGCTGCAGGCCTTCCACCACCACGTTCTCGCCCGGCTTGACGGCATCGCCGAGCACCACGCGCATGCCCTCCTGCAAGGGGCCGAGCTGCACCACGCGGAACTGCGGCTGGCCGTCGGCGCCCACCACCACCACCGTCTTGCGGTTCTGGTCGGTACCGATGGCGCGCTCGGGCACCAGCGTGGCCTGGTACGGCGCGCTGGTGGTCATGGTCAGGCGTGCGGCCAGACCTGGCACGAAGCGGCCGTCGCGGTTGTCGAAGCTTGCGCGCAGGCGGATCGCGCCGGTCTGCGGGTTCAGGCGGTTGTCCACGAAGTCCAGCGTGCCCTGGTGCGGGTAGCCGCTCTCATTGGCCAGACCCATGCGCACCACCGGCTTGGCGTTGCCCGCGGCCTTCACGCGCAGGAAGGTCTGCTCGCTGCCATCAAAGTACGCATGCACACGGTTCGTGGCCGCGATGGTGGTGAGCACCACCTGTTCGTTGACGAGATTGCCCGCGGTCACATTGGCGCGCGAGAGCCGCCCCGCGATGGGTGCGCGCACCGCCGTATACGCCAGGTTCAGCCGCGCCACACGCAGCGCAGCCTCGGCGGCCTTGATGTCGGCCTCGCTGGTGCGTGCACCGGCGCTGAGCTGGTCGAACTCCTGGCGCGAGACAGCGCGGCTCTCGAGCAGCTTCTGCGCGCGCGTGAGTTCGGTTTGCGCCAGTTCGGCGCGCGACTTTGCGGCCACCAGCTGCGACTCGGCGCGCGCCACCTCGGCCTCGAACGGGCGCGGGTCGATGGTGAACAGCAGCGCACCGGCGGCCACACTGGCGCCGTCGGTGAAGTGCACCTTCTCGATCGTGCCGCCCACGCGCGGGCGCAACTCCACGAACTCGGCCGCTTCGAGGCGGCCGCTGAAGGTTTCGAGGTCGGTGACGGCGCGTTGCACCGCGGGTGCCACGCTCACCGGCATGGCTGGTGGCGGGCCGCCCTGGGCGTCGGCCGGGCGGCCGCAGGCTTGGAGAAAGGCGATGGCCAACGCGATCAGCATGGCCTGGGCGGCGGCGCGCCCGGGTCGATTGACAGGCATGGGGGTACTCCAGAAATTGCCGACGCCGCAGCCCCCGGGTAGGGGGTGCGGCGTTGCGAGAGGCGCATTAAGCCTCAACGATTGAAACTTTGCGGGGGCGATGTGACGGCGCGGCAACAGGCACTGCCGCAATCGGGGAAGGCGGCACTGTGCCCGAAACACCGCGCCACGCTTCGTAAAAGCGGGCTCAGCGGACCTTAAAAATTCACTAAACGCAGGGGCCAGCCGGCGATCACGGATGACAGGAATGTCATCCTCGTGCGCGGTGCGCACCGAACAATCGCCGCTTTCGCGCAACACCCATCGCAAGGCCGACACCCATGCCACGCCCTCGTCCAATCCTTCTGACCGCGCTGCTCGGTCTGGCCGGTGCCCTGGCCATCACGGGCTGCGCCAGCCGCGCCAGCGACACCGTGAGCGACGCCGAACGCCAGGCGGCACGCCAGGCGCGGCTCGCGCAGGTGCTGCCCATGCCGGTGCCCGGGCGTATCGACACACTCGACCGCGAATGGCGCGATGCGGTGCGCGAGCGCACCGTACCGGTGCGTCTGCACCTGCCGCGCGAGTCCTCGGCACCGGTGCCCCTGGTGCTGGTGTCGCACGGCATTGGTGGATCGCGCTTCGGCTACAGCTACCTCGGCCGCCACCTGGCCGACCAGGGTTACGCGGCGCTGCATGTGCAGCACGTGGGCAGTGACAACCGCCTGTGGCGCGGCAACCCGCTGGAACTGCTGGGGCGCCTCAACGGTGCGGCCACCGAGGCCGAAGCCATTGCACGCGCGCAGGACCTGCGTTTCGCGCTCGACCGTGTGCTCGCCGATGCGACACTGGCCGCGCGCGTGGACGCCTCCCGCATTGCCGTGGTCGGTCATTCCTACGGGGCCAACACCGCGTTGCTGACCGCTGGCGCACGCGTGCCCGGCAAGCCGGTGCTGGTCGACGAGCGCCTCAAGGCGGTGGTGGCCATCAGCGCTCCGCCCTTTCACGGACTGGGCGATCCCGGTCCCATCCTCGCGCCGGTGACGGTGCCCGCGCTGCACGTGACAGCCGAGGACGACGACATCCGCATCCCCGGCTTCACCTCGGGCGTAGAGGACCGGCTCAAGCTGTTCGCGGCCACCGGCAGCGAACACAAGCGCCTGGTGGTGTTCCGCGACGGCTCGCACAGCATGTTCACCGACCGCCTGGGCACCGGCGGCAGCGAGCACAACGTGGCGGTGAAGCAGGCCACGCGCGAGCTGGTGGTGGCCTTTCTGGATGGGCTGTGGCGCGAGCGAAGCACCGGGACAAGTGCCGACGCCCACGATGCACATCGCAACGAACTGGACCACTGGCGCGAGCGCCACGCCGGCCTGCTGAGCCCGCTTCAGGCCGAGGCGCTGCCCAGGGTGGCCAGCACGTCGGCAGCACGCACCATCGAGCCCACCACCCCGCAATGAAGCCGCGCAGTCTGCACTGCCGTCGCTACCGCGCCGCCTGCAACGGCGCCTGAAGGCCGTCAAGCGCTTGCCGCACACGGCGCGCCAGGTCCGCGCGCCGGTATGGTTTTGCCAGCAGCAGTACGCCGGGGTAAAGCCGGCCTTGATGGACGATGCCGTTGTCCGTGTAGCCCGAAACGAACAGCACTGGCAGCCCCAGTCTCATGGCCTGTGCGCGATCGCGCCAGTTCACGCCCACCGATGCCGCCAGGGATCACCACATCGGTGAACAGCAAGGCCACTTCGGGGTGGCTCGACCTGGTGGGTCACCAGCGCGGTCTCGGCACGTTTGCGCGGCGCGACATCCACCGCG
>VFQM010001294.1_pt1 | contig 22504 bp, 23 predicted proteins | sample 3512391 | NCBI WGS metagenome assembly VFQM01 (sample SAMN10412369, study PRJNA504923) | tailings metagenome | isolation source: Replicate 1 from Balatoc abandoned mine | place: Philippines | reverse complement strand
ATCGGTTCAAATTACTGCCGTCAATCTTGCAAGCCGGGGGCCGTCCACATATGCAGAATGAACAGCGTCGATCCGCTGAACTGGCTATCCCAGACCTTGACCCGCATCGCTCAAGGCTGGCCGGTAGCGGATATCGAGGCGCTTATGCCCTGGAACTTCAAGCCTGAAGCCATCGGCTGACCGCTTACGAACAAACAGGTGGGACCAATAGGAGCCGCGGCTTCTGATGTTGACCGGGAACTATCCCAGGCAACGAGCCAAGGCTTACGACATCATCGAGACGATCGGGGGAAATTGAATGGCGAAGATCCCCGATCCGATCGACGTCGAAGTCGGCGGCAAGATCAAGGCGCAGCGCCGGCTGGCCGGTATGAGCCAGAATACCTTGGCCGACCGGCTCGGCGTCACCTTCCAGCAGATCCAGAAATATGAAAAGGGCACCAACCGGGTGAGTTCGAGTCGTCTCGCGATGATTGCGGAAACCTTCGGCGTGCCGCCCGCTTATTTCTTCCCGGGCTCGACGGTCGACCCTGGCCAAGCCGTGGCGGCCGCGGCGCCGGAACTGGTCAGCTTCATCGAGACCAACGAGGGCCGAGACCTCAACGTGGCGTTCGCACGGATCAGCTCGCACACCATCCGCAGGAAGGTGGTCGGCCTGGTGACGGCCTTGGCCGCTGCGCTTCCTTCCGTGCAGGGTGATGCCAGCGAATAGCGCTTGGAGCGCATAATTTCGCACGGCGGCTTCTTGAAGAATGCTGCAATGCAGCATACATTCGGGTGGTCGGAGCTGCACTCCTCCTCCCAGCAGCTTCGGGCAACGACTGGCAACCCTCCTCCTCCCAAGTTGTCAGTCAGAATCGAAGCCCGGTGCATCTCCTCCCGCACCGGGCTTTTTCATGCGCCTTCGGCGCCACGCAGCAGCCGCTCCATGCACCCGCGGATAATGGCGCGGGCCAGTATTTTGTCGGTATCGCGGTACTTCAACTGCCGGAGCGCATAGCTGTATCCGACCGCCCATACCTCTTGCTCCGATCCCGCAACGCCCAACGCCCAGGCCCGGCAAGCCCTAATATAGGCCTCGTACGGTGAGCCGGCGCAAAAGAGATCAATCTCGGTCCAGCCTATTGCCTGGTTTTCTGTAGGCCATCCTGCGCGATCGGGTGCATCCGTATGAAAGATTGTGCTCAACTCAAGAGCAACAGGGTCGAGCGAGGCAAGCGAACGCCCAATTTCGGGATAGTCGATTACCATTGGCCGTGCGAAGTCATCGAAAAGAACATTCGCACAGTGCAAATCCCCATGCTGCATGCAGCGCGCCGCGTCCACCTCGATCGCTTCAACTGCGCCCAAGTCAAGTCCCGCAAGCTCCTCGCCGAGTCCTTGGAGGACAACATCACCGACGACGCTCCGCCGAATGGTTGAGACCCGCAACCGCTCAATCTGGCGTGCTCCATGCCAGATCGCGTGATCGGCACGAACCTGCGCCGGGACGGCCGCACCGGCGATCGGGTCATTGGTAAGGATATCGAAAAGGCTTCTCACCTCAGCCCCAACCACGCCGTAGAATATGCTTGCGAAACTGCCGGCGCCCAGTGCGATCTCGGCGGTCACTTGAGGAAAGGAGCCAGGTGCAAGCCTCACCACCTCTGAATGATACTTCGCTTTCTCGACCGCGATCTCGCTAAACACTCCAAGTCTTGCTACCGACGTAATTTGAGCGGCGCCCGCGGCGTTGAAAACCGTGACCCGTAACACCCTTGCACCCGAAAGCCCGCCAGCGAGCTGACGGACTTCGACTCGGCTGCCGCCGTGCGTTCGTCCAAAGAGCCTTAATAGGCGCATTTCCTCCCCGCGCAGGTTCACGGGGGCGTCCACGTATTCCAAGTGAATCTGGTCAGTTCTTTGAACCTCCGCGCGAAACGATCGCACGGCGGCGACGCAATCGTTCATTCGATTTTTCCAGAACACCTGGTGGATAGGATCCTCGCGGCCGCAACAATGTATATCGCCACGTCGACCATGGTCGCGGAGCATGTCGACGGGAAAGTCCGGATCCACAGTGCCGGTGAGAAACCATACAGACGTACCGGGAAGCTGCTCGGCAATCGCTTGGAACACAGCCCATCCATGGTCTTGATGATCATCAAGAAAGTCGTCTTCGGTCGGAATACGACGATCGAGGATTACCACATCGAAGGGCTCCTCCGCGATTGCGGTAAGCGCTCCCAATCTACTACGCCGCCAAGTCACCTCGCAGCCGTCGATGCCGCGAATTGCCTTTTCGATCGATGCGGCAAAATCGACGTTGTCCTCAACTAGCAAAATGCGCATCAACCCACCGCCTTCGGCCAACGCATCTCGAATCGGACTCCACGGTCGCCCGGGATGAGGCGGACACTGCCGTTCAGCGACGTCATCGCCTGCTGAGCGGTTGCGAGACCCATACCGAGATGTCCTGCCTTAGTGGTTGAACCGATCTCAAAGGCGCGAGCCACATTGCCCCGAAATCCGACGCCACTGTCGACGATCGCGATCCAGACGTCCTTGTCGGTAACTCCCCAATTCACTGCGATGTCTGGATACCGAGCGTCTTCAACTGCAAGCGCGAGCGTTGCGTCGATTGCGTTGCGCAGCCCATTGGTAAAGCCGAGACATATGAGGCCCTTGTCTGCTTCGACCGTGCATTCGTGTGGGCCTGCGCGTAAAATGCTGACAGGACCCGCCCCTGCTTCCTCCTCGATCCATTGATAAATGCAATTTGTGAGCGAGATCTCTTCGATTTTTGGAGCGCTGGCGGCGCGCCGCAATCGGGCTAAGCCAGCCACGAGCGCCTCCATCCGATCTAGCCCACGCTTTGTGTCCGAATTTTCAAAGTTGGGAACCTCAGTTTCCGCGGACAGACGAAGCGAACCAAGGATAGGTTCGATTTCATGAATGATCTGCTTGGCGGTCGTTTCGAGCGCTTCGGAATAGATCTCGGCTGTCTGGTCAATCGGGAGGTCTTGCTTCTCGACTGGTGCGGTTCGGATCTCAGTTGGCGTGGCCCTCTGAATCGCCCGCCGCAAAGCGCTCGCGACCCACGCCACCGTTTCGACCGCGAGAGCCTTTTCGATAAGCGGGACATGGGTAGCCTGTGCGTGGTCCGCGAGATGGCGCGCTGCTTCAAGGCGCTCACGAGGATCCGAAGAGCTTAGCTTCCTGAATGGATCAATCGTCACTGGCGCCGCTCTCTGCGTAGAAGGTGGCGCGTCGCTGGAATGCCTCCAATCCGCCTTCCATGATATTGGTGATGGAATGGACCACCTCTGTATCGTCTAGGGCACCCGCAACGTGGACGAAGCAACGATCTCCATCTGATTCAAGATGGGTCACCAAGTCCGCATCGCCGAGAACAGGGATATTTGGATTGTGAGTGGCGATGATCGTCTGCGCGGATTGACTGCGGGCACGTATGGCGTGGACGAGTGTGCCCACGACAAAGGCATTGTCGAGATGGTCCTCCGGCTGATCGAGCGCGATAATGCGCTCGTTGTGCTGCAGAATGATTGGAAGGACCGCAGTGCAGCGCTGTCCCATCGACAGGAAGTCGGTGGTCTTGAAACTTGTCCCGTCGAGGAGCTCGATGATGACTTCGTCACCTACATCGGTAACAAAAAGCTCAGTTCCCGCATCGCCGCGCAACGATTCAGCAAGGCGATGAGCGCGTTCCTCGTTGATCTCTAGTGCGTTGGCAATTTTGGCTGCGTCGCCCTTTTCCGCCAGGATCGCGATCTCCTGCGGGCTAAATGTTGCGACGATGCGCTCGGCAAGTTCGCGATAGCGCAAACCGCTTCCTCGCAAGGCGCCATTGAGCACGCTGAGATAGGTGCGATAATCCGCCAAGGGCTTAACGGTAACCCGGATAGCAGGCGATAATGCACGAGTGAGCCCCGATGCAATTTGGTGGCGGCTTTTTGTAAGTTCCTGCGTCTGGGCGTGCAATTCGTCGAGCGCGGCCTGGCGCTGGTGGTTCACCCTATTGATTCTCTCGATCCGCTCGGCCTTGAGGGCCGCTAGGGAGTTCAACGCGGCGATCTCCTGGCTGAGTTCGCTGATCTGGCGATCGAGGATACTGGCACCCTTTTGCTGCTCCTCGATTTTTTGCCGAACTTCACGGCTCTGTGCGTCGGTCGCCGCTTTCTCGTGTTGAGCGGTTTGCCGGAGGCCATCTAGCTCCAACGTTATCCGGCGATACTCGTCAATGGTGGTCGCCAACGTCCGGTTTACTGCCGTAAGACGGCTTCGGTGTGAACTAAGTTGGTCAGAGGTCGCTGCCTCCACGGGCCAAGCCTCGATCGTTGGTCGCCTGCTGCAAATGAGTTCGAGTTCGTCTGTCCACTCGCCAAGTTTTGCGGCCGAACGCTCTATCGACGCCGCGCGAACATTTGCGGCACTCGCTAGCGGAATTAACTCGTCGAGTTGACGCCGCAGGGCGTCCAGCTCAACGCTACGCGCTCGCTGTGCCGCACCCTGGTGTTGTAGCTCGGCCAAGTTTGTCTGGATTCGTGGCAGTGCCAGTAGTCTTTCTGATATGTCATCAATTTCAGCGAGTAGGGCGCGAATCTCGCTTGAAGCCGACCTAATGCGCGCATGCAGCGGCGCCTGCCTTGAGGCGGCCGCGCTCCTTCCCGACACGAAACCATCGATTAGGCGCATGCGCGATTGGGAGCGTGCTCCAATCTGCTCGACTTCCTTTTGGGAGAAGACCAACGGCGCTGCGACATCAATCGGGCATTGGTCTTCGTCATCACTGGCAATCCGTGAGACTTCGATGCGCTCGTGTTCATCGGTGAGTGTTATTGTAATCTTGCCGTCGCCAAGCACGCCGAGGGCGTGTTCGAGCGAGTCCTTTGCAATCGTATCGGATGAGGAAGGTGCCCCAAGACAAAAGCGAATAAGCTCAATTATCGAACTCTTACCCGTGCCCCGTCCGCCAATGAGAACATTCAGACCGGGACGGAGATGTTGGTGGAAGCCATCGAGGGTCCCGCCTTCGATCCTGATTGACTCGATCCACACTCCAGCTTCGCCTTTCAGTAGTTATCTCTGCGATCGGTAACGCACAGCAGACTACCGATTTATTGGCGCTATGCACAGTGATTTGTTCGCCAAAAACAGGCGGTTATACGGCGTGAAGATCCGAGCTTGGGCGTTTGCGTCTGCGTGGCGATTGCCCTAGGTCCTGTTGACAAAGTGGATTCCCAAATCAGCAGAAGCGTGATTCAAGACTGCTTTTTAGGAGGCAGTTTTGGCTCGCGGCGACCTGACAGATATGGAATGGCGGATCATCGAGGGGTTGTTGCCCACCGAACGCGGCAGGAAGTCCCGACCGTCGCACGATAATCGGCAATATCTGAACGGTATGCTGCATGTCCTTCGGGTCGGATGCCCGTGGCGCGACATGCATGAGCGATACGGAAAGTGGCATTCGGTCTATGTGCGCTTCCGCCGTTGGGCCGAACAAGGCGTTTGGGACGCCCTGCTTGAGACCCTCGTCGAACTGGGGCTGACGGATGACTGGCAGCACATGATCGACAGCACCACTGTTCGCGGCCATTCGCAGGCGGCGGGCGCAAAAGGGGGACTTATCAGGAGGCTTTTGGTCGATCACGCGGCGGCTTTACGACGAAAATCCACGCCCGAGCAGACGGTCAGGGCCGCCCTCTTGGCTTCGTCCTGACAGGCGGCGAGGCTTCGGACTACAACGCCGTTCCTGACTTGCTGGCGATACCGGTCGGCAAGCCGAGGTTGTTCCTCGCCGACAAAGGCTACGACGGTGACTTCCTGCGTGAAGAACTCCTGATCCACGGTATCAGGCCGGTCATTCCGCCAAAAGCCAACCGAAAGAACCCGCCTGCCTGCGACTTTCGGGTTTACAAAGATCGAAACCGCATCGAGCGGATGTTCAACCGTCTCAAGCAGTTCCGGCGCGTCGCGACCCGATACGACAAGACACGAAAATCCTTCTCGGCATTCCTCGCCCTGGCAGCCGCAAAGATATGGCTGCCATACTTTGTCAACAGGACCTAGCTAAAGCATGAGGAGCCTTGCGGCATAGGAGGACTATATCGACTGGCATATATCGGCTGGCGCGAAGTAATCAGCCGGAACGCACCAACGAACGCGGACCAACCTTCCTTCAAGGACTTCGAGCTGAACTGGCGTAGCGTTGCATTTTCCGATATGGATCGTGTGATCCGAATATGGTGGTCGTGATCCAGCTTGCTATCGCGCTCGGAGCTGTCTCCGGGGCGCTCTGTTCGATCTGGCCGGCTATCAGGCAACGTTCGCGGCCAGCGCCGTTCTGCTTCTGCTCGCTACCTCGCATACAGATTGGGCTTGGCGACAGCATGGCTGTAGTCACTGGCCGCGCGCCGCTGGCGAGCATTCTCGACGGTTTCTCCATGCAGGCGCCGAAGCGTCGATTCCGTCTGCTGCGATCCACTCGAATGGATCGGCCGTTTACGAATTCTTTCGATTTTCGGCGTCAGAGTCTGCCGGCGCGTCTTGTATTGCGTCCGCGCGTCATTTCGGAGCCGGAGTTCCTGCCGAGAAGGTCACTTCTCCCCGCAGTTTTCCGGCAGAGCACGTCGTTTCCGGCTGCTTCCGGACGATCTGATTTACGACCGATAAGGCAATCTTACCGTGCGCGAGGTGATAGAGGCCGCCGAGGGTGTTCTGGGCAAGGCCATTCCGATGACCGAAGGCCCCCGGCGCGGCGGTGATGCGGTGGCACTGGTTTCGGGCAGTGCGCGGGCAAAGGCCGAACTGGGATGGTCACCGCATCGCTCCACCATGCCGCAGATGATTGCCGACGCCTGGCGCTGGCACCGCAAGAACGGTTATTCGGCCTGAGGACACGGCCCAAGCGCGGCCAGTTCCGCCGCCGCCGCAAGAAGGGCCGCGACGGGCCGCGCTTCGCACAACATCACCGCCTGAAGCGTGGCCTGCCCGGTCCGGCCCCGGCGCAGGTGATGGACAACGCGCATCATCCGCCCCTCGTCCAGCAACAACTGCGACGAACACCCTACGCAGAACGGGTTGGCATGGCGCAGCGGCTCGGACCGCGAAAGGGTGACGGTCTGAACCATTGCGGTAACCCCGGCCAGCACCATATCGCCGGCGTCAGAGCCGAACAGGTTGCGTGCCACCTGTGACAGATCGGGGGCATAGCGCGGACGGTGCCCCCGGGCATAGGCCAGCATCAGCCGCGTCACCTCAAGCACCGCAAGTTCAAAGCTGTCCAGTCCCGAGGTTTGCAGCGCACCGTCGCCGCGTCGTGGCCGGACGCAACCGCCTTGCGTCGTCTCGGAATTCCGTTGGTCTTTCATGCCGGCCCCGTGGAAATGAGGGGCGCCGCGGGGGAAAGAGGGGAGAATCGCGGCGCCCGGTTGGTGCCTGTTCCGCCGGGCCAAGCGCCGTCGTTCCTGGGTGCGGGTAACCTACAAAAATACTCGGAATTGTCAAGCCACCGGACTGCGCCGGACCAGTGCCAGCATGTCGCGGATCTGACGCAGACAGCCGACAGGGCCGATGGTGCGGAAAATGTCGCCCATCATGGCGGCATCGGCCCGGATGCCACGCACAAGACCGCGCTTGGCAGCCTTGGACGGGCTGGCGACCCCGGGCCAGTCCACCACGGCAATCGTCACGCCGGCACCGATAAGCAGCCGGTTCAGATGTGCCTCGAAGCCAAAGCGCGGCAGCGCCTCGATCCGGTCCAGATCCGGCGCCAGCAGGTCCACGGGCAGAACCCTTTCGCCGGTGATGTAATCCAGCCCCAGACGGCGCCAGGTGCGCGGCGCATTGCCCCTCAGCGACAACGCGGCGCCAGCCCGTCCTTCCGCGACCGGACGAATCAGCGCGGTCAGCGCCGCTGCATCCAGCCCCGTCAGGTCGGCATCCAGAAGCAGGACATGTCCGCCCTGAAGGCCCCGCAACCCATGAACCAGTGCGCGCGTCTTACCCAGATTTCCCGGCGTGCGCACCACCTCGACCCCGGCTTCCCGTGCCACCTCGGCCGTGCCGTCGGTAGAGCCGTCGTCGATCACCAGAACGCGGCCGATCATCGGATGGCCGGCCACGGCCGCCAGCACGCCGCCAATTCGGGCCGCCTCGTTCCAGGCCGGGATCAGACAGGTCACGAGGTGCATGACATCCTCCTGCGTTTGATGAACCAGATCAGCAGCCCAATCGCCATGAAAGCCGCCAGAAGCAGCCCCGAACCAAGTTGCAGCCAATCGGCAATCCGCTCATGCGCATGGCCGAACAGATAGCCCAGCACCATGAAGGCCAGGGTCTTGGGAAGGCTGGTCAGGGTATTGACCAACAGGAACAGCGCCAGATTCATCCGCGCAGCACCCGCCGCGATCAACACGGCGAAACCCGCCGCATGGGTCAGCTTGCCCAGCACCAGAAGCCGCACACCATGCTCGCGGATTCCCCGCACCAGAGTGACCATCTGCCCGCGCGGCAACCGCAGCTTCGGGCCGATCACCGGCAGCTTGTCCAGCCGCAACCCGCGCCCCCCGGCATACAGCAAACTGTCACCCACCACATCGCCCAGAACCAGCACCGCGAAGGCAGCAAAGGGATTCAGCAACGACAGGCTGACCAGCCATCCGGTCAGAACCGAGACGATCGGCCCCTCCAGCACGGCCAGCGGCGCGATCACCCAAAGGCCATGGCTCTGGATCATCGCAATCAGGTCTGCCTGAGTCATCTCTGCCCCGTCATGTCTGGCCCGTCTGTGGCGCCTGCATCGCATTGCCGCGCCACGAAATGCCCTTCTGACGGAAGGTAGTGATCCAAAGCGGCAGAAGAAGGGCGTCGCGCAAGGGCAAGGCAGCGGCATCACGCCAGCTTGAAGGCCAACCCGCCCGGGCCATCAGCGCCCATTCCGCGCCATACCACAGCACCACGAACACCGCCGCCGCCGCCAACGGCAGCCCGGCCAGCCACAGCCCCGCCAAGACCAGCACCAAGGGCAGCAGAATGCCGTTCGCCGGCTCCATCAGGAAAAGCCCCGGAAAACCCTGCCGACGGATGCGGCTCCAGCGCAATTGCCGGTCCCAGACCTGCCGCAACCGTTTGCGCCCGACGGGCTGCGCGAACAGCCGGGCGGTCAGGCTGACATGGCGGCCCATCCCGCGCACAACCTTGGTCGAGGCGACATCCTCGGCCAGCCAGCGGCCAAGGGCGGGCAGGCCGCCGGTGCCATCCAGCATCGGCCGGTTCCAGAACAGGGTCTTGCCCTGCGCGAAACCGATGCCCAGTTCATCGGCCGCCAGTTGCAGACGGGCCTGATTGCCGTTCAGGAAGGCACATTCCAGCCGCCCCGCCCAACCTTCGGGCCGGTCGCCATAGGCGGGGCCCGACACCAGCCCCGTGCCCTCGGACCATGCGCCGACGACCTGCCGCAGATAATCGGGCGGCAGCAGCAGGTTGCTGTCGGTCATGCAGATCCAGTCGTTGCCCGCCGCAACCCAGCCCTTGTGAAGATTGTCCAGCTTGGGGTTGCCCGTCATCCGGACCTGCCCGGTCAGCAGTCGTGCCGGAACATCCGGATATGCGGCCATCAGGCGGCGCACCACCTCTGCCGCCGGATCCGTGTCCGAGGGGGCGCAGAAGATCACCTCATATTCCGGGTAATCCTGCGTGAACGAACTGCCCAGAGTCTCGGCATCGAACGGATCGCTGCCGCAGACAGGGCGCAGCAAGGTCACCTTGGGCAAGCCGATGGCCCCGGAAGCGGCGGCCTTCCGCGAAAACCGGCGAAGAACCAGACCGACGCTGGCCAGATGCAGCACCAGCAGCAGCGCCGCCACAGCAAGAAGCAGACCGCTCATGCGCGCACCGCCCCGGCCAATGTCGCGCCGCCAAGACCCACGCGGTGCGGCAAAAGAGCCTGCCGCCCGCCCAGAATCTGAAAGCTGCCGTCGAAGCTCTCGGCAAGACCCGTGAAATTGTCCAGCCAATCGCCGCAATTGGCATAGACCAGCCCGTGATCGGTATGCAGCCGGGCGGCGTGATAATGGCCGCTGATCACACCATCCATGCCCCGCTCGCGTGCAAGCGCGACCAGACGCAGCTCATGCCCGATACCGCCCGACAACAGCGCATTCGATTGCGCCAGAAGCCATTCGATCGGGCTGCGACGGTGGCGCAGACGGCGGCCGGCAAGCTGACGCCAGACGCCATCCATGGCCCGCAACCCCTGTTCGGCCCGCGCACCGGCCCAGGTGGCGATGCGGCCCCGCATCACAGCCATGTCCTGCCCATGGCCGTGCGTGACCAGATAGCGGCGCCCGTCGGCGGCCTCATGCACCGCCTCATCCTGGGATGTCACCGGCAGACGCAACGCATCGGGCGCGCTCTCGGGGTCGGGGTCATGGTTGCCGCGCACATAGACCAGCCGCGCGCCCTCCTGATGGCGCTGGCGCAGATGGTCGATCACCGCCTGCTGTGCGGCGCCCCATCGGGGCCGGGCAAGCCCGCCAAGGTCCAGAATGTCGCCCACCAGCACATAGCTGTCAGCCATGTTCCTCCGCAGGAAACGCAGCGTCAGGTCGGCCCGCGATCCGAAAGCGCCCAGATGCAGGTCGGAAAGAAAAAGGCTCCGATGGGTCTGCGGCATAGTCTGTCCTGTCCAATCCTGCGGCATCGCCGCTGCCTGTAATGACGCTCCGTCAGAGAGAGATGGTCTTCGGTCTTTGGAGCCATGGCCCCAAAGCCGCGGGCAGGGGCATGCATCACCAGAAACCGTGATAGGGGCGGTACGGGATGATGAGTGGTTCGTAGACGCCGTCGAAGGGAGCAGGGCCCGAAGGCAACCCAGGCAGGACGTATCGAGCGCTCTCCTTCTGGCTCTCGTCGAGTTTTCCCAAGAGTTCCCTCGCAGCTGCCGCCACCGCTGCATTCTGCGTCGCGATCTCGGCACGCAAGCTGCTCGCATAGACGTAGCGCCTTTCGGGAGTTGCAAGAAAGGGCAGAGGGCCGAGGCTTGCTCTTGCGTTTTCCAGCTCCAAAGACGCGCTGCGCAGTACCCCGGCATATCGCTCCCAATCGCTCTGCTGGTTAGGGGTAATCGACAGCGCATTCCTCATGTCGTCGAGCAGCGCGGGATCGGCGAAGGCAGGCGTGTAGGTCTGCCCTGTAAGGGAGCTGAAGCCGCGCTTCGCCCTTTGGATGAAACCGTAGAGGCGATGGCCGTAGCCATAGTCGTATCCGTATCCAATCAGGCTCGGCATGGAGTGCATCTGGCCGCCCAGTGCGGGGCCAAAGGCGGGACCGGTGGTCTGGGCGATCACCCAACCCGTGACCAGGAGGGCGGCGGCAGCGGTCACGCCGATGGCAATGGTCTTGCGATTCATGTTCGTCTCCAATCGTGCCGCAGAACGTGTCTGCTGGGCCTATGGGACGATGACCATGTCACTCGAGTTTTACGGCGAGGGGCATCCTTGTGACAAAGTGTGGCAAATCCCGGCAAGGTTGCGCTTTGATACAATCTGCAGTGAGGCGATCTCGGCCTCTCGTCTTATGGTGGGCCATGACCAGCAATGCTTTCAACCCGAACACAGTGAATGGGCAGTCAGGCCCGCACATCCTCGTCGTGGACGATCATGCGGACATCCGCGACTTGATCTCTCGCGCCCTGATGCGCGATGGCTTTCGCGTCAGCACGGCTGCCGATGGCAAAGCCTTGCGCAGAGTGCTGGCCGATAGTCGTATCGATCTGATCGTCCTGGACTTGATGCTGCCGGGCGAGGACGGTCTGACATTGTGCCGCGAAATGCGGGCCTCGTCCAATATCCCCATCATCATGTTGACCGCGAAGAGCGAGGAAGTTGACAGGGTGATCGGGCTGGAACTTGGGGCGGACGACTATCTGGGCAAGCCGTTCGGCAGCCGCGAACTGATCGCGCGCATCAAGGCTATCTTGCGTCGGAGCAAAGGCAATCACCGTGACGAGGAGGTTTCGCAGACAAAGCGATATCGCTTCGACGGGTGGCAGCTTGATGTGGGTGCCAGGGAACTTGTCGGTGAAGATTCGGTCTCGGTACCGCTGAGCACGGGCGAGTTCGACCTTCTGCTTGCCTTCGTCGAACGACCCAGGCGCATGTTGAACCGCGATCAGCTGCTCGACCTTGCACGCGGCCGTTCCGCCAATCTGTTCGACCGCAGCATCGACACCCAGGTCAGCCGCCTGCGAAAGAAACTGGAGAAGGACTCCTCCGATCCGCAGATCATCAAGACCGTTTGGGGCGGCGGTTACATGTTCACCTCAGAGGTCACCAGCGAATGACCGCGGTGCTGCCCAAGAGCCTCTTCGGCCGAACATTCGTGGTACTGCTCGCCGGGCTGGCCATCTCCCATCTTGCCGCCGCCCTGCTTTATTCAGGCCATCGGGAGCAGGCGGTGCGCGCAGCCAGCGGCCTTGTAATTGCGCAACGCATCGCCAATCTCAGCCGCTTGGTGGCGGATGCGCCGCCAGATTGGGGTAACCGTATCGTTTCTTCCTCCAGTGATACCACGTTTCAGGTTGCGTTCACCGATCGTCCAGGGGTGACGGAAACGTCGGACAATGCCATTGCCGAAGCGGTGAGGGATGTCCTGGTTCAGAGCTTCTCCGGTGCCGGACAGGCCCTGCCACTTGTCGCGACAACCCCGTACCGGGCGCTTCCGGCAGATCGGCATTCCGGGACGGCGCATCGGCCGGCGATGCACGGATTTGGAGCCTTCGGTCTGTTGAGCAGCTACGGAGAATTGAGGGTCGCAGTGCCCTTGAGCGACGGCCGATGGCTGTCTTTCGTGACGAGCCTGCCACAAGACAGTCCGGTCCTCTCACGCCAACTGCTGGTGGCGATGGCGTTGATGGCCCTCATCACCCTGTTCGTTTCCGCGTGGGTGGTCCGCTCCGTGACCAAGCCGCTCGCGAACTTGGCCAGTGCAGCGCAAAGGCTCGAGGTTGACCTCGCCGCGCCACCGCTTTCCGAAACAGGGACAATCGAAACGCGGCAGGCCGCCAGGTCCTTCAACCGAATGCAGGTCCGGCTGCGCGAACTGATCGAAAATCGTACGCGGATGCTTGCCGCCATCTCGCATGACCTGCGCACGCCGCTGACGTCGCTGCGGCTACGTGCCGAAAACAACTCCGATCCCGACGATAGAGAGAAGATGCTGGCGACGGTCGCAGAAATGGACGCCATGATCGGTGCGACACTGCACTTTGCCAGGGATGACGCTCTGGCGGGAACTCGCCGCAGAACCGACCTGTCGGCGCTGCTGGCAAGCATTGTCGATGATCTTGCCGACAACGGTCTTGCCGTCGAGATGGAGCCATCTCCTCCGGTGGTTTTCACTTGCCAGCCCGATGCGCTGAAGCGAGCGCTGACGAACCTCTTGGAAAACGGTGTCAAGTATGGAGGCAAGGCGAGGGCGCGTATCGCTGTTCTGCCGGACAAGATTGAGGTGGTCGTCGACGACGATGGCCCCGGCATTGCAGATGGCGAACGGGAGCGGGTCTTTCAGCCGTTCTATCGCATCGAAAGCTCCAGAGCTCGTGAAACGGGCGGCATCGGCTTGGGATTGGCGATCGCCCGTTCCATCGTCGAAGCGCTTGGGGGAGATCTCATTCTTTCCAACCGTGAGGAAGGGGGGCTGAGGGCCCGAATGGTGTTCCCATCGGGACGTTGAGGCGCCGAGAGGGGCTTTGCGTGTGAAAGGCGGAGACAAAGGCGAATGAATGCCATACGCCGCTCAATGTGGGCGCGCCGCCCGGACTATGTCCTTTGCGTCACCGCTACTGAGCCTGCCCTCCAGTTATGCCCGCACCTTTACCTCCGGCATCGCGCCGATCAGCATGCGGGCGTATTCGCTCTTCGGGGCGTCGAAGATCTGGGCACAATCGCCTTGTTCGACGATCTCGCCGCGGTTGATCAGGGCAACCCGGTCGCAAAGATAGCGTACGACCGCTAGGTCGTGGCTGATGAAGAAGTAGGTCAGGCCGAGGCGGTCCTGCAACTCGCACAGAAGGTTGAGAACCTGCGCCTGCACCGAGACGTCGAGCGCCGAGGTCGGCTCGTCGAGAAGCAGAAGTTCCGGGCCCGAGGCGAGGGCGCGCGCGATGCAGATGCGCTGGCGCTGGCCGCCGGAGAATTCGTGCGGATAGCGATGCAGGTGCTGCGGGCCCATGCCGACGAGCGAAAGCAGTTCGGCGGCGCGGTCGCTGCGCTGCCTGTTCGTCAGGCCAAGGGTCTCGTGGTGGATGACCAGGGGCTCGGTGACGATGTCATAGACCGACATGCGCGGGTTGAGCGACGCGTAGGGGTCCTGGAAGACGATCTGAACGCGGGATCGCAGGCGACGCAGCTCGGCGTCGGAGAGCTTGCCCAGATCTTGGCCCTGCACGCGGATGCTGCCCGAGGTCGGGGTTTCCAGATGCAGGATGGAGCGGGTCAGCGTCGTCTTGCCCGAGCCGCTTTCGCCGACCAGGCCGAAGCTCTCTCCCTTGCGCACGCTGAGCGAGACGTTCTTCAGCGCATGGACCTCTGCCGACGAGCCGAAGATGCCGCGGCGGCCGGGATAGATCTTCGAGACGTTGTCGATCTCAAGCATGATGTCAGCCATGGACGAGCGTCTCCATCTCGGCCACGCGGATGCAGGCAGCCGAGTGATCGTTGCCGACCGAAACAGCCGCCGGCGTCGCTGCCGTGCAGGCGGGTTGGGCGAACTGGCAGCGCGGGGCGAAGCGGCAACCCGGCGGCGGCGTGATCAGGTTGGGCACCGAGCCCGCCAGTCCGCGCAATTCGCCGCGCTTGGTCTCGCGCGTCGGGATCGCCGACATCAGGGCGCGCGTGTAGGGGTGGACGGGATTGCCGATGACGGCCGCGACCGGCCCGCTTTCGACAATGTTTCCGGCATACATGACCGCGACATGGCTGCATGTCTGGGCCACGACGCCGAGATTGTGGGTGATCAGCACCACGCCCATGTCGAAGTCTTTTACACTGTTCTTGATGAGCTCGAGGATCTGGGCCTGGACCGACACGTCGAGCGCGGTCGTCGGCTCGTCGGCGATCAGAAGGTCCGGGCGGCCGATCAGCGCCATGGCGATCAGCACGCGTTGGCGCATGCCGCCGGAGAACTGGTGCGGATAGTCGTCGAGGCGTGCCAGAGCGTTGGGGATGCCGACGCGGGCGAGCATCTCGCCGGCCAGCTTGCGCGCGGCCTGGCGGCGTTCGCGCTGGCCGGCATTGGGCGTACATCCGATCACATCCGGATCGCGATCGGCCGCGGCCAGCGCTACGTCGACGAGCTGCTCGCCGATGCGGAAGGCCGGATTGAGGTTCGTGGTCGGGTCCTGGAAGATCATGCCGATGCGCTTGCCGCGCAGGCGCTGCATCGCGGCTGGGCTCAGCTTGAGCAGGTCCTGGCCTTCGAGCAGGATTTCGCCGGCGGTGTAGTGCGCCGGCGGCGTCGGCTGCAGGCGCGAGACCGACAGGCCGGTGAGCGACTTGCCGCAGCCGCTTTCGCCGACGAGACCCCAGATCTCGCCCCGGTTCACGGTGAGGTTGATGCCATTGAGCACATGCGCCCGGCCGTCGAAGCTCGACATCCTGAGGTGCAGGTCTCGGATCGAAAGGAGAGGCTGGGTCATCTCAACGCCTCGCCTTCGGATCGAGGATGTCGCGCAGGCCGTCGCCGAGCAGGTTGAAGCCGAACACGGCCAGGAACATCGCCATGCCCGGCGCCATCGCCGTCCACCAGTAGTCGGGCATGTAGGAGCGCGAGACGGATAGCAGCGTGCCCCATTCCGGCGTCGGCGGACGGACGCCGATGCCGATGAAGCCGAGGCCGGCGACGGTCAGGATGGCGAAGCCCATGTCGAGCGACATCTTGACGATGATCGGCGAGACGACGTTGGGCAGGATGTGGCGGAACAGGATCCGCTTGGGCGTCGCGCCGAGCGCGCGGGCCGCGGTGACATAGACCTCCTCGCGCGCAGCCAGCACCTCGCCGCGCACCAGCCGCGCGTAGCCGGGCCACCATGACAGCGCAATCGCGATCACCATGTTGCCGAAGCCCGAGCCGAGGGCGGCGGCGATTGCCATGGCGAGGATCAGTCCGGGAATGGTCAAGGTGAGGTCGGTCAAGCGCATCAGTACCTCGTCGACCCAACCCTTGGCAAAACCGGCGACGGCGCCGACCAGCGTGCCGATCACCGAGCCGATGAGCACGACACCGAAGCCGGCGAGCACCGAAACCGTGGTGCCGGCCATGACCAGCGACAGCACGTCCTGGCCGAGTTCGTTGGTGCCGAACGGATGTGCCGCCGACGGCGGCATGAAGCGCGAGGCGGTGTCGACGCTGCCGGCGACGTGCTCGGGGTAGGGGGCGAGCACGGTGCCAAAGGCGGTGAAGAAGATCACCACCGCGACGATGGCAGCGCCCAGCATCGACAGCTTGCTCTGCGAAAAGCGGAAGAAGGCGCGGCGCAGCCTGTCGCGGCGCGGCGTGGCGAAATCGTCCGCGGTGTTGTGCTCGGTGGTGCTCATGAGTAGCGGACCTTGGGGTTGATGACGCCGTAGAGCAGGTCGATGACGAGATTGGCGAAGACGAAGAGCAGTCCGATCACCAGCGCCACGCCGATCACCGGCATCATGTCCTGCGAGACGATGGCCTTGGTGGCGTAGAGGCCGAGGCCGGGCCAGTCGAACACGGTCTCGACGAGCACCGTGCCGCCGAGAAGCCAGCCGAAATAGAGGCCGATCACGGTCAGCGTCGCCGACACGGCGTTGCGGGCAACATACTTGGTGATGATCTTGCGCTGCGGCAGGCCGAGCGCGCGCGCCGTCATCACATAGTCCTGCTGCATCACCTCGATCGTCGAGGCGCGCATCATTCGCATGATGGTTGCAAGCGGAGACAGTGACATGGCGATGGCGGGCAACGCCAGATGGCGAAGCGACATGAAAAAGGCGTTCCAGTTGCCGGCGATCAGTGAATCGATGGTCAGGAAACCGGTGACGAAGCGCGGCGGGATGACGACGATCGGCAGGCGGCCGCCGAGTGGCAGCCACATCAGCCACATCGCAAAGCAGAGCTGCAGAAGCAGACCGAGGAAGAAGCGCGGCATGGAAATCGCGCCGATGGCCGCCACCTGGGCGAGGTAGTCGGGCCAACGGTTGCGCCAGACGGCGGTGACGAGGCCGAGCGGGATGCCGACGACGACAGCGATGAACATCGCCGCGAAGACGAGTTCGAGGGTCGCGGGAAGATAGGCCTTGATGTCGGCGGCGACGGGGCGGCGGGTCAGCAGCGACGTGCCAAGGTCGCCATGGACCAGCCCGGAGACATAGGTGCCGTATTGCACCCAGACCGGCTTATCCAGGCCGTATTCGACGGCAAGCGCCGCGATCTCGGCCTTCGTGGCGTTTGGACCTGCTGCGAGCGCGACCGGATCGCCCGGCAGAAGGCGGGCAATGGCGAACATGATGACCGTCAGCCCGACAATGACCGGCACGAGCAGCAAGAGCCGACGCAAGATGAAACGCAACATTGCCCATATCCTCCCGTTGGGGACTTGGCGGGCCCGGAGGCCCGCCAAGCATTCGATTTAGCCGAGCGACAGGCCCCAGGCTTCGATCGCGTTGGAGGCGACCGGCGTGAAGTGATAGTCCTTCACGGTGTCGCGCATGGCGAGCTTGCGGCGTTCCAGCACACCGAAGACGTCGGGTGCATCCTCGACGACCTTCTTCTGGAATTCGCCATAGATCGCCACGCGCTTGGCCTCGTCGATCTCCTTGCGGCCGGCCTCGATGAGAGCGTCGACTTCCGGGTTGTTGTAGACGGCGTTCTGCCAGGCGCCGTTGCGCGACGAATGGTAGGCCGCAAAGGCGATGTTGTCGGGGTCGCCGTAGTTTGCGGTCTGGTAGACCGGGAACAGGTCCGGGAAAGTCTCCGGCGACTTGCAGGCGGTCACCATGTCGGGCCAGTTCATCGGCACGATCTCGAGTTCGATGTTCAGCTGCTTCAGGCTGTCGAGCATGATCAACGCCCAGCGACGCTGCTGCTCAAGGCCAGAGACGTGGAACATCCTGAGCTTGAAGCCGCCTTCCGGCTTGGCCGACTTCGCCATGTATTCCTTCGCCTTGGCCATGTCGGTGCCGTAGGCGACAAGATTGGGGTCGAAACCGAGGATGCCCTTCGGCAGCGGGCCGTTCATGAGGTCGGCATAACCGGCAGCGTCCAGGATCGCCTGGTAGTTCGTGGCGTAGGAGATCGCTTTGCGCAGGTTGATGTCGGCGCAGGGGCCTTGCTGCGTGTTCATCTTGATCGAGAAGGTGCGGTATTCCGGCTCGATGATGTCGCTTGGCAGTTAAACGTAAGAATGCGCCTGTTTCGCTTCGATTGAGCATTTAATTATGAGAATCCTGACTGCCGGATTCTCAAATTAACTGCATTTGCAAGGAGGGTTTCGGCCTGCGGGCTTTGGCTATCATGTTCTCGGCGGTTCCGGTGAATCGGACCCTGTTATCGCCCATCATGTGACCGCGCAGCATTCGGAGCATTTCCGGCCCGGCACGCTCGACGATGGCTACCCCGGCCAGCAGCGCCGGCCGCATGCGAAGCCGGAGAATCGGACTCGCGGGCGTGGGCAGGTTCTCCTGTTCTGCGGCAATGATGCCATCAAGATCCGGAATGATGGCGCCGAGCACCCTGAAGCGCCAAAGCTCGTCCTCGCGTGGCGGAGGTAGTGGCGCTCGTCGCATCAAGAGAAGCCGGGCAATATCGGCTGGCGATGTCCAGGTTCGGATGCCGCGCTCGGCCTCATCGTCGAGCAGCTTTTCGCCCCGAAGAGCCGCATCGCGATATTGATGGAAAGGGGAGGGGAGTTCGCGCCCGCCGAGTTCCCGGAACAGGTCTCCACAGTGAGGACAGGTGATGCGCCAACCAAGCAGTTGGCTTCTCAAGGTTGGCCCCGGTTCCCTATGACCGAGACTGCAGCTCGAACAGTACTGCAATGGTCTCGCGGCGATCATCCGGCGTGACGACTGCGCGACATTGGCGAAGGTCATTCGACGCACGACGGCCGGCTCGGTGGCGAACATCCTGGCCAGGCGGATTTCCTGATCGCCGCTCAAATGGAGATCAGCTTCTCGCAGCGAGCGAACTTCCGGCAGGCAATGCCGCAGCATCACGAGCGGTGGGACCGCGTAGAAGGCGGCGTGCCGGCTGATCCAGGAGGACAGAAGTTCATCGGCAACCGGTGGCAGACATACCGGCAGATGCCGTTGTGCCGCCGGTTGCGTCATGCGAATGCCGCCTCGGCATCGAACTCCGGCTCCCAGTTCTCGACCGCTTGGTTGGTAATCTGCTCGCTGCCGTTTCCGATGGCGTCGATCGCCAGGCTGTTGATCATGTGGAAGATGCTGGCCGTGATGCCCTCGGTGATCTGCAGCATCCGTCGCAGTGATTTCGGCGTGAGCACCGACGGGCGACGCAGCGGCGTATTACGCAGGATCGACGCCACCAGGGTTTCGAACGGTGGCGTCGCCTTAACCTGACGTAGGACGCAATCATTTCTTTGTCCTGAATTTCAGGCTTGGATCGGCAACGCGATCTCACGCCAGGTGGCGCTGGCGAGGGCGCGGAGTTGGCGATGATCAGCGGCATTCAGGTGTTTTCGATGAAGTTGGAAAAGATTGGCAATTTGGCCGTGGGTTGAGACGAAACGTTGGCATTGACCTGCCGACTTGAACCGCATCATGCGTCGCTCTCGTCGTCGAACGGGAAGGTGAGAATTTTCTGCGAGGTTGTTGAGCCCTTTGTGCGAACGGTGTTCGATCCCCAGCATGATCTCTCTCTTTGCGGCGGAATAAGAACGCAGCTTGTCTGTCACCATCACGCGCGGCGCAACACCTTGGCTCTTCAACAATTTGCGCATCAGCCGAAGAGCGGCTCCCTTGTTTCTGCGGCTTTGCAGCAGAGCATCGAGAACGTAGCCGTTGGCATCGACGGCGCGCCACAGCCAGTATTTCTTGCCCTTGATCGATACGACCATCTCATCGAGATGCCATTTGTCTGCGAAGTTGCCGATCGACCGCCGCTTGAGTTGGTGGGCGAATTTCCGGCCAAACTTAGTCGTCCATTCTGAGACGGTCTGAAACGAGACGGCAATGCCGCGCTCGGCAAGCAGGTCTTCGATATCGCGCAGGCTCAGCGGGAACCGGTAATAGAGCCATACCGCATGCGCGATGATCTCGGCTGGAAAGCGGTGGCGTTTGTATCGGGCGGACGCATCGTCAGTCATGCCGATAGACTATTGCCTCGATCCGCACCAGCCGGTTAAGGCGACGCCTCCCGTTGGGATGGTGCACGCCCAGGAAAGCCGCGATCTTGTCTCCACCATTTATTCTGATCAACTCGGCTTCTGGTCTGGCAGGCGCACTGTCGACCGGACAAGTGCTCGGAGCGAATGCCTTTTTTTTCGCAGTCGCCGCGCTTGCCGGAGCGGCCATTGGGACTACGGTCGGTCTAAAATTCATGTCTGATGGCATGACGCGTTACCTACTCGCGGCCATACTGATGGCTTCAGGCATGAAGCTGATTATCGGCGCGGAGGCTATCGGAGGTTTATGAACGATCCAGGTGCGTTCGGTGCCCGTCTGCCTGAAATTCAAACCGATTCAACATCTATCACGAGCATGAGCCCGCCACCCCCATCAATCTCGACGTTGTTGTTGGTGGTGTGATGGGAGATATGGCAATGAACCAGCCACTTACCCGGGCGTTGCGCTGTCCAAAGCACATCATATCGTTGGCCTGGAGCGACATTTACCGTGTCGGCTAGATATCGAGCGCTCGGCTGAAGCGTCTCACCATCAACTGCGGCAATCTCAAACGGGCCTCCGTGAATATGCATTGGGTGAATGGCGGTCGTATGCGAGCCAACGAAGCGAACCTTCAATTTCTGGCCGACCTTCATCTTAATCGTGTCGGTGGCGGGGAACGATTTGCCGTTAATCGTAAAGAAATTGGGAAGCGCCCCTTCCATGGGCATCGCAGGATAAGTTAACCATTCCCTCTTTACCCATTCCTGTAATTGCATCGTGTATTCGAGGTCGGCAGGAATAGCCTCCGCCGGGTCCTTCGGATCGATAATCAGCGCGCCGTACAAGCCAAGCGACTGCTGCCGATCCACATGGTCATGGGTGTGGTAGAAATAGGTGCCGGCCTGCTCAACCGTGTACTCGTATGTGAAGGTCTGTCCGGGCTGTATCGGCTCCTGGGTGATATGAGCCGGTCCATCCATTTCATTTGGCAGGATCAGACCATGCCAGTGGACGGTCGTGCTCTCCGGCAGGCGATTAGTGACGTTAATCCTGACTTTGTCGCCTTCGACAATCCGTAAAGTGGGACCGGGCACCTGATTGTTGTACGCGTAGGCTTCGACGGTTTCCCCTGGCAAGATCGACCAACTGATCACGGACGCCGTCAGGTCGAAGACCTTCACATCGCCCTCCATTCGCGGTTGAAATACCTGACCGCCACTTGCGGTGGCGGGAGCGTTGAAGTCCACGAGCCGAGGGTCAATCGCCGCCATGTCACGCATCGCGTCGCCAGGTGTATCGAAGGTCATGATCATCCCGGGAGCCATTATCGCACCGCCCACATCATGGGCGCTCAGGTGCATGTTCACCTTCATAAAGGGGTAGGCGAAGCCAGCAATCAGCATGATCGAGGTGAACCCAGCCATTGCTCCGATCTGGATGCGGGTAGGGGCGAAAGCTCTGTTTGGCTGCGCGCCACCAGGTTCATGTTGCTGATGGCCCTTGTGCTGCTCATGGTAACCCGTCTGTCGCCCATACTGCGCATGGGATGCATGCCGCTGGTGTGCATCATGCGGGCGCTCGGTCATGAGCCCGTGCTTGAGGCCCTTCGCGACAAGCCAGACATTAAAGGGATATGCAACGGCAAAACCCACGCCAATACCCAGTGCCATGACGCCCCAGAACAACATTTCACCCGGCCACATCGCCCTCATGTCGCGTCCCATCATGAGGATTGCCATGACCGGAGCCATTCCCGCCATCATAGCATTCATGCTGATGAACTCGGGCACGAAGGAATTTTTGACGTTCTGCCAGTAGCTGCCGCCCATCATGTTTTTCATGAAGAGCGCTTGGAATACGAAGAGGCCTAGGGTGAAGCCCGCGATGTACTCGATGATGATGTCGATCCACATTGGGAGGCCGAGTACCGCCGTGATCGCGGCGGCAATTATGATGCCGGTGGCATCGCCTGCTACGCAGTGAATGGTGGACCCGATGCCCTGCTTCCACAGTGGCTTGATGAACTCTTCATGGGTTCCGGGCGCAGGCTCTTTGTCAGCCAGAACGTAAAGGAGCTGCCGATTCCGATGAAGCCGCCCCCTTGTTCCGAGATGATTGCGCCCCCGGAT
>VFQM010001293.1_pt1 | contig 22506 bp, 25 predicted proteins | sample 3512391 | NCBI WGS metagenome assembly VFQM01 (sample SAMN10412369, study PRJNA504923) | tailings metagenome | isolation source: Replicate 1 from Balatoc abandoned mine | place: Philippines | reverse complement strand
AGTCGCACCTCGTCCGAAATGCGGTGATCGAGCTCGACCAGTTCGGCCAGTCCGGCATCGAGGATCGGCTGGATCGAATCCGCCATGATCTGGCGCTGGTTGTCCTCCTCGAAGGCGTTCCAGTGGTCGAACTCGATCCGGCCGAACAAGTAGCGCGCCTTGGGGAAAGTCGGCACCCAGGCATCGCCCTCACGCATCGTGTTCCAGCCGACATGATCGACGTGGAGGTGCGTGCAGACCACGGCATCGACACTGTCGCGGCTCCAGCCAGCCTCGGCCATCCGCTCAAGAAACGGCGTTGCCAGCCCGCGCCCGCCGAGCAGCGCGCGCGGCTTGTCGTTGCCGATGCAGGTATCGACCACCAGCCGCAGCCCCGGCGCCTCGACCAGCAGGGCATGGATCGACAGCAGCATCTTGTCCTCGGCGCTGACGAAGTGCGGATAGAGCCAGGGCAGCTTGCGCAGTTCGGCGGCGGTCGCCTGGGGCAGAAAGGAATTGTCGGGCCCGGGCTCGACCGGCAGGATCGTCTCGACGATCCGCGTCACCTTGACCGCGCCGATCTGCCAGCTGAGCGGTGCTTGATCCATTCCGATGTCCCTTCCCGTTCCTGGCAGTGAGGCTAGCGGTGGGGTCGTGCCGCACGCAACCCCAATCGCAGCACAGCAACGGCAGTCGCCCCGCCCGGATTCGTGCTAGGTTGGCACAATGGCCCTAGCCGAAGACCTGCATGAACACCTCGTTTCCTGGCTCGACGGGCACCCCGGGCTGTTCGTGCTCGGTGTCAGCGGGGCGCAGGGTTCGGGCAAATCGACCTTGGTTGCGGAGCTGGCGCAGCGGCTGAGCGCAGATGGTTTGCGCGTGGCAACACTGTCGCTTGACGATCTCTATCGGACCAGGGCCGAGCGCCAGATGCTGGCCGGCCAGGTTCACTCGCTGTTCGCCACGCGGGGCGTGCCGGGAACCCACGATGTCGCACTGGGCCTCGCGACGATCGAAGCCCTGGCGCGGGGCGAGGCGGCACGGCTGCCGCGGTTCGAAAAGGGCCGCGATGACCGCGCGCCGGATGGCGAATGGCCGCTTGCGTCAGCGGACACGCAAGTGCTGCTGCTCGAAGGCTGGTGCCTTGGCGCCGCGCCGCAGCCGGCGGCCGATCTGGCGCTGCCGGTCAATTCTCTGGAGGCGGCCGAAGATCCGGACGGAACCTGGCGCGGCTATGCAAACACCGCCCTCTCCCGGGACTATCCGGCACTGTGGGCGCGCATCGACCGGCTGATCTTCCTCGCCGCGCCGGACTGGGCTGTGGTGGCGCAATGGCGTGAACAGCAGGAGGCCGAATTGCGGCAGCGCGCGCCCGCAGCGATGACACCAGCCGAAGTCACGCGCTTTATCCAGCACTACGAACGGCTGACGCAGTGGATGCTGGCCGAATTGCCGGACCGGGCCGACCTGACCCTGCGGCTCGATACCGAACGCCGGGTGATCTAGAGCGCCGATCCCGCCGCATGGGCGCTGGCCCAGGCCCACTGGAAGTTGTAGCCGCCGAGCCAGCCGGTCACGTCCACCGCCTCGCCGATGGCGTAGAGGCCGGGGACCTTCTTGGCCTCCATCGTCTGGCTGGACAGTTCCGCCGTGCTGATCCCGCCGGCAGTCACTTCGGCCTTGGCATAGCCTTCGCTGCCATTGGGCGCGAAATGCCAGTCATGCAGCCGCGCTTCGGCCGCGCGCAGGACCTTGTCGGACTGGTTGCCCAGCTCGCCCGCCACGCCAAGCCGGTCGGCCAGGGTCGTCGCCAGCCGCTCGGGCAGCGGCAGAACCTTGCGCAATGCGCTGCGCGGCTGGCTGCGCTTGGCCTCCAGCAACCAGCCCTGCGGCTGGTCGGGCAGGTAATCGATCCGCACGTCCTCGCCGCGCTGCCAGTAGGAGCTGACCTGCAGGATCGCCGGACCGCTGAGGCCGCGATGGGTGAACAGCGCCGCCTCGCGGAACGCCGCCTTGCCGCAGCGCGCCAACACGTCGGTCGCCACACCCGATAGCTCGGTAAACAGCGCATCCTCGCCGCTCAGCGTCAGCGGCACGAGCGCCGGGCGGGGCTGGACGATCTTGAGACCGAACTGGCGGGCGAGCTCATAGGCGAATGTGGTCGCGCCCAGCTTGGGAATGGAAGGCCCGCCGGTGGCGATCACCAGCGCGGGCGCGCTTGCCCCGCCGACGTGGAACTGCCCATCACGATGCTCGACCGTGCCGGTTTCGCTGCCAAGCCGGTTCGTGACACCGCCGCGCTCACACTCCTCCAGCAGCATGGCAACGATCTGCTTGGCCGAGCCATCGCAGAACAGTTGCCCCAGCGTCTTCTCGTGCCAGGCAATGCCATAGCTATCGACCAGCTTGATGAAGTCCGCCGGGGTGTAGCGCGCCAGGGCCGACTTGGCGAAATGCGGGTTGGCCGAGAGGTAGCGATCTGGCGCGGTGTGGACATTCGTGAAGTTGCAGCGCCCGCCGCCCGAGATCAGGATCTTGCGGCCAACTTCATCATTGTGATCGAGCAGCAGCACCCGCTTGCCGCGCTGGCCCGCGGTGGCGGCGCAGAACAGCCCGGCTGCGCCGGCGCCGAGGACGATGGCGTCGTATTCGCTCAACCGGCGGCGACCAGCTTGGCCGCCAGCGCCTCGGCCACCTTGATCCCGTCGACCGCGGCCGAAAGGATACCCCCGGCATAGCCCGCGCCCTCGCCGGCCGGGTATAGACCCTGCGTGTTGATCGACTGGAAGTCTGCCCCGCGGCGGATGCGGATGGGCGATGAAGTGCGGGTCTCGACCCCGGTCATTACCGCATCGGGGTGGTCATAGCCGGGCACCTGCCGGCCAAATACAGGGAGGGCTTCGCGCAGCGCTGCGATCACGAAATCGGGCAGGACTTCGGCCAGATCAGTCGGCCTGACGCCCGGCTTGTAGCTCGGCTGGACCACGCCGAACCCGGTCGAAGGGCGGCCCGCGAGCAGGTCTTCCACCCGCTGCCCCGGAGCGCAGTAATTGGACCCACCCGCGACAAAGGCCTTCTCCTCCAGCTGCCGCTGCAACCGCACCCCGGCCAGCGGATCGCCGGGGAAGTCACGTTCGGGGTTGATGTCAACCACCAGCCCGGAATTGGCGTTGAATTCGGCGCGCGAATACTGGCTCATCCCGTTGGTGACGACGCGGCCTTCCTCGCTCGTCGCGGCGACGACGCGCCCGCCGGGGCACATGCAGAACGAATAGACCGCCCGCCCGTTGCTGGCCTGGTGCGAGATGGCATAGGCCGCTGCGCCCAGGATCGGGTTGCCGGCATTGGGGCCGAACCGCGCCTTGTCGATCCAGCTTTGCGGATGCTCGATCCGCACGCCGATCGCAAAGGGCTTGGCCTCCACATAGACGCCGCGCTCGTGGAGCTTGAAGAAGGTGTCGCGGGCTGAGTGACCGACGGCCAGGATCACGTGCTCAGCCGGCAGGAACTCCCCGGTCGAGAGGGTCAGGCCCTTGAGCTGCCCGTCCTCGACCGCGAAATCCTCGACCCGCGTGCCGAAGCGGTATTCGCCGCCCAGCTTTTCGATGGTCTCGCGGATGCTCATCACCATGGTGACCAGGCGGAAGGTGCCGACGTGGGGGTGGGCCTCAGTCAGGATATCCTCGGGCGCACCGGCCTTGACGAATTCGGTCAGCACCTTGCGCCCTAGGTGGCGCGGGTCCTTGATCCGCGAATAGAGCTTGCCGTCGGAGAAGGTGCCCGCCCCGCCTTCGCCGAACTGGGCGTTGGATTCGGTTTCCAGGACGGCCCGGCGCCACAGCCCCCAGGTGTCCTTGGTCCGCTCACGCACGGCCTTGCCGCGCTCGATGATGATCGGCTTAAGGCCCATCTGCGCCAGGATCAGCGCCGCCATCAGCCCGCAAGGGCCAGCGCCGATCACCACAGGGCGCGGGCCGCTCCACCCCTCGGGCGCCATGACCGGGAACTTGTAGGACAGGTCCGGCGTCGGCTTCACATGCGGATCGCCATGGTGCCGTTCCAGCACCTTGGCTTCATCGCGGACCACGGCATCGATCGTGTAGATCAGCTTGATCGCGGTCTTCTTGCGGGCATCGTTGCCGCGCCGGAACACGCTGAAACGGACCAGGTCTTCCGGCGGAATGCCCAGCTTGGCCAGCACTGCCGCTTCCAGCGCGGGTGCTTCATGGTCAAGCGGCAGGGCCAGGTCGGTCAGGCGGATCATGGAGCTGCCTTTCGCCGGGTCGGCGCGCGAAGGCAAGCGTTCAGGCGGACTGGCCGCGCCGCCAGGCCTGGGGTGGCTGCCCGTGGCGGGCGGTGAACCAGGCGGTGAAGGCGGCCGAGCTGGCAAAGCCCAGGAGTTCGGCAATCTCGGCATTGCTGCGACGGCTGCCGGTCAGCTGGCCGCGCGCCAGTTCGCCGCGCACTTCGTCCATCAGGCCGTGAAAGGTTGCGCCTTCCTCGGCCAGGCGCCGCTCCATGGTTCGCCGCGACAGACCCAGCCGTTCGGCAGCAAGCGGCGCGGTGCAGCGCCGCCCGGCCAGCATGGCGCGCAGCAGGCGGCGCACCCGTTCAGCCATCGGCAGGTCGCTCATTCCCGGCAAGGCGGCGCGGAGCTGGGCCGAATAGGGCCGCATCGCTGCGTTGGCCAGCCGGTTGGGCCGGTTGAGATCGGACGCGGCAAAGACGATCCCGCTGAAGTCCTGCGCGAAATAGACCCGCCCGCCAAAGGCACGTTCGAACGGGTTGGCCTGCACCGGACGGGGCCGTTCCAGATAGACGCCATCGGGGTACCAGTCGCTGCCCAGCAATTCGCGCAGGATGCGGTAGAGCATGGCGACCGTGATGTCGGTTGCCTGGACCCGCAGCCCCTCGACGACGATCCCGCAGGACAGGATCGCCATCCCGTCATGCTCGGTCAGGTCGATCACCAGGGCTTCGTTGTGCAGCGGCAGGTAGGAGGTGAAGACGCCCAGCGCGCCGCGGATATCCGGTTCGTCGCGGGCCAGGAGCGTGACCGGACCAAGGTTGTCGAACCCGCGCAGCGCCGACAGGCGCAGGCCGAAGTCCTCGACCCCGGCCAGTTCCGCCGCGCGTTCGAACAGGTGATTGACCGCGCTGGTCGGGATGCGCCGATCGGGTTCGAGCTCGGCATCGGCCGGAAGGCCGGCCGCGCGCAGGATCGGCCCGCCCTCTAGCCCCAGCGAGCGGGCCAGGGCGGCAAAGCCGGTCAGCGCGGCGGCGCGGGTGGTTGGCCTATGGCGCATTTACGAAATATATTGGCGCAATTGCTAAATCATGTCCAGCCCGTGGCGCTAGGTTCGACTCAACCAAAGAGGGGAGAGCCGCCGTGTCCAGTGCCACGCCGATCAGCGATGCCGCCCGCGCCAGTGGCGGCTGGAACCAGGCCTGGGACCAGGCCGCCGCTTTCGATGCCGAGTGGATGGAAAAGTTCCTCGACATGGGGACCCATTCGGTCCGCAAGGGGATCATCGATCCCAAGACCTATGAGCTGATCGCGATCGCGGTCGATGCCAGCTGCACCCACATGTATTCGCCCGGGGTCAAGCGGCACGTCGCCAAGGCGCTCGACCTGGGGGTCACGCCGGAAGAGATCATGGCCGTGCTCCAGCTGGTTGCCGTGCTGGGGATCCATTCGGTCGCGCTCGGCACCCCGCATCTTGTTGAAGAAATGAACGCCCGCGGAATGCCTGTTCCGCAGCCCAAGGAGGACTGAACCATGCACTTCCTCGATGATAGCCTGCTGCCCGAAAACCAGGAAAAGCTGGTGATCCAGGTCGCCCCCTATGGCCCGCAGTGGCTGCCGGGCGATTTCCCCGAAGACATCCCGGTGACCATGGCCGACCAGGTCCAGAAGGCGGTCGATTGCTACAACGCCGGGGCTACCGTGCTGCACCTGCACTGCCGCGAGGCGGATGGCAGCGGTTCGAAGCGGCTGTCGATGTTCAACGAGATGATCGACCGCATCCGCACCGCCTGCCCGGACATGCTGATCCAGGTCGGCGGCTCGATCTCGTTCGCGCCGGAAGGCGAAGGCGGCGAGGCCAAGTGGCTGTCCGATGATACCCGCCACATGCTGGCCGAACTGAAGCCCAAGCCCGATCAGGTGACCATCGCGGTCAATACCAACCAGATGGACATCTCGGCGCTGATGAGCGCGGACGATATCGCCGGCACCTGCCTGACCAACCCGGCGATGTTCGAAGCCTATCGCAACATGTATTTCGAATGCGGCCCGGTGTTCATGGAAGAGCACCTCAAGCGGCTCGTTGCCAATGGCATCCAGCCGCACTTCATGGTCGGCGATCTCAGCCAGCTGGAAACGGTCGAGCGGCTGATCCGCAAGGGCCACTACAACGGCCCGCTAGTGCTGAACTATGTCGCGATCGGCAGCGGTGCCGCCGGCACGCACCCGGCCGACCTGATCGAATTTGCCCGCCGCGTGCCCGATGGTGCGGTGCTGACGATTGAATCGGTGATGCGCAATGTCGCCCCATTCAACGCCATCGCCATTGCGCTTGGCCTCCACGTCCGGGTCGGGATCGAGGACAACCTGTGGAGCCGCAAGGGCGAGCGGATGACTTCGGTCCAGCAGGTCGAGCAGATGGTGCGCCTTGCCAACGAGCTGCACCGCGATGTCGCGACCGGGCCGGAAGCCAAGGCGATCTACCAGATCGGCACCTTCTACCAGTCAACCGACGAGACGCTGCGCCGCGTGGGTTATCCGCCCAACCGCCAGCCAGGCCAGCGCGGCGTGCCGCGGTGGGAATACGCGTGAACCAGTTGGAAGGGCGAGTCTGCGTTGTCACGGGGGCGGCACGCGGGCTCGGGCAGGCGATCGCTGGCGCACTGGTCGCCGCCGGCGGTCGCCTCGCCATCTGTGATCTGCGTGACGGCGACCTGCAGGAAGCCGCCGCCGCGCTGCGGGCCCAGGGCGGCGAGGTCCTGGCCGCGCCCTGCGATGTCAGCGACAGCGCAGCGGTCGATGCCTTCTTTGCCCGGGTCGAGCGGGAGCTTGGCCCAGTCGCGGTCCTGGTCAACAATGCCGCGCTGGTTCCGGGCGGGCCGGAGGACGAGGCCCGCCGCAGCCGCCACTATGCCTACCTGACCACGCCCGAGCCGCGCGATACGCTGGGCTTCACCAGCGCGATGAGCGATGCCGAATGGCTCAAGTACTGGGGCGTCAACGTCCACGGGGTGTTCTTTTGCACCCGCGCCGCGCTGCGGCAGATGGAGCCGCGCCGCTATGGCCGGATCGTCAACATCGCCTCGATCGCCGGTCTTTCCGGCCTGAGCGCGCACAGCCCGCACTATTCGGCCACCAAGGGCGCGGTGATCGCCTTTACCCGTTCGGTCGCGGCGGAAGTGGCCGGGGCAAATATCTTCGTCAACGCGATTGCGCCGGGCGGCGTGGCAACCGCGATGTTCGACGATTACCTGGCCCGGCTCGAGCCGGAGGCGCGCGGGCGGCTGTTCCAGATGATCCCGGCCGGACGGCTGGGGACGATGGCCGAATATGCCGGGCTGGTTGCCTATCTCGCCGGCGACGGGCACTACCTGGCCGGGCAGATAATCAGTCCGAACGGGGGCATGATCTGAATGAGCGGGGATAAGCCTATGACCGGCGGCAGCAGCGCGTCGCGCAATCCGGTCGGGCTGATCCTGTTCCTGCTGGCGCTGCACGTGCTCAACCAGATCGACCGCCAGCTGGTCGCCGCCTTTGCCGCGGACATCATGCGCGACCTTGCGCTCAGCCGCAGCCAGTTCGCGCTGATTGCCGGGCTGGCCTTCAGCGGCGTCTATGCCTTTGCCGCGCTGTTCGCCGGGGTTCTGGCCGACCGGCTGGGGCGGGTCCGGGTGCTGTCATACGGGCTCGGGATCTGGAGCCTGTTCACCGCTTTGGCCGGCCTGGCCCAGGGGTTCTGGACCATGCTGGCGGCCCGGCCCTTCGTGGCGGCGGGTGAGGCGACGCTGGTTCCGACTGCCAGCAACATCATCCTCGCCCGCATCGATGATGCCCACAAGGCAGCCGCGCTGGGTCTGTTCTTTGCCGGTATTCCGCTGGGGATCGGCGGCGGGTTCCTGATCGCTGGCGCGCTTGGCCCGATACTGGGCTGGCGCGGCACCTTTCTGCTGATGGGCGGGCTTGGGATCATCGCGCTGGCGGCGCTGGTCCGGCTGAAAGATGCCTCGCCCGATCTGTCGCACCGGCCGACCATGACGGGTAACCTGGCGGCGCTGTTCGGTGTATTCCGGGCCAGGCGCCGCGCATTGTGGGCTTCGCTGGCGATCATCTTTGCCCATTTTCACACCGCGACCAGCCCGTTCGTCCAGCTCTGGCTGACCAGCGAAAAGGGCTATGCCCCGGGCCCGGCCGCACAGCTTTACGGGCTGATGTTTGTCACGTTCGGCCTGCTCGGCACGTTTGGCGCGGGCCTGCTGGGCGATTGGGCCAAGCGGCGGTTCGCCATGGACCGGGCAACAACCATGTTCGTGCTGCTGCTGGCCCTGGCCCCGCTGCTGGTGCTCTACCGGCTGACCCCCGGCGGGACGCCGCTGTTCCTGCTGGGCATGGCCGGGTCGATCCTGTTCATGACCGTGATCTACGGCCCGATCTTCGCGATCATCGAGGAACTGCTGCCGCCGCAGCTAAAGGCCACCTCGACCGGGCTCAACATGCTGGTGCTCAATATCCTGGCAATCGGCGGCGGGGCGCTGCTGATCGGAGTGGTCAGCGAACGCCTCGTGGCCGCTGGTTCGGCGCAGAGCTGGACCCTGCCGCTGCTCGGCGCCGATGGCCTCGCGCTGCTGGCGGTGGTGTTCATCTTCCTGGCCATGCGCAGCCCGCGCCAGATCGCCGACTGAACAGGCGGCCCGGCCTGATTTTCCTACATCGCCGCAGCTTGCTACCTTCGCAGCGGCTCTTTCTAATCGTTGATCCCGGGTGCTTGATGCGTCCGTTCAGGCCTGCGGCAAGTGCAATTGCGGCCTGCGGATGTGTTTCATCAACTAAACCCCGGCGACTCGGCAAAGGCCCGTGTTGCGGCGGCGGCATTGTGGTCGCGGATGCAGTCTGCGCGGCTGCCCGATGACCGCCAGTGCGGCAAAGTTTGCTATTTCGGGCCGGAAGGCGCATAGGGTCCGGGCTACGTCGCCTGCGACGGGATTTCCGGCATCCGTGCCCCAAGCCCCCTTTCACGCCACATTGCTCCACGCGCACGTTGCGCGCGGGTCACGCAAGTTCCGCGAAAGGACTGCACCCATGCCAGTTGGCACCGTCAAATTCTTCAATACCGACAAGGGCTTCGGCTTCATCGCGCCTGATGGCGGCGGCACGGACAGCTTTGTCCACATCACTGCCGTCCAGGCTGCCGGCATGTCGACGCTCGACAAGGATCAGCGGATCAACTTCGAACTGGAAACCGATCAGCGCGGCCGCACCTCGGCCGTTAACCTGTCGGCGGCCTGATCGGATGGCCAAAGAGGAGTTAATGACCCTCGACGGCCAGATCGATGACATCCTCCCCGACGGCCGGTTCGGCGTGGTGCTCGAAAACGGGCACCACATCGTCGCCTATACGTCAGGCAAGATGCGGAAGTTCCGCATCCGCTCGGTCGTCGGGGATCGGGTCAAGGTCGAAATGACGGCCTACGATCTCACCAAGGGTCGGATCGTGTTCCGCGATCGCGGCCCGGGCTTCACCACGGGGGCACCGCCGCGGCGTCAGCAGCGCCGCTGAGGGGCAGACCAGGGAAGAATGCCCCCGAGGAGCATGACTATGTCGACCTCTACCCAGTTCTACCTCGACCAGGCCGCCCTGTGCGGCCGCAATGCCCAGGCTGCATCGCTCCAGAACCAGCGCGAGGTCCAGCTCAAGGCCCAGGCCGCCTGGCAAGCGATGGCTGACCGGGCAATCCAGACCGCCACCGAACGCGACCGCCGCGAGGCCGAGCGCCGCGCGGTGGCGCTTGCCTCCCAAGGAGAGTCCGAATGTCACGAGACCAGATGATCCGCCCGTTCCTGATCAACCGCGATGCAGAGGGTCACGTGCGGCTCTCCGTGCGGGACGTGCGCTACAATTCGCAAGGCTATCCGCTCGTCACCGCGGTGATGCAGGACAACCTGTTTGAAACGGTCGCGGCGGCACGCAGCTATGCCCGCACCCATTTCCAGGCGATCGCCGGGCAGTACGAACTCAAGACCAGCTAGAGCGGGTTCCCGTCGCGGTCGCGATAGATGTCGCGGCGGCCGACGTGGTTGGCGGGGCCGACGAAGCCGTCGGCCTCCATCCGCTCAACCCACTTGGCGGCGGTGTTGTAGCCGACGCCGAGCTGGCGCTGCAGCCACGAGGCCGAGGCCTTCTGGCTTTCGAACACGATCTGGCAGGCCTGGCGATACTTGCGCTCTTCGGGGCTGTCTGATGCCGTGGCATCAAGATCGTCGAAGCCGAAGCCGCCGTCTTCCGGCTCCTCGGTGACCGAATCGACATATTCCGGCTTGCCCTGCGCGCGCCAGAAATCGGCCAGCCGTTCCACTTCCTCATCCGAAACGAACGGCCCGTGGACGCGGCGGATCGGATCGGTGTTGGGCTTGTAGAGCATGTCGCCCTTGCCCAGCAGCTGCTCCGCGCCCTGCTCGCCCAGGATGGTGCGGCTGTCGATCCGGCTGGTCACGGCAAAGCTGATGCGGGTCGGCAGGTTGGCCTTTATGACGCCGGTGATGACATCGACCGACGGGCGCTGCGTCGCCATGATCAGGTGGATGCCGGCGGCGCGGCTCTTCTGGGAGAGCCGCTGGATCAGCACTTCGACTTCCTTGCCAACGGTGACCATCAGGTCGGCTAGCTCGTCGACGATCACCACGATCTGCGGCAGGACCGGGTAGTCGAGCTGGTGCTCTTCGTAGAGCTCCTCGCCCGTTTCGGGATCGAAGCCGATCTGGATCCGCCGGCCGAGCGGCTTGCCCTTGGCAATCGCGGTCTTCACCTTGTCGTTGAACCCGGCGAGGTTGCGGACCGAAATCTCGCTCATCATCCGGTAGCGGCGTTCCATTTCCTCGACCGCCCACTTGAGCGCGCGCACGGCCTTGGCCGGCTCGGTCACCACGGGTGAGAGCAGGTGCGGGATGTCGTCGTAGGACTTCAGTTCGAGCACCTTGGGATCGACCAGGATCAGGCGGCACTGCGCCGGGGTCAGGCGGTAGAGCAGCGAAAGCAGGATCGTGTTGAGCCCGACCGACTTGCCTGAACCGGTCGTCCCGGCAACCAGCAGGTGCGGCATCGTGGCAAGGTCCGCCACCACCGGTTCGCCGGCAATGTCCTTGCCGAGGATGATCGGGAGCATGCCCTTGGACCCGGCAAAGGCCTCGCTCGCGACCATTTCCTTGAAGCTGACCATCTGCCGGTCAGCGTTGGGCAGTTCGATCCCCATCACCGTGCGGCCCGGGATCGAGGAAACGCGGGCCGAGATCGCGCTCATGTTGCGGGCGATGTCGTCGGCGAGGCCGATCACGCGGCTGGCCTTGATGCCGGGGGCCGGCTCCAGTTCGTACATGGTGACGACCGGGCCGGTGCGGACTGCGGTAATCTCACCCTTGACGTTGAAATCGTCGAGCACGGTTTCGAGCAGGCGGGCATTGCGTTCCAGGGCCAGCTTGTCGATCTTCTGCTTCGAATGCGGCGGGGGATCGTTGAGCAGGTCAAGCGCAGGCAGCTCGTAGCTGTCAAACAGGTCACCCTGCTTGCCCGAGGTGGCGAGCTGGGCCGCCTTGGCCGGACGGTTCGGATCGCTGATCACCGGGGGCTTGCGCGTCTCGTTCGTCGCAACCGGCGCTGGGCGCGGTTCGACCGCCGGCTTGCTGGCCGGCTTGACGTTGATCACCCCGCCCGGCTCGATCGAACGTTCGCGGCGCAGAAAGCCGGGGAGCGTAAGCAGACTGCCCCAGTCAAACGCGAAGACTCGCGCGGCCAGCAGCGAGCCGCCCGCAAGGCAGGCGACGCCCGCTCCCAGGATCGCCCAGAAGCGGCCGCCCTCGGGCAGCAGGCTGGCCAGTGCTTCAATCGCGCGGGCACCCAGCAGGCCGGAGATTCCGCCCATCCCGGCCGACAGCGAACCGCCCGGGCCGGTAAAGACCAGTGCCAGGACCGTGCCGAGCAGGGCCATGGCAAACAGCAGGACGCCGATCGGCCGCCACCAGGCGTGGTCGGCATGCGGCAGGTCGGCATCCTCTTCCTCAACCAGGCGCCACAACTTGCGCGCGCCGACATAGAGCAGCGGCAGGAACAGGACCGAGACTGGACCGAACAGGAACAGCGCGCGTTCGGCCGCCCAGGCACCCGGCGTGCCCATCCAGTTGGCCGGCGGGCCGCCGGCTGCGGTCGACCACGAGGGATCGGTCTGGTGATAGCTGATCAGGGCCAGCGCCAGGAACACCATCCCGGCCAGCAGCAGACCAGCTCCGCCGATCTCGGCCGCGCGGCGCGCCGCGCGGCGTAGCGTGGCGCGCCAGTTGACCTGCGCGCCGCGGGTTCCCGCGCTGACTGCCCGTGTTGCCATGGATGCTTCCCTTCGTTCGGCGCGCATAATGCGCCTGCCGGTGACTCCGCGTCAAGAATCCTTGGAAATCTGGCGAGTCGCTTCAGCGCAAAAAGGCGTCGATACCTGCCCAGCGCGGCCATTTGAGCCGCTTTGCGGTGGCGTGGTTCATGCCGCCCAGGGCAATCACTGGCACGGGTGAGCGGCTGGCCAGCAGCCGGAACCGCAGCGCGCCAAGCACCTTCCCGCCCGGATGAGACCGCGTCGGGAAGACCGGGGAGACCAGCACTGCCTGGGCGCGCTGTACCCCCCGCAATTCGCGCAGCGAGTGGGCAGTCGCCAGTGCTGCATCGGCATGCGCGCCATAGGAACCGTCCGCACCCCAGCGCCGCGCCTGGGCCGCACTGCCCGACAGGATCACGCGGATACCCCGCGAACGGGCAAGCCGCGCCAGTGCCGCAAACCGCCTCCGTCGCTCGTCCTCTGGCAGGTGGTAGTGGCGGAACACGAAACCACTGCCGCGCGGCAAGCGGTTGAGCGCCCGTTCCAGCACGACATCGTTGCGCGCATCGCTCAGCAGCCAGATTGCGGGGAGGGGCTTCATTCGCGGCACGGCATCGCTATAGCACCGCGCCATGACCGATCCAGCCACTGCACTCGCTGATATTCAGACCCGTATCGCCCGCACCGCGCAGATCGCCGGACGCAAGGCCGAGGACGTGACGCTGGTCGCTGTCAGCAAGACCCATCCGGCCGAACGGATCGCCCCGCTGATCGCCGCCGGCCAGCGCGTGTTTGGTGAGAACCGTGTCCAGGAGGCGGCGGAGAAGTGGCCCGCACTGCGCAAGGCTCATGCGGGCGTCGAACTCCACCTTGTGGGCCAGCTCCAGTCGAACAAGGCCGAGGACGCGGTCGCGCTGTTCGATTGCATCCATTCGCTTGATCGGCCCTCGCTGGTCAGCGCGCTCGGCAAGGCAATGGACAAGACCGGTCGGCAGGTGCCCTGCTTCGTCCAGGTCAATATCGGCGCCGAAGAGCAAAAGGGCGGATGCGAGATTGCCGAACTGCCTGCGTTGCTAGCCGAGGCTCGGGCAGCGGCTATTCCGATTATCGGCCTGATGTGCGTGCCGCCGCTCGGGATCGAGCCCGCCCCGTTCTTCGCCCTGCTCGACAAGCTGGCGGCCGATCACGGTCTGGCCGGCCGATCGATGGGGATGAGCGACGATTTCGAAACGGCGATCATGCTGGGCGCCACGCACGTCCGCGTCGGTTCCGCCTTGTTCGGCGCACGCGGCTGACCTAGCCTGTCCACCAAGGCGGCACAGCGACCGCCGCGGAGGATCATGGGCGACATCAGCAGCGAACATCTTGGCGACAGTTTCAGGGAATGGATTCCGGCCGGTTGGCCGGCGCGCAGCCTGGCCGAATGCGAGGCGATCCTCTGCGCGCCAGGGGCCCGGTTCGAATACGAGACCATCGATATCCGCGGCGTGCCAACCCGAGTGTGGAAGAATGCACCGGAGAACCTTGCCGTGCTGGCCCGGATCGGCCGCAGCCATGGCGATGCGACCTTCCTTATCTACGAGGACGAGCGTGTCTCCTACGAAGCCTGGTTCCGGGCCGTCGCCGCTTTTGGCCGGCACCTCCAGTCGCTGGGCGTGCAGAAGGGCGACCGCGTGGCCCTGGCCATGCGCAACCTGCCCGAATGGCCGGTGGTGTTCTTTGCCGCGGTCACCATCGGCGCGATCTGTGTACCGCTCAACGCCTGGTGGACCGGGCCGGAGCTGGCCTATGGCCTGGCCCACTCGGGCGCCAAGGTCCTGGTCTGCGATGGTGAGCGGCTGGACCGGGTCTTGCCGCACCGCGCCGAACTGCCGGACCTAGCCCAGGTCATCGTTTCGCGCCGGGATGATCTGCCAGCCGGCGTGACCACGCTGGAAAGCGTGATCGGAGTCTCGTCAAACTGGGGTGCCTTGCCCGACCAGGACCTGCCGGATGTTGCCATTGCCGCCGATGACGATGCAACGATCCTCTACACCTCTGGCACCACCGGCAATCCCAAAGGGGCGCTGGGGACGCACCGCAACTTCGTCACCAACATCTTCTCCAGCGCCTTTGGCGCCGCGCGGCAGGTGCTGCGACGAGGCGAGGCGCTGCCTGACCCCGCGCGCAAGGTGCTGCTGACGGTCATCCCGCTGTTCCACGCGACCGCCTGTTCGGCGACGATGATGGGGGTGATCGCGGCCGGTCACACGATGATCTTCATGTACAAGTGGGAGCCGGAAAAGGCCTTCCAGATCATCGAGCGCGAGAAGGTCAATTCGACCGGCGGCGTGCCCACCATCGCCTGGCAGCTGATCGAGCACCCGGCGCGCGAAAAGTACGATCTCTCCTCGATCGAGGCGATCGGCTATGGCGGCGCGCCTTCCGCGCCGGACCTGGTCCGCAAGATCCGCGAAGTGTTCGGCGCGCTTCCCGGCAATGGCTGGGGCATGACGGAGACCACTGCCACGGTCACCGGGCTGTCGGCCGAAGACTATCTCAACCGCCCGACCAGCTGCGGCCCGCCAGTGGCCGTGGCGCAGCTCAAGGTGCTGGACGACGAGGGGAAGGAACTGCCCCCCGGCCAGATCGGCGAGCTCTATGCCAATGGGCCGATGATCGTGAAGGGCTACTGGAACAACCCCGAAGCGACCGCGGCGACCTTCATCGACGGCTGGGTGCGGACCGGTGACCTCGCCTGGATCGACGAGGAAGGCTTTTGCTACATCGCCGACCGGGCCAAGGACATCGTCATCCGCGGCGGTGAGAACATCTACTCGTCCGAGGTCGAGAATGTCCTCTACGACCACCCGGCGGTGATGGATGCGGCAGTGGTCGGCATTCCGCACCGCACGCTCGGCGAGGAACCGGCTGCCGTGGTGCACCTGACCCCGGGCCAGTCGGCGACCGAGGCCGAGCTGCAGGACTGGGTGCGCGCGCGGCTGGCCGCTTTCAAGGTGCCGGTGCGGATCCTGTTCTTGTCTGAAACCCTGCCGCGCAACGCCAATGGCAAGATCCTCAAGAAGGACCTCAAGGCGCTGTTCGGCTAGCCGCCGAAATCAGCCCTTGTGCCGGTCCAGTTCGTCGCCCTGCAGGGTGACGACGTGGAGCAGGTTGGTCGATCCGGGCGTGCCGAAGGGCACACCCGCCAGCGCGATCAGCTTTGACCCGGCCGAGCCGAAGCCGTGGCGCAGGGCCATGCGCTTGCCCTTGGCGATCATCTCTTCAAAGCTGCCGATGTCCTTGGTGGTCACGGCATGCGCCCCCCACAGCAGGGCGAGCTTGCGGGCGATCTTCTGCGATGGCGTTAGCACCAGCATCGGCGCGGCGGGGCGTTCGCGCGCCACACGGCGGGCCGTGCTGCCCGATCCCGTGAACACGATCACGCCGGCAATTGGCAGCGATTCTGCGATCGAAGCGCAGGAATGGGCCAGGGCATCGGCGGTGGTGCGATCGGGCAGGACTTCGGCAAAGCTGACCTGCTGGCGATAGCCGGGGTCGCGCTCTACCTGACCGGCAATGCGGTGCATGATCGTCACCGCTTCGACCGGCCAGGCCCCGCTGGCGGTTTCGGCCGAAAGCATCACTGCGTCCGCCCCGTCATAGACCGCATTGGCCACGTCCGAGACTTCGGCGCGGGTCGGGGCGGGGCTTTCGATCATCGATTCCAGCATCTGCGTCGCAACGACCACCGGCTTGCCCGAGCGGCGCGTGGCGGCAACGATCCGCTTCTGGATCGGCGGCACTTCCTCGGGGTTGAGCTCAACCCCCAGGTCGCCGCGCGCGACCATGATCCCGTCGGCCAGCTCGATGATCTCATCGAGCCGGTCGATCGCGGCGGGCTTTTCGATCTTGGCCATCAGCGAGGTGGCCGATCCGCCCATCAGTTTGCGGGCCTCGGCGACGTCCTCGGGCCGCTGCACGAAGGACAGGGCAATCCAGTCCGCCCCTTGCTCCAGCGCAAAGGACAGGTCGCGCCGGTCCTTTTCGGTGAGCGCAGGCACCGGCACGACGGCATCGGGCACGTTTACGCCCTTGCGGTCCATGATCACCCCGCCAACCTCGGCCGAGCAGAGGATCGCATCCTGGCTGGCCTCGATCACTTTCAGCCGCAGCTTGCCATCGTCGATCAGCAGGCGCTGGCCCTTCTTGAGCACGGCAAAAAGTTCGGGATGCGGCAGGCAGACGCGGGTTTCGTCACCCAGCTCGGGATTGCGATCGAGCGTGAAGTGGCCCGAATGGCGGATCACTGCCTTGCCGTCCTTGAACTGGCCGACGCGCAGCTTGGGGCCCTGCAAGTCGCACAGGATCGCGACCGGCCGGTGCAGGTCCTTTTCGACCGCGCGGATCGCCGCGATGGTCTGGGCGTGGGTTTCGTGATCGCCGTGGCTCATGTTGACGCGGAAGGCATCGGCCCCGGCGAGCAAGAGCTTCTCGATCATTTCGGGGCTGCGGCTGGCAGGCCCCAATGTCGCCAGAATCTTGATCTTGCGCCCGCGCGGATCGAACTTAGCCATTGTGTTTGTTCCTCTGTCCGCCTTGCCTATGGCAAAGGCGTCACCAAAACCCAAGGGTATGCCCATGAGCTGTTCCGAAAATACGAATGCGAACCCCGCAGATCCCCTCGAATCGCTCGACGATGCGGTTGCCGCGGCTGCTTTCCGCCGGCTGGTACGGCATCTGCGCCACCGCAGTGATGCCCAAAACCTCGACCTGATGGTCCTGGCAGGCTTTTGCCGCAATTGCCTGGCTGACTGGATCCGCGATGCCGGCGCGCCATTCGACAAGGAAGGCGCACGCGAAGTGATTCACGGGATGCCGACGGCCGAATGGAAAGAACGTTTCCACAGGGAAGCGACGCCCGACCAGCTTGAAGCCATGGCCGAGAGCTTGAAGAAGAACGCCCCTGCCTCCTAAGAGCCGGTCAACCGATTCACCCTGTTACCGGAGCTTACCCCCAAATGGCCGAAACCACCGACGACCGCCTGCGCCTGCTGATCGAACGGGTGGAACGCCTGGAAGAGGAAAAGAAGGGCATCGCCGACGACATCCGCGATGTCTACGCCGAGGCCAAGGCCGTGGGCTATGACGCCAAGATCATGCGCCAGATCGTCCGCCTGCGGAAGATGAAGCCCGATGACCGGGCCGAGATGGAAGCAATCCTCGATACCTACAAGGCCGCGCTGGGACTCGGGTAAGCGCTTGATCGGCGGGGCTGACCGCCTATCTCTGGTGCATCACCACCGGGAACAGGAGAGCCCCGCATGATCGTTACCACCACCCCCACGATCGAGGGCCGTCCGGTCCAGCAGTATCTGGGCGTTGTCACCGGCGAAGTGATCGTCGGCGCGAACATGTTCCGCGACCTCTTCGCCAACATCCGCGACATCGTCGGCGGGCGTTCGGGTTCGTATGAGGACGTGCTGGCCCGCGCCCGGCTGCAGGCGCTGGACGAGATGAAGCAATTTGCCGCCGGTCTTGGCGGCAATGCCGTGGTTGGGGTCGATCTCGACTACGAAGTGCTGGGCGCCAACGGCTCGATGCTGATGGTCAGCTGCACCGGCACGGCCGTGGTTGTCTGATCGAGGCCGGTCGGCTAGGGGGCGGCTCAATTCCAATCCCTAGCTGACGGCATCTTTCCATGGCAGGCCATTCCAAATTCAAGAATATCATGCACCGCAAAGGTGCGCAGGATAAGAAGCGCGCCGCGCAGTTTTCCAAGCTGAGCCGCGAAATCACTGTCGCCGCCAAGATGGGCATGCCCGATCCGGACATGAACCCGCGCCTGCGCGCTGCGGTCAACGCCGCCAAGGCGCAGTCGATGCCGAAGGACAATATCCAGCGGGCGATCGACAAGGCGAGCCGCGGCGATGCCGAGAACTACGAAGAAATCCGCTATGAGGGCTATGGCCCGGGCGGCGTCGCGCTGATCGTCGAGGCGCTGACCGACAACCGCAACCGCACCGCCACCAATGTCCGCACGGCCTTTGCCAAGAACGGTGGCAACCTGGGCGCTTCGGGCGCGGTCAGCCACGGGTTCGAACGGCTTGGCCTGATCGAATACCCCGGCAGCGTTGGCGATGCCGACAAGGTGTTCGAAGCCGCGCTGGAAGCCGGGGCCGACGACGTGGAAAGCGATGACGACGCCCACGCGATCTGGGTCGCGGTGGAGAACCTCCACCCCGTCGCCCGCGAGCTGGAAAAGGTGCTGGGTGAGGCCGAGGGCGTGAAGCTTGCCTGGAAGCCCAACCTCAAGACCGAAGTCAGCGTCGATGATGCCGCAACGCTGCTCAAGCTGATCGACGTGCTTGACGACGATGACGACGTCCAGACCGTCTGGGGCAATTACGAGATCCCCGACGCGGTGATGGAGCAGTTGGGCTGATCATCATCGGCCTCGATCCCTCCCTCAGCTGCACCGGCTGGGGGATCGTTGCGAAGAGCGGCAACCGGCTGAGCCACATCGCCAATGGTCAGATCAAGACCGATCCGAAGGCGTCCTTGCCCGAGCGGCTGGTCGTGCTCGATCGCGAGCTCGCGGCCATGATCGCCGAGTATCGGCCTGAAACCGGGGCCGTCGAGGAAGTCTTCGTCAACAAGAACGCCCAGTCGACGCTCAAGCTGGGCCAGGCGCGCGGGGTGTGCCTGCTGGCCCTGGCGCGCGCTGGCCTGTCGGTGGCGGAATATGCGCCGACGCTGGTCAAGAAGGCGATTGTCGGGACGGGCGGGGCGGAGAAGGCGCAGGTCCAGGCCATGCTGAAGGTACTGCTGCCGGGCGTGACCCCGGCCGGGGCCGATGCCGCCGATGCCCTGGCAGTGGCGATCACCCACGCCCATCTGAACCGAGGGTAGCAATCGGGGGTTAAGGCGCGGGGTCGCAGGGTGCTGCTTTGGCAGCAGACAGGAGCCGCCCGTGAAACGAACTCTAGCTCTCGCCGCACTATCCGGCCTCGCCCTTTCGGGCTGCACGGCCAGCCGCTACCAGATCTCCGACGCCTTGCAGCGCTTTGGCCTGAGCGAAAATCAGGCAAGCTGCGCCGCCGAATTCCTGCGCGGCAAGCTCAGCACCAGCCAGGTTAGCCGCCTGACCAAGGCCGCCCGCTATTATGACCGCGATGGCCAATTGACCTTTGGCGATCTGGTAAGGGTTGCCGGCCAGATCGATGATCGCGAAGTGCTGTTCCAGGTCGGCGCATCGGCGCTGGCCTGCCGGATCGCGGCGGATATCCCGATCCCGCGCTTCTAGTTCATAACTGTTCGCCACTTGTTCCTTTTGCTTGCCGAGTGCGGCGCGGCGGGTTAACCCGCGTGCATGATCGCCCGCCTGTCCGGCCTGCTTGACGATTTCGGCCCCGATTGGGCCGTGATTGACGTGAATGGCGTCGGCTACCTCGTCCATTGCAGCGCCCGCACGCTCGATGCCCTCGGCGTGCGCGGGGACCGGGTGACGGTCCATACCGAGCTGCAGGTTTCCGAAAACGACATGCGTCTGATCGGCTTTGCCAGCGGGGGCGAGCGTGAATGGTTCCGCTTGCTCACCGGGATCCAGGGTGTCGGCAGCAAGATGGCGCTGGCGGTGCTTTCGGCGCTGACGGTCGACGAGCTCCAGCGCGCCTGCGCCGGCGGCGATGCGGCCATGGTTGCGCGGGCGCAGGGCGTGGGGCCGAAACTGGCCAGCCGGATTGTCAACGAGCTGAAGGACAAGGCCGGCGGTCTGCCCTCGGCGGCTGGCGCCGCGATCGCGTCCGCCCCGCGCGGTTCGGCCAGCCAGGATGCGGTTTCGGCGCTCCAGAACCTTGGATTCAAGCCCAATGTCGCGACTGATGCCGTGGCGCGGGCGCTGGAGGAACTGGGTGAGGGCGCCGGGCTGAATGACCTGGTGCGCGTCGCGCTTAAGCGGGTGGCGGGATGACCGACAATCCCCTCCTCTCCTCCACTCGCCAGGCTGAAGACGCCGACGCGGCGCTGCGGCCGAAGTCACTAGACGAGTTCGTCGGGCAAGCGGCGGCTAAGGATAACCTGCGGGTGTTCATCGAGTCCGCCCGGCAGCGGCGTGAGGCGATGGATCACGTGCTGTTCTTCGGCCCGCCGGGGCTGGGCAAGACCACGCTGGCGCAGATCGTCGCGCGCGAGCTGGGCGTGGGCTTCCGCGCCACCTCCGGCCCGGTGATCGCCAAGGCGGGGGATCTCGCCGCGCTGTTGACCAACCTGGAAGAGGGCGACGTCCTCTTCATTGACGAGATTCACCGGCTCAACCCGCAGGTCGAGGAAGTGCTCTATCCGGCGATGGAGGACCGCGCGCTCGATCTGATCATCGGTGAAGGCCCCTCGGCGCGCTCGGTGCGGATCGATCTGCCGCCGTTCACGCTGGTTGGGGCGACCACCCGCGCCGGGCTGCTGACCACACCGCTGCGTGACCGCTTCGGCATTCCGGTGCGACTCAACTTCTACACCGAGGGCGAACTGGAACGCGTGGTGACGCGCGGCGCGGGGCTGCTGAATATCGGCATCGAGCCGACCGGCGCGCGCGAGATTGCGCGGCGTTCGCGCGGGACGCCGCGGATTGCCGGGCGGCTGCTGCGCCGGGTGCGCGATTTTGCCCATGTCGAGGGGCATGCCGCGATCACCCGCGATCAGGCCGATGCCGCGCTGACGCGGCTTGAGGTCGATAGCCTGGGCCTCGATGCAATGGACCGGCGCTACCTCACCATGATTGCCGAGCTCTATAATGGCGGCCCGGTCGGGGTCGAAACGCTGGCGGCCGGCCTGTCCGAACCGCGCGATACGATCGAGGACGTGATCGAGCCATTTCTGATCCAGCTGGGCCTGATTGCGCGGACCGCGCGGGGCCGCTGCCTCAATGCGCGCGGCTGGCAACACCTCGGTTTGGCGCCGCCCGTAGGCAACCAGGGCGGCCTGTTCGATTCTGCTGATTCGACAGGCAAATAGCGCGCTCAACCCCGCGGCTTGTTAGTAATTTTAGCTACATTCGGTTCCAGATTGGGACAGGTGAACGGCACTGGCCCGAGCTTTCCGGCGATTCCCGCTCCGGGACGCCGGAAACAGGGTTAACGCGATTGTCCCTTAATCATTCGTCTGCGTTTCTCTGCCTATAGGGGCATTTCGGCTGCATTGCTGCCGGATTTTCCGCCCCAGCCAAAGGCAAAGAGAGCAGAGCTTATGTCGGTACGGATGGCCCTTGTTAAATTGTCCGCGATCGCCGCGGGCGGTGCCGTCGTGGGTGGGGGCGCGGTGCACGTTGCCGAGGCGCCGGCGGCCCAGGTCCAGTACGTCAAGCATGCCAAGCCGGCAGCCAAGCCCAAGGTGATGAAGCGCAAGATCGCCCGCACCGTTCCGGCCCAGCCGCGCATGAAGAAGATCCGCCGCGTGGTGACCAAGTCGGTCGCCTGCGCCGCGCCGGCCCCGCAGCAGCTCGCCATGATGCCGATGCCGCTGCCGCCGCTTCCGCCGATGCCGACCCCGCAGGGCGGTGGCAGTGAAGTGACCGTGATCGGCGGTTCGGGCGGCTTCGGCTTTGGCGGTGGCTTCTTCGGCGGCTTCTTTGGCGGCGGCAGCAGCTCGGGCGGCAGCGTTGTTGTCTCGACCACCACCTCGGGCGGCTCGACCTCGACTTCGACTTCGAGCGGCGGTTCCTCGTCCTCGACCTCGGGCGGCAGCACTTCCAGCTCGACCGGCGGCCTGACCAGCACCACCACCACCGGCGGCATCACTTCCAGCTCGACCACCTCGACTGGCGGCGTCTCGACCTCGACTGGCAATGTCTCGACTTCGACCGGGAATGTCGCGACCAGCTCGGGCAGCTACTCGGCGACCTCCACCTCGTCGGGCAATGTCACTTCGACCAGCTCGTCGTCGGGCAATGTTTCGAGC
>VFQM010001291.1_pt1 | contig 22547 bp, 20 predicted proteins | sample 3512391 | NCBI WGS metagenome assembly VFQM01 (sample SAMN10412369, study PRJNA504923) | tailings metagenome | isolation source: Replicate 1 from Balatoc abandoned mine | place: Philippines | reverse complement strand
TCCTTTCATTATCCATTTGATTCTTTAAAAACCATTTCCAGGATCTACGCACCTGATAGTAGTTTCAGAATCATTACCTGGCAACTCATGAAGGATTTCAGTTATTACAGATACAAGGGTGCAATTCAGATGAATACCAAGGACGGTTCACTCAAATTAATTCCTTTATACGACGGCACTGATTTTACAGAAAACCCTTATGATTCTGTAAGAACCAATCAGAACTGGATTGGCGCTGTGTATTACAATATCATTCAGAAAGAATACAACAATAAAAAATACTATACCCTGTTGGGCTATGATGAAAACGATGCCAGAAGCACGCGAAAATGGATTGAAGTATTACACTTTGACCCACAAGGCAATCCTTTGTTTGGTGGAAAATTTTTCAGTTATCCCAATGATATCATTAAACCCAAACAACCCGTAAGCCGTTTCTGTCTGGAGTTTAAAAAGCAGGCCAATGCCAAATTAAATTACGATACCAAACTGAACCGCATAGTATTTGCCAAACTGGCAAGCGAATCCAATGAGCCTTCCAAAAAACACACACTGGTTCCCTATGGTACCGTAGAAGGATTTAAATGGGAATTTGGTCGCTGGGTTTACATACCGGAATACGAAGCTGTCGAGCCCGATTAATTCAAGCAATCCATGACTAACAAACAGACTTTACCCTACTAGTTAAAGCTGTATTCGTGCAAATACTAGTCCAATTTTAAAACAGCCAGAAATGCTTCCTGCGGAATCTCTACGTTTCCAATCTGACGCATTCTTTTCTTACCTTCTTTCTGCTTTTCTAGTAGCTTGCGTTTACGGCTAATATCACCACCATAACATTTGGCAGTTACGTCCTTGCGGATGGCGCTGATATTTTCACGTGCTACCACTTTGGCTCCAATAGCGGCCTGAATGGCAATCTGGAATTGCTGACGGGGCAATAATTCCTTTAGCTTTTCGCAAAGTTTTCTTCCGAAATCTGTGGCCCTGCTTCTGTGAATTAATGCACTCAAAGCATCTACTTTATCACCGTTCAACAAAATATCCATTTTAACAATATCCGCTTCACGCTGGTCAATCGGGCTATAATCAAATGACGCATACCCTCTGGTAGAACTTTTCAATTTATCGTAGAAATCAAATACGATTTCGGTCAAAGGCATTTCAAAAATCAATTCAACACGGGTAGGTGTTAAATAGCTTTGGTTAATTAAAATTCCACGCTTACCCAAACACAAGGTCATGATATTCCCAATGTATTCTGGCAAGGTAATAATTTGTGCTTTAATGAATGGTTCTTCAATACGGTCAATCTTCACCTGATCAGGCATTTCAACTGGATTGTTCACCAATATTTTTTCACCTCGCGTAGTGTAGGCCGTAAAGCTTACGTTAGGAACAGTGGTAATAACTGTCTGATTGAATTCTCTTTCTAATCGCTCCTGAATAATTTCCATGTGCAATAGCCCCAAGAATCCGCATCGGAAACCAAAGCCTAGTGCCTGTGAGGTTTCTAGTTCAAAAGTTAAGGAAGCATCATTCAATTGAAGTTTGTCCATACAGTCTCTCAACTCTTCAAACTCATCTGTGTTCACAGGGAAAATACCAGCAAATACCATGGGCTTCACTTCCTCAAACCCATTAATCATTTCACCCGGATTATTAGCCAATGTTAGCGTATCCCCTACTTTTACTTCTTTGGCATTTTTAATGCCCGTAATTACATATCCCACATCACCTGCAGCTACCTGGTCTTTGGGGGTCATATTTAATTTCAACACCCCTACTTCATCCGCTATATAATCCTTACCAGTAGCTACAAAACGAATTTTGTCCCCTTTACGAAGGGTACCATTCATGATTCTGTAGTAAATAATAATACCACGGAAGCTATTGTACACACTGTCAAAAATCAAAGCCTGTAAGGGTGCATCCACACTGCCTTTCGGAGCAGGAATACGCTCACAAATGGCTTGCAAAATTTCCTCAATCCCAATGCCCGATTTACCACTGGCCAATAAGATATCTTCCTGCTTGCATCCAATCAAATCAATGATCTGGTCGGTTACTTCCGGAATCTTGGCTCCGTCCATGTCAATCTTATTAATGACCGGAATAATTTCAAGATCGTTGTCGATGGCTAAGTACAAGTTACTGATGGTCTGTGCCTGAATCCCCTGAGAAGCGTCCACTAGCAACAAAGCACCTTCGCAGGCTGCGAGAGCACGACTTACTTCGTAACTGAAATCTACGTGTCCGGGGGTATCAATTAAATTGAGTATGTATTGTTCTCCTTTGTGGGTATAGTTAATTTGAATGGCGTGGCTCTTGATGGTAATGCCTTTCTCGCGCTCCAGATCCATATCATCGAGTACCTGGTTCATCATCTCGCGCTCTCCTACCGTTTTTGTATGTTCCAATAAACGATCCGCCAATGTGCTCTTCCCGTGGTCAATATGGGCTATAATACAAAAGTTCCTGATATGCTTCATAAGTGTGCAAAGATAGGTGGGGGAAGCTGAATTAAATGACAATTCAAACACAAGTTGTTAATTTTGCGTATGCAAACGGCCATTGGTACAGATATTACAATCGCAGCAGGGTTTTTACAGGCAGGTGAACTGGTGGCCATCCCCACGGAAACTGTTTATGGTTTGGCAGCAAATGCCCTGAATCCGGCCGCTGTGGCCAAAATATACGCTGCCAAAAACAGACCCAGTTTTAATCCCCTCATCTTACACCTTGCCAACGCAAGCCAGATTACCGATTATGCAGTGGTAGATGAAATGAGTCTGAAGCTGGCCCAAAAATTTATGCCAGGTCCTTTGACTTTACTACTGCCCAAGAAAGACAATGTCCCCGATATCACAACGGCAGGAAGTAACAAAGTGGCGGTAAGGGTACCAGATCAACCTTTAACCTTATCGCTGTTAAGCAGGCTATCTTTTCCGCTGGCAGCACCCAGCGCCAATCCTTCCGGATATATCAGTCCTACCAATGCCCATCACGTAATGGATGGACTCCATGGTAAAATTCCCTATGTTTTAGATGGTGGCAATACCAAAGTGGGATTGGAATCGACGATTTGTGAAGTGGCCGATAACCATATTATATTACACAGAGCGGGAAGCGTTACTGCGGAGGAACTCAGCCGATTTAGTGGACTTGAAGTTGTGAATGCCACGAATTCGGAAGCAGCAACTCAACCAACAACCCCCGGGCAGCTAAAAAGCCACTATGCCCCTCATACACCCTTGTTCATTGGGAATATTCCACAATTACTACAGGAGCATGCAGGAAAAAAAATCGCAGTGATTAGTTTGGATACAGCATATATTGGGGCTACCAATTTCAAACTGGCACCCGACCATCAATTGTCAACAGCAGCCAGCCAATTATTTGCTACGCTAAGAAATATCGATCAGTCAAACTTCGATCTCATTCTTTCTGAAATATTTCCCAACGAAGGGATTGGCATTGCTATCAATGATCGGATCAGCAGAGCGCAGTTTATCTTAAAATAAAAATCCCGATTACGGTTGGCAATCGGGATTCATGAAGTATCAGGTTATATCTATTTCAATGCATTGATAATCGCTACAAATTCATCTGCAATTAAAGAAGCACCACCAACTAAACCTCCATCTACATCGGGCTGAGAAAACAGTTCTGCTGCATTGCTGGCTTTCACACTGCCGCCATATAAAATAGAAATTTGATCGGCTGTTTCTTTTCCATATTGATGAGCAAGTTCTGCACGAATAAATGCGTGCATTTCCTGCGCCTGATCGCTGCTAGCTGTTTTACCTGTTCCAATTGCCCAGATGGGTTCATAGGCAATAACTACTTTTTTAATATTGTCAGCAGATAAATGAAATAAAGATTCTTTCAATTGAGTTCCTACAAATTCATTCTGCGTTCCCGCTTCCCGAATTTGCAAAGGTTCTCCGCAACAGAAGATGGGGGTAACGCCACTACTTAAGCAGATATCAATTTTTTCTGCCAAAAAGCTATTGCTTTCATTAAAATATTCTCTTCTTTCAGAGTGACCCAACACTACATAATGCACCCCGATAGACTGTAACATTTCTACCGAAATTTCTCCGGTATAGGCTCCGCTTTTCTTGCTATAACAGTTTTGTGCAGCAACTGCTACCCTTTCTTTGTTTCCCAATTTTTCCTGCGCCATCATTAAGTAAGGAGCAGGAACTGCAAAAACAGCCTGTTGATTTTCCTTTAATGAGTGGGGTTTTGCCAATAGATCGTTTATTAATTGTTCGCCTTGTTGTAAGGTAAGGTTCATCTTCCAATTGGCTGCTGCGATTTGCTTTCTCATAATTGCTTGTTGTTTGTATAAATATATTGTAGAACGTTTATTTCTTCCTGTGACATTTCTAACCCCTTCAATCCTTTCCAGTTATTGATGTCTCTGATGGCGGTTTCAATTTGGTAAACTTTTCCTTTTAAACCAAAGCTAAAATGCGGAATGGAACTATGCAAGAGCCCTTCTCCAAAAACATTACAGCTTACCCCAATCATGGATCCTGTATTGAGACTGGAATTAATGGCCACTCTGGAATAATCACCCATAATCACACCGCATTTCTGACCAACGGTTACATATTCATTCAGTCCCATGCTGAATATTTTAATAGTACCTGCAGAATTTTTCAGATTGCTATTACTGCTACCAGCACCCATATTACACCATTCACCAATTACAGCGTCTCCCAGATAACCGTCGTGCGCTTTGTTGGAATAACCCATCATCACTGCATTTTTAATTTCACCTCCTCCCATGCAGTAAGGCCCCAAACTTGTTCCTCCGTATATGCGGCTGTTCATTTTTACTACTGAATTATAGCCGATGGAAAATGGTCCACGGATACTGGATCCTTCCATAATCTCTGCTTTCTTACCAATATAAATGGGGCCAGTACTTGCATTCAAAGTACAGTATTGCAAACGGGCACCGGGTTCAATAAAAATCTGATCATCCCCTATTGCGTTTACAGAAGCAGGAATGGGTTGAGACTTTCTGCCGGAAGTAACCCATTCAAAATCCTTACGAATCATTGCATCATTAATTTGCATGATTTCCCAAGGGAAGCGAATTCGCTGAACATTGGCCAGTTTATTAGCTTGTGAAAAATATGCAGCTGTTTCGGAGGGATTAAAATCGCTGAAAGAAATCACTGCTTTCCCAGCCACCAAACCCTGTTCATCCATCAGGCAATCGCCATTTTGCAAGGATTGTATTTGTACAATCAGCGCATCATCCGGAATTACAGAAGCATCTATCCAGAGATTAGCATTTACTGCTGAATCAGATACCAGCAGCGTTGCATTCGTACCTGCATATAATTCCTGTAAGTATGATGCTGTATGAACGGCAGCGGGTTGCTTCAGCAACAGTTCCCATCGCTCCTGAATACTCAATAAACCAAAATGAAACTGTGCCAACGCTTTGGTAGTAGAAAGCGGTGCCAATAAATTCCTGTAAGTAGGATCAAATAGGATAACAGCCATACACAAATGTAGCCAAAACCCAATAGAGTTTTCTTCGTAACTTGCGACCTCAAACTTTATAAATTTTCACCTATGAGTATTGGTACATTTTCATACCCGATGCCAACCAACGAACCGGTTCAGCAATTTGCACCAGGAAGTGCGGAGAAAGCAGCTTTAAAAAAAGCATTGGCCGAAGCCAAGAAAAAACAACTGGATATCCCTATGTATATAGGTGGTAAAGCAGTAAGAACAGACAAAAAAGTAGCCATTCATCCGCCGCATGAACTGTCTCATACATTAGGCCATTTCAATGCCGGAGAAGAAAAGCACGCACACCAGGCCATTGCAGCTGCTTTGCAAGCAAAGGATAAGTGGGCTGCTCTTAGCTGGGAAAACAGAGCACATATCTTTTTGAAAGCAGCAGATTTATTAGCCACCAAATATCGCTATCAGATGCTGGCGGCTACCATGTTGGGGCAAAGTAAAAATGCTTTTCAGGCTGAAATTGATAGTACTTGCGAATTGATTGACTTTCTTCGTTTCAACGTTCATTTCCTAAGTGAAATTTATAAGCAACAGCCCATCTCTGCACCAGGCATGCACAATCGTTTGGAGTGGCGTCCTTTGGAAGGATTTGTGTTGGCTGTAACTCCTTTCAACTTCACTGCTATTGGCGGCAACTTACCAACTTCTGCTGCCATGTGTGGCAACGTTGTGGTTTGGAAACCTGCCAATACACAAATATATTCAGCGCAACTGTTCATGCGCATTTTAAAAGAAGCAGGATTGCCAGACGGCGTAATCAATTTGATTTATGTGGATGGACCAACTATTGGCAAAGTTTGTTTCTCTCACAGAGATTTTGCAGGCGTTCACTTTACTGGCTCAACTGGTGTTTTCAATAATATGTGGAAGACCATTGGTGAAAATATGGGCATGTATAGAACCTACCCAAGAATTGTGGGTGAAACTGGAGGTAAAGACTTTGTAGTGGCGCATAAATCAGCCGACGTAGATGCAGTAGTTACTGCATTGGCTAGAGGAGCTTTTGAATTCCAGGGACAGAAATGTTCTGCGGCATCCAGAGCCTATATCCCTAGCAACCTTGCTGATGAAATTATAAAGAAACTGGTAGCAGCCGTAAGTACCATGAAAGTGGGAACTGTGGAAGACTTCACCAATTTTGTAAATGCGGTCATTGATGAAAAAGCCTACAACAGCATCACCCGTTATATCATCAATGCGAAGAAAAACAAGAAAGTAAAAATTGTTGCGGGAGGTAATTTCAGTAAAACAAAAGGATACTTTATTGAACCAACTGTAATTGTAACCAAGGATCCAAAATCGGTTACTATGTGCGAAGAAATTTTCGGACCAGTGTTAACCATTTATGTATACCCTGCAGAACAGTTTGAAAAGACTTTACAATTGGTAGACAGTACTTCTCCTTACGCATTAACTGGTGCGATTCTTTCACAGGACAGAGCCGCAGTAGAATTGGCTACTAACATGCTGAGAAATGCAGCTGGTAATTTCTATATTAACGACAAGCCAACAGGAGCCGTGGTAGGTCAACAACCATTTGGGGGTGCAAGAGCATCTGGCACCAACGACAAAGCCGGCAGTGCATTGAACCTTTACAGATGGTTAAGTGCCCGCACCATTAAGGAGACTTATAATCCTCCAGTTCATTATGGCTATCCGTTTTTACTGGAAGCATAATTCGTGAATTCTTACCGCTCACTTTTTTTGAACGGTTACAATATGAAAGAGGCTGCTTGAATAAGCAGCCTCTTTTTTTACCCAAACCAAACTTCTACAAACCTTTCTTCACTTCATTTAATTGTATTGAATTTTACTTAGGCAATACAACAGTATCAATCACGTGAATCACGCCGTTACCAGCTTTTAAATCAGCAGCTACAACGGTTGCTACTCCACCGTTTTCATCGGTCAGGGTTACTTTTCCGTCTTTTACTGTTACGGTTAATGAATTTCCAGCAACCGTTTTTACTACTGCTTTTCCTTTACCATCTTTTACTGCTTTAATTACAGCAGCCGCGTCTAAGTTACCTGCTACAACATGGTAGGTTAACACTTTTGCCAAAGCAGCTTTGTTTTCAGGCTTTAATAAGTTAGCCACTGTACCTGCAGGTAATTTATCAAAAGCGGCATTTACCGGTGCAAAAACGGTAAACGGACCAGCACTTTGCAAAGTACCTACCAGATCGGCCGCTTTAACAGCAGCAACCAATGTTGAGTGATCTTTAGAACCAACAGCAATATCCACAACTGTGTTCTGAGCACTTACACTACCGAATAATCCCATAAGGGCAACCATTGTCAAAGTTAGAATGCGCATTTTCATAAATTTCTTGTTTAATTTTTTATATCTAACTCATAAACAAGAAAAAGGTTTTAGGTAGATTGGTATTTTAGGGATGAACGGTAGCTATGTTGAGTAAATCAGCAATAATTTTCTGATTGCCTTGCACAATTTTGAGCGTACATTTTTCTGTTTTTTAATTTTCTAATTAAATCAACTTTTTTAAAGACAGGCTTGTTTATTTATAAAGTAAAATGTTATGGCTCATCCGAATCTGGTTTTAGTAGAAGTGTTAAGACAAACAGCTCAGCATTTAGCAAACGGCGCCCCTTATGCATGGGGCAATCACGGTGCCTGCAACTGTGGGAATTTATTGCAGGTGGTAGCCAATGTGAGTAAAGAAGAAATACTAACCTACGCTCATACAGGCTTTGGGGAATGGACTGAATTGGCTGAAGAATTCTGCCCCGTTAGTAATACCCCGGTTAACCTGATGATTAAAAAGCTCACTGATATTGGCCTTACCCCTTCCGATATTCACCATCTGGAATATTTAGATGACAGATCTGTGCTGGATCAATTACCCGGTGGATTCCGCTGGCTTAAAAAAAATGTAAGGGAAGATGTCATCCTTTATTTTTCCACATTTGCCAATATTTTAGAGGAACAATACCTAAGTTCAATCCGAATCCCATACCCTCCTGAGGAACATAGGGTTGCCGAATATGCCGGGTAGGGAACTATCAAGGATAACCCCTATATTTGCCATCAAAATTTTGAAAAGTGTCTACAAAGTTTTCTAAAGAAACCTACCTCTATTGGTATGAGTTAATGCAATTGATTCGCCAGTTCGAATTAAAAGCAGAAGAAATGTATAAAATGGCCGGTAAAATCCGTGGATTTTTCCATGCCTATGTGGGTCAGGAAGCCATTGCAGCAGGTTGTATGACTGCTACCCAGGCAGACGATCCATTTATCACTGCATATCGTGACCATGGCTTGGCACTTGCTAAAGGCGTTTCAGCCAATGCCTGTATGGCAGAATTATACGGTAAAGCTACCGGTTGTGCAAAGGGCAAAGGAGGAAGTATGCACTTCTTTAGCGTGGAACACAAATTTTTTGGTGGACATGGAATTGTAGGTGCTCAGATTGGTACGGGAGCAGGTCTGGCTTTTGCTGAAAAATACAGAGGAACCCAGAATGTGGTTCTATGTTATTTTGGAGACGGTGCTGCTCGCCAGGGTATGTTACACGAAACCTTTAACCTGGCAATGCTCTGGAAACTACCTGTAATTTTTATTTGTGAGAATAACAATTACGCCATGGGTACTTCCATTGAGAGAACCAGTAATGTAATTGATATTTATAAACTGGCAGATGCATATGAAATGCCTGCTGACAAAGTTGATGGCATGACTGCTGAAGCGGTGCACGATGCTGTTGCAAGAGCGGTTAAAAGAGCAAGAGAAGGAGATGGTCCTACCCTTTTAGAAATGAAGACCTATCGATACAAAGGACACTCAGTATCCGACCCTCAAAAATACAGATCCAAGGAAGAAGTAGAAGAATACAAAGACCAGGATCCTATTACCAAAGTTGCCAACACAATTTTGGACAATGGCTTTGCTACTCAAGCTGAATTGGATGCAATTGATGCCAGGGTAAATGCTATGGTTGATGAATCTGTAAAATTTGCAGAAGACAGCCCATGGCCAAATGATGACGAAGTTCTAAAAGACGTATATATAGATCAGAACTATCCTTTTATTGTTGACTAATTTATTAAAACCGAATAATCAAATAGAATGAGCGAAAAACAAGCGCCTGAAGTAGTAACCCAAGAGGCAGCACATAAAGTAGAAACCACTTTCTCAAAAATTCAGAAACCATTGTTACTGGCTATTGCAGCCGTTTTGGTAATAGGTGGTGGTTGGTTTGCTTACCAACAATACGTGGTAAAACCAAAAGAAGAAAAAGCAGCAGAAGCTTTATTTAAAGCGGAGCAATACTTTGCAATGGATTCCTCTAGATTGGTATTGAATGGCGACGGACAATACAAAGGTGTGTTAAACGTAATCAGCAATTTCGGTGGTACAAAATCAGCTAACCTTGCTCATTACTATGCAGGTATCAGCTACCTTAAACTAGGTGAGTTTGAAAATGCAGTTAAGCACTTAAAAGACTTCTCTACAGATGCAAAGCAAATTCAATTATTAGCTACAGGATGTTTGGGTGATGCTTATGCAGAATTAAATAAAAAAGAGGAAGCAGTTGAGGCTTACAAGAAAGCTGCTGCTACATTCATTGAAGACGAAAACAATTCTTCAGAATATTTATTCCGTGCGGCTTTATTATTAGAGTCTACCGGGAAAACCGCGGAAGCATTGGAATTGTACAAAGAAGTAAAAAACAAATTCCCCAAAACAGATAAAGGTTTTCAGGCAGATAAATACATTTATCGCTTGAGCAACGAAAAAAATGACCTTGCTGAATAATGGCTACTAAAGGAAATACTTTATTAAACAAAGGCATCCCCACACCGGAGGATGCCTTTGTTGTTATCGTTAAAACGGAATGGAACAGTACCATCATTAATGCTTTGGAAAAAGGCGCTAAGAAAGTATTAAAGGGAGCGGGAGTAACTGTGAAAACACTGGTAGTACCTGGTGCTTTTGAATTGCCTTTTGGTGTTAAACAGCATTACACTTATACCAAACGTACTCCAGATGCCTACATTGTGTTAGGCGCCGTAATACAGGGCGACACTCCGCATTTTGACTATGTTTGCAAAGGAGTAACCGATGGCATTATGCAATTGAACCTCCAGATTGATGTGCCGGTTATTTTTGGTGTATTAACTGTATTAAATGTGCAACAAGCCATTGAAAGAATGGGTGGTGCGCATGGACACAAAGGAGAAGAAGCCGCCATCACTGCATTGAAAATGATTCATTTGAATCGATCCATAAAATAATTTTTGATGAACGTTCAGCTATTTATTCCTTGCTTTATAGATCAGCTATATCCTAATGTAGCTTTCAATATGGTTAAAGTATTGCGTAAAGCAGGTTGTTCGGTTCATTACAACGCTTCGCAAACTTGTTGCGGACAGCCTGCTTTCAATGCAGGTTTTCATGGAGAAGCCAAGGAAGTCTGTACCAAATTCTTACAGGATTTTGAAGGGGCCGATTATATTGTTGCGCCCAGTGCCAGCTGTGTAGGATTTGTAAAAAATTATTATACCCAATTATTTGAAAATTCAGCATATAAAAATCAGGCATCGAAAATAGGAACCAGGATTTATGAATTTTCAGACTTCTTGGTAAATGTGCTGAAGCAAATTGATTTTGGCGCTAGTTTGGAAGCCACGGCCACTTACCATGACAGCTGCGCTGCATTAAGAGAATGCAAAATTAAACAAGAACCCCGTTTGTTATTAAGCCAGGTTACCGGACTTGAGTTAAAAGAAATGAACGATGTAGAAACCTGTTGTGGCTTCGGAGGCACTTTTGCAGTAAAATTTGAGCCCATCAGCATTGCCATGGGAAGTCAAAAAATAAACAATGCAGCAGAAACGGGTGCAACTATTCTGATTAGCACCGACATGAGTTGCCTTATGCATATTGACGGATGTGCAAAACACGAAGGCAAAAACATTCAGATGATGCACCTGGCCGATGTATTGGCCAGTGGCTGGTAGCCCAATATCTTGCTAAAATTGGTGCTTTTGCTTATCCTAACTCCCATTCAAAATCCAATTGTCGTTTTTCAAGATTGGCTGCTACTAAACGGACCGTTACTTTGTCGCCCATTTTAAAAATGCGTCCACTCCTTCTACCCACCAGACTATATTCAGATTCCACCAATCTGAAATCATCATAGTCACTCAGGCTTACAATGCTTACCAGGCCTTCACACTTGTGTTCAATTGTTTCAATAAAAAATCCAAAACTGGCAACCCCACTTACAACTCCTTCAAAAGTCTCTCCAATAAATCCTTGTAAAAATTCAACCTGCTTGTATTTATTACCTGCTCTTTCACATTCCATAGCTGCCCTTTCCCTTTCACTGGTGTGTTTACATTTCTCGGGCATCTTTTTGTCTACTTTGGGGGCATCGTCTAAAACAGACTGCAGCACTCTATGCACCAAAATATCCGGATACCTTCTAATGGGAGAAGTAAAATGACAATAGTGCTCGAATGCCAATCCATAATGCCCAATATTTTCAGGCGTATAGATGGCTTTCGCCATGGTTCGGATGCCCAGCTGTTCTAATACATGCTGCTCCGGTTTTCCGGCTGCATCTTTCAACATCTGATTAAAACTATGCGCAATGGCTTGTGGACTGCTAATATCAAATCCATGTCCATATCTTTTGGCATATTGAATAAAGGGTGCCAGTTTTTCTTCATCTGGTTGATCATGCACGCGGTATGGAAAAGGGATCGGTTTTCCGTTAACCGATTTTTTGGCAATATTTTCGGCTACTGTTCTATTAGCCAGCAACATGAGTTCTTCAATTAATTGATGCGATTCTTTACTTTCTTTTACTACAATTCCTATGGGAGTACCTTTTTCATCCAGTTTAAACCTTACTTCCTGAGAGGAAAAATTAATGGCCCCCTTACTGAAACGTTTTTTTCTTAACTTCTGTGCAATATCATTTAACAGCAAAATTTCTTCCTTGTAAAGTCCTTCCTTGGTTTCAATGATTTGTTGTACGTCTTCGTAAGTATAGCGATGATCGGAGTGTGTCACGGTTCTTCCTAACCAATACTGTTTAACCTCTCCCTGTGAATTCATCTGAAAAATTGCAGAGAAGGTAAGCTTGTCTTCATTAGGTCTTAAAGAACAGAGTTGATTAGAAATATGTTCAGGTAACATAGGATTAACACGGTCCGGAAGATACACTGAAGTAGCCCTTTTATAAGCTTCTTCATCCAATGCGGTATCTGGCTCAACGTAATGACTCACGTCGGCAATATGTACCCCTATCTCGTATTTATCATCTCCTAATCTTCTGATAGAAATGGCATCATCAAAATCCTTTGCATCTACTGGATCAATGGTGAAGGTCAGAATATTTCTACAATCCTTTCTCCTGGCAACTTCGGCTTCACCAATGATATCAGGCAATCTTCCCGCTTCTTCCATCACTTCATCCGGAAAGGAAATCGGGAATCCTGCTTCGGTTAAAATTTCTTTCATGGCAGCATCATTCGGACTATCATTTTCCAAAAGACTTACTACTTCTCCAACAGGTTTTTTATCCTCTTTTTCCCACCGAACCAATCGCACCAATACTTTGTCTTTGTGTTTAGCTCCATTTATCGATTGAAGAGGAATGTATAAATCTGGCATAGGTTTGTCCGAATCGGGCACAAAAAAAGCATGGTGAGCAGACACCTGCAAATGACCTATAAATTCCGTTTGTTTTCTGGAAACTACTTCTGTAATCTTTCCTTCCCTTTTTCCTGTTCGGCTATTTTCCTTGATAATCTTAACCCTGACAATATCTCCATTCAGAGCTGTCAGGAAATCATTGGGTTTAACCAATACATCTCCGCCTTCGTCATCAATGATAACATATCCCATGCCGGAACGAGTTACTTCCAGTCTTCCTTTTGGCGTATGAACCGTAATGGTTTTTGCTTTACGTTTCTGTTTAGATTTAGGCTTTTTCGAGCTCATGTTCTGGTGTAATAGGTTTAAAAGAGAAATTCTTAATGAAATTGACCAGTTGATTGTTGAGTTGCCAGGACTCATCAAATAAAATCCTGTGTCTGATTGGGATTACAAAAAAGGGCATTGACTTCAACTCCTCTTTGAACTTGATTAATCGAACTGCATCTTTCTCAGTAGTAACAATCAGTTTTCTGTCAGCAGAAACATCATCAAATAATTGTTTGATTTCTTTTAAATCATCAATAGAAAAAATATGATGATCTGCATAATCCTGCTGATAATAGGTTTTAGCTTTCTGCAGCAAAAAGTCTTTCAATGGTTTTGGATTGGCTATGCCACAAACCAGCATCACTTCATCCAGAGAGTTAATAGCATATTGAATATTGGCGTCACAGATATGATAAGGAACGCCATATTCAATTGTGCTAAAATATACACGCTGCTCTGGCAGCGGCTGCAAGTCTTTTATGATAGCTTCTTTGGTAGATTCGTCTAAATCGGCCGGACACTTGGTAACAATGATAACCTGTGCGCGTTTGGCTGAAGCCCATTCATCTCTCAAATCACCCGTAGGTAAAAAAAAGTCACTGGTGTACAAATTATTATATTCTGTTAGCAGAATATTAAAGCCAGCTTTAACGCTACGGTGTTGAAACGCATCATCCAGAATAATTCCCTGCAAATCAGGATGATCCTGTAATAAATGTGGAATGGCAACAATTCTTTCCTCTCCAACTGCTACTGCCACATGGGGAAATTTCAGGGCAAATTGCATGGGTTCATCACCAATTTCCAATGCAGTAGTAGCTTCATTGGCCAGTGCATATCCTTTGGTTCTGCGCTTGTACCCCCTACTTAAAGTTGCCATTTTAAATTGGGGGCTTAGTAAAGTCAACAGATATTCCACCATGGGTGATTTACCAGTACCCCCTACAGCCAGATTGCCGACACAGATGACGGGAAAATTAAACTCCGCAGATTTTAATATCTGCCTGTCGAACAATCGATTCCTGATTACAATAATCAAACCATACAGCGCTGCTAATGGCAAAAGCAATACTCTGAATGATTTAAGAAAAAGGGTATTAAAATTCATAAATACAATTGGGGGTAATCCCTACATGTAAAGGTATATCAAATTCATGGGTGTCGCTAATCAAAGGGATGGGATCAAAATAAGAAAAGCCCATCAAAATTGTTTGTTCAGATTTTTCTGCCAAATAACGATCATAATAGCCTTTACCAAATCCTACCCGGTATCCTGCTTCATCAAAAACCAGTAAGGGAACCAGTACCAGGTCAATATCTTTAAGCTCAAGCCTGTCACCCTCTCTGGGCTCTGTAATGCCGAGCGAATTGGTAGCATATACAGTATCCTCATTGATGCATATGGCTTCCATAATGTAATTATCTCTGACTACAGGATATGCAAGTTGTAATCCCGGAATCATATGTCGTAAATAACCGTTAAATAAATGGGTGTTGGGCTCTGCCTTATGTGGCATTGGCCAATAGGTTAACACTGTTTCAATCCCTTCAAAAGAAAATTGCTGGAATTGGATCAAAAGCAAATCATCCATTTTAAGTTGTTCGGGACCATGCAAAGCTTTTCTTTTTTGCAAATAGATTTCTCTTATCTGAGATTTATTCATTCGGCTTGCTTTGTTTTTGCAAATACTGCAATGCAATTTACCTATAAACCCCTCAATTTTATATTTTTACCAAACCTATATCCTCTCCAATACCATGAAAAAACTATTTCCTCTTTTTTTTAGCTTGTTATTCGCATTAGGCACAATTGCACAATCTGCAAATCAAATCATACCTAAGCCCAATTTCATCAGCTATCCCCATGTTCCAACCCCATTTCAGATTCAGGAATCCAGCATCATTTATTATGATCCTACTTTTACCAAACAGGCAACTTATTTAAGTGAGGCTATTCTTCAACAATCCGGCTTGTCATTAATCAAAAACATGTTGAATGCAAGTACCTATCTTCAAAAAGACAAGGGCATATATCTATTATTGAATAAACATCTTTCTAATGAAAAATATACAATCACCATTCATTCAGAAAAAATAGTTATTGAATCTGCTGGTATCCGGGGAATCATCAATGGAATTCAAAGTTTACTTCAGCTAATTCCCATGAAAAAGCAGGAAAAGATTTCTCTTGAACCTGTTTACATAGAAGATGAACCCCGATTTGCCTACAGAGGCATGCACCTGGATGTAGTACGTCATATTTTTCCAGTATCCTATATAAAAAAATACATTGACTATTTAACCTTCCACAAATTCAATACATTTCATTGGCACTTAACAGATGATCAGGGCTGGAGAATTGAAATAAACAGTTATCCCAAACTCAATACTGTCGCTGCTTACAGAAGCGAAACTTTAATAGGCCATTTCAAAGATCAACCCGCTAAATACGATGGAAAACAATATGGCGGTTATTATACTAAAGCCGAAATTAAAGACATTATTGACTATGCAACCGTTAGAGGCATCACCATTATTCCCGAGATTGATATTCCCGGACACAGCAGAGCCGCCATTGCGGCTTATCCTGAATTGAGTACCCGCCCCGATTCCAACTGGAAAGTAGCAACCACATGGGGTATGTACAATCGTCAAAACAATGTGCTGGCACCCACCAAAGCAAGTTTTGAATTTCTGGATAAAGTATTTACAGAAGTAGCCGATTTATTCCCTTCGCCCTATATTCATGTAGGTGGGGATGAATGCAGTAAAATCTGGTGGAAACAAGACCCTGCTACGCAGGCATTCATGAAAGCCAATGGAATCAAAAACGAGACAGCACTGCAAACCTACTTTATAGAGTACGTAGCAAAGTTGTTGAAAAGTAAAGGAAAGCAGACAATAGGCTGGCATGAGATTAACGAAGGAGACCTTGATACGAGTACTATTGTTATGAACTGGGGAACCGATAAGCAAGCCATCGAATCTGCTTCAAAAGGATTTAGCGTAATCAATACACCTGGCAAACCTTTTTATTTTGATCATTACCAATCACAAGACCCCAAAGATAGTCTTGCCATTCATGGTTACAATCCTCTGGAAGCGGTATATAAATACAACCCGATTCCAAAATCCATTTCAGAAAAAGGCCTGCAAAATAAAATCATTGGAGGTCAAGCCAATGTGTGGACCGAATACATGGAGAATGAAAAGAAAGTAGATTATATGATTTTTCCCAGAATGACTGCGCTTAGTGAAGTATTATGGTCAAAGCCAGAAATGCTAAACTACTCAGATTTTTTAAAAAGACTCAATAGCAATGCAATTCCAAGATATGAGTTCTGGAAAAGCAGCTGGTTCAAAAATTATATGTTTTGGGATTTATCGAAATCACCCAAATAAAAAGTTCCCGTCACATTGAGTCGATGTGCGGGAACTAAAACCATTAGTCAGGTATTAAAACTGAGATTTGAAATTTCTATTGGCAGATTTCATTTCTCTGTGAATCTTCCATAAATCAACCGCACGAAATGCTTTTTTCTTTTCTTCTCTGTTCTGAACAAACATTTCAGTTGCTAATGTTTCTTTAACTTCCTGTACTAAATCATTTAAATGCGCCTTGTCTATCTGTACGATAGAAGGCATAACTTCGCCTTTCATTGTATTACTATTTTATTTTTTACAAATGTTGTTGAGCCGGGTAAGAAATGCTGATAAAACCCTGAAATAGAATGGCCTTCTATTAGTCTACCTGTGAAATACTGATATAAAACTGCTCAATTGCGCCGCAAAAGTACGACGTAATATTGTACCAGAAAAATTAAACTGTAAAATAAAAGTTAATATATCATCTGCCCTTTTATGAAATCACTAACCAAATAGCTGATTAGTTTTCCAGTACCAGCGTCTTTTTCTCCGTTCGTTAATTGAACAGCTCCTTCGGAGATATGCAGATAAGCGGCTTTAGAGTCCGCAGCTGCATATTGAATAAATTGTCTGGCTTGTACAGGACTGATTCCTACTTTAGATTGCGCGCTGGATAAAACGCCTGCAACCGCATCCAGATCCAATTCAATTCCACAAAGGGTATCATCTGTAAAAGAAGTGGCGTGGGCTACCGCCTGTAAAAAAGTTCTTTTTTCATGGATGAAAATGTCTTCGTAAGTAATGCAATCAATAAATGGATTATTCACCATATCCATCCAGACATTCTGCGGAATATAATTTTCATGTATACCAATAACACAATACTTCTCTAGATAGCCATCTTCTTCTGCGTAAGTAAAGCCATTCCCGCTATGCCTTCCTTCCATGGGTCTGAAATCTGCATGCGCATCCAGATTAATCGCATTGATCTGCGCAATCGGAATAACTCCGGCTTTATAAAAACCTTTGGCTGCCCCCTTAATGCAAGGGTATGCATTGTTATGACCGCCACCGATGATAATAGGTATTTTTTTATTCTGTGTAATGATATGAATCATTTGTTCTACTGCATCATCAATTGTATTTACAGCATGACGATATGCTTCCATTTTTTCTTCCGAATTCAATGCATTTTGATCAATCACTGTTGCAATAGAAGAAAAGTCAAAATGACCCAATATCAGCATATTACTTCCTTCCAGAAAATCATTGCTCTGTATATTCAAAAATGCATTCAGAAAGGAAAGCCATGCGCTGTCTGTACCCCCAATCCCTCCATTGGCCTTTACACCAATGTCTTCAGGTATTCCTAAAATTATATAATCAGCCTGGGTGGCCTGTAGGCTTTCTTCTAATCTGGAAGGATTGGCAATGACCTGCACACGCTCTCCCAGCTTGGTTTCGAACCTTCGGATTCGGGTAACCGACAATATATCCTGCTTGTTGTAGAAACGAAAGTATTGCATGTCAGAGCGTTTGATTGAAGAATTATTTACTTAAATATAACTAAATAAAACGACCATTAATCATCACTTTATCAATTAGATTATTTCCGAATGAATAAGGTATAAAAGCCAATGAAGGTATCGGCTTGGTAAATATCAGGTTGGCTCTTTTTCCAGGGGTAATACTTCCTAGTTCTTCACCTAGTTCCATGGCATAGGCCCCATTAAGGGTTGCGGCATTGATGGCTTCTTCAGGCAGCATACGCATCTGTATACAACTTAAGGAAACTACAAAATTCATATTGCCACTGGGACTGGAACCAGGATTGTAATCAGAGGCAAGTGCTATTGCTGCATTGGCCTCAATTAAGATTCTGGCCGGCTGATAGGGCATTCTTAAAAAGAAAGCAGCTGTAGGTAAAAGCGTACCAATAGTATTTGAACTACTCAAAACCTTGATTGCATCGACATCCATTGTTTCCAGATGATCTACCGATACAGCATTTAAAGCTACTCCGAGCTGAACCCCTCCGGATGCATGCAGCTGGTTCGCATGTATTTTAGGTTTTAATCCCAAAGCCATGCCTGCCTTACAAATTCTTTCTGCTTCATCCACATTAAAAAATCCCTGCTCACAAAAAACATCTATATAGTCTGCCAGTTTTTCGCTGGCAATAAGAGGCAGCATTTCATTGATAATTTCAGCAATATACCCTTCATGATTTTCTTTGTAAGCCAGAGGAAAAGTATGTGCTCCCAGAAAACTGGCTTTTACCGGAATAGGCGCTACTGCTTTAATTCGTTGAATTACCCTTAGCATTTTTAATTCCTGTTCTGTATTCAATCCATAACCACTTTTAATTTCAATGGCTCCGGTACCCAGATGCATCAGTGATTGCAAGCGAATCATGGCTCTTTCAAACAGTTCATCTTCACTACAAAGTGCGAGCTTTCGGGCAGAATTTAATATCCCCCCTCCCTTTGCTGCTATGGCTTCGTAACTCAATCCTTTTATTTTATCTACAAATTCTTCCTCCCTTGTTTCAGCAAAGACCAAATGGGTATGACTATCGCACCATGCTGGCATTACAGTTGCACCTTTCGCATCTATCCATTCATCTGCCAACTCCTCTTTACTCAATTCCTGCATGGGTCCATACCTTAGTATTTTTCCATCTTCAATCATCAGATATGCATCGGCAATAGATGGAAGCAAAGCCAATTCTGAACCACGTAAAACATTTGAATGCATTCTGGTGTTTACCAGAAGTTGAATATGATGCACAATCGATTTCATGATTGAAATTTAGTTTAATTTACTGTATGATTGCAACTTTACATATTGTCAGGTACCCTGCTTTTTTAGGCTGGGCTGGTTTTTTGTCTATGGCAATATTCAGACTCCCTTTGTGGCTAAACAAAAAAATATCTTTTTATAAACTGATGGGCTGTGGCAAAAACGGAAGTTTTGACAAAACACCTGATTTACGCCAATGGGCTTTATTGCTCGCTGCTGAAAATGGAAATTTACATACCCCGAAAATGATTACCCTTTGGTGGCGTTTTTTTGGCTGTGAAATATGGGAGATGGAATTGGAGCCCATTGAAGGACACGGAACCTGGGATCAGAAAGCGGTGTTTGGAAATTTACCCAAACAAACGAGTTACGATGGCCCCATCTGTGTGCTTACAAGGGCCACCATTAGAATTTCCCAACTTGGCAGATTCTGGTCACATGTGGATGCCATCGCCAACCAGATGTCCGGAGCCACGGGATTTATTACTTCTATTGGTATAGGTGAAGTGCCCTGGATTAAACAAGCCACTTTCAGTATTTGGGAATCTAAGGGGGCTATGAAGGATTTTGCGTATAAGATGCAGGAACATGCCACCGTTATTAAGAAAACCTATCAGGAAAAATGGTACAGTGAAGATATGTTTGTACGTTTCAGACCTGTAAAATCTACCGGAACTTTGAAGGGAACCTTGCCATTTGAAATAAAATTGTAATTTCATGTAGTGAACCATTGTACTACCATATCTTTTTTAACCGCCCATTTTGCATGGATGTACCATGGTCTTAACCCCATGCCCGATCACTGACGTTAGTCCAGTGCAATTGCATAACCTATTTTACTTCCCATTATTTTACACATTTGTAATTCACGCATATGCCATACATATGCCTAAAATAAATTATTATGAAAGTTTCCGTAACATCAGAAATAGGAACACTAAGACGATTATTGGTTCATAGTCCGGACAGTGGACTGGGTAAGGTAGTTCCCTCAAAAGCCCAGGACTGGTTATTTGAAGACATTGTGCACCTTGACACCATTCGAAAAGACGAATACGACTACTACACCAAAATACTGCTGTACTTTCTGGATCCTGAAAAGATAAAAGGCAGATTGCATGAAGTTGATTCAGAAAAAGCAAAGAGGTCATTTTATAAACCAGAACATCCTGATTTCTATCGGTCAGACAAAGTGATTGAATTACAATGGCTACTTTCCGACTTACTAGAGAACGAAGCCATTAAAACTCAATTGGTTTCTTCTATCTGTGCCATTGAAGGCTGCACTTATCAGATGCAAAACGAGCTGTTGACATATGAACCCAACGAATTGGCCAAAACGCTAATTTCCGGAACTGCAGCCAACAGACAATTGCTGTTTGCCCCTATTCCGAATTTCATTTTCACCCGCGATTTGGGAATTACCATCAAAGATCATGTATTGTTGAACAAGCCGGCCAAAAAAGCAAGAACCAGAGAGGCTTTGCTAGCAAAATATATTTTCTTTAATCACCCGCTTTTTGCTGCATTCACGGGTAAAATTATTGAGCTCTCCGATTCGCATCATAGTTTTTTACTCCCTAAAGAGGAAGATGAAAGAAAAATTACACTGGAAGGTGGAGACATCATGGTAGTTAGTGAGAACCATATTCTGGTGGGTGTAAGCGAAAGAACTTCTTCAGAAGCCGCTGTAAAAATAACCCAGACACTTTTTGAAATGGGATTGATGGAAAAAGTTACCATCGTAAAAATTCCAAAGAAGAGAGATTACATGCATATAGATACCGTATTTACACAAATAAAAAGAAACGTATGGGTGATGCTGGGAAATTTTTCCAGAAAAGCTGTAAAGCACGAGGATGAAACGGCCGTAGAAAGAATGCTAGAAATAAAAAAAGAAGAAAAAATAAAAATACTTCAATTTCACAGAAACAGACCAGAAGAACCTATTTCCTTTGAAAGTTTAGAAGACCTTCTAATAGATATTAGTAAAGTAGATCTACAGTGTAAGGAAGAAGTACAGATTATCTTCTCCGGAAACAACGAGTTTCCTTATAGCGCAAGAGAGCAATGGACCGATTCCTGTAATCTGCTTGCACTAAAGGAGGGCGTTGTATTAGGCTACGATAGAAACGATAAAACAACAGAAGCGTTTAAGAATGCAGGATTTACCATTGTTGGTGTAAAAGATTTGCTACTGCAGCTTGAAACTGGAAGCATCACGACCGATCTGATCAAAGACACTTTTATATTAATGCCTTCGGCAGAATTGTCCCGTGCACGCGGGGGATTCCATTGCATGAGCATGCCATTATGGAGAGAACCTTTAACTATCTAATTATGCAACATACGAGTCATTTATTAATGATAAAACCGGTAAACTTCAGGTTTAATGCAGAAACTGCCGTGAATAATAGTTTCCAAATTCCATCTGGAGAAAAAAATATCCAGGAAAAAGCCCAAATGGAATTTGAATCTTTTATTCAAAAGCTAAAAGACAATCATATAGATGTAACAGTGGTAGAAGATACACCTGAGCCTTATACTCCGGACTCTATTTTTCCTAACAACTGGATTTCATTTCATGAAGATGGAAGTATTTGCCTTTACCCAATGTTTGCAAAGAACAGAAGGATGGAAAGAAAGCCAACCGTTCTGTCTGCCATTGCAGAAAAATTCAGGATTCATCAAACCAATGATTTTACAAACAATGAATCCAGTAACTTTTTTCTTGAGGGAACAGGCAGCATGGTACTTGACAGAGAAAACAAAATTGCTTATGCCTGTTTATCGCCCAGAACTCATTTAACCGTTTTGGAAGCGTTTTGCAATCCGATGAATTACAAACCTGCAGCATTTACTTCTG
>VFQM010001290.1_pt1 | contig 22557 bp, 28 predicted proteins | sample 3512391 | NCBI WGS metagenome assembly VFQM01 (sample SAMN10412369, study PRJNA504923) | tailings metagenome | isolation source: Replicate 1 from Balatoc abandoned mine | place: Philippines | reverse complement strand
GTTGGGCCGTGGCCCTGCGCGTCCTCGGCGGCTGGCGCCTGGTGGGCCGCGACCCTATGGCCAGCCCCTGGATCATCCAGCGCGACCCCTGGCTCAACCCGCGGCCGATGCTGTTCCAGAACGTCCGTACGGCCCGGCGACTGCTCGCGACCCTCGACCTGTAATCCCGGCGCAGCCGGTGCGACGGATCCACCGCAGCGTGGGGCCGTCATGGCTGCCAAGAAGGACCACATGACCACCCCCGACGAACGGCGCCGCACCCTCTTACGGTCGGGCCTTCCTCACGGCAAGCGAGCGCGCTTCTGAAGCAGGTTCGAGCTGGTGAATGCCCGAGAGCAGGAGAAGGCGACTAGAAAGGTCTACCGCTTCGCCAACCAGCTGCTGCGCCTGAACCTGATAATCTTGGACTAGCTGGGCAGCCTGCCATTTAGCCAAGTTGTCGGGTTGCTACTGTTCCACCTGCTGTCGAAGCTTTACAAGCGCACAGGCCTGGTGATCAACAAGAACTTGGAGTTCGCCGAATGGGCCAACGTCTTCGTCGACGCCAGAATGATCACGGAGCTGCTCAATCGGCTCCCCCACCTCTGCCATATCTTCGAACCCGGGAACGACTATCGCCGATTCTCCAGCAGTCGCACGGCCAAGACCAATATCCGGGCACTGGAACTAGCCCAGGTTCAAGTGGCGAGAGCGAATGCCGAACCGGTCACTGACACCCGAAGCTGAGGCTATGCTGCTAACAACCCCGGGGACGCCCCCGGCCCACGCATTGGTCAATTTTCAATGCGCAGGAGTCGCTAGTTTAGGTCGCGCATTAGAACGTTACGAGCATGTGCATTCTCGGATCTCTAGGGAAGTGTCCAGCCCCGCCTAGAAGTAGCTGCTCCGATCTACGCGCCGGGACGACAACCACTGCCGCAGCCGACCGATCGCAGCGGAGTGTATCTGCGAGATGCGGCCTTTTGTCAGGCCAAGATGCCGAGCCAGCTCGACGAAGGGCACGTGGTGGCGATAATGGGCGACGATGATCTCGCGCTCGCGCGCGCCAAGGCAGGCAAGGCCCTCTTCAAGTAACTTCGACAGACGGGTCGCATCGACCCGCTCCTGGAGTTCGTCGCAATCGGTGGCGGCAGGCTCCAGCAGGAATCCGGCCGCCAAGCCGGCAACGACGCCGGCAAAATCCGCGAGGGCATCACCGGAATCCCCCTCGTAGTGATCCAATCGCTGCTGGAAGCGCACAATGGCGGCATCGCGATCATGGCTTCCGAGAAACGCCCGCACGCCATTAAATGCGGCCCCTCGGACGCGCAGCTTTGCGTAGGCCATGAAATCGACCCCACGCCCGGGGTCAAATCTATCCATAGCCTCCAGGAGCCCGATGGAGGCGTTCTGCACGAAGTCCGCCCACTCCATCTGAGGCACGCGCACACGCCGGAACACGTTTCCGGCGATTCGTCGGGACCATGGCGCATACCTTTCGAACAGGAAGGTGCGCGCCTCCGCGTCACCATCACGGCGGAAGCGGACCCAGAGCTCGTGCTCTTCCTCGGACAGCGACACGTCAAACCATGTAGCTGCCGAGCAACGACCGCGCGATCAGCACCCAGCCGTCTATCAGAATGAAAAGAAGTATCTTCAGCGGCAGGCTGACCGTTGTCGGTGGCACCATGATCATTCCCAGCGACATCAATCCGGCCGCCACCGCCAAGTCAATCATCAGAAACGGCAGGAAGACGACGAAGCCGATCTGGAACGCCGTCTTGAGCTCGCTCAGCAGGAAGGCCGGCACCAGGTGCCCGAGGCGGAGATCGTCGACTGATGAAGGCGCCTCCGCGCCCGACATCTGAAGGACCGCCCGCAAATCGCTCTCGCGGGTCTGGCTGACCATGAAGTCTCGCAATGGAACGGTCGCCAACTGAACCGCCTCGGTAGCCGTGATCTCCTCGGCCAGGAACGGCTGCATCGCGGTGCTGTTTACGGACTCGACCACCGGAGCCATCGAGAACAGCGTCAAGAACATCGCCAGGGTCACGAGTACGCTGTTGGGAGGCGTCTGTGGAATGCCCAGTGCGTGCCGGAGCAGCGAAAGCACGATGATGATTCTGGTGAAGGAAGTGACGCCAATCAGCATCACCGGCAGGAACGACAGCAGGCTCAGCAGCAGGAATGTCCTTAGGACCGGCGAAAGATCCTCCCGAAGCGCGGCACCGACGGCCTCAACAACAGGTACCGGTGCAGCGACCGCTGTGGGCGACAGCACCGCTATTGCGAGCAGAATCCCGATTGCAGAACTACGCGCGACCGTCATTTGTACCCTCCCCGGCCCCGCGCCCTTCTAAGGGAAGCAGCTGGACTCCATTGATTGATTCGACCAGCAGGTATCGCTTCCCACCATTGGCAATCCGATGCACGCTGGTCCTGGTTCCGATGCGCAGCGACTGTTCAATACGAAGCTCATCGGCATCCGCAACCGATGGGATCGCTCCCCAGCGCCGCAGCCAGCCACGCCGCTTCGAAACCACTGCAACCAGCAATGCCGCGACAAGGACCGACAGAGTCAACCCAAATACGGACAACAAATCGCTTCCCGACAGCTCGCCGGCCTGCCGGTAGGGGATCGGCGGCTCCGCCGCCTGGGCCGCGAGGGATGTCATGCCAGTTGCGTAATGCGCACGCCGAGCTGATCGTCGACGGCGAGGAGTTCGCCACGTGCGATGGCGCGACCATTGAGCAGGAGCGTGACCGGGGCGTCCAGGGGCTCCGACATCTGGAGCACATCGCCGCTCCGAAGGGCGAATAGCCGCTCTATGGTCAGCTGCACGCTTCCCACTTGGGCCACCAGAGCAACCTGGACATGGCCGACCAAGCGCATATCCGATTCAACGAGTAGAGGGGAGTTGGCCGTCGCAGAGACGGCGTTGACGATTGACATGCTTGTACTCCTTGACTCAGGTAATCGACGATTTCAGCTCTATGGCCAAGCGATCGCCGCTGCGCTGAAGTTTTCCATTCAACGAGTGTCGGCCGGCCCACTCCAGTTGCACTTGGGTATCGCGCCATGGACCAGCGATCAGCACGTCGCCGATCGTGAGGGCGGCGGCCTCGTCAATCGTTGCACCGCCAATCCGAAGCATTACCGCGCAATCGAAGGCTTCGGGGCCGATCGCGCTCGCGCGCGCCGAAAGTGGTTCGTCCTGACGTGGCGGCAGCGGCACCAACGCGTCGCAGGCTGCGACGTCTAACGTGATGTACAGGCCTGCAGGACTTCCGCATACGAAGACCAATGCGCCATGGCGACGGTCGAACTCCTGCCGCTGACCCGGCGGGATCGATTGCACGGGCCCCGAGGCCGGCAACACCCTGGATGCCAACTCGTCCAGTGCTCGCTCCATCAATCGCCTTGCGAGACCATGCCCGTCGGTAGCGGCGATACCTGCGAACCACGCACCGGTGCTGGCGGTGTCCCCGACCGCAATTTCTGCAAGCGCGCCTCCGCGTGCATAGCACGTGCCTGCCGGGGCGATCCCGCAAGAGACCGATACTCCGGTCGCTTCGACAGGACCGACGCGCCAATCGACCAACCATTGCGCAATGCGCGAGGACAGCACGTCCGCACAAGCGTGTGCGCGCGCATCTCCCTGCCAACGCAGTCGCCGGATCGCCATCACCCGCCCCGTGTGCTGTTGTAGAGCTGTTCGATCATCTCGTTGCTGACCGACATCACGCGCGAGCTGGCCTGGTAGCCACGCTGGATGATGATCATGTCTGCGAACTCGGTGGTCAGGTCGACATTGGCCATCTCCAGGCTGCCGCCGGCGATGCGTCCGAAGACGCCCTGCCCGGCTCGGCCGAGGATGCGCTCGTGCACGCTGACGCCAGAGATCAGGCGGCCGCCGACGAGCTCGAGATCCGCTTCGTTGGCGAAGTGCGCCAACGCCAGCTGTGGACCGGCCTCTCGGATCGTGCCGGAGTAGCGGATCTGCATGATGCCGTTGGCATCGAACGACATATCTGTGAACCCAAGCATGCCGTTCCCGTCGACGACGTTCGCAGTCAGTTGACCGGAGCCACCCGGCAGGCGCATCACACCCCCGGCCTGCACGCCGAAGTCCAGGGTCACCGCCTGAGGCACGCCATTGAAGTTAAGCGTTGCGGACACGCTGTTCTGGGTCGATCCCAGCATTCCGGTCAGCGGATCGAACTGGATCAGACCCGCGGCGGTGGTGGTCGTGCCATCGTTGACCATCACGCGGTACTGGCCAGCCGGGCCTGGCGGCGTGTCGGTGTCGGTCGCCACCAACGAGATGGTCAGGGAGTGAGCAGTCCCCAGCCGGTCGAACACGTTGACGTTCGACACCGAGGGAGACCCCGCGCTGAACTGCCCGCGGATGTTCACCCGCGTAGTCGGCGCCGGGGCGCGCGTCCGGTAGGCGTCGAAGTCTATCGACGTCAGGGTCCCGTCCGCCGCGAAGGCCATCACCTCGAATCCGGTGGCCGTGTCGGTCAGCACACCTTGGGCATCGAATCGGAACTGGCCGGCACGGGTGTAGTGCAGCGCCTGGGTCAGGGGATCGCGTAGCACGAAGTAGCCGCTGCCGTCGATTGCAAGGTCGGTCGCGTTGCCGGTCTGGCGCCGGTCGCCCGCCGCGGTCCGCCACCCCTCGCCGCCGATCATCACGCCCCGCCCGCCATTGACGTTTTCGAAAAAGCTGTCGCTGCCCCGGAACCCGGGTGTGTTCATGTTCGACACGTTGTTGGAGACGGTGTTGAGGCTGCGCGAGAAGCTGAAGAGCCCCGAAAGGCTGTTGAACATGGCCTGGAACATGACAATCCCCCTTAGGGTTTCTTGACGAGCGTTATCTGCGAAAGGCGCAGATTGGTGAGGACGACACCGTCTGCTTTCGTGACGTCGAGCAGCGGGCCGCTTTGGGTGAAGCGTACTGAGTTGACAACACCCTGGACTTCGCCGGTTCCGTCCTGAACGAGGACGGTTCGCTCGAGCAGCGACAGGGCCTGGGACGCCGCGTCCATCGCCAACAGTGCATTGGTGTTCTCGCTCGTCTGGCGCGACTGTTCGAGACTGGAGAACTGCGCCAGTTGGGCGAGGAACTCGCGGTTGTCGACTGGTTCCAGCGGGTCCTGGAACTGGAGCTGCGACAGGAACAGCCGAATGAAGTCTTCTTGGCGTATCGCGCTCTGGGCGGTCGGCGCCGCGGTGGAGGGATTCAGGACGGTTCCGATGGAATCCACGGCCATGGGCAGGCTCCTCAGCGGGTTTCAGGGAGGGTTTGGAGGTCGGCCGTCCAAACAGTCCGACCGTTGAGGACGATGCGGCTCAGCGGCAGCCCTTCGGACTGCGCGAATCGGCGCAGGTCTGCGATGAGCTCGGCTTCACCACGGGCGGCCACGGTGTAGTCGCGGACCCAGGCGGTTGCTGCCTGATCCTGGGATTCGAGCCATCGAAGCAAGCGCCGCGCCCAGGGCAGGCCGGCGGCAGGCATCGCTGCGCCACGCTCATTTGTGACATCGATGCCAACCTCATCGGCTGCGATATCGACGGTCGCCGTGGAGGGTGCGTGGACTTCCGACTTGCGCGGACCCGTGGAGACGACGGCCGACCACGGCTCCGGCGAGGAGGCCGCGATCGTCTTCGGGTCAGCGGCCATCGCCGTCTTCTCGGTGGTGGGCGGTGCGGTTGTGACCATTGGGAGCCCGTGGACAGCGCTCCGCTGCGACAGGTGGGGCGTCGCCATCAATTGCCAAGGCCACCAGAGTTCAACCACCCCTTCGGTGGACGCCCGGACCTGCCATTGGAGAGGTGCATCCCCGGTGTCCGCCAAAGGTTCCGCCATGAACGGACCTTGAGATGGGGGGGGCGGAGGAACCATGGCCGGCGCAGCCCCGAAGTCGTGGACCGGGCGGGGACCTGGCGGACCAACGGGGGCGACATACCATCGACGCGGCTCGTAGCCCAGGCCTCCAATGCCCGGGCAATCCTGCGGAAGGTGAGGAATGCAATCCCCGGTGACCTGCGGTGGTGCGAGCATCGAAGGAGGACATACGGCTACGGAGGTCGCGGACACCCGCCCGACCGGCGCTGCTGGGGCGAATGGAGGAGTCAGGCAATCGGCAAAGTCCATGGCAGCGGGAGCTCCGGCACGGACGCCCTGCGCCGCCGGCTCCGGAATCGCCGGAAATGGCAACCCACGGATCACGCTCCACCTCGCAGCACACAGGCACGCAGGTCGGCAAGGCGGTCGGCATCGCGGACCTCTTCTTCGCGCAGAACCTGTTCGGACAGGCGCCTCTGTCGTGCCTCGACGGCACCCGTTTCCGCCTTCGCGCGCCGCAAGGCCTCAACGGCAGTCTTCTCTGATTCCTCTGCGTGGTGGCGCCGCTGGCTCGCCGCGGTCAGCACTTCAAAGGCGGCGGATTCCATGGCCAGCACGGCGAAGTACCGACCGACGTCCAGAGTCTTCCCATCTCCGATAAGGCGCCCATCGGCCAGCACCTCCAGCGCAGCCATCGCCTCGACCTCCGCCGCGCACGCATCCTCATGCTCACGTCGCCGCTCCCGCAGCGCCAGCGCCGCCCGCTGCTGCATCAGCTCCCGCAGACGCTCGAGCCTGGCCAGTCGTGCGAGCCGTCCGCGGGTCATCGGATGCCGTCCTCGGCCAAAGCCTGCGCGAGGCGGCGCATCGTCTCCGGACGCGTGGTCTTCTCCGCTGGCGACTGGCACAGGATGCCGTCGAGCGCAGGCTTGAGATCGACGGCCCGGTCGAGGGAATGGTTCGCGCCGCGCTGGTAGGCACCCAACTCAATCAGGTCGTGAGAGGCGGCGTGGACGGCAAGATGGCGCCGGGCATCGCGCACCAAGGCTGCTTCGTCCGGGGCTAGGAGTTGTCCAGCCAAGCGGCTAGCGCTTTGCAGCGGATCGATCGCAGGCAGGTGCCCACGTGCCGCGAGGTCGCGCTGCAGCACGATGTGGCCGTCGAGGATGGCACGCATGTGATCGGTCACCGGCTCATTCATGTCGTCGCCTTCGACCAAAACGCTGTAGACGGCGGATATCGCTCCCCCTGATCGCAGGCTTCCGCACCTCTCGAGAATCTTCGGAAGCTGCGCGAAGACCGACGGCGTGTATCCGCGGAACGTGGGCGGCTCGCCGACTGCGAGGCCGATCTCGCGCTGGGCCATCGCGAATCGCGTCATCGAATCCACTATCAGCAGCACCGACTTGCCCTGGTCCCGAAAGTACTCGGCCACCGCATGCGCGGCATGTACCGCGTGCGTTCGTACGAGGGCAGGCTGGTCCGCAGTAGCCACCATCACCACCGAGCGCTTTCTGCCTTCGGGTCCGAGCGAGTTCTCCAGGAAGTCGCCGACTTCCCGCCCCCGCTCACCGACCAGGGCCAGCACGGTGACATCTGCGCGCACGTGCCGAGCGAGCATGCCTAGAAGCGTGCTCTTACCGACGCCACTACCCGCAAAAATTCCTACGCGCTGGCCGACTCCCAGAGTCAAGAGGCCGTCGATGGCTCGCACTCCCGTCTCCAGCACCTGGTCGATGTCGGCGCGGTCAAGCGGATTGATGGGATCGCGATATAGGGGATAGTTCGCCGCCGCGACAATCGCCGGTCCTCCGTCCATCGGCGTGCTGAATGCGTCCACGACGCGGCCGAGCAGCGCATCGCCTACAGGGATGGACAGACTGTGGCCGGTGGCACGCACCAGGCTCTCGGCCCGGATTCCCTGCACGTTCCCGTAGGGCATCAGGAGGACGCGGTCATCCCGGAATCCAACCACTTCCGCCCGCACAGTCGCCCGGCCGAACACCGGCATGACCTCGCACAGTTCGCCCAGGCGCGCGTCGGGTCCGCTTGCCTCGATAATCAAGCCGTTGAACGCCTTCAGGCGCCCATGCCGATGCGCGGTGCTAGCGCGCCCCGCGGCATCCGCCAGATGCTGGCCGAGGGTGCTCATTCCTGCCCCCGGTGCGCTGCCAGGCCGTCGATGAACGCGATGCGGATCGCCTCCAGCCGGACGTCCAAGCCCGTGTCGCTTCCACCCCGCGGCGACTCGAGTACGCACTGGCCGGCGCAGAGCGTCGCATCGGGTCGCACACGCACATCACCTGCCGGCTCAAACAGCTCGCAGTCGGCCGGCGACAGCCGGAATGTGATCGTTCCGGTCCCATGCTCGCGTAGAATCTGCATGCAAAGGTCGGACACCAGAGTGCGATCGGCCGCCTTTTCGCCCAGCACCCTCACCAGCGCCGCGTAGGCTGCTTCGACTGCCGCACTTTCGGCATCCCGGCGATGGGCACCAATGGCGTCGGTCAATGCAGCGGCCAGGCGCTTCATGGCAGCCATCTGCTCCTGCAGGGCAGTGATGGCGATCGCGTGCTCGCGCTCAAGACCTGACGAAATCTCCGCGGTGCGGCGCGCAATCTCCGCCTCCGCATCCGCCAGGCCGTTTTCGCGACCCTGGCGACGCGCCTCCTCCCTCAGCGCGTCCAGGCGCCGTTGACCTGGGTCCTGGTCATGCCCCGCAGGAATCGCCATCGGCAACGGCGTACCACTGACCAACGCCTCCGCCAACGGACGCGCCACCGCATCGGCTGCGTTCACTCGACGCATTCGACCTCCCTGTCAGCCATCCGCATTGCCTCCTCCAGAAGAGCCCCCGCCAAGCCCGGGGGCAGTACAGGCACCTCACGCAATGCAGCTCGCACGCTGGCAGCATACGAATCGTCCAGCATCGCCAGCATGAAATCGTGGTCGATCGGCCCTGACGCGACCAGGACACGCGCATACCACTCTGGTGGCAGACGGCGCGCCAGGCTAAGCATCTGCTCGATATCTAGCGTGGTGTCAGCAGTCAGCCCGCGAAGCTCGTTCTCCAGGACTTTCTCCACTGCTGCTCGTCCGGCGTCGCCGCAGGCCCGCAACTGGTCCAGCAATGGCCCCAGCTCCTTGGCGGCGCTTGCCGGTAGGCGCGAAAGCAATGCGCGCCGGTCGGACGGGGCCAGCGTGGCGAGCAGCATCGCCGCCTTTCGTCTACCAATTTCGCTCATGCCGGCGTATTCCCCTCGGCAAGCCAGCCACGGAGGCGGCCCGCCATGGCGTCCAGCTCCTGGGCCGACAGACGTCGTGGTCGCGGATGGGCCCACCAACCCAGCAGAAGGCCGAGCATCAACAGGCCACCACCGCCAACCCACAATATGCCGGGCGACAGACCCGTCGTCTTCGACGTGACCTCGGCGACGGCCGGCGGCTCCAGCCGACCCGGCATGCCATCGGCCAACACGGTGTCCGCACCGTACTCAGCGTCGGGCATTGGCTCCCGCAACGTGTCGATCTCCAGCGTGTCCCCACGTCCGCTGTCCAGCCCGGCAGCGGCCGCGATGAGCTCGCGGAGACGGGCCATTTCATCCTTTTCCAGCCCCGGCGGAACCAGCACGGCAACCGACAGCCGTTCGACCCTACCCGTCGCCCGCGCGATCTCTTCCCGACGACTGCCGTGCGCGTACTCGACGTTCTCCTGGGCCGTTCCGGCGACGGCGCCTTCGGGGCCGGCGACCGGCCGCGTGGTCTGTTTTCGCACCAGCAGGCCATGGCCTCCCGCGCCGTCCGCCAGCAGTGTCTCGCTGACCTCCCGGACCTGGTCGAAGTTCATCCTCGCATCCACCGAAACAGTAAAATCGGCCAGGCCGAAGACGCCGCGGAGCAGGGTCTGGACTCGCTCTCGTACGCGCTGCTCGTAGTCACCCTGTTGTTGTCCACGGGCCTGGTCGCCATCGTTGGATCCCCCGGCGATCAGCTGGCCGCCCGGGCCCAGAACGACGACAGAATCCGCCGCAAGACCATCGACCGCCGCAGCCACCAGATTGCGTATTCCCCGTACCTGATCGGGCTCCAGGCTCACGCCTGGCGCGGTCGTAACCGCGACCGAAGCCTTGGAGCTCTCCTGTTCGCCGACGAACAATCCAGGCTTTCGGATGGTAAGGTGCACGCGCACCGACGCCACGCCCGGCATCGCCGACAGCGTTCGCTCGACCTCGCCCTGCAATGCGCGCTGGAAGTTTACGCGCTGGGCAAACTCGGTAGCGCCGAAATCGGCGTCATCGAACAGCTCGAAACCGACATGGCCGCCAGACGGCACGCCCGCCGACACCAGCTTCATGCGCGTGTCGTAAACCGCCCCTTCGCGAACCTCGATGCCGGTTCCGTCGGCGGTGTATCGGTAGTCGACCTTCCACTCGCCCAGGGACCCTGCGATCTCGGCTGCATCCGATTCCCGCAGGTTTCCGAAAAGCAGTTGCCAACGTGGGCTGGCCAACCACCACAAAGCTGCGGCCGTTCCGATCACTATGATCGCCACACCCACCAGGGGCCCCATGCGCAGGGAGCCGCCCGGAGAACGGAAATACTCTTGCAGAAAGTTCACGTCAGACCTGCCTCAAAGTTGCATCCTGGCCAGCTCTTGGTACGCCTCGACAACGCGATTGCGCACCTCGACCAGGAGCATCAGATTCATCCGTGCCTCCTCCATCACGATCATCACCTCGTGCGGTGATCCGCCGTCGCCAGCGGCCAAGGAGCGAAGCTCGGAGTCTGCCGCCTTGAGCCCGGCGTCGGCGCGCTCGACACCAGCCCCCAGCCACTCGGAGAATCCGGCGGAAACGACGGCGGTCTTCGCCACCATGGGCGGCGCGGCGTGCGATGCGGATACGGCGCCAATCGATTCGATCGCCATTACTTGGCTCCTATTTCGAGGGCGCGCAGCACCATGCCGCGCAACAGGTTGAACGCTCGGACATTCGCCTCGTATCCACGGCTCGCGGTCATTAGCGTGGTCATCTCGTGCACCAGGTCGGTGGCGGCGTAGTGCACTCGACCGTCGGCGTCGGCGAACGGGTGACCAGGGTCGTGAACGGTTCGCGTGGGAACAGGCCTCTCCGACAGCGCGGAGGCGCCGCCGACCCGCCCCGTGAACCCAGCTGCTTCGAATCGCATCGCCACGCTGCCCGGGGCCAGGGGTACATTCGCCGCGGCCAAGTTGCGACTGGCCGCGTCGAGGCGCAGGCGCTCGTGCCCGAGCCCGGCTCGGGTGGCGTCGAATATTGCATCGATGTTCATCACGCGCTCCTTCCACTGATGGCCAGACGCATCAGGCCAAAATGGCGGTTGAGCGACTCCGACAGGGCCTGGAACTGCAGGCTGGCCTCGACCATCTCGGCGACCTGCTCGTCGGTCTGGACATGGGTTGCCGATGCGTCGGCAATCACCGGCGCCAGCGCGCGCACGTCGGGCGCCCTGCCTGCGGGCTTGAACCCCGCTGCGACGCGGTCCAGCCAATCGGCTGCCGCCGTGAAATCGACCCGCTGCGGCAGGAACTCGGGGCTCGCCGCGTGGGCGATGTTGGCGCCTGCGACCTCGGCCCGGAGTTGCTGCATCCCGAGGGCGAGGCGTACCGCGTCTATGGTCAGTTCGTGGGCCATCGAATATTCCTTCACTGGATCATCAGTTCGCCGTCGAGCGCGCCGGCGGCTTTTATCGACTGCAGGACAGCGATTACATCGCGGGTGGACAAGTGGATTGCGCGAAGCGCGGAGATCAGCTCGGCCACGGTCGCGCCTTCCGGCACCGACACGAGCGGGGCGACGCCTTCGCGGACGTCGATGTCGCTTTCCGGGACTGCGACCGTCGCAATCTCGGGGGTCGGCTCCACCAGTACGCCGCCGGGCTGCGATACCGCCCACCGGGTGTTGATCTCGACGCGCAGGTCGCCGTGCGAGATGCTGACGCGGCCCAGACGCACGTCGCCGCCGGCGACCACAGTGCCCGTGCGCTCGTTGACCACCACGCGGGCGCGCCGCTGCGGCGCCACCATCAGGTTCTCGATGCGGGCGATTTCGCCGACCAGGTCCGCCGGCGGGGCCCCGAATGCCACCTGCACCTTCCCCGCGTGTTCCGCCCGGACGCTCGCGGCGGGCATCGCGGCCTGCAGGGCCGAAGCAATCCGGCTGGCCGTCGTGAAATCCGGCTCGTTGAGCAGCACGCTGAGCACACGGCCATCACCGGCAACTCCCAAGGGCGATGCCCGCTCGACCAGGGCGCCGGAGGGGATCCAACCGACGGTCGGATGGTTCTTTCGAACGGAGGCGGACGGCGCCTCGAACTGGTAGCCGCCGACGGAGATCGGGCCCTGTGCGATCGCGTAGACCCGTCCGTCCGGCCCGGAAAGGGGCGCCAGCATCAAGGTGCCGCCATCCAGACTCCGCGCATCGCCGGCCGACGCAACCTGAACGTCCAGCGCCTGGCCCGGTTCGGCGAATGGTGGCAGTCGCGCGGTGACAACGACGGCAGCGACGTTCCGGCTCGCCAAGTCCTCGATGGCGACGTTGACGCCATATGTGCGAAGCGTATTGGCGACCGACTGCAACGTGGCACGATTGCGCGCGGAGTCGCCGGAACCTGCGAGGCCGAATACCAGGCCGTAGCCTGTCAAAGGGTTGTCGCGCACACCGGCCACCCGAGCGAGATCGCGCAGACGTGCGCTTCCGGACGCGTCGTCCGCCCGCACAGGAGATCCGGCCAGACATGCGAGGACCATTCCCAGGAAAAGTGCGCGCATCACAGCAACCTCAACCACTTGAGGGCGCGGTATACAAGACTCTGCCGCTGAGATTCGCTCACGGTGCCGACGCCAGTCAGCTCGACTCGGGCATCAGCGACACGATGCGACCACACAGTGTTTGACGCGGAAACATCTTGCGGCCGCACGAGCCCTGACAACCGGATGCGCTGCTTCTCTCCGTTGACAAGGAGATCCTGCTCACCGAGGATCGCCATGATCCCGCCGGCCTCGACGGCGGTGACGCGCACCGAGATCTGCGCGCGCAGTTCACCGATGCGCGATGTCTCGGCGCCGCCTGCGCTGCCGCCGGACAGTCCGATTGACGCGTCGTAGTCCGTGGACGGCGACCTCAGGCCAACACGGACGCCGCTATCGCTGGAGGCATCGGTCGCCGCTCCAGACCTGGCGCGCGTGGTCTCCTGCACGTTCACCGTCAAGATGTCGCCCACGCGCCATGCACGCTGATCGGCGGCCGGCCCGCGGAAAGCATCCGGATCGACGAGGGATTGCGCGGGTGCCAGCGGTGCCCAAGACAGCAGCAGCGCCATGACGGAAACCCGGATCGCTTCAGTCCTCAAGGCGCACCGCCCTGCTCGACATAACCCGTGTATTCACCGGCGCGCGACCTTCCCCGAGGACGACCTTGACCGGATCGCCAATCCAGCCGTCGGCGAGCGCGCGGCCTCGCGTCCGCAACGCGATCGCCCCCCGCACCACTTCAATGTGAACCTCGTCGCCGCGACGAACCGCGGGCATTGGCTCGAAGTCGGCTGCTACCAGCGGCCGGCCCCGGCGGACGGGACGTGCCAAGCGCAGGTCGGCATCCAGGGCGCCGGCGGAGATCGGCTCGCCATCGATGCCCGCGAAATCGAAGCGCACCCGCGCATGCCGGACGGCGGTCGCGCCGGTGCCAGCAGCGTGGTCCTGGGCGTACACATCCAGCTCCCGCCACCAGTTCACCGCCACCCAGACGGTCTGCGTGCGCAGCAGAACGCCGTCCTTCCAGTGGGCTACGGGCACGGCAACGCGCGCACGTGGCCAACGGCCGGCGATATCGCCCACCCGCAGCTGGACGCCAGTTTGCGGTATGCCAGGACGGCCAAGCACCACCAGTTCCAGATCGCCGGACATCCAAGCGGAGCGCGCCATCAGCGCCTCGCGCACGACGTCCGCCACCGGATCGCCCCCGCCAGCAGCGACGGCGACCGGTGCCAGCAGGAGGCACGTCAGCAATGAAATCCCTCTGCGCATTATCGCCTCAGGTTATTGATCGTCTCGAGCAGCTGGTCGGACGCCTGCAGCACGCGCGCGTTCAGCTGATACGCGCGCTGCGCCATCACGAGCGTCGTCATCTCGTCCACCAGTTCGACATTGGCCATTTCCACATAGCCCTGATGCAGCCTGCCGAAGCCCGCTTCACCGGGTCGGCCAATGGTCGGCTCACCGCTGGCGTCCGTGACGGCGAATACGTTGTCGCCTGCAGAAACGAGTGCATCAGGCGCCGCCAGTACCGCCAATTCGACGGTACCTATGATGCTTCTCGTCGTATCCGTGCCGAGTCGTGCGCTGATTTCGCCGTCCAGGCCGATGCGCACGTCGGCCGCATCGGGCGGAATCTGCAGCCCCTGGGCCAGGCGCATGCCATTGACCGACACCACGTAGCCTTCGCGGTCGACGCGGAACTGACCCGCACGGGTGTAGACGCGATCGCCGGCCGGCGTTTCGAGCTCGAAAAATCCCTCTCCGTCAATCGCTAGATCGAGTGCGTTTCCAGTCGGACGAAGATCGCCCGCTCCGAAGAGCGTCGACGTGGAAAGGACGCGCGTACCCCCACCGTGCGCGGCCGCAGCTGTGGCCCCATTCCCGGCGAACGGCGCGGCAATCTCGGCGAAGTTGACCCGGCCGCGCTTGAACCCCGGCGTCTGCATGTTGGCGACGTTGTTCGAGATCACGTCGATTTGTTCCTGCTGGCTGCGCAGGCCGGTGGCGGAGATGTAAAGCGCGTCGATCATGGAAATCCTCCTCAGTTCTCGCCGAGCCGGTTGATGCCGGCATCCATGGCCTTGTCATAGATGGAAATTGCGCGCTGTAGCGATTCCGCATGCCGAGTCAGCTCCATAAGATGTACCGTCTGCACAGCCGCGTCTGCATTGCCGCGTTCGATCGCGCCCTGCACGACCCGGCCACGCCAGGGCGCGAACTCTCCGTCGTAGGTCCAGTCGCCGCCGCTAGCCGGCTGCAGCTTCGATGGATCGGCGACATCCACGAGGCGCAGGCGATCGACGTGGCGGCCGTCCACCCGCACGGCGCCGTCTGCGTCGACCCTGACGTCGCCCGGTCCGAGCACCAGTGGTCCGCCTTCGCCCAGTACCTGGCCACCTGCCCGGTCGACCAGGCGGTGCTCGGCGTCCAGCCTCAGGTCGCCCGCCCGCGCCAAGCGCAGCCCGTCAGCGTGCTCGACGACGAAGAACCCTGGGCCGCGCAAGGCCAGGTCGAGCGCGCGCCCCGTCGGCGCCAAGGCGCCATCGGCGAGGTCCAGAGCCGGCGCGCCCAGCGAGTCGGAAAAGCCCGGCATGACCCGCCCGGCACGGAAGCCGGGAGTATTGAGGTTTGCGACGTTGTGGCCGACAACACCAACCGCGCGTATGTCGTCGGACAAGGCCCGAGCGATGGCTTCTATCGTCTGCGTCATTGCACGGCCTGCACTGCGGAAAAGGCACGAACCTGGGTAGTCGTCGGCACCTCGTTCAGGCCTAGCACGGCGACGTAAGGAAGAGAGCGCTGCAACAATGCCCTCAGCGGGCGGCGCAGAGGAGATGGACAGAGCAGAACAGGCATCAGGCTGCGCCCCATCATTGCCTCGGCCTGGCGGCCGATGTTCTTGAGGAATCCGTCCATCTGCGCAACATCGCTGAACAGCGGCGTTCGCGGATCCGTCCCGCGGTGGGCGGCGAGCAAGGTCCGCTCGACTTCCGGCGCGAGCGTCAGCACATGCAGCTCCCCGCGTGAATCGGCCAGTTTCTGACAGATGGCCGCGCCCAGTCGCTCCCGCACCCGTTCGGCCAGCTCGTCGGGCGACTTCATCGTCTTTCCGGCGTCGACCAGCACTTCCAGAACTGCTTCGAGGTTGCGGATGCTGACTTGCTCCTTGAGCAGAAGCTGCAACACCCTCTGCACATCCGACCAGCTGAGCACCGCGGGAACCAGTTCGTCGATCAACGTACCGTGGCTCTCGCGAAGCCGCTGCACGAGCCGCTCGGCCTCTGTCCTGGACAGCAGTTCGGGGGCATGTCGCTTTACCACTTCGCCCAGATGGGTCATCAACACCGTATCCGGGTCCACCAAGGTGTATCCTGCACCGCGGGCGAAGGCGCGGCTTTCCTTGCCGATCCACAGGGCCGGCAGGCCATAGGCGGGGTCGCGCGTCTCGACGCCATCAAGCCGGGCACGGCTTCCTCCGGGATTGATCGCCAGTACGCTGTCCATGCGCAGCTCGCCATGACCGATGCGGCTGCCCTGAAGCAGGATCTCATAGGCCTCCGCATCGAGGTCGGCTCGCGGGCCGGTTTGAACCTTGGGTAGTACGAAGCCGAGGTCTTGCACCGTCTGCTTCCGCAGCGTCGCAATGCGGTCGGCAAGATCACTTTCTGGAGCAAGCAACGCCTTAGCTAGGGCGCCGCCGAATCGGATCTCCAGGGGCTCGATCCGCATCAACTGATGCAGTTCGTCCTGAGGGGCGAGCACAGCCCCCGGGCCCGCCATTGCTGGCGCCTCCACGATGCCGGTCTTCGCCGCCGCACGGACTGCGAACACTCCCAGTCCGGCCACGGCGGCCAGTACCAGCAGCACCGGAAGTTTTGGAAAGCCCGGAAGCAGAAGGATGGCGAGCAGGGCGATGCCGACGATCGCCAGCGCGCGCGGGTGCGCCAGCACCTGCCTTGGTATCTCCGCACCCAACTGACCATCGGCTGCTGCCCGGGTAATGATGATGCCGGTCGCGACCGCGATCACCAGCGACGGGATCTGGGTAACGATGCCATCTCCGACCGTAAGCAGCGTGAACCGCTGCACTGCATCTGCCCAGGGCATGCCGAGCTGAGCGATGCCGATGGCCAAGCCGCCGACGATATTGATCAGAATGATGACGATTCCCGCGATGGCGTCGCCCTTGACGAACTTAGTGGCACCGTCCATCGCCCCGTAGAAGTTGGCCTCGCGCTCGACCAGCGAGCGGCGCCGCTTGGCCTCGTGCTCGTCGATCAGCCCCATGTTCATGTCGGCGTCGATGGCCATCTGCTTGCCCGGCATCGAGTCGAGTGTGAACCTTGCGGCTACTTCCGCCACGCGCTGCGCGCCGTTGGTCACCACGACGTACTGGACTACCACCAGGATCAGGAATACGACGATGCCGACGACGTAGTTGCCGCCGATGACGAAGTCGCCGATAGCATTGATTACGCGGCCAGCATCGGCGCCGTCGAGGATCAGCCGCGTCGCCGATACGTTCAGTGCCAGCCGGAACATCGTCACCAGCAGCAGGATGGTGGGGAAGGTCGAAAACTTCAGGGGCGTCTCGGTGAAGAAGGTCACCAGCAACACCATCAGCGCCAGGCTGATGTTGACGATGAACAGCAGGTCTAGGACCGGCGACGGCACCGGCACGAACAGCAAGACCAGGATGCCGACGACCAGCAAGACCAGCGCCAAGTCGCTTCGGCTTCCCCAGGCTTGCGCCAACAGCTGCTTCATGTTCTCGCCCCCTCCGGTGCGGAATTCGCACCCATTCGCCGGTAATGGGGCGCGAGTTCCTCATAGAGCGCCTCGGGCACCGGCGCGTCCACGTCCACGTCCCGGTAGAGGGCGCGCGCCAGGGAGGGTGCCGCCACCACCGGTACGCCGTGGCGCGCGGCCACGGCGCGGATACGGGCGGCCAGGAAACCGGCGCCCTTGGCCAGCACCACCGGGGCGCGCATGGTCTGCGGCCGGTACTGCAGGGCGACGGCGACATGGGTGGGGTTGGTGAGCACGAAGTCGGCCTCGCCGACCCGGGGCACCGCCCGGGCCTTCCGCAGCAGATCGCGCAGCAGGCGCTTCTGGCGCGACTTGACCTCGGGATCACCGTCGCGGCGCTTGTGCTCATCGCGCAGCTCGCGCCGGCTCATTCGCATCTTCCGGGTGAAGTCACGGCGGACGAAGAGAACGTCGAGCAGCGCTGCCAGAAGAAGGACGGACAGCACCGCCAAGGATGCATCCCAGAATACATCGAGCAGGAGCTCAGGCACCCGGGCTCCCGGCGCCAGCGCGAGCCCACCCACGAAGTCGATTGCGCGCGAGGCGGCGTACGCGGCGACGGCGCCCAACAGCCCAAGCTTGACAATCAGCTTCGCCAGCTCCCACAGGGTGCGCAGAGAAAAGAGCCGCTTCATGGCCTGGGCGGGATTGAGGCGCTTGAGGTCCGGTGTCACGGGATGCGTGGAAAACACCATTCCCGTCTGCAGCACGTTGCCCGCGACCGCGGTCACCAGCAGCGTCAGCAGCACCGGCGTCAGGGCTTGCCCGAACGGGGCGTAAACCTCCGCCATCCACGCCGCCAGCGCCCCGTTGATCGTGGGCCGCGCACCCGCAAGCGCGATCGCCGCCCGCGTGGCATCCGCCAGCGCGATGGCTATCGCGCCCGCGGAGAACAGCAGCGCGACCGCGAAGGCGGTCATCGTCACCGCGCCGGACAGTTCCGGGCTCTTGGCCACCTCACCGCGCTTGCGCGCTTCTTCCAGGCGGTAGGACGTCGGCTGCTCGGTCTTGTCTTGGTCTTCCTGCGCCATCACCCGGCTCCCAGTACCGCGGGAACGCGCTGCAAGCCGTCCCGGAACAGCCGCCCTACCAGCTCCGGCGCGAAGCGCATGGACAGGGCCATTAGGGACAACCCGGCCGCGACCTTCAACGGAAGCATGAGGAAGAAGACGTTCGCCTGCGGCATGGACCGCGTGGCGTAGGCAACGCCGACATCTATCGCGAACAGACCCAGGACCACCGGCGCGACGACCATCAGGCCCAACAGGAAGCTGCTCCCGAGCAGGCCCATGAATCCTCCGAGATCCAGCCGGATAGCCATGCTTCCCAAAGGCATCCATTGCAGGCTAGCCACCAAGCCTCGAAACACCAGCAGATGCAGGTCCAGGGTGAAGAACAGCACCACTGACGCGAGCATCAGCGCGCGACCAAGCAATGATTCCATCTCGCCACCGGAGGCCGGATCGAACAGTGTGGCCGCACCCAAACCGGCCTGCATGTCCGCCAGCCAGCCGGCGGAGTGCAGCGCGGCATTCGGTAGCAGGAGTGCCAGGCCGAAAGTCATTCCGACCAGCAGCTCCCCCAGCATCGCCGCCACCAGGGCTATCGGCAGCTTCCACGCCGGCAGAACGGCCGGTGACGGCATCGCCAGCACGCTCAGGCCAGCCAACGCCACCAGCAAGACGATCCGGACCATGGGCGGCGCCCAGCCCAATGGCGACATCGCCGGCAGCACCATCACCGGGAGGTAGCGCAGCAGCGCAAACCCGAACACGATGGCGATGGCGACCAGGCTGTCCATTTCACAACGTTCCTGCGAACTCAAACATGCGCGTGGCCAGATCGACGGCCACGGCAATCATCCAGCTGCCCAGCAGCACGCACACCAGAACGACGCCGATCACCTTGGGCACGAAGGTCAGCGTCATCTCCTGCACCTGCGTCACGACCTGAAGCACCGAAATGGCCAGGCCGATGACCAGGGTCAGCACCAGCACGGGCGCAGAAAGCTTGACGGCGGCCAGCAGCATCTCGGACAACAGGCGCATGGCGGTGTCGGCGTCCATCCGCTCAGCGCCTCCCAACCAGACGGGCGCGGAGCTGCCGGGCGAAAGCGCGTACGTCGGCGACGCCGGATAGCGGCCTTCGCGCCGTCAGGTCGGCGAACAGGGTGTCGGCAGCTACCGGGTCGCCTCTATCCTCCAGGATCACGTAGCGCGCATAGCGGGCAGTGATTGAATTCGGATCCAGGCGCAAGGCCCGCTTGGCCGCCACGTCGGCCTCATCGAACCGGCCCTCGAGTGCGGCCACGAGGGCCAGGCCGCCATGCGTTTCGCCGAAGTTCCGGTCCAGCTCGAAGGCACGGACGAAGCTTTCGCCAGCTGCCGCCGTTTCGCCGGCGAGCAGTTGCGCCCAAGCGAGTACGTGCCAGGTGCCTATGTGGTCTGGCATTGCCTGAACCGCGCGCAGGAGCGTGGCATGCCCCTCATCGAGATCGCCGCGCATCAGTTGTAGCTGGCCCAGTCCAGACAGCGCGCGGCCAGAGTTCGGATGACGCGACAGCGCCCTCTTGAAACAGGTCTCGGCATTGGCTTCATCGCGATCCCATAGCGCCGTCGTGCCCGCCACCAGCAGGGCCTCGTGCTGGTCGGGATGCGTCGCGAGCGCGGCGGCGGCGGCACTCGCAGCTGCCGACGCGTCGCCTGCATCGAGGCGAGCGAGGGCGCGCAGCCCGAGCGCCGTGGGATGCTGCGGCGAATGAGCGAGGGCCGCGTCCAGGGCCTGCTCGGTGCCTTCGTAATCACGCGCCATCATCGCGATCCGTGCGCGCAGCAGCGCCAACGATGCGTCGTCGCCGAATCGCTGAATCGCCGAATCGACGGCCTGTCTGGCGCCCTTGAGGTCGCGAAGGCAGAGGCGACAAAATCCCAGATCGTGCGCCAGAACGGGGGTCTCGTAACCTTCCGCCATCATTCGCTCGAACTGGCCTGCGGCGGCCGAATAGTCGCCCAGGACCAGGGCGCAGCGGGCCTGTCGAAGACGCAGGCCAAGGGCGGAACGGACGGTGGCCGGCAGGGCGTCAATTTCTTCTTTCGCTGCGGCATACTCGCCCTCCGCGAAAAGCGCATCTACAAGTTCGCAAGCCAGGCGAGCGTTAGCCGGATCTATGGCGAGATAGGTGCGTAGTTGCGTGATAGTTGCCATCCGGTAATCACAGAATACTGGCGAGCCCCCGCCGATCCGCAGCGGAAGGCTCCGTAGCGGCCCCATTTCTCCGGCTTTCTTCTAGTCCGCTCCCCTGCGGCGTCGCCGTTGTGGAGATCCACCACCGCTGCCCTTGCTGACTGGATAGGCACCGGTCGCCTGAAGACTCTCGGTGACATCAGTTGGCAACTCTTCGCCTCACCGATGGTGATCGGACTCTATGGATCGCGGAAGAAGACTGTCAATCACGCAGCCATCGCAGTTGGCAGATTACGGACGTTTTTGCCGGCTGAAGACGGGGTGACGGCTTCTTGAGACCCCCGTGGTTATGCGGTTCCATTCCACTTCATGGAAATATTTCCTTTCATTGTCCGATGGGGAATTGGAAACCCGGATCGGACCGGATTTCCGCACCGGCTGCGCGAGGCGCCCGGACACTGGCGCCTGCATCTTTGTCGTCGGCGCCGTCGCCGACCCGGATTGCGGGGCTTGGATGCCCGCCACTACGATCTGCCGGAGTCAGGAATCGACGAGCAGGGACGCAGCTGTGCCATAGCTTCAAACTGGTCGGTCCGACAACAGACGACCCAGTGCACCGATGCAAAGATCCACGGAGAACCCGCTCCCCACGGAGCTGCTGGCCCAAGTCGCCGCGCAAGGCAAGCTTCAGCTGTTTTCCGCTGGAGCCCTGCTGGTAAAGGAGGGCACACCAGGAGACTGCCTTTTCATCTTGACAAGTGGCAGCCTGAAGGTATTCACCTCTGGCCCTAACGACCGTGAGTTTGTCTTCAACGTACTGGGCCCCGGCGAGCTGCTGGGCGAAATGGTGCTCGACGGTGGTCCACGCACGGCCTCGGTGCAGGCCCTGACGGACAGCGAGTGCATCGTCATCGAGCGCTGCGACCTGGCCAGCTTTCTGGAGGCCCACCCCCGCGTCGGCGAGCACCTGCTGCTGACGCTGATCGGTCGACTGCGGCGCGCCAGCCTTCAGATCCACCATCTCGTGCTAAACGATGTCTACGAACGCACCGTGCTGGTGCTCCGCGCCGAGGCCTTGGTCGAACGCAATCGCCGCTACGTGCCAGCCTGGCTAACGCAGAAGGAGATTGCAGCGCGCGTCGGCGCAACTCGGGAAATGGTGGGCAAGATCTTGCGCGACCTGCAGCGGGGCGGCTTTCTGGTCCGCGACGACAGACGCAGGATGTTGATCAAGAGGGAGTTCCCCAAACGCTGGTGAGCCGACCACCTGATTCAAGCGTTCCGTGCGAGCCGTCGAGCGCCCCGCGGGCGCTCTTGCCCGGGGCCGTCCACTGGGTGGCGATGTAGACGTGCTGCCAGCGGTTGAATGAACAGCGCTGTGCCGCCCTCGTCCTTGCACCTGCCTCCAGGTGCTGCTCTCGTAGCACTCGTACTGCCGAAGCAGGACCTGGCTGTCGCCGTTGTAGGCCAGATTGCGCCGCGAGATCAGGTCCGGGGCGTCCTTGAAGACGGTGGTGTCCTTGATCAGGTCGCGCCGGCCGGCGGCGTCGTAGCGGCTTTCGGTCGCGCTGGCCTTGAAGGTTGCATTGGAGCTGCTGCCGAAACTATTTCAAATCGCCAATCAGAAACCGCCATTGCCGCGTGACTCACATCATGGAGTCTCCGAAGAACCCGGGGCGAGTCAGAAAACAAGTGCGAATCTTGGAATGGTATCCACGGAGCCAGCAGCAGGCCATACCTCACAAGCTCGACTAACTACGAAACGCTATCAATTTGCCTCCGATGCGCCCTATGGGGCCTCGTTAGCAAGACGCCTTGCTTCTTGGAGCATAGCAGTCTCGCTGATGTCGGGGTGCGCCTGAAGGAATGCCCCAAGTAGTGACCTAGCGTCATCACCCCGCCCAACCTGCACATAGGTTGCAACACCGATGTAGAAAACTA
>VFQM010001289.1_pt1 | contig 22561 bp, 15 predicted proteins | sample 3512391 | NCBI WGS metagenome assembly VFQM01 (sample SAMN10412369, study PRJNA504923) | tailings metagenome | isolation source: Replicate 1 from Balatoc abandoned mine | place: Philippines | reverse complement strand
GGGTCGCGAGCGCCTCGCGCATGACGTCGATCGCGCGCAGCTGCGGCAGCCCGACATCCGAGACCACGCTTGTCGGCAGCGCGTGCACGGCCGCGATCGCGCGCCCGATCGACGAGGCGAGGCCGGGGGTGATGGCCTCGAGGGCGACGGGGTCGCCGTCGACGAACTCGTGCACGATCGCGCGCGTGCCGCCGACGGGCGTCTGGCCGACGAGCCGCGGCACGGCGAACGGCAGACGCGACCGCACGCCGTCGCTAAGGGCGCGGAGGGCGACGAGGTCGGCAGACTGCTCGGCCTCGGCCGGCTCGGTGCGCGGAACGCGGATGACCAGGTGGCGCCCGTCGCGGCTCGTGAGCACCGCGGCGTCGACGTCGCGACCGCGCGACGAGCCGAGGCGCGAGGCGTGCGTGACGTCCAGTCCCGGAACGGCCGCCGTGGCGAGCGCGGCTAGAGTGAGAGGGGATCTGGCCATGCCCCCAGGGTAGGCGGCGGGCACCCCCCGGTCGCCCTGCGCCACGCAGTTCCCACCCGGCAGTTGGAGGCATCCATGCAGTTCTCGCTCACCGCGACGCTGCCGCTCTCGCGCTATCGCATCGATCGCGACGATACGGCGCGCACGCGCCCGCGGCTCTTCGACGAGCTGTGGAGCGAGCCGACGACGCGCATCCTGCCGGTGTGGCGCGGCGAGGTCCTCCTCGCGGCGGGCGAGGCCGTCGCGCTGGCTCTCCTCCCGGTCCAGGCGGCGCCGACGGATGCCCTGCGCATCTACCTCGGGCGCACGACCGACGACGCGCACGACCTCCCGGCCGGCTCCGCCATCGTCGCCGTCGTGCTCGACGACGACCGCGCCTCCGGGTTCGCCACCGACATCGCCCGCTGGGGCAACCCGCGCTCGCTCGGTCACGCGCTCGGCGACCGCGACGCGGGTCTCGCGGTCGAGGCGCTCGGCATCGCCAACTGGCACGCTGCGCACGCCTTCTCGCCGCTCACCGGCAATGCCACGCAGCCGGGCCGCGCGGGCTGGGTGCGGGTCGACGTCGAGACGGGCCGCGAGCTCTTCCCGCGCACCGACGCCGCGATCATCGTCGCCGTGACCGACGCCGACGACCGCATCGTGCTCGGCTCGAACGCGCAGTGGGAGGCCAACCGCTTCTCGCTCCTCGCGGGCTTCGTCGAGCCCGGCGAGTCGCTCGAGGCCGCGGTGATGCGCGAGGTGCGGGAGGAGTCGGGGCTGCGCGTCGTCGACCCCGTCTACGTCGGCTCGCAGCCCTGGCCCTTCCCCGCCTCGCCCATGCTCGGGCTCCGAGCCCGCCTCGATCCGGCCCTCGAGCACGAGCTGCGCCCCGACGGCACCGAGATCCTCGACCTGCGCTGGTTCAGCCGCGACGAGCTCGCCGCGGCGCTCGACGACATCGCCCTGCCCGGCCGCACCTCGATCGCCCGCGCGATCATCGAGGACTGGTTCGGGGGCCCGATCGACGCATGAGCGGCACCGACCCCGATCGCCTGCTCGCCCAGCTCGACGACCAGCAGCGCGTCGTCGCCGAGAGCCTGCTCGGCCCCGTGTGCGTGCTCGCGGGCGCCGGGACGGGCAAGACCCGCGCGATCACGCACCGCATTGCATACGGTGTCGCGACCGGCGCGTACGACCCCTCCCGCGTCATGGCGCTCACGTTCACGACCCGCGCGGCCGGCGAGCTCGTCGGCCGGCTGCGGGCGCTCGGCGCCGACGGCGTCTCGGCCCGCACCTTCCACTCGGCGGCGCTGCGGCAGCTCCACTACTTCTGGCCGACCGTCGTCGGCGGCTCGCCGCCGCGCGTGATCGACGGCAAGGGGCCCCTCATCGGCCAGGCGGCGTCCTCCCTCAAGCTCGGGCTCGACACCGCGGCGCTCCGCGACGCCGCAGCCGAGATCGAGTGGCGCAAGGTCTCGCGCCTCTCGCTCGACGAGTACGGCCGCGCCGCCGAGAGCCGCGCCATGCCCGCGCGGCTCCCCGTGTCGGCGATGGTCGACCTCCACCGGCAGTACGAGGCGATCAAGGACGAGCGCCGGCAGATCGACTTCGAGGACGTCCTGCTCGCGACGGCCGGGATGCTCGAGGTCGAGCCGCGCGTCGCCGAGCAGGTGCGCGAGCAGTACCGCTTCTTCGTCGTCGACGAGTACCAGGACGTCTCGCCCCTGCAGCACGACCTGCTGACGCTGTGGCTCGGCGGCCGGCGCGAGCTGTGCGTCGTCGGCGACGCCTCGCAGACCATCTACTCGTTCGCGGGCGCCTCGAGCGACTACCTCGTGCGCTTCGGCAGCGAGTTCCCCGATGCGACGGTCGTCCGGCTCGAGGACAACTACCGCTCGACCGACCCCATCGTGACGCTCGCGAACCGGCTCATGCGCGGGCGCCCCGGTGCGCTCACGCTGCGCGCCGCCGCCCGCGACGGCGGCGGCCCGGCCCCCGCGCCGACCGTGTCGGCGCACCCCGACGACGCGTCGGAGGCCGCCGCGGTCGCCGAGTCGATCGCGCGACGCATCGCCGACGGCGCGAGCCCCGAGTCGATCGCCGTGCTCTTCCGCATCAACACGCAGTCGATCGCGCTCGAGGCCGCGCTGCGCCGCGCGGGCATCCCCGTCCAGACGCGCGCGAACAGCCGCTACTTCGATCAGCCCGAGGTGCGGCAGGCGATCATGCTCCTGCGCGGGGCGGCGATCTCGATCGGCGACGAGCCGCTCTTCAAGAGCGTGAGCGACGTGCTGCGCGGTCTCGGCTGGCGGCAGGATCCGCCCGAGGGCGGCGGTGCCGAGCGCTCGCGGTGGGAGAGCCTGACGGCGCTCCTGGGACTCGCGGAGGAGTCGCCCGCCGGCACGACGCTCGCGGAGTTCGTGCGCGAGCTGCAGCGCCGCGCCGAGCAGCAGCACGCGCCCACGCGCTCGGCCGTGACCCTCTCGACGCTCCACGCCGCGAAGGGCCTGGAGTGGGACGCCGTCTACATCGTCGGGCTCAACGAGGGCACCGTTCCGATCACCTTCGCGACGAGCCTCGAGGCCGTCGACGAGGAGCGCCGCCTGTTCTACGTCGGCATCACGCGCGCGCGTCGGGCGCTCGAGCTCTCGTGGGCGCAGCGCGCGAGCGCGAGCCGCGCCGAGCGCTCTCCGAGCCGCTTCCTCGACGAGGTGCGCGCCCCCGGGTCGCCGCCCGTCGGGGCGGCGGGCGGCGTCAGCCGGCGAGGGGCCGCGCGGCGCTGAGCCCCGCGGCGCCGGCGACGCCCGCCGGCCCGGCGAGGTCGTGGTCGGCGAGCGCGACGGGGGCGAGCCCGAGCTCGAGCCCGCGGCATCCGCACCGGGACGACGGCGACCACGACTGCCGATGACGGCGGCCGGTGACGGCGTCGATGCGCACGCTCGAGGCGTCGCGCTCGCGCAGAACGCGCAGCACCTCGATCGCCGCCTCGGTCGCGAGCATGGGCGCGTCGGCTGCCGCCTCCTGCCCCCACAGCTGCGCCTCGATCGCGGGCCACGAGGGGTCGGCGGCCGTCCGCGCCTGGTCGACGCACGCGAGGCACGGCGTCGTGCCGGGCTCGACGCGCGGGCCGACGGTCGCGGCCTGCTCGCCGATGACGACGGGCACGTGGACGATGTCGCGCCGCAGCCACGCGAGGTGCTCGCTCGGGTCGATGACGTGGTGGCTCACGAGCACGGCGGCGTCGATCGACTCGTCGAGGACTCCGGCGCCGTGCGCCGCGGCGATGACCGGATGCCCGGCGTCTGCCACGATGCGCGCGATGCGCCCCGCGGCCGGCACCGCTCCGATCACGGCCACGCGTCGCACGGGGGCGACGGGCGGAGGAGCGAACGCGGGCTCGAGCGCGGTCAGCAGCTCGTCGAGGCGGGCCGAGGCGACGCCGAGCGTCGAGGCGAGCATCGCGAGGCCGCTGCGCGTGACTCCCGTCGCGAGGGCGGCGATGAGGCGGGCGTCGCCGTCGTCGACGGGATCGATGATCGCGACCACCGGGTCGACGCCGATCTGGATGCTGTGCGGCGTGCGCCACACGAGGGGGCGACGCGGATCGATGCGCAGGACCATGCGCACATGATGCGCGGCGACCCCGTCGGGGGCGTCAGTTGTGCACAGGGCCCTCGTCGTCGCCCTCGGTCGGCTCCTCGCCCGGGGCGCCCTCGACGGGGCGGTCGCCCTCGCCGGCGAGCAGGTCGCTGAGCGCCTGGTCGAAGGCGTCGTCGTCGACCGGCCCGGCCTGGATGCCCGCGATGATGCGCGACGGGTCGTCGATGTCGTCGCCGGTCGGCAGCAGGTCGGGGTGGCCCCAGAGGTCGTCGCGCGCGGCGGAGCCCACGGCGTCGGTGATCGCACGCCAGAAGGCGGCCGCCTCGCGCAGGCGCCGGGGGCGCAGCTCGAGCCCGACGAGCGTCGCGAAGGCCGACTCGGCCGGCCCGCCCGCGGCGCGGCGCCGGCGCACGGTCTCCGCCGCGGCATCCGCTCGGGGGAGGCGGCTCGTCGCATCCGCGGTGACGACGTCGACCCAGCCCTCGATGAGGGCGAGCGTCGTCTCAAGACGCGCGAGCGCCGCGAGCTGCGCCTCGGTCTTGGGCGGGATGAGCGCGCCGCTCGTGAGCGCCTCGCGCAGGCTCTCGGGGTTCGCGGGGTCGAAGTCGGCCGCGACGCTCTCGATGCTCGAGGCGTCGATGCTGATGCCGCGCGCGTAGTCGGTGATGGCGCTGATGAGGTGCGCGCGCAGCCAGCGCGCGTGGCGGAACAGGCGCGCGTGCGCGAGCTCGCGAACGGAGAGGTAGAGGTGCACCTGGTCGAGGGGGATGTCGAGGCCCTGCGCGAACGCCGCCACGTTCTGCGGCAGGAGGGCCGCCTGCACGTCGTGGTCGTCCCGGCCCGGCAGGAGAGGGATGCCGATGTCGCCTCCCGAGACGACCTCGGCGGCGAGCTGGCCGACGACGTGCCCGAGCTGCAGGGTGAAGAGCGTGCCGCCGAGCGATCGCATCATCCCGGTGGCGTCGCCCATCATCGCCTTGAGCTCCTCCGGCACCTGGGTGTCGAGGGCCTGCGTGAGCGCGTCGGCGATCGAGAGCGCGACGGGCTCGGCGAGCTGGCTCCACACCGGGAGGGTCTGCCGCGCCCAGTCGGCGCGCGAGATGAGCGACGGCTCGGCGGTCAGCTGCGTGATGCTCGTCGCCTCGTCGAGCCAGAGGGCGGCGACGTGGAGCGCCTGGCGCAGCGCCTCGAGCTCGGCGCCGGACGGGGTGACGGCGCCCGTCGCGGCGATGCGCCCCGCCTCCTCGCGCGCGAGCTTCTCGTCGATGCCCTCCGTCCGGGAGTTCATCGCCCGCTGCAGCTGGCCCATGAGGCGAGCGACCATCGCGGGGTCGGCGGGGAGCCCCGCGGCGCCGGCGAGGCGAGCGGGGTCGATGTCGCCCTCTCCGGCCAGGAACTTGCGCATCATCTCGCGGAACTCGTCCTCGGCGCCGCCGAGGGAATCGTCAGCCATGCCGCCTACGCTAGTGCGGCGCCCGCGCTCTCCGGCCGGGTTTCGCCGTAGGCTGACGGCCGGATTTCGAGAGGAACTACCCGTGTCGCTCTTCACCGACGGGGCCGATGCCGAGCAAGACGAGGCGCGCTCGCGCGGCCGCCGCATCGGCTGGCTCCTGCTCGCCGTGACCGTCTTCGGCGTGCTCGGCATGGCCGTCCTTCCCTCGCCGTACGTCATCGAGCGACCGGGCCCGGTGTTCGACACGCTCGGCTCGGTCTCGGTCGACGGCGAGGAGGTTCCGCTCATCACGATCCCGACCGAGCCGACCTACCCGACCGAGGGCTCGCTGAGCCTGCTCACGGTCAACGTGCTCGGCAACCCCGAGACGCAGCCGTCCTGGTTCGAGGTCGCCGCGGCGTGGCTCGACCCCGAGCAGTCGGTCGTGCCGCTCGAATCGGTCTTCCCTCCCGGGCTCTCGACCGACGACCGGCGCGAGCAGAGCCGCATCGAGATGGAGAACTCGCAGCAGGAGGCCGTCGCCGCCGCCCTGCGCGCGATCGGCGAGCCCTACGAGAGCCGCCTGTACGTCGTCGAGGCGCAGGAGGGCGGCGCATCCGTCGGCCTTCTCGAGGCCGATGACGTGATCCTCTCGATCGAGGGCGAGCCGGTGCGGGATGTCACGGCGCTGCGCGCCGCGATCGCGGACAACGGCACGGGCTCACCCGTGGTGCTCGGCATCGAGCGCGATGGCCGGGAGCGCACGGTCGAGGTCACCCCGCGCCTGAGCGAGGGGGAGGACCGCGTGCCCGTCATCGGGATCCTCGTCGCGGGCGACTACGAGTTCCCCTTCGAGGTCGAGATCGAGCTGTCGAACGTCGGCGGCCCGAGCGCGGGCATGATGTTCGCCCTCGGGATCATCGACAAGCTCACGCCCGGCTCCCTCGCCGGCGGGGCCGAGGTCGCCGGCACGGGGACGATCGCCGCGGACGGCACGGTCGGCCCGATCGGCGGCATCGTGCAGAAGATGTACGGCGCGGTCGATGCCGGCGCCGAGATCTTCCTCGCGCCGGCCGAGAACTGCGACGAGGTCGTCGGCAGCATCCCCGACGGTCTCGACGTCTTCCGCGTCGCGACGCTCGACGACGCGATCGTCGTCCTGCAGACGGTCGCGGAGGACGGCGACCGGAGCGCTCTCGCGCGCTGCGGCTCGTAGCGTCGACGGGCGCGCGCCGGGCATCCGCGCCCTGAGCGAACAGCGGCCGAGCACGGGGGCGCCGCCAAGGTTGCGCCCGATAGTCTGGCGGGGCTCGCCACCCGACTCCTGGGAGACCCTCCGTGACGTCCACCGCAACGCCGCCCGCCAACCGAAGCCGGGCGACTCTCTCGATCTCGGCCGGCATCCTCGCCGTCATCGTCGTGCTCTTCTTCGTCTTCGCGAACTTCTACACCGACGTGCTCTGGTTCGACCAGCTCGGCTACCTGCCGGTCCTGACGACGCAGTGGCTCGCGACCGCCGGGATGTTCGTCGTGGGCTTCCTCGGCATGTTCCTGCCGGTCTTCGCGAGCCTGCAGATCGCGTACCGTTCGCGCCCCGTCTACGCGAAGCTCTCGAGCCAGCTCGATCGCTACCAGCAGGTCGTCGAGCCCCTCCGTCGCGTCGCGATGCTCGGCATCCCCGCCGTGCTCGGTCTCTTCGCCGGTGTCGCCGCCGCGAGCCGCTGGCCCGTCGTGCTGCAGTTCTTCAACCGCACCGCTTTCGGTGAGACCGACCCGCAGTTCGGCCTCGACATCTCGTTCTACATCTACGAGCTGCCCTTCTTCCGCGGCATCGTCGCATTCGCCTCCGGCGCCGTGCTGCTCTCGGCGATCGCCGCGGTCGCGACGAGCTACCTCTACGGGGCGATCCGCTTCACGGGCCGCGAGGTGCGCATCAGCCGCACCGCGCGCATCCAGCTCGCCGTCACGGCGGGCGTCTACATCGCGCTGCAGGCGGTCTCGATCTGGCTGGACCAGTACGCGGCGCTCGTGCAGCCCAGCGACGGGTTCCTCGCCGCCGGTGCCGGCTACACCGAGGTCTTCGCGACCATCCCCGGGCGGCAGATCCTCGCCGGCATCGCCGCCCTCATCGCGGTGCTCTTCATCATCACGGCGATCATCGGGCGCTGGCGGCTGTCGATCGTCGGCACCGCCCTGCTCATCGTCTCGGGCCTTCTCGTCGGCAGCGTCTACCCGTGGATCGTCCAGCGCTTCCAGGTCGAGCCGAGCGCTCGCTCGCTCGAGGCGCCGTACATCGAGCGCAACATCGAGGCGACCCGCGACGCGTACGGCGTCTCGGACATCGAGGAGGTGCCGTACGCCGCGACCACGAGCGCGGAGGAGGGCGCCCTCCGCGAGGACGCCGAGACGACCGCGAACATCCGCATCATCGACCCCGCGCTCGTGACCGACGCCTTCGCGCAGCTCGAGCAGTTCCGCCCGTACTACGGGTTCCCGCAGTACCTCGACGTCGACCGGTACGAGGTCGACGGACAGACGCAGGACACGGTCATCTCCGTGCGCGAGCTCACGCCGAACGAGCAGACGGAGGAGAGCTGGTACAACTCCCGCATCGTCTTCACGCACGGCTACGGCGTCGTGGCGGCGTACGGCAACCAGCGCGCCGACGACGGTCAGCCGCTCTTCCTCGAGTCCGGGATCCCTGCGACCGGCCCGCTGTCGGAGTCGGTCGGCGAGTACGAGCCCCGCATCTACTTCGGCGAGACCTCGCCCGAGTACTCGGTGGTCGGCGCTCCCGAGGGCGCCCCGGCCCTCGAGCTCGACTACCCCTCCGAGGGCGGCGAGGAGGACGACACCTCGGGCAACCGCACCTACACGTTCACGGGCGACGGCGGCCCCGCTCTCGACAACGCGTTCAAGAAGCTGCTGTACGCGATCAAGTTCCAGTCGGAGCAGATCTTCCTCTCCGACGCCGTCAATGACGAGTCGCAGATCCTCTACGACCGCAACCCGCTCGACCGGGTGCAGAAGGTCGCGCCGTACCTGACGCTCGACAGCGACCCGTACCCCGCGATCGTCGACGGCCGGATCCAGTGGATCATCGACGGCTACACGACGTCGGCGAGCTACCCGTACTCGACCTCGGTGCCGCTCTCCGCGGCGATCGCCGACACGTACACGCCGACGCCGACGTTCCCGATCGACGACATCAACTACATCCGCAACTCGGTGAAGGCGACCGTCGACGCGTACGACGGATCGGTGACGCTCTACGCGTGGGACACCGAGGACCCGATCCTGCAGACGTGGCAGAAGATCTTCCCGACGACGCTCGAGTCGATGGACGAGATGAGCGACGAGCTCCTCGACCACGTCCGCTACCCGGCCGACCTCTTCAAGGTGCAGCGCGACATCCTCGGCGAGTACCACGTGACCGACCCCGTTTCGTTCTTCAACCGCGACGACGAGTGGGTGACCCCGAACGACCCGGGCTCGGCCGCCGCGAACCCGACGCTGCAGCCGCCGTACTACCTGACGATGCAGGTCCCCGGCACGGAGAGCCCCGCGTTCACGCTGTACTCGACGTTCATCCCGGCCGCCTCGGGCGGGAACAGCCGCAACGTCCTGTACGGCTACCTCGCGGCCAACGCCGACGCCGGTGACGACTACGGCAAGCTCACGCTCCTGACCCTGCCGCGCCAGACGACCGTGCCCGGCCCCGGCCAGGTGCAGAACCAGTTCGACTCGGACGCGAACGTCGGCCAGCAGCTCAACCTGCTGCGCCAGGGCGAGACCGAGGTCATCAGCGGCAACCTGCTGACGCTGCCGGTCGGCGCCGGTCTTCTCTACGTGCAGCCGGTCTACGTCCAGTCGACCGGTGGCACGAGCTACCCGCTGCTGCGGAAGGTGCTCGTCGCGTTCGGCAACGAGATCGCCTGCGAGGACACCCTCGATCAGGCGCTCGACGCCCTCTTCGGCGGCGAATCGGGTGCGGAGGCCGGTGACGGCGACGTCGACCCGGTCGACCCGCTCGAGCCGACCGACCCGGAGGCGCCGGCCGAGCCCGAGCAGCCGACCGACCCGGAGGCGCCGGCGGAGCCCGACCTCGACTTCGAGGCCGCTCTGCAGGAGGCCCGCGCGGCTCTCCTCGAGCGCGAGGCGGCCTACGCGGCCAACGACCTCGTCGCGGCCGCCGAGGCGGACGAGCGACTGCAGACGGCCCTCGAGCGGCTCTTCGAGCTGAGCGAGCCGCCGACGGAGGAGTAGCCCGCGTGGGAGCCGACGTCGAACCCGAGTGGGTCGCGCTCAACCGCGCCCACTGGGACGAGAAGGTCCCCGTGCACCTCGCGAGCGAGTTCTACGACCTCGCCCCGCTCCAGCGGGGCGAGGGTCGGCTCTACCCGATCGAGGAGGCCGAGCTCCCGCGCGTCGCGCCCGATGGCTGGGCGGGGCTGCGCGTGCTGCACCTGCAGTGCCACTTCGGGGCCGACTCGCTCGTGCTCGCGCAGCGCGGCGCCGAGGTCGTCGGGATCGACTTCTCCATGCCCGCGATCCGCGCCGCGCGCGAGATCGCCACGGAGCTCGGCCTCGACGATCGCACCCGGTTCGTCTGCGCCGACCTGTACGACGCCCGGCACCGCCTGCCCGACCCCGAGGGGTTCGACGTCGTGTACACGACGTGGGGCACGATCGGGTGGCTGCCCGACACCGCCGAGTGGGCGCGCATCATCGCGTGGTTCCTCAAGCCCGGCGGGCGGCTGTACTTCGCGGACGGGCATCCGACCGCCTTCGTCTTCGACGACGGCGGCGCGACCGCTGCGGACGACGCGCACCCCTTCCCCGCGCCGACCTACGGGTACTTCCGCGAGGAGGGGCTGTCGCTCGACGAGGACGGCGACTACGCCGACCCCGAGGTGACCCTCGCGAACTCGCGGACCGTCGAGTGGATGCACCCCCTCGGCCGCACGATCACCGACCTCATCGCCGCCGGCCTCGACATCGACTTCCTGCACGAGCACGACGCCGTGCCGTGGAAGATCTTCGCGGCGTGCGAGCGGGGCGACGATGGGCTGTGGCGCATGCCGGGTGAGGCGATGATCCCGCTCGGGATGAGCCTCGCCGCGACGCGTCGCGTCGACTGACGGCCCTCCGTTCGCAATACGAACATCCGGTCTGTCCTCCAAAGGGAGGACACTCGGTCGCGGGCCCGGTCGGGCCTAGCCTGAGCGCAACCCGACCCCGGAGGTGCTCATGTCGACAGATCTGGCCGATGCCATGGCGGTCTCGCTGCGCCCCGTCCTGCGCGCCTGGGAGGCCTGGGCCGCCGACGCGCGCGATTCCATCCCGCGCCCGATCGACGGACCGCGCGCGGTCGCCGACGGACCCTCGCCCGACCGGGTCCTGCTCGTCGGAGCCGGCGCGGCCGTCGGGTGGGGCGTCGTGTCGCACGAGCTCGCCCTCCCGGGCGCCGTGGCGCGAGCCCTGCGTGCGGGTACCGGTCGCGGCGCCGTCGTCGACGTCCTCGCCGACGAGCGCTGGGGGCTGAGCGACATCGCCCGCGAGCTGCGCGACTCCTCGCCCGGTCGGTACGACGTCGTCGTGGTCGTGCTCGGCGGCGTCGACGTGCTCTCCGGCCAGACCTCGCGCGCCTGGCGCGACGCGATCCACGACCTCCTCGAGGGCTGGCGCTCGGCCGCCGGGTGGGCGACGCGACTCGTGGTCCTCGAGATCCCCGAGCTGGGCGAGATCCCCGGGCTCCACGGCGCCGTCCTCGGATGGGCCGAGCGCCGCGCGCAGGAGCTCAACGCGATCCTCCGCGCGCGCATGGCGACGGAGACCGGCGTCGACGTCGTCCGCCTGCCCGCGTCGACCGCGCACGGCGTCGCCCCCGACGCCATCGTCGCCCGCGGAGACTACGCACTCACGGGCACGATCCTCGCCTCGGCGCTCATGGACGAGCTCGACCGCGTCGTCGGGGTGCCCGTCGCCCGACGGCGAGCGCTCGACGCGTCCGATGCGGCGCGCAACGACCTCCTTGTGCTCGCCCTCTCGCAGCACCGCGCTCGGCTCGAGTGGATCGTCACGGTCGCGGCGGCGGCCTTCCGCGCTCCCTCGGCGCTCGTGACCGTGCTCGGCCCCGACCGCCAGTGGCACGTCGCCCGCACGGGCCAATCCACCGACAGCGTCCCCATCCAGGACTCCTTCTGCCTCTACGCCGTCGAGCTCGACGAGCCGCTCATCGTGCTCGATGCCCAGCGCGACCCGCGCTTCGCCGACAACCCCCTCGTCACCGCACCCGACGGCATCCGCTTCTATGCGGGAGCCGCGATCGAGGGCGCCGACGGCCGGCCGGTCGGGGCGGTGTGCGTCATCGACCGCGAACCGCGCACGAGCGTCACCGCCGCGGAGCGCGGTCTGCTCGTCAGCCTGGCTCGGCGCGCGCAGGAGGTCGTCTGGGCGGCGGAGGCCGAGTTCGCCCACGCTTCCTGAGCGCTCGCGACGCGCCCGACCCGCGCACGATCCCGACGCGATTCGACGGATGCTCCGGCCCCTGGTATCGTTAACCCTCGTGCCGCGGGGTGGAGCAGTTCGGTAGCTCGCTGGGCTCATAACCCAGAGGTCGTAGGTTCAAATCCTGCCCCCGCAACCAGACGAAGGCCCGGAATCACTGATTCCGGGCCTTCTGCTTTGACGGAGCTCTGCCGCCGCCACGCCGCGGTCGTGCTGCTGTCGTTGTGTTCGCAAAGCGCACATCGAGCGCGTCGTCGCCGCGCGTCGGGCGGCGGCTGCCGCCAGAGTGAGGAGCGGGAGACGGGTTCCACCCGGTCGCGCAGCCCCCTCGAGTTCCCGCCGGGCCGGTGCCCACCCCGTTCGCCCCCCGAGCGCGTGATCACCGGCCCGACCCTCGTCCGATCCGGCCCGCCCGGTGCGGCCCCCCGCGCGGCGCGCGTCAGTCGCGCGGCGGCTGGGCCCCGAGCCACTGGACGGCCTCGGCGCCGGCCGCGATGCCGCTCTCGACGGCCTTCTCGAGCGAGCGGCCGTGAGCGAGCTCGGCCGCGAGGGCCCCGACGAAGGCGTCGCCCGCGCCCGTCGTGTCGACGACCTCGACGCGCGGCGCGGGCCGGTGCGCGCTCACGGCGCCGGCCGCAGCGGCGGAGCCGTCGTCCGCGCGGCTCGCGAAGACCGCGCCCTCGCCGCCGAGCGTGATGACCGCGCTCCGGCAGCGCTCGAGCAGGGCGACGGCGGCAGCGGCCGCCGCGGCGGGGTCGGCGATGGGCTCGCCGACGAGATCGGAGACCTCGGACTCGTTGACGACCAGGGGGTCGCACAGGGCGAGGAGGGCATCCGGCACCGGTGAGCTCGGCGACAGGTTGAGGACGACGCGACCGCCCGCCTCCTCGACGGCGGCGGCGGCCGCCGCGACGACGTCGACGGGGATCTCCAGCTGCGCGAGGAGCACCGTTCCCGTGCCGGCGAGCGCGCGCAGGCGCTCGACGACGGGCGCGGCGGAGACCCGGCCGTTCGCCCCCGGCGCGACGACGATCGAGTTCTCGCCGTCGCGCGCGAGGGTGATGAGGGCGACGCCCGTGGGCGCGCCCGCCACGACCTCGACAGCGACGTCGACCCCGCCGTCGGTGAGGGCCTCGAGCAGCTGGCGCCCTCCCGGGTCGTCGCCCACGGCGCCGAGGAAGACCGGGGCGCCGCCCTTCCGCGCCGCGGCGAGAGCCTGGTTCGCGCCCTTGCCCCCGGTCGCGGTCACGACATCGCCGCCCAGGACGGTCTCTCCCGGCCGCGGATGCCGCTCGACGGCGACCGTGTAGTCGATGTTCGCGGAGCCGAGGACGACGAGGGAGGCGCTCATGGGCTCCATGCTGGCAGAGGGCCCGGCCCTAGGCTGGGCGCATGACCGAGACCGTCGAGACCGCCGGCACCGCCGGCTCCGTCACCGCGTCGCGCGCGGGGGTCGCCGTGGCGCAGTTCGCACCCGGGGCCGACCGCGACGCCAACCTCGCGAGCATCCGCGCGCTCGCCGCGACCGCCGTCGAGCGCGGTGCGGGTCTCGTCGTCGCCCCCGAGTACAGCTCGTACTTCTCACCCGAGCTCGGCCCCGACTGGATCGCGGCGGCCGAGCCGCTCGACGGCCCGTTCGTCACGGGGCTCGGCGACATCGCCCGCGATCTCGGCATCGTCCTCGTCGCCGGGCTCGTCGAGACGGGCACTCGGCCCGACCGGTTCCGCAACACGATCGTCGCGGTCGGCGCCGACGGGGGAGTCCTCGCCGTCTCGCGCAAGCTCCACCTCTACGACGCGTTCGGCGCGCGCGAGTCCGACTGGGCCGAGGCCGGCGACATCGAGCCGCCGCAGCTGTTCGCCGTCGCCGGGCTCCAGGTGGGCATCCAGACCTGCTACGACGTGCGGTTCCCCGAGGTCACGCGCCGCCTCGTCGACGCGGGGGCCGAGCTCGTGCTCATCCCGGCCGAGTGGGTGCGCGGCCCGCAGAAGGAGCACCACTGGCGCACGCTCGTCACCGCGCGCGCCCTCGAGCAAACAATCTACGTCGCCGCCGCCGACCACGCCCCGCCGATCGGCGTCGGCTGCAGCCTCATCGTCGACCCCATGGGAGTCACGATCGCCTCGATCGGCGAGCAGACGGATGCCGCGATCGCCTTCCCGACGCGCGCCCGCATCGACGAGGTGCGGGCCGTCAACCCGGCCCTCGGCCTGCGGCGCTTCGGGGTGGCGCCCCGCTGACGCGCGCTCGGGCCGCCCGACGCGTCGACGTCAGCGGCGGTACGCGCCGAGTCGCCGGACGGCCTCGTCGATCGCCTCGTCGCGGCGGCAGAACGCGAAGCGCAGCGAGCTGCGGATCGCGGGGTCGGTCGTGCCCGGCGCGAACGCGGCGAGCGGGATCGACGCGACCCCGGCATCCCGCACCAGCTCGCGGGCGAAGGCCGCGCCGTCCTCGACGCCCAGGGGTGCCGCGTCGGCGACCACGAAGTACGAGCCGCGGCTCGGCGACACCGCGAAGCCGGCGTCGCGCAGTCCCGCGCTCAGGAGGTCTCGTCGGCGCTGGAGGGTGAGGGACGCCTCGCGGAAGTAGGAGTCGGGCAGGCGCAGGCCGACCGCGACGGCGGGCTGGAAGGGCGCGCCGTTGACGTAGGTGAGGAACTGCTTGACGGCGACGACCGCATCGATGAGCGCGGCGGGGCCGGTGATCCAGCCGATCTTCCAGCCGGTGACGCGGAAGGTCTTCGCCGCGCTCGAGATCGACAGCGCTCGACCGCGCGCGCTGGGCACGGTGGCGATCGGCGTGAACGGGGCGCCGTCGAACACCAGGTGCTCGTAGACCTCGTCGCTCACGACGACCGCGCCGTGGTCGGCCGCGCGCGCGGCGATGCGCTCGAGGAGCTCCGGCTCGATGACCGAGCCCGTCGGGTTGTGCGGGTTGTTGAGGAGGACGACGCTCGTGCCCGGGCCGATCGCCGCGTCGATGTCGGCGGGGTCGGGCTGGAAGTCGGGGCCGCGGAGAGGGATGGTGGTGTGCCGCGCGCCGATGAGCCCGATGATCGCGGCGTAGCTGTCGTAGAACGGCGACAGCGTCACGACCTCGCCATCGGGCGGCACGAGCGCGAGGAGGGCGGCGGCGATCGCCTCGGTCGCGCCCGCCGTCACGAGCACCTCGGTGTCGGGATCGGGCGCGGCGGAGCCGAAGCGGGCGCGGTGCTCGCTGATCGCCGCCCGCAGGTCGGGGAACCCGCGGCCCGGCGGGTACTGGTTGACGCCCGCCCGGATGGCGTCGACCGCGGCGTCGAGGACCTCCGCGGGGCCGTCCTCGTCGGGGAACCCCTGCCCGAGGTTGACCGCGTCGTGGGCGGCGGCGAGCGCGGACATCTCGGCGAAGATCGTGGGCCGCGTCGCGCCGTCGGCGTCGAGCAGGCCGGCGGCCGCGAGCGACCGTCGCCAGGGCTCCATCGCGCTCATGCGTTCACCCTAGCGAGCGCGGTGCACCCGCCCTGCGCGGGCGACTGTCAGTCGTCTGAGTTCGAGGGGCTGGAGATCGTGAGGCTCGTGGCCCAGTCGTAGAACACGCGCTTGCCCGCCTCCGTGTCGGCGACGTCGGCGTCGACGCTGCGCGCGAGCAGGTCGCTGATCCCGCGGATGACGAGATCCAGGTCGTCGTGCGGAGCGGTGAGCGCGAGCCCCGCCGAGCACACCGAGAGCACGGAGGAGATCATCGAGGCGTCGATGTCGCGACGGACCATGCCCGCCTCCTGGAGGCGCTCGATCATCTCGCCGCGGATGCCCACCTGGGGCACGTAGCGGAAGGAGTGGCTGTGGCGCATGATGCGGTTGAGCGCGTCGCGATCGATGACGAAGAGCGTCTTCGACAGGGGCCGCTCGTAGATGCCCGCGAGGATGTACAGGTAGATGCGCGAGAGCAGCCCGCCGCGCGGGTCGCGCTCGATGTGGTCGACGATCCCGGCGTACATCGCGGCGAACTCCCAGTTGAGCATCGCGACGAGCGCGTCGCCGGGAGTCTCGAAGAGCTCGGAGACCTCCGACTGGGCGAGGCCGGAGTGCGCCGCGATCGCGTCGACCGTCACGGCGTCGTAGCCGTCCGCCATGAGGATGTCGGCTGCGGCGGTGAGGATGCGGTCGACGTCGGTGAGCGGAGCGGGCATGGATCGTCCTCGATCGGGTAGAGAGGTGGCGTCAGCAGTCTACGGCGGTGGGGCGGAACGGTGGGTGCACCCCCTTCGGGGGGTGGGAGCGCTTTCTCGGCGGGCATAGGCGCCGTTGACCGGAGCGTCAGGCCGCCCTCAGTGGGGGCAAATAGACTGCACAGGTTTGCGGAGGACGCTGACAGCGGCCGAAAGGAGAGCTCGCCATGACCGAGAACCCGACCACCCCCGAGCAGCCCGCGCACGAGCCGTCGGCCGGCCCGGCGCCCGAACCGAGCTCCTCGCACGAGGGGCACCCCGCGCCCGAGACGCACCCGGCGCACCCGGCGCCCGCTGGCGACGCTGCGCCTCCCGCGTTCACCGCGGCACCCGCATCTGCGTCCGCCCCTGCCCCCGCGCCTGCCGCTCCGCAGCGATCGCTCGCCCCGATGATCGCGGCGCTCGCCGTGGGGGCCCTCATCGGCGGCGCCGCGGGCGGCGGCATCGCGGCCTGGGCGCTCAGCGACCAGGGCGGGTCGTCCTCCTCCCCGGCAGGGCCCGCCTCCGTGACGGTCAACGACCCGGAGGACGCGACGATCGTCACGGGCGTCGTCGCGAAGGCGATGCCCTCGGTCGTGACGATCCAGGTCGCGGGCGGTGGCGCGCAGGGCAGCGGCTCGGGCGTCATCCTGAGCGACGACGGCTACGTGCTCACGAACGCGCACGTCGCGACGCTCGACGGCGCTGCCGGTGACCCCAGCATCCGCGTCACGACCTCGGACGGCCGCCTGTGGGACGCGAGCCTCATCGGCGCCGACCCGATCGCCGACCTCGCCGTCATCCGGCTCGAGGGAGCGACCGACCTGCAGCCGATCGAGTTCGCCGACTCCGACGACCTCAACGTCGGCGACCGCGCGATCGCGATCGGCGCCCCGCTCGGCCTCGCCGGCACGGTGACCGAAGGCATCGTCTCGGCCCTCAACCGCTCGATCACGGTGCAGTCGTCGGCCGTGCCCGAGGCGCCGGAGGCCCCGCAGCCCGAGGGCGAGAGCCCCTTCGAGTTCTGGAACTTCGACCTGCCCGGTCAGGATCGACGACCGTCGCCCTCGACGTCCACCACGATCTCGCTCGCGGTCATCCAGACCGATGCGGCGATCAACCCCGGCAACTCCGGCGGCGCCCTCCTCGACGAGGACGGCCGGCTCATCGGCATCAACGTCGCGATCGCGACGGCGGGCGGCGGCCAGGGCGGCGCGGGCAGCATCGGCGTCGGCTTCTCCATCCCCGCCAACTTCGCCCAGCGCATCGCGACCGAGCTCATCGAGACGGGCTCCGCGAGTCACGGGCTCCTCGGCGCCACGGTCACCGATGCGAGCACCGCCGCCTCGAGCGACGTCGTCGGCGCGCTCATCGACCAGGTCTCGCCCGGCGGCCCCGCCGAGCAGGCGGGCCTCCGTTCGGGCGATGTCATCACCGAGTTCAACGGCGTGCCGATCACCGACCAGATCGACCTCACTGCGCAGGTCCGCGTCCTCGCGGCGGGCGACAGCGCCGAGCTCACCTACGTGCGCGGCGGCCGCAGCGAGACGCTCACGGTGACGCTGGGCGAGCTCGGCTAGGCAGTAGCCTCGGGAGCTATGGCCGCTCCCTCGCTCCCCGGCGTGAGCTACGTCATGCCGGTGTACAACGAGGCGACCTACATCGACGACGCGATCGCGAGCGTCCTGGCGCAGGTCTACGACGGCGACCAGGAGCTCGTGCTCGCGCTCGGCCCGTCGACCGACGGCACGAGCGAGCGCGTGGCCCGTCTCGCGGCCGCCGACGACCGCATCCGCATCGTGCACAACCCCGAGATGGCCATCCCGATCGGCCTCAACAGGGCGATCCGGGCCGCCCGTCACGACGTCATCGTGCGCGTGGATGCTCACACCGAGCTCGACCCCGACTACACCTCCACGGCGGTCGCGACCCTGACCCGCACGGGCGCGGCCTCTCTGGGGGGTCTCATGATCGCTTCCGGCCGGAGCCGCTTCCAGTCGGCCGTCGCGCGGGCCTACAACTCCCGGCTCGGGCTCGGCGGCGGCGCGTACCACGGCTCGGCGGTCGAGGGCCCGGCCGAGAGCGCGTATCTCGGGATCATGCACCGCCCGGCGCTCGTCGAGGTTGGCCTCTACGACGAGGGCCTGCGCCGCGGGGAGGACTGGGAGCTCAACTTCCGCCTCCGCTCCGCCGGCCACGTCGTCTGGCTCGACCCCGCGCTGCGCGTCACCTACTGGCCGCGCGACACGTGGTCGAAGCTCGTGCGGCAGTTCGTCGCGACGGGCATCTGGCGCGGCGAGCTCGTGCGTCGCCACGGCGGCCGGCACCCGCTGCGGTACTTCGCCCCGCCCGCCCTCGTCGTCGCGAGCGCGGTGAGCCTCGTCGTGCTCGCGCTGCAGCTCGCCGGGGTGCTCGCCGGCCCCGCGGCGATCGTGCTCGGGCTCGTGCATCTCGCCCCGGTGGCGTACCTGCTGCTCCTGCTCGGTCTGCTCGTCGTGCCGTCGAGCGGTCGCTCGCTCGCCCATCGCGCGACCTTCGCGCTCGTCATCGCGACGATGCACGTCTCGTGGGGCGCGGGGTTCCTGCGCGGCGTCGTGCTCGGTGCGCGCGACGCGATCGACCGCTCGCGCACCGAGTCGTAGCCCGAGCCGTCGCCCGCGCCGCAGCCCGAGCCGTCGCCCGCGCGCCCGGCTGGCGGGGCCTCAGTCGAGCATCCCCGCCGCGACCATGCGCGCGACGACGCGCTCGGCCGCTCCGCCGTCGTCGAGCGGGTTGAACCTCTCGCGCCACGCGGCGAGCGCCGCGGGGTCGGAGCCCGCCGCGCCCGTCGCGAGATCGCTCAGCGCCGCGAGGAGGGCATCCCGATCGGTCACGATGGGGCCGGGAGCGTCGGCCGTGACGTCGAAGTAGAAGCCGCGCAGGTCGCGGCGGTAGTGCTCGAGGTCGGGCAGGAAGAGCACGAGCGGGGCATCCGTCGCCGTGACGTCGAACATGATCGAGCTGTAGTCGGTCACGACGACGTCGGCCGCGAGCAGGAGCTCGCTCATCGACGGGAAGGTCGTGACGTCGATGAGCCCGGGCGCCGAGAGGTCGCGGCCGAAGCGCAGCGTGCGGCTGTGCCCGCGCACGAGCAGGACGTGGTCGCCCGGCAGCTCGGCGAGGGCCGCGGCGAAGCCCGGCAGGTCGAGGAAGTCGACGATCTCGGTGCGGTCGTCGCGCCAGGTCGGTGCGTAGAGCACGGCGCGCTCGTGCGAGCCGATGCCGATGCGGGCGCGGGCGGCATCGCGGTCACCCGTGACGAGCACGTCGTCGCGCGGGTAGCCCTCGACCCAGACGGGGCCGCGGAAGCCGTAGGCGCGACGCAGGATGCTCGCGGCGTACGGGTTCTGCGCGAGCAGCACCGACCAGCGCGCGCTCTCGCGTCGCACGGCGATGCGCGTGCGCAGGCCCACCCGATCGCGGTCGAGGGCGAGACGCTTGAGCATCGTGCCATGCCAGGTCTGCAGCACCGACTGATGGGGTCGCGGGCGCCAGCGCTTGCGCAGCCAGTCGTTGACGACGAGGACGCGCGCGTCGGCGCGCACGCGCCACCACTCGGCCGAGCCCTCCACGATCGGCACGCCGCCCTCGGGCACGGCGATCGAGCGGTCGACGACCGACCAGTAGCGCACGACATCCGGGTGCGCGCGGGCGAGCTCGCGGTCGATCGCGAGCGGGTTGCACGCCGCTGTCTGCGCGTAGAAGCTCTCGAGGAAGACCGCGCGCTCGGACGTCGCCTCCCGGCGCCGGTACTCGGCCTCCAGGCGGCGCTGGGCGGCTGCCCCGCGCTCGTCGTCGGCGAGGGGCGCGCCGAGGGCGACGACGAGGGTCCCGCGGTCGGCGGTGGCCTCGATGCGCATCAGGGGGGTGAGGGATGCTCGCGGCAGCTCCGCTGTGATCGTCGCGCGCGCGGTGGGCCGCGTCGCGCCGTCGAGCTCGAGCTCGAGCGCGTACGAGCCGCTCGGCGCCGGCAGCGGGCTCGCGCCCCACCGCGCGACGAGCAGGGGGATCTGCGCGAGGAACCGGTCGTCGAGCGCGTCGAGCTCGCCGGGCAGGGTCTGGCGCGGCCCGACGAGCGCGATGCGCGCGATGCCGACCGCGCTGCGCCCCTCGACGACGATCGACTCGTCCTCGACCGTCACGCGATCGATCACGACGGGGCGCTCGGGGGCGGCGTCGAGGTCGGCGGGCTCGGGCCCCTCGCCGAGCAGCGTGAGGATCGCCGCGCGCACGCGCTCGGTCGCGCGGCCGTCGAGGCGGTCGACGTGCTCGTCGCGCAGCCAGGCCGCGTGCGCGAGCGCCGCCTCGCGCTCGGCGCCGTCGCCGAGAGCGCCGTCGAGCCGCTCGAGCGCGCTCGCCCACGTCGTCGCGGGGTCGTCTCCGCTGAACGCGCGGTACGGGGTGTAGAGGCCGCGGGTCGAGAGGTACTGGGCGAGGTCGGGGGCGAAGTACACGCTCGGGACCCCCGCGATCGCGGCGTCGAACACGATCGAGGAGTAGTCGGTCACGAGCGCGTCGAGAGCGGGCAGGGCGGGGGTCGCATCCCCCAGCCGGTCGCGCCCCATGAGCCGGATGCGCGGCGACAGCGCCGGCCCCGCCGCGTACGAGCCCGCCCCGAGCGGGTGCGAGCGGATCAGCAGCACGGCGTCGGTGCGCTCCGCCCAGTCGGCGATCGCGCGCCACTCCGCGTCGGTCGGGATCGCCGGGTCGGGCGCGCCGTCGCGCCAGGTCGGGGCGTAGAGGACGACGCGAGCGCTCTCGGGGAGCGGCCCCACCGCGCCCTCGATGACCGCGCGCGCCGCGGCCCGGCGCTCGGCCGCGTCGCCGCGGAGCAGGACGTCGTCGCGCGCGTCGCCGAGCACGCGCACGCGCGACGCGGGCAGCCCGAACGCCGAGCGCACGCGCGCGGCGACGAGCTCGCTCGCGACGGGGAAGAGCGTGATGCGCGACGACCCCGCGCGGTACAGCCGCGCCATGAGCGCGCGGGCGCCGGGCAGCGAGCCGATGAGCGGCAGCCGCAGCGCGGCTCCGGTATCGAGGTGCAGGCGCTTGAGCGGGATGCCGTGCCAGAGCTGCACGACGACCGCGCCGCTCGAGCCGTAGCGGTTGATGTCGCCGAGGCCGTGCGTCACGACGACGACACCCGCGCGCAGCGTCTCCCAGAATCCGGGGATGCTCCTGGCCGGTACCGCGCGCATCCCGCGTGCGGTCGCGTCCGCGAGCTCGTCGTCGCTCGAGGCGAGCCACACGAGGCGCCGCTCCGGGTCGCGATCGCGGCAGAGCTCCCACAGCGCGAGAGCCCCCTCGCCGACCCCGATGCCGGAGCCGAAGACCCAGCGCTGCGGGTCGCGCGGAATCAGGCGCGCGGCGAGCGCGCCGAGCCCGTACAGCGGGGCGCGAGCCAGGGCGCGCGCGTTGCCGGCGCTGAACGTGAAGCGGGCCATCGCGGGCGATTCTCGCACGGCCCGGCCTCCCGCGAACAAACGCATAACGGTTGCCCCCTGTTCGCGGGGTCGCGCCGACGGCGGAGACCATGATGGAGCAGTGAGCATTCTGAAGCAGCTGGGCACGGCGCGACGCCTCGCGCGCAACATCCTGCGGTCGCGCCGCCATCGTGCGCAGCTCGCCGCACGACTCGCGACCGCGAAGCAGCCCGCCGCCGGCAGCGTTCAGATCGTCGTCTACTTCGCCGACACGCGCGTGAACCTCTACCAGATCCGCCAGTGGTACGCGCCGCTCGCCGAGCTCGCGACCGTGCATCCGGTCGCCATCATCGCTCGCAGCCCCGGCACGATGCTCACGCTCCTCGACGAGGCCCCCGTTCCTGCCGTGTACCTGCGCCGCGTCGTCGACCTCGAGCGCTTCGTCGCCGAGCAGCCGCTGCGCATCGTGCTCTACGTCAACCAGAACGCCAAGAACTTCCAGATGTTCCGGTACAGCCGCATGTGGCACGTGTTCGTCAACCACGGCGAGTCGGACAAGATGTACATGACGACGAACCAGTACAAGGCGTACGACTACGCGTTCATCGCCGGCGATGCCGCGAAGGAGCGCCTGCGTCGGAAGCTCTGGAACTACGACGTCGAGAGCAAGGCCATCGCGATCGGACGCCCGCAGGCCGACCACTTCGCCGGCGCCCTGCCGTACACCCCCGACGATCGGACGGTCGTGCTGTACGCCCCGACGTGGGAGGGCGACCGTCCCGCCGCGGCCTACGGATCGATCGCGAGCCACGGCGAAGCGCTCGTGGGCGAACTGCTCGCCTCCGGCCGGCACCGGGTCATCTACCGCCCGCACCCCCGCAGCGGCGTCGTCGACCCCGACTACGGCGCGGCG